>TARA_R110000824_G_scaffold137637_1_pt1 | contig 85177 bp, 85 predicted proteins | sample TARA_R110000824 | Tara Oceans TARA_R110000824 (sample SAMEA4397747) | marine metagenome | biome: Polar Biome; feature: [MES] marine water layer (ENVO:01000295) within the mesopelagic zone...; material: water (ENVO:00002006), including particulate matter (ENVO:01000060) such... | reverse complement strand
CCCCCCCCCCCGCGCGAAAAGGAGGAACGGCAGATGAGCAAGACAGAAGGCGGCAAGTGCCCGGTCATGCATGGCGGCGCCACATCCGCAAGCATGGGCACCATGAACGAGGATTGGTGGCCGAACGCCCTCAATCTCGACATCCTTCACCAGCATGACAGCAAGACCAATCCGCTGGGCAAGGATTTCAACTATCGCGAAGAGCTGAAGAAGCTCGACGTTGCGGCGCTGAAGAAGGACATGCATGCGCTGATGACGGACAGCCAGGACTGGTGGCCGGCCGACTGGGGCCATTATGGCGGGTTGATGATCCGTCTCGCCTGGCACTCGGCGGGTTCCTATCGTCTCGCCGACGGGCGCGGCGGCGGCGGCGCCGGCAATATCCGTTTCGCGCCGCTGAATTCCTGGCCGGACAATGGCAATCTCGACAAGGCGCGGCGCCTGCTCTGGCCGCTCAAGAAGAAATACAGCAACAAGGTCAGCTGGGCCGACCTGATCATCCTGGCCGGCACCATCGCCTATGAATCGATGGGCCTGAAGACCTTCGGCTTCGGCTTCGGCCGCGAGGACATCTGGCACCCCGAAAAAGACACCTATTGGGGCGCAGAGAAGGAGTGGCTCGGCCGCGGCCGCTATGAAAGCGACGACAAGCCGACATCGCTCGAGAACCCGCTCGCCGCCGTGCAGATGGGCCTGATCTACGTCAATCCCGAAGGCGTGGGCGGCAAGCCCGACCCGCAAAAGACCGCGCTCGAAGTGCGCGAAACCTTCAAGCGCATGGCGATGGACGACGAGGAAACCGCAGCGCTGACCTGCGGCGGCCATACCGTCGGCAAGGCGCATGGCAATGGCGATGCCGCCAATCTCGGACCGGCGCCGGAAGGCGCCGAACTCGAGGATCAGGGCTTCGGCTGGCTCAACAAGAAGGCGCGCGGCGTCGGCAACCAGTCGGTGACGAGCGGCCTCGAAGGCGCCTGGACCACCGAGCCGACCAAATGGGACATGGGCTATTTCAAGCTGCTCTTCGGCTATGACTGGGAACTGAAGAAGTCCCCGGCCGGCGCCTGGCAGTGGGAACCGGTCAACATCAAGGAGGAAGACAAGCCGCTCGATGCCGAGAACCCGTCGGTGCGTCACAATCCGATCATGACCGATGCCGACATGGCCATGAAGGTCGACCCGATCTACAACAAGATCTGCCAGAAGTTCATGTCGGATCCCGACTACTTCGCCGACACCTTCGCCCGCGCCTGGTTCAAGCTGACCCATCGCGACATGGGCCCGAAGGCGCGCTATGTCGGCCCCGACGTGCCGAAGGAAGAGCTGATCTGGCAGGACCCGGTTCCGGCCGGCCGCACCGACTACGACGTTGCCGCCGTCAAGGCGAAGATCGCCGCAAGCGGTCTCTCCACCGGTGAAATGGTGGCGACCGCCTGGGACAGCGCCCGTACCTGGCGCGGCTCGGACATGCGCGGCGGCGCCAATGGCGCGCGCATCCGCCTTGCGCCCCAGAAGGACTGGGAAGCCAACGAACCGGCGCGGCTGAAGAAAGTGCTGGCGAAGCTCGAACCGATCGCCAAGGAAACCGGTGCCAGCATCGCCGACGTCATCGTGCTGGCCGGCAATCTCGGCGTCGAGCAGGCGGCGAAGGCGGCGGGCGTCAATGTGACGGTGCCCTTCGCGCCCGGCCGCGGCGACGCGACCGACGCGCAGACGGATGCTGAATCCTTCGACGTGCTGGAACCGGCGGCCGATGGCTACCGCAACTTCCTGAAGAAGGATTATGCGGTGACGGCAGAAGAGCTGATGCTCGACCACACGCAGCTTCTCGGCCTGACTGCGCATGAAATGACAGCACTTGTCGGCGGCATGCGCGTGATCGGCACCAACCATGGCGGCACCAGGCACGGCGTCTTCACCGATCGTGAAGGCGCGTTGACGACCGACTTCTTCGTCAACCTGACCGACATGGCCTACAAGTGGGAGCCGAAGGGCAAGAACCTCTACGAGATCGTCGACCGCAAGAGCGGCAAGACGAAATGGACGGCGACCCGCGCCGACCTGGTCTTCGGTTCGAACTCGGTGCTGCGTGCTTATGCCGAAGTCTATGCGCAGGACGACGCGAAGGAGAAGTTCGTGAAGGACTTCGTGGCGGCCTGGGTCAAGGTGATGAACGCCGACCGCTTCGACCTCGCGGCCTGACACTCTCGTTGAGCCGGACAAGAACGCGCCGCCCCCGGATCATCCGGGGGCGGCGTTTGTGTTTGGGGGTGGAGCGTTGCAGAGAAAAATGACGTGCCTTCATGGCGCGGGAAACGTTCCGGCCGGGAGCGCATTCTCCTCAACCCATGCAATGCCTTTCGGCCTTTCGCCATCCGTCTCGATGAATTCCTTCACAGCCTCCCAAGCGTCTTGATAAGGAATGAACAGGCCGACCGGCAACAGCGTGTCGTGAAGGTTGCGCACATGCTCGCCGAGACGCGAAAGGTCGCCCATCGAATAGAATGTTTCGCTGTGGCCACCCCCCGACTTCCGCCAGGTGAACTGCACGCCCAGTTCGGGATGTCCCCACATGTCGAGATAGACCGTGATACGGCGCCGGTCGGCCGGCCCGAAATGGCCGGTGCCGTCGACACCTTCCGCCGTCAACCCGCCACTGTCGTTGCGCGTCTCGAAGAACCACCGCTTTCCGGGAGGCGCGAGAAAATAGCGCTCGATCTCGGCCGGTTCGGGCCATCCTTCGCGAAAGCGGGAGGCAAAATAGCTATGCTTTCTCATGCTCCTGTCACTCCCAAAAGCCGTCTCGCATGGTCCGCCTGGCACCATTTGGCCCGACAAACGTAACGGTCGGATTGCCCAGCTCCAATCCAAGTCGCGGAAGGACCGTTTCGCAACTTCGGCACATCGGACGGTCGGTATGCACTTCGAAGCGCTGCCCTGCCACACGTTCCTATCACAGGGCCGAATCTATCCGGGATTGAAGCTGATTTGACGACTTATCCCCCCACATTGCCGGTCCCGCATAATTGTTAGTCCCGCACTGAACAAAGTGTGAGTGCGACCTTATGGAGGACCCCGACAGTGTTGCAAAATGGCTGTTTTGACTATCGAGTCAGCGCTCGTGATCTCGCATGGCTGAAACTAAAGCATGCCATACTGAGACTAAAACGAGCACTCGATCGAGACGAACCTTTCGATTTCCTCGGGCGCACCGGAAATGGAGAATTGCTGCTGGTTGGCGAAGGAAATTTGAGTTTCTCGGCCGCTCTTCTGCACCGCAAACCTCAGCTAGGTAAGAGAATCACTGCCACCACGTTCGAAACCGAAACATCTTGGAACAGACGAACATCTGGAAACGCTAGTTTTCTCCGACAGATGGGGGCCCGAGTACATGGTTCCGTCGACGCAACGAAGCTGGAGGACCACGTTCGCAACAAATTATTCGAGTTGATTGTCTTCCAATTCCCAAACGTTGCCAGCCGCGTTCCGCGCTACGGGCGCAATCCAAATCATATTTTGATCAAGAAGTTCTTGCGAAGCGCATCACGTCATCTGACCTCCTCCGGATGTGTTGCCGTTACAGTGGTCAACAGCTCGTTTTACGACGGGGCATTTGACATGGATGGAGCAGCGAAAGACAGTGGATTGGAGAACCCCGTTGCTCATCCCTTTTTCTTTGCCGACTACCCAAATTATTCCCACGTCAATACGCTGACTGACGACAGCGCCATCGAGAAATCAGCTGATTGTGTGACATTCGTCTTTAACTCGAAAACACGACGTGGTGTTTTGGAGACTGCTCCACAATGAAAGCCAAAATGCTACCGCCAGGCACAATCTATCTACCGGACTTCGTCACCGCGAAGGAGGAACACGAAATCGTCGGCGCGCTCGACGCCGGCGAATGGAACGCCGAGATGAAGCGGCGCGTGCAGCATTTCGGCTGGCGCTACGACTACCGCGCCCGGGCGGTGACCGCCGACGCCTTTCTGGGCGCCCTGCCCGACTGGCTGTCGCCGGTCTGCGCGCGGCTCGAGGGCGAAACCGAATTCGGGCGCCGGCCGGATCAGATGATCGCCAATGAATATCTGCCGGGACAGGGCATCAGCGCGCATGTCGATTGCGTGCCCTGCTTTGCCGACAGGGTTGCATCGCTGAGCCTGCTGTCGGCCTGCGAGATGCAGTTTCGTCACGGCGCGAGCGGCGAAAACCGCGCGCTCCTTCTCGAACCGCGCGCGCTGCTGATCCTGACCGGCGCGGCGCGCTACGACTGGACGCATGAAATCCCGGCACGCAGGACCGACACTATCGACGGCGAGAAACGACCTCGCGAGCGGCGTGTTTCGATGACGTTTCGGAATGTGCTGAGAGGCGGGTGAAAGAGCGGGGTGGGATTGGCGAAAACAGGCATTGGCCTGTTTTCGTCCTTGGCCTGACGGCCGGCGGATCGAGCGGCCGAGCCGCTCGCCCCAAAACGCTGGCGCGTTTTGTCGAACATGGGTTCTTTCCGCCCGCTCTTCCGCCATTAAAAAGGCCCCCGGAAGGGGGCCTTTTTAATGGCGGAGAGGGTGGGATTCGAACCCACGGTACCCTTGCGAGTACGCCGCATTTCGAGTGCGGTACTTTCAACCACTCAGCCACCTCTCCGCAGAGGACGGACGGGACCGTTGAGGCCGTCCGTATGGTCGAAACGGCGCGGAATGTAAACGCGGAGTGGGCCCGACACAAGCCTCGATCGCCCGCCGCGCCCGAAGGTATTGTCTCAGTCTGAATTTTTGCCGCGGTTTGGGGTCAGCTATTTGCGTGGAATGGCCTGGGGGGGATTTTGCGCATGAGAGGGTAGTTCCGCTGGAAGCTGCAGCCAGTGATGTTTCTCCTCGGCCCAGACCACCTGCTCGGGCACAGGAAAATTGCGGTCGGCAAACGAACCCACTGCCACACCCACAAGGTCTGGCAGACGATCGGCTTCCCACCAGAGATTCGAACCGCATTCCGGGCAGAAATGAAACGTCACGTCGAACCCGCTGGCGGAATGGCGGCGGAATCCTTTCGCATTGCCCTGGATGATCTCCACAGCGGCCCGTGGATAAAAGGCCGCCACGCTGAACAGCGAGCCGGTCCGTCGCTGGCAGTCGAAGCAGTGGCAGAGAGAAATCTTCGCCGGCTCACCGCTGCAGCGGAGCGCAAGCTTCCCGCAATGGCAGCTGGCTTCCCGGATCATCTGGCAAGATTGAACGCCTGCCATCAACTCCGCAAGCGTGACGGCCGTGGTTCGCCTGGAATTTCAAACGGAGGGACGACCCGCCCGAAGCGGGCTTAGGCAGGAATCGCACAGGCTGCTAGACTGAACGGATGAATGGCACCGAGGCAGACCCCGACGATCATCCGAAACCGAAAGCCCGTGTGGCGGCGGCCTGGGCCGTCCATGCCTTCACGGCGTCCGGCGTCGTCACCGGCCTGCTGGCAATCGCGGCGCTGATCGCCGGCGACCTGCGGCTCGCCCTGCTCTGGCTGGGCGCAGCCCTGATCATCGACGGGTTCGACGGGCCGATGGCCCGCAAGGTCCGTGTCAGCGAATATGCGCCCCGCTTCGACGGCGCCGTGCTCGACCTCGTGATCGACTATCTGACCTATACGGTGATCCCGGCGCTGCTGATCTACCGTTTCGGCATGGTGCCGCCCGGCTGGGAGATCCCGGCCGCCGCCTTCATCATGACGACCTCGCTCTATTGCTTCGGCAATCGCGAGATGAAGACCAGGGACAACTATTTTTCGGGTTTTCCGGCGGTCTGGAACCTGGTGGTGCTCTATTTCTTCATCGCCGGCAGCGGCCCCTGGCTCAATCTCGCCGTGATCGCGGGGCTCGGCATCCTGACCTTCGTGCCGCTGAAATTCGTCCACCCCTTCCGGGTCGAGGCGCTGCGGCCCCTGACACTGGCCGTGACGGCCCTCTGGGCCGGTCTGGCCTTCTGGCTGGTGCTGGCCAGCGGCCCGGGCCGCCCCCCCGCCGAGGCCGCCCCGGCGGCTTTCTGGGGCTTCTGGGCCAGCTCGCTCTATTTTCTGGGCCTCTGCGTCCGACGCACGGCCAGCGACCTCAAAAGCGGCTGAAAAGCCCTGAAATCAAGCTCTTCCGTGGCTTGACAGGGCATCGTCCCCCTGTATATTGCCCGCCAATTCGGCCCGTGCCGCTTTCAAGGGCGGCGCGTCGGGCTTTTTTCGTTACATGGTGGGTTAAGCGATGTTCGCAGTCATCCGGACCGGCGGCAAACAATACAAGGTCGCAAAGGACGATCTTCTCGAGATCGAGAAGATCGAAGCAAAGGCCGGCGACAAGGTCGATCTCGGCGAAGTGCTGATGGTCGGCGGCGAAGGCGCGCCGAAAGTCGGCAGCCCGCTGGTCGCGGGCGCCTCGGTGAAGGCCGAAGTGGTCGACCAGACCCGCGGTCCGAAGCTGACGATCTTCAAGAAGCGCCGGCGTCAGAATTATCGCCGCAAGAACGGCCACCGCCAGGACCTGACGCTGGTCAGGATCCTCGATATCGCCGGCTGATCGGCAGGGAGTAAGACATGGCTCACAAAAAGGCAGGCGGTTCCTCCCGCAACGGTCGCGACAGCGCCGGCCGCCGTCTCGGCGTCAAGAAGTTCGGCGGCGAGAGCGTCATCCCCGGCAACATCCTTGTGCGTCAGCGCGGCACCAAGGTGCATCCGGGCGACAATGTCGGCATCGGCAAGGACCACACGATTTTCGCGACCCGCGAGGGCACCGTCGAGTTCCGCAAGCGCAAGAACGGCCGCGCCTTCGTGTCGGTCGTCCCGGCGGCGATGCCGTCGAACGCGGCGGATTGATCGCGGGGTGAACGCCACCTCGCAAGGTGGCGACCATCGAAATACGAAAGGGAGATGGGCCGCCATCTCCCTTTTTTCGTGCCCTTTCGGGGTTGGAAGGAATTCCCCGATGCAGGAAGAGCTGAAAACGGAAAGATTGTTGCTGCGGCCGCTGCAGACGGACGATGCCGAAAGGCTGGCCGCACTCGCCAACAACTGGAATGTCGCCCGGATGCTCGCCCGCATGCCCTTTCCCTACACGCTCGACATGGCGCATCAGTGGATCGGCAAACAGACGGCGCTGCGTGCCGATGGCGAAGAATTCACTTATGCGGTCGATCTCGATGGTGACGCCGTCGGTGCCTGCGGCCTGCAGTCCCATGCCGATGGCACGCATGAGCTGGGCTACTGGATCGGCGAACCCTGGTGGAACCGCGGGCTTGCCAGCGAAGCGGCGGCAGCCGTGCTTGCTGCCGCCATCGAACGCTTCGGCGCGGCAACGGTGATCTCGGGCCATTTCGCCGAGAACCACGCCTCGGGCCGCGTACTGACCAAACTCGGCTTCCGCTATACTGGCGAGGAGCATCGCTGGTGCGAGGCGCGGCGCGAACGCGTGCATTGCCTGACCATGCGGCTGGCGCGAACGGACGTGTAGGATGAAATTTCTCGACCAGGCGAAGATCCATGTCCGATCGGGCAATGGCGGGGCGGGCGCGGTGAGCTTCCGGCGCGAGAAGTTCATCGAGTATGGCGGTCCCGACGGCGGCGATGGCGGCCGGGGCGGCGACGTGATCGTCGAATGCGTCGAGGGTCTCAATACGCTGATCGATTATCGCTTCCAGCAGCATTTCAGGGCCAAGACCGGCATGCATGGCATGGGCAAGAACCGCTCGGGCGCCAATGGCGCCGACGTGGTGCTGAAGGTGCCGGCCGGTACGCAGGTGCTCGAGGAAGATGGGGAAACGTTGATCGCCGACCTGACCGAGGTGGGCCAGCGCATCGTGCTTGCCAAGGGCGGCAATGGCGGCTTCGGCAATGCCTATTTCAAGAGTTCGACCAATCAGGCGCCGCGCCGCGCCAATCCCGGACAGGAAGGCATCGAGAAGATCGTCATCCTGCGGCTGAAGCTGATCGCCGATGCGGGGCTCGTCGGCCTGCCCAATGCCGGCAAGTCGACCTTTCTGGCCGCCGTCAGCGCGGCGAAGCCGAAGATCGCCGACTATCCCTTCACCACGCTCAATCCCGGCCTCGGCGTCGTCACCGTCGATACGCGCAGCTTCGTGCTGGCCGACATTCCCGGCCTGATCGAAGGCGCGCATGAAGGTGCAGGGTTGGGCGACCGGTTTCTCGGCCATCTCGAACGCTGCAGCATCCTGATCCATCTGGTCGACGGCACGCAGGAAGATGTGGCGGATGCCTATGAGGTCATTCGCGGCGAGATCGAGGCCTATGGTGCGGGCCTCGAGAACAAGCCCGAGATCCTCTGCCTCAACAAGGCCGATGCGCTGTCCGACGCGGACCGCGCCGAAAGGAAGCGGCAACTCGAAGCGGCAAGCGGCCGCAAGGTGCATCTGCTGTCCGGCGTTTCGGGCGAGGGCGTGACGGCCGTTCTGCGGCTTGTCGCCGATGCGATCACCAGGAACCGCGCCGCCGAAGGCGCGGCCGGCAAGAAGGACGAGGAAGAAGAGGGCTGGCAGCCATGAGCGCGTCATATCTCGCCAAGGCACAACGCATCGTCGTGAAGATCGGCTCGGCGCTGCTGACCGATGCCGAAACCGGCAAGCTCAACCGCACCTGGCTGCAGGCGCTGGTCGAGGACGTGGCGCGGATGCGCGGCCGCGGCCAGGAAGTGCTGATCGTTTCCTCGGGCGCCATCGCGCTTGGCCGCCGCGCGCTGAAGCTCGCGCCCGGCAAGCTGAAACTGGAGGAAAGCCAGGCGGCCGCCGCCGTCGGCCAGATCAGCCTTGCCCATGCCTTTCAGGAAATGCTCTCGGCCTATGGCCATTCCTGCGCGCAAATTCTGGTGACGCTGGAAGACACCGAGGAGCGCCGCCGCTATCTCAATGCGCGCTCGACCATCTCGACACTGTTGAAGCTCGGCGCAGTACCGGTCATCAACGAGAACGACACGGTGGCAACCACCGAGATCCGCTATGGCGACAATGACCGCCTCGCCGCGCGCGTCGCCAGCATGATGTCGGCCGACTGTCTGGTGCTGCTGTCCGATGTCGACGGCCTCTACACCGCACCGCCGCATCTTCCGGGTGCAACGCATCTTTCCGAGGTCGCCGACATCACGCCGGAGATCGAGGCCATGGCCGGCGGTGCCGCCAGCGAATATTCGCGCGGCGGCATGAAGACGAAACTCGCCGCCGCCCGCATCGCGACCGAAGGCGGCGCCCGCATGGCGATCATCGACGGGCGCGGCCTTCACCCGTTGAAGGCCGTCGAGGACGGCGCGCGCTGCACCTGGTTCGCCGCCCATTCGACGCCCTATGCGGCGCGCAAACGCTGGATCTCGGGCTCGCTGAAAAGCCTCGGCACGCTGGTGATCGACGACGGCGCGGTCAAGGCGCTGATGCAGGGCCGCAGCCTGCTGCCCGCCGGCGTCGCCAGTGTCGAGGGCCTGTTCGATCGCGGCGACGCGGTCAGCGTGCGCGATCAGGCCGGCCGTGAAATCGCCAGCGGCCTCGTCGCCTATTCGAGCGACGATGCGCGGCGGATTGCCGGCCATTCGAGCGGCGAAATCGAGGAGCTGCTGGGCTATTCGGGCCGCACCGAAATGATCCATCGCGACGATCTGGTGCTGAAGAAGGGCTGAGACCGTTGAAACCGGCGCACCCGCCTGAAATACTCCAGAGGGCGCGCAGCAGAAGGGGATGACCCCATGACGATCGTCAAGATCAACGCAGACCGGCAGGACGTCGCCGCCCTGATGGCCGGGATCGGCCGCGCCGCGCGCGACGCCGCGACGGCACTGGCGCGCGTACCGACCAAACAGAAGGACGCCGCGCTGCTGGCCGCCGCCATGGCCGTGCGCGCCAATGTCGACGATATTCTGACCGCCAATGCAGACGATGTCGCCGATGCGGTGAAGAACGGTCTCGCACCGGCCATGATCGATCGCCTGACGCTCGACACGAAGCGCGTCGAGGCAATTGCCCGCGCGCTGGAAGATATCGCCGCCCTGCCCGATCCCGTCGGTGCGAAGATCGCCGAATGGGACCGCCCCAACGGCCTGCATATCGAACGCGTGCGCGTGCCCCTCGGCGTCATCGGCATCATCTATGAAAGCCGCCCCAACGTAACGGCGGATGCCGGCGCGCTCTGTCTGAAGTCGGGCAACGCCGCGATCCTGCGCGGCGGCTCGGAAGCGCTGCGCTCCAGCAAGGCAATTCACGCCTCACTGCTCGAAGGCATCATCGCCACCGGCCTGCCCGAGGCGACGATCCAGCTGGTGCCGGTTTCCGACCGCGCCGCCGTCGGCGAAATGCTGCGCGGGCTCGACGGCAATCTCGACGTGATCGTGCCGCGCGGCGGCAAGAGCCTCGTTGCCCGCGTGCAGGACGAGGCGCGCGTGCCGGTCTTCGCCCATCTCGAAGGCGTCTGCCACGTCTATGTCGACCGTGACGCCGATCTCGATATGGCGCGCAACATCGTGCTCAATTCGAAAATGCGGCGCACCGGCATTTGCGGCGCGGCCGAAACGCTGCTGGTCGACGCGGCCTGTGCCGCAACGCATCTGAAGCCGCTGGTCGAAGCATTGCTGGCCGCAGGCTGCGAGGTGCGCGGCGACACCGCCACACAGGCCGTCGACAGCCGCGTCAGGCCTGCGACCGAAGAGGACTGGTACACCGAATATCTCGACGCGATCATCGCGGTACGGGTGGTGAAGGACGTCGAGGCCGCAATGGCGCATATCGCCAGATACGGTTCGGCCCATACCGAGGCGATCGTGACCGGGAACGCGGCAACCGCCGAGCGCTTCCTCGCCACCGTCGACAGCGCCATTCTGCTGCACAACGCCTCGACCCAGTTTGCCGATGGCGGCGAGTTCGGCATGGGGGCCGAGATCGGCATTGCCACCGGCAAGTTCCATGCGCGCGGGCCGGTCGGCGTCGAGCAGTTGACAAGTTTCAAATATGCGGTGCGCGGCAACGGCCAGGTGCGGCCCTGAGAGACGATCGCACATGACGCGGCGTTGCGAGCTGCTGATGCCGGGCCTGAAGGTCGGCCTGCTGGGGGGCTCGTTCAATCCGGCACATGAGGGCCATCTGCATGTAACGCGGATGTGCCTGCGCGCGCTTCAGCTCGACCGCGTCTGGTGGCTGGTCTCGCCGCAGAATCCGCTGAAGCCGCAGGACGGCATGGCCGCTTTCGCCGACCGCTTCGCCTCGGCCGAAGCGATGGCGCGCGATCCGCACATCTGCGTATCGGACATCGAAACGCGTCTCGGCACGCGCTATACGGTCGACACGCTGGCAGCGCTCGCCGAACGTCATCCCGACATTCGCTTCGTCTGGTTGATGGGCGCCGACAACATGATCGAATTGCCGCGCTGGCGGCGCTGGCGCGAGATCGCGACCCTCGCGCCGATCGCCGTTTATCCGCGCCCGGGCTTCACGCTGAAGGCGCGCCTCTCGCCGGCGGCGGCCGCGCTGCGCGCGCACAGGCTCGATGCCAGCGACGGCCGCCTGCTGGCGGGCCGCGAACCGCCGGCGCTGGTCTTTCTCGAAGGGCCGGAAAGCCGCCAGTCGGCAACCGAAATCCGCCGCCGCGGCGGCTGGCAGGGGCGCCCGGGCCCGGCTGTCGTGGAAGCTTGAAAATCCGGTCATTGAACTTGGGGCCTGCGAACCCTATTCTCGTCATGCCGGTGTCCGGCATCGGACATGGGCCCTGTGTAAGTCACCAGAACAAGGAGCCTGTTCCTGACCAGTCAATCAACGGACCGCAAGGTCCAGCGTCAGCCCGCAAGGGCAACTGCCGCAAGGCAGGGCGGCGGCGCCAAGCGCCCCGCAGCGAAGAAATCCCCGAAAGCCGCCGCGGCGGCAGGGGAAAGAACGGCCCAGACCTCCTCGAAAACCGCCGCCGCCGAAAAATCGTCCGCCATGCTTGCGCTGGTGCTCGAGAGCCTCGATGAGGACAAGGCGGAAGACGTGGTTGCCATCGACCTCGCCGGAAAGACGCCCATCGCCGATCACATGGTGGTGGCGAGCGGCCGTTCGCAGCGCCATGTCGGCGCCGTGGCCGACCATCTCGTCCGCCGCCTGAAGGAGGCGGGCTTCGGTACCTCGCAGGTCGAGGGCATGAAACAGGGCGACTGGGTGCTCATCGACGGCGGCGACGTGCTGATCCACGTCTTCCGGCCGGAGGTGCGCGAGTTCTACAAGCTGGAGAAGATGTGGTCGGCCGATATTCCGGCCGATCAGCAGGCCGTCTGAGGCAACACACCCTCACGACCGCATCCTGCGCTTCTCCCCGCGTCCGCTATTGACCGGCGCCGGGCCGGACGGGGGAGTTCATGCGTCTTCAGATATGTGCCGTGGGCCGGCTGCGGGCCGGACCGGAAAAGCAGCTTCTCGACGACTATCTCGCGCGCCTCGATGCGACCGGGCGCGGCATCGGCATCACGGCCGCCCCGCTGATCGAGGTCGAGGAGAAGCGCCGTCTCGAACCTGCCCCCCTGAAGATCCGCGAAGGCGAATTGCTGCGCGCGGCGATCGCGAAAGGCGCGACGATCGTGGCGCTCGACGAACGCGGCCGCGCCGAGCCGAGCGCGGCGTTCGCCAGGCGTCTCGGCGACTGGCGCGATGGCGGCGTCTCGGATGTCGCCTTCCTGATCGGCGGGGCCGGCGGACTTGCGCCGGAGATCCGCGACAGTGCGGCCCATATCCTCGCCTTCGGCCCAGCGACATGGCCGCACATGCTGGCACGGGTGATGCTGGCCGAACAGCTTTACCGCGCGGCAACGATTCTTTCCGGCCATCCCTATCATCGCGCCTGAGCCACGCCTGCCAAGTGGACACCCTGTGGCGCATGCACTAATTTGACAACCCGCTCGCCGAGGGCGCGGCGATTCGACGTTCGATTGCGGACGTATTTTCTGGATCATCATGAGCTCAATGACCGGCGTTCGACCTCTTGTTCTGGCGCTGCTGGACGGCTGGGGCGTCCGGGCGGAGCGTGACGCGAACGCGATCGCACTGGCGCGGACGCCGATCTACGACCGTCTGGCGGCTACATCGCCGCATGCCTTGCTGGCCGCGTCGGGCGATGCGATCGGCCTTGCGCCCGGCCGCGCCGCCTATGCGCAGGCGGCCTATGCAACGCTGGGCGCGGGCCGCGTTGTCGAACAGACGGCAACCGCCATCGCGCGCCGCCTTCACGGCAACGGCGCCGCCGGTCTCGCCGCCCATCCGACACTGCAGCGGCTTGTGGCCCGCGTCAGGCCGCTGGGCGGTGCGATACATCTGGTCGGCATGGTGACGCCTTCGGGTATCGCCGGACAGCAACGCCATCTGGCCGTGCTGGCGGCGCTGCTGAGCCATGAGGGTGTCAGGGTCTGGGTTCACGCGATCATGGACGGTCAGGACACGCGGCCGCAAAGCGGCATCGAACATCTGGCCGAATTTCTCGACGACATCGCGGGTGCCGGAAATGCGACGCTTGCCAGCGTGATGGGCCGCACCTTCGGTTTTGACGACATGACCGATCCGGCGGCGCTGGCGGCCACCTGGCGCGCAATGGCCGAAGCCGAGGCGCCGCTGGCCGAGTATCCGACCGCCTATCTCGATCAATGCTACCGCAAGGGCCTGAACGATGACGCTGTCCCGCCGGCCATTGCCGCCGGCTATCGCGGCATACGCCAGGACGACGCCTTGTTGCTGGTCAACCTGCAACCGAACGATGCCCTTCCATTGATGAGCGCGCTGCTGGATCCGGTGACGGCCGGCCTCGCGCAACGCGCGCCTTCCCTTTGCGGCGTCTCTTCGCTGGTCCGGCTGGACCGGCCGCTCGGCGACACGGTCGAGGCGCTCTACGTGAACGCCACCTTCGACACCAGCTTCGCCGATGTGCTGGCGCGCGGCGGACAGACGCAGCTCGTGCTTACCGAGACGGCGGCCGAAAGCAATCTCTGGAATTTTGCCCGCGGCGGCCCACGCTCGCTTCTGCCGGGCGAATCCGTGCTGGTAGCCGATACGCCGGCGCGTCTCGAGAAGCGCCCCGAAATGGCCTCGGCCGCGTTGACCGGCGAGGTCCTCGCGGCCCTCAAGGCACGCGACCGCGATGTGATCGTCGTCGAATTTGCCAATGCCGCAATACTGGGACGCACCGGCAACATGCGCGCGACCATCGCCGCCATCGAGGCCGTCGACAAATGTCTCGGCAAGATTGCGGCACAGATCGAAAAGCGCGGCGGCGTGCTGGCGCTTTGCGGCACCTATGGCAAGGCCGAGTTGATGATCGATCCGGAAACCGGCGGCCCCTGGCGCGCAACGACGGCCTCGGACGTGCCCTTTGTTCTTGCCGGCGGCGCACCCGGCCAGCATCTGGGCAATGGCGCGCTGGCCGATGTCGCGCCGACGCTGCTCGCGCTTCTCGGCCTGCGAGCGCCGCCCGAGATGACCGGCCGCTCGCTGCTGGCCGCAAGCCAAGCGCAGAGCCGGATCAGTGCCTGACTTCACGCACAGGCCGTCGGCCATGCTGCTGCTGGCGGCGGCACTGGGCGCGAGCGGGCTGCATGGCGTCCGTGCCGAAACCGCCGAACCGGCCGCGCTCGACGCGCTTCAGCGGCAGATCGAATCGAGCATCGAGAAACAGAAGGCCCTTGAGCTTCAATCCGAAGCCGCCCGCCGCGAGGCCGAGGAAGTCCGCCGCGCGCTGATCGAAACGGCCGCACGCGTGCAGTCGCGCGAGGCCGACGTCTCGGCCTCCGAGGACCGGTTGCAGGGCCTGCGGATCGCGGAAGCCGATGTCACCGTGCAGCTCGAACGCCGCCGCGCCGCCATGGCCGAACTGCTGGCAGCACTGACCCGTCTCGACCGGCAACCGCCGCCGGCCCTGGCCGTGCGCCCCGACGACGCGCTGACCTCGGCCCGGAGCGCCATGCTGCTCGGCGCTGCCGTGCCCGAACTCCAGGCCGAAGCTGCCGAGTTGCGTCAGCGCCTCGAGGAACTGACGCGGTTGCGCCAGGAAATTCTGGCGGAACGCGAAACACTCGGCGAAACGAAGACATTGCTCGAAAGCGAGCGAACCGCGCTCGAAGCATTGCTTCAGCGCAAGCTCGAGCAACAGGCGAAACTGAGCGAAGCCGCCGAAAGCGAACAGGCCCGCGCCGAACGCCTGTCGCGCCAGGCCACCGACCTGACCGACCTGATTGCGCGCCTGGAGGCCGGCGCCGTGGCCCGGCTGCCGATGCACCGGCCCGAAATCCGCCCGGACCCGCCGGCACAGCCGGCGTCGCCGCCACCCGCCGCCGCGCCGGCCGAGACCCGGACGGCCGTGCTGCGGCCGCCTTCGGAGCCGCCCGCCATCCCCTCCTCGCGGCGCTTCTCGGATGCCAGGGGACTGATCCGCCCGCCGGCCGCCGGGCGTATCGTCAGGGCCTATGGCGCGCCGGACGATCTGGGCGGCACCAGTCAGGGATTGACCATCGAAACGCGCCCCGATGCACACATTATTGCCCCTTTTGACGGTAGAATCTCATATGCGGGGCCATTTCGCCGATATGGCCAACTCTTGATCATATCGGTGGGCGAAGGGTACCATGTGCTGCTGGCAGGCATGACGCGAATTGACGGTGCGGTGGGCCAGAGTATCCTTGCCGGCGAACCCATCGGCACGATGGGGTCATCGCCCTCCAGCGACGATCCGGCCGCACGGAACGACCAAGCGCGACGGGACGGGATACCGGGCCGCGGTCCCGCTCTCTATATCGAAATCCGGAAAGACGGCAGCCCGATCGATCCTCGACCATGGCTGACGATGAGTGACAAGAAGGCAAGTGGGTAAATGAACAAGTCTGTTTTCGCCGGCTTCGCCGTCGGCATATGCCTGTCGGTCGGCACCGTTCTGGCCTTGCAGCCGGGGGTGCTGAATTCCGCGGCCTATGCCAACGACCAGAACACCTATCGTCAATTGAACCTGTTCGGCGACGTCTTCGAGCGCGTCCGCGCCGACTATGTCGAACCGACCGACGATTCCAAGCTGGTCGAGTCGGCCATTAACGGCATGCTGACCTCGCTCGATCCGCATTCGAGCTACATGACCCCCAAGACCTTCCGCGACATGCAGGTGCAGACGCGCGGCGAGTTCGGCGGCCTCGGCATCGAGGTGACGATGGAGAACGGTTTCGTCAAGGTGGTGACGCCGATCGACGACACGCCGGCCAGCCGCGCCGGCATGCGCCCCAACGACTACATCACGCATATCGACGGCACGCCGATCCTCGGCATGACCTTGAGCGACGCCGTCGACAAGATGCGCGGACCGGCCAATTCGTCGGTGACGCTGACCGTCATCCGCAAGGGCACTGACGAGCCCTTCGAAGTGAAGCTGACACGCGCCATCATCACCATCAAGTCGGTTCGCCACAATCGCGAAGGCGACATCGGCTATATCCGCATCACCTCCTTCAACGAGCAGACATCCGACCTGCTGGGCAAGGCGATCAACGAACTGTCGAAGGAGATCGGTCAGGCGCGCCTGAAGGGCTACATTCTCGACATGCGCAACAATCCGGGCGGACTGCTCGATCAGGCCATCACGGTCAGCGACGACTTCATCGAGGGCGGCGAGATCGTCTCGACGCGCGGCCGCCATTCGGAAGACACGCAACGCTACAATGCGCGTTCGGGCGATATCACCAAGGGAAAGCCGATCATTGTGCTGATCAATGGCGGTTCGGCCAGCGCCTCCGAAATCGTTGCCGGTGCGCTGCAGGATCATCGCCGCGCCACCGTGCTGGGAACCCGTTCCTTCGGCAAGGGATCGGTGCAGACCATCATTCCACTCGGCTCGGACGGTGCACTGCGCCTGACGACGGCACGTTACTACACGCCGGCCGGCCGCTCGATCCAGGCCAAGGGCATCGAGCCGGACATCATCGTGCTGCAGACCGATCCCGACGACGAGACGAAGAAGAAGCCGGCCACGATCGGCGAGTCGGCCCTGCCGGGCCATCTCGCGGCGGAGGAAGGCGAGGAACAGGGTGGCTCCGACAGCTTCGTCCCGACGGACAAGGCCGAGGACAGGCAGCTTCTCTACGCCATCGATCTGCTGAACGGCGCCCGCAAGGATGCGGCGTTCATCAGCGGCACGACATCAAGCGCCATGGCCAACTGAGACGCCGGCCTGCCGGAGACGAATTGTACGCATGGATGCAAAAGCGACGGCGAAAGGTGTCGGCCTGAACGGGAGCAGACAAGCCGATGACGACGGTGGCATTCGCTTCGCGCCGCTGGCCGTCGCCGCGCTTGTCGTGGCGCTTGTCTATGGCGGTACGCTTGTCTGGCTGCTTCTCTCCGACAATCGCCTGGCTGGCGAACCGGTGGTGCATCTTGCGCTGACAGCGAAAGAACCGGCCGAGACGGACCTCGCCACCGCGCCGGCGCCGGAACCCGACGACCGGAACATTGCGGAAGAACCCGCAGCGACGGTGCCGGCAGCAGACGAGCTGAGCAGCGACGAACGTGCGCTGCTCGAAGCAGCGCGGCGCATCGATGAGGAAGTGGCGGCCGAAGATGTCGCTTCGCAAGTGCGCATCGTCGGCGCCGAAAGCGTCTCGGGCGGCGAGACCGCCGGCAGGGCTGCGCGGCGCGTCGAGCCGCTGCCGCCGGTTCCCGATCCGGCGCTGATCGAAATGACGCCCGATGGACCCTTGCCGAAGATTGCAGCCGACGGGCGCACGCCTGCGCAGGTCTATGCGCGGCCCGTGCCGCCCGGCACACCGGCAGCGCGCCGCATTGCGCTTGTCGTCAGCGGCATGGGGATCAGCGAGAGCGCGACGGCGCATGCGATCGAAACACTGCCGCCGGAAGTGACGCTCTCCTTTGCTCCCTATGGCCCTGGCATGCAGAACTGGATTGCGAGAGCGCGCGCCGCCGGCCATGAAGTGTTGCTTGAGTTGCCGATGGAGCCCTTCGGCTATCCGCAGAACGACCCCGGCCCCTACACGCTGCTGACGAATCTTTCGGCGGAAGAAAATCTTTCGCGCCTCAGCTGGCTGATGAGCCGGTTCACCGGCTATGCCGGCGTGATGAATTATCAGGGCGCGCGTTTCACGGCCTCCTCCGCAGCAGTCGAAGAGACGATGAGGGCGCTGAGCGCACGCGGGCTTCTCTATGTCGACAACGGCGCCTCGGCACGCAGCCTTGCCCCGCAATTGGCACGCGAAGCCGGCATGCCGGCCGTGCAGGCCTCGCGCATCGTCGATCCGGTACAGAACCCGCAAGTGATCGCCACGTCGCTGGAAGTGCTCGAGGAGATTGCCGCGACGGGCGTGGCGATCGGCGTCGCCTCCGGTTTTCCGGTTACCGTCGACGCGCTGGCCGAATGGGCGCGCACGCTGGAGGAAAGGAATTTCGTGCTGGTACCCGTCTCGGCCACCGCGAACTGACGAAAGAAGACAGAGCCGCATGCCGCGCCACCGCGAACACGCCACAGCCGTCGACCCGTCAACGCTGCCCTATCGCCCCTGTGTCGGCATCATGCTGATCAATCGCGACGGTCTTGTCTGGGTCGGCAATCGCATGATGGATGGCGGCGCGCATGAGCTGACCGGCGCCGCGCTGACCTGGCAGATGCCGCAGGGCGGCATCGACGAGGGCGAGGAACCTGCCGTCGCGGCGCTGCGCGAACTCAAGGAAGAGACGGGTACGGACAAGGCGCGCATCATCGGCGAGACGAAGGACTGGCTGACCTACGACCTGCCGCCGCATCTCGCCGGCATCGCGCTGCGCGGCAAGTATCGCGGCCAGAAGCAGAAATGGTTCGCGATGCGCTTCACGGGCACGGATTCCGACATCGATATCGCCGCCGACGACCACCAGGAATTCAGCGAATGGGCCTGGGTACCACTCGATGAGGTGTTGCAGCTGATCGTGCCGTTCAAACGCTCCGTCTACGAACAGCTGGTCGCCGAATTCGGTCCGCTGGCCGTCCCGGAAGCGTGAAATCCACAGCAACCCCCCCCCTCTGTCATCGAACTGTCACGAAACTGTCACAAACCGCTTCCGGCCCGGGGATAAGTCGCGTCCGCGGGCGAGTTATCCCCGGTCCGGAAAACAATTTATCCCCGGCTGCGGCAGGAGGCGCGCCGCCGGGACCGATTCGCGCGGTGGAAAAAACTTGTCCCCGGGATTCAGACCGCCGCGCGGGCCAGCCGCCAGTTGCGGAAGCGCCAGTAGCGCCAGGCCAGCGCCGCGACCGCGCGCATCGGCCGGCCCTGCGGCTTGAGGCCGGCGGCCTTGCCGACCATCGAGATCAGACGCTCGACATGCTGGCGGCGATAGAGGCCGAGCGCGCGTTTTTCATAGGCCTTGGCGAAACGCGCGCGTTGATAGGGCACACTGCCATCGGCCGGCGTGTTGGCCGCGTAATAGGCGCAGGCCAGTTCGTCGTCATCGGCTTCGGCGATGCGGCCGAGTGCGACGCGGATACGCGCGAGGATCGACGGTTTGGCCTCGTCGAGCGCGTTGAAGCCGTCATAGAAAAGCTTGTAGTGACGGAATTCGTCGGCGGCGATATTGGTCGCGATCTGCTTCAGCACCGGCTCCGCGGTCGCATCCTTGATGGCGGTGTAATAGGACGAGGTCCCGCTCTCGACGACGCAGCGCGCAATCAGTTCGCCGCCCCTGCTGCCGCGCACCGACTGGATCGCGTCGAGCGGGATCGAATAGCCGGCGCGAAAGCGCGCAAAGGCTTCGTCGAAACTGAAATCGGGATCGGCAAGCTCCGCCCAGCGGGCCAGCGCCTGCCCGTGCTGCACTTCCTCCGCACCCCATTGATGGATCGTCTGCTTGATATCGGGCCGGTCGGAAAAGACGTTGCAGAGATAGGTCACGTAATCGGGCGCATTGAACTCGACCATCGCCGCCGCCTTGACCGCGCGCAGGATCTCGGGGTCGACCTTTGCGGGGTCGAAATCCTGCCAGCGAATATCCTCAAGCGTCCAGTGACGGGTCATGCATCCTCGGTCCGCGCGGAGAGCCGCGCCTTTGTGACGGTATTATAATGGATGCGATGCGGCAGTTTAAGGGCAGCCGCACGGGGCCGATGGCCGCAGCCGGAAAGAGGCGGGAATCCGGGGGCCAGCGCCCCCCGATCCTCAGAGGGCCTGGCGGAGCTGCTTCAGGTGATCGAGCTTTTCCTGCGCGGCCTGGCGCTTGGTGTCGGTCCTGGCGTCGTTGACGTCTTCCTGCGCATGCGCGATTTCACGGTCGAGCGCGGCCGCGTCGAGTTCGGCGAGCGGCACGGTGAACTCGGCCAGCACCGTGAGACCGGCCGGCGTCACCTCGGCGAAACCGCCACGCACGAAGATCCGCTGCTGCGCCTTGCCGGCCTCGTCGATATTGACGATGCCGGGACGCAGGGTCGCCATGACGGGCGCATGGCCCGCCATGATACCCATGTCGCCCTCGGCGCCGGGAATCGCCACCATGTCGACCTCACCCGAGAACAGCAGGCGCTCGGGCGAGACGAGATCGAATTGCAGCTTGTCAGCCATCGGATACTACCTCGTGCGACGGCGGATCAGGCCGCTTCCTTGGCCAGACGTTCGGCCTTGGCGACCGCGTCCTCGATCGTGCCGACCATGTAGAAGGCGGCTTCCGGCAGGTGATCGTAGTCGCCGTTGCACAGACCCTTGAAGCCCTTGATCGTGTCCTTGATGTCGACAAGCACGCCCGGCGTACCGGTGAAGACTTCGGCGACGAAGAAGGGCTGGCTGAGGAAGCGCTCGATCTTGCGGGCGCGGGCGACGACCAGCTTGTCTTCTTCCGACAGCTCGTCCATGCCGAGAATGGCGATGATGTCCTGGAGCGACTTGTAGCGCTGCAGGATCTCCTGCACCTGACGCGCCGTGTCGTAATGTTCCTGGCCGACAACGCGCGGCTCGAGAATGCGGCTCGTCGAGTCGAGAGGGTCCACCGCCGGATAGATGCCCTTTTCCGAGATCGCGCGGTTGAGCACGGTCGTCGCATCCAAGTGAGCAAACGAGGTGGCGGGCGCCGGGTCGGTCAAGTCGTCGGCCGGCACGTAAATGGCCTGCACCGAAGTGATCGAACCCTTGGTCGTGGTGGTGATGCGTTCCTGCAGCGCGCCCATGTCGGTGGCGAGCGTCGGCTGATAGCCCACGGCCGACGGGATGCGGCCGAGCAGCGCCGACACTTCCGAACCCGCCTGGGTGAAGCGGAAGATGTTGTCGACGAAGAAGAGCACGTCCTGGCCCTTGTCGCGGAAATGTTCGGCGACGGTGAGGCCGGTCAGCGCCACGCGGGCACGCGCCCCGGGCGGCTCGTTCATCTGGCCGAACACCAGCGCGCATTTCGAACCCGTGGTGTCGCCATTGTTCTCGTTCGGGTCCTTGTTGACGCCCGACTCGATCATCTCGTGATAGAGATCGTTGCCTTCGCGCGTGCGCTCGCCGACGCCGGCGAACACCGAATAGCCGCCATGCGCCTTGGCGATGTTGTTGATCAGTTCCTGAATGAGAACGGTCTTGCCGACGCCGGCGCCGCCGAACAGGCCGATCTTGCCGCCGCGCGCATAAGGCGCCAGCAGGTCGACGACCTTGATGCCGGTGACGAGCATCTGCGCTTCCGTCGACTGCTCGACGAAGGACGGCGCTTCCTGGTGGATTTCGCGGCGCGCTTCGTGCTTGACCGGGCCGGCTTCGTCCACCGGCTCGCCGATGACGTTGATGATGCGGCCGAGCGTGCCCTCGCCGACCGGCACCGAAATCGCGGCGCCCGTGTCGCGGACTTCCTGCCCGCGGACGAGACCTTCGGTCGTGTCCATGGCGATGGTGCGCACCGTGTTCTCGCCAAGATGCTGCGCGACCTCGAGGACCAGGCGGTTGCCGCCATTGTCCGTTTCCAGCGCGTTCAGGATGGCGGGCAGATTGTCGGTGAACTCCACGTCCACGACGGCGCCAATAACCTGAGCGATCTTTCCGACTGCCTTGCTCATGCGAGTTCCTTCATCTTCCCTTTGGGGGATCGTCCTAGAGCGCTTCGGCGCCCGAGATAATTTCGATCAGTTCCTTGGTGATCATCGCCTGCCGCGAACGGTTGTAGGTGATGTTGAGCTTCTTGATCATGTCGCCGGCGTTGCGCGTGGCGCTGTCCATCGCCGACATCTTGGCGCCGAACTCGCCGGCCACATTCTCGAGCAGCGCCCGGAAGATCTGCACCGACAGATTGCGCGGCAGAAGGTCCTTCAGGATTTCGGCTTCATCGGGCTCGTAGTCATAGACCGCACCGCCGAGATCGACCCCTTCCGCGCCCGCCGGCACGCTGGCCGGGATCAGCTGCTGGGCGGTCGGGATCTGGCTGACGACATTGACGAACTTCGAATAGAAGAGCGTCGCCACATCGAACTCGCCGGCCTCGAAAAGTTCCAGCACATTGCGCGAAATATCTTCGGCCTGTGCGAAACCGATCTGACGGATGCCGGTGAACTCGTAGGACTTGACGATCCGGTCGCCGAAGTCGCGGCGCAGCGCGTCGCGGCCCTTGCGGCCGACGGTCAGAATCTTCACCGTCTTGCCTTCGCCGATCAGCTTGCGGATATGCGTGCGCGCCAGCCGCGCGATCGAGGAGTTGAAACCGCCGCAGAGACCGCGATCGGCGGTCGCCACGATGACGAGATGCACCTTGTCGGAGCCCGTGCCGGCCAGCAGCGCCGGCGCGTCGGCCCGTCCCGCCATGCCGGCCGAGAGATTGGCCAGCACCCGGTCCATGCGCTCGGCATAGGGACGCGCGGCCTCGGCCGCTTCCTGCGCCCGGCGCAGCTTCGCGGCGGCGACCATCTGCATCGCCTTGGTGATCTTCTGCGTCGCCTTGACGCTGGCGATGCGGTTTCTGAGGTCCTTGAGGCTGGCCATTCGCCCTTACCTTTTGCGCGTGCTCAGGCGAACGCCTTGGTGAAGCTTTCGACGACCGATTTGAGCTTCTCTTCCGTGTCGCCCGAAATCTGCTTCTCGCTGCGGATGGCATCGAGAATGCCGGCATGGCTCGAACGGACGCTGCGCAGGAGCTCCTGCTCGTAGCGGCCGACATCACCGACCGGCAGCTTGTCGAGATAGCCATTGACGCCGGCATAGATCACGACGACCTGCTCTTCGACCTTGAGCGGCGAGAACTGGCCCTGCTTCAGAAGCTCGGTCAGGCGCGCGCCGCGATTGAGAAGGCGCTGCGTGGCCGCGTCGAGATCGGAACCGAACTGCGCGAAGGCCGCCATTTCACGGTACTGCGCCAGCTCGCCCTTGATCTTGCCGGCAACCTGCTTCATCGCCTTGATCTGGGCCGACGAACCGACGCGGCTGACCGACAGGCCGACGTTCACGGCCGGACGGATGCCCTGATAGAACAGGTCGGTTTCGAGGAAGATCTGACCGTCGGTGATCGAGATCACGTTGGTCGGAATATAGGCCGACACGTCGTTGGCCTGGGTTTCGATGACCGGCAAGGCCGTCAGCGAACCATTGCCATTGTCGTCATTGAGCTTGGCGGCGCGTTCGAGCAGGCGCGAATGCAGATAGAAGACGTCGCCCGGATAGGCTTCGCGTCCCGGCGGACGGCGCAGCAGCAGCGACATCTGGCGATAGGCGACGGCCTGCTTCGACAGATCGTCATAGACGACGAGGGCATGCATGCCGTTGTCGCGGAAATATTCGCCCATGGTGCAGCCGGCGAACGGCGCCAGGAACTGAAGCGGCGCCGGATCGGACGCGGTGGCCGCGACGATGATCGAATATTCGAGCGCACCGTTCTCTTCCAGCGTCTTGGCGATCTGCGCGACCGTCGAGCGCTTCTGGCCGATGGCGACATAGATGCAGTAGAGCTTCTGGTTCTCGTCGTCGCCCTGGTTGAGCGGCTTCTGGTTGAGGATCGCGTCGATGGCGATCGCGGTCTTGCCGGTCTGGCGGTCGCCGATGATCAGCTCGCGCTGGCCGCGGCCGATCGGGATCAGCGCATCGATCGCCTTGAGGCCGGTCTGCATCGGCTCATGCACCGATTTCCGGGGAATGATGCCCGGCGCCTTGACGTCCACGCGGCGGCGCTCGTCGGAAACGATCGGACCCTTGCCGTCGATCGGATTGCCGAGCGGATCGACGACGCGGCCGAGCAGGCCCTTGCCGACCGGCACGTCCACGATGGAGCCGGTGCGCTTGACGGTGTCGCCTTCCTTGATGTTCCGGTCGGAACCGAAAATCACGACGCCGACATTGTCGGCTTCGAGGTTGAGCGCCATGCCGCGCACACCACCCGGGAATTCGACCATTTCGCCGGCTTCGACATTGTCGAGACCGTAGACGCGGGCAATACCGTCACCGACGGAAAGCACCTGGCCGATCTCGGAAACCTGCGCCTCGGCGCCGAAATCCTTGATCTGCTGCTTGAGGATGGCGGAAATTTCCGCGGCCTGAATGTCCATCAGGAGGCCTCTTTCATGGCAATCTGGAGAGAATTGAGCTTGGTCTTCAGCGAGCTATCGATCATCCGGCTACCGACCTTGACGACCAGTCCGCCGAGAAGCGAGGCATCGACGCGGGTGTCGATCTGCACGTCCTTGCCGGTGGCCGTCTTGAGCGACGCCTTGAGGCTTGCGACCTGCGCATCATTGAGCGGATGCGCCGAGGTCACGTCGGCCGTCATCTCGCCGCGATGGCGCGCCAGGATGGCGGTGTAGCCCGCGATCATGTCGGCCAGTGCGAAGAGGCGGCGGTTCCGGATGACCAGGCCGACGAAATTCTTGACCAGCGGCGCGGCGCCGGCCTTGTCGAGCACCGCGGCAAAGGCGCGGCCCTGCTCTTCGGCGCTGAAAACGGGGCTGCGAACGAGGCGCGTCAGATCGCTGCTCTCGTTCAGCATCTTGCCGATGGCACGGAGATCGGCCGCGACGGCATCGAGCGCGCCTTGCGCCTCGGCCAGTTCGAACAGGGCCGTCGCATAACGGCCGGCCATGCCGGATACGGGGTGATCAGATGACACGTGCGGCGCTCGCCTGTGCTTTGTCGTGAGGACGGCGCGCAGGACTGGGGCCTGACGCCAACTATTTGATATCGCTAGCTAATTTAAGCCCGAAGGAGCGCGGAAAAGACCCCTGCCCCGGAGGCCGCGCGTTAGGTAACACATGGCCTTCGCCGGCGCAACAGGAACGCCCGGAAATGGCCGGCCCTGCGGCATTTTGGGCCTCGAACGGCCATGCACAAAGGCTGCCGCAGCGTCGCCCTGAGGGCCTGCAGGCGGGCCTTGCGGCTACATGAAGCTGTAGGGGTCGATATCGACCGAGACACGGACCGCGCCCGGCAGCTTCATCTCGCCCAGCCAGGCCTTCATGAAGGCCTGCACATTGACGTTGCGCCCGGCCTTGACCAGAAACCGGAGCCGCGTCCGGCCGCGCAACAGCGCCATCGGCGCCGGCGCCGGGCCCAGCACCGAGACGGCCTCGGTCCGGGGCACCTGCCGCGCCATTTCGCGCGCGGTGCGCCGCGCCAGCTCGGCATCGGCCGAGGCGACGACGACGCCGACCAGCCGCCCGAAAGGCGGCAGATGGACCCGCTCGCGCGCCTGCGCCTCGCGGGCCAGAAAGGCGTCGCGGTCGCCCGAGCAGAGCGCCCGCATGACGCCATGCTCGGGCATCCAGGTCTGCAGCAGCACGCGGCCCGGCCGCTCGGCTCGGCCCGCCCGGCCGGCCACCTGCTGCAACAGCTGGAAGGTGCGTTCGGCCGCGCGCAGATCGCCGTTCTCGAGACCGAGATCGGCATCGACCACGCCGACCAGGGTCAGCCAGGGAAAATGGTGCCCCTTGGCGACGATCTGTGTACCGACGATGATGTCGATCTCGCGCGCCTCGATGGCGGCGAAGACCGCGCGATGCGCCGCCGGGCCGCGCAGATTGTCGGACGAGACGATGGCGGCGCGCGCTTCGGGAAACAGCGTGGCGACTTCCTCGGCGATGCGCTCGACGCCCGGCCCGCAGGCGACCAGCGCATCCTCTTCGCCGCAGGCCGGACAGGACGTCGGCACCGGCGCCGTGTAGCCGCAATGATGACAGGCCAGCTCGCGGCGGAACCGATGTTCGACCAGCCAGCTCGAACATTGCGGACATTCGAAACGATGGCCGCAGGTGCGGCAGAGCGTCAGCGGCGCATAGCCGCGCCGGTTGAGAAACAGCATCGCCTGTTCGCCGGCCTCGAGCGCGCGGCGCATCTCGATCACCAGACGCGGCGAGAGCCAGTGTCCCCGCTCGGGCGGATCGCGCCGCATGTCGATCGCCTCGATCTGCGGCATTTCGGCGACGCCGTGCCGCGCTTCGAGACGCAGGCGCCGGTAGCGCCCCTGATCGGCATTGACGACGGTTTCGAGCGAGGGCGTGGCCGAACTCAGCACGATCGGAAACGCCCCCAGCGAGGCGCGCACCACCGCCATGTCGCGCGCGTGATAGGCAACGCCGTCTTCCTGCTTGAAGGCCGATTCATGCTCCTCGTCGACAATGATCAGGCCGAGTTCGGCAAAGGGCAGGAAGAGCGCCGAGCGCGCGCCGACCACGACACGGGCGCGGCCTTCGGCGACGCCGCGCCAGACCCGCGCCCGCTCGCGCGTCGACAGGTCGGAATGCCATTCGGCCGGACGGCAGCCGAAACGCTGTTCGAAGCGGTCGAGAAACTGCTGCGTCAGCGCGATCTCGGGCAGCAGGATCAGCACCTGGCGGCCGCGCCGCAGCGCTTCGGCCACGGCCTCGAAATAGACTTCCGTCTTGCCCGAGCCGGTGACGCCGTCGAGCAGCGTCGCCGAAAAGGCGTCCGCGGCCACCGCGGCGACAAGTGCGGCGGCGGCTTCCGCCTGATCGGGCCCGAGCGCCATGCCCCTTGTCTCGGCGTCGGGCAACGAGAACGGCGCCTCGGCCGGCATTTCGAATGGCGCCAGCGTGCCGGCCTCGACCAGCCCGCGCACGACGCCGTCCGAAACGCCGGCCTCCTGGGCCAGTTCGCGGATGCTGCGGGCAAAGCCGTCGCCGGCCGTTGCAACGACGCGCTGGCGGGCGGGCGTCATGCGCGACGGACGGATATCGGTCAGCCGGCAGGCGATTCGCGACCGCGGCGGCTCCAGGGCGCCGGGCGCGCGGATGGCGAGCCGCAAAACCGAACCCCGCGGGGCCAGCGTGTAGCCGGCCACCCAGTCGACAAAGCGCCGCAACGCCTCGGGCATGGGCGGCGCATCGAGGCGCTCGATGACGGATTTCAGCCTTTTGCGCTCGACCGCGTCGGTGCCCGCGCCCCAGACCACACCGATCAACTGCTGCGCGCCCAGCGGCACCACCACATAATCGCCCGGCGCCAGCACAAGATCCGGCGGCACCGCATAATCATAGGGCTCCGGCAGCGCCAGCGGCACCAGAACCGCGACACGCGCGGGCGGGGAGCTTGTGGATATTTCGGAGGCCATATGTTTCGTTCGACCGGTTGCGCGCCGGGGGTCCATTCAAAACCGAGGCGACACTGTAACGCCTCATAAAGCAAGCGGCACGACTTGCCTTGCACACCGCTGCACAACGCGGCAAAAGGACGAGCCTTCCGGCGGCGACTGGACTAGACTGGCCGTCCGATCGAGATTCCCGCCTCTATCCTCGCCGCAGAAGAAGAGCCCATGAAATTTTTCGTCGACACCGCCGACATCGCCGACATCCGCGAACTTGCCGACACCGGCCTGCTGGACGGCGTGACCACCAACCCCTCGCTGATTGCCAAATCGGGACGCGACTTCATCGAGGTCGTCACCGAGATCTGCAGCACGGTCGAGGGACCGGTCAGCGCCGAAGTGACCGCGCTCGATGCGGCCGGCATGATCGCCGAGGGCCGCAAGCTGGCAAAGATCGCCAGGAACATCGCCGTGAAAGTGCCGCTGACCTGGGACGGATTGAAGGCCTGCAAGACGCTGACCGGCGAAGGCACCATGGTGAACGTCACCTTGTGCTTCTCGGCCAACCAGGCGCTGCTGGCGGCCAAGGCCGGCGCGACTTTCGTTTCGCCCTTCATCGGCCGGCTCGACGACGTCAATCTCGACGGCATGGAACTCATTCACGATATACGCGCCATTTACGACAATTATCCGGCGCTGACGACCGAGATTCTGGCCGCCTCGATCCGCAACGCCAACCATGTCAAGGACGCCGCGATTGCCGGCGCCGATGTGGCGACCGTGCCGCCGGCAGTGCTGAAAGGTCTTGTTCAGCATCCGCTGACCGACAAGGGCATCGAACTCTTTCTCGCCGACTGGAAGAAGACCGGACAGAAAATTCTCTGATCGGGCCAAATAATGCGTCCGCCGAAAGAAACTGGAAACGCTCCCTGGGAGATGCTGAGACCATGAGCCAGCACAATGACAGACCGGAAGCCCAACGGATCGACGACGCACCGCTCGCGATCACTGCAGCCGATGTAACCGCCTATCTGCGCCGCCACCCCGAACTGCTGGCCAACGATCCCGACCTGATCGCCGCCCTGGTGCCGCCCTCGCAATCGACCGGGCGCAACGTGCTCGACATGCAGCATTTCATGATCGGCCGGCTGCAGAACCAGGTGCGCATGCTGCGCGACATCCAGTCGGAACTGATCGAGGCCTCCTCGCTGAACAGCCTGGCGCGCGAACAGGTGCATGCTGCCGCGCTTCGCCTGCTCGATGCGAAGAGCTTCGAGCATCTGATCGAATTCGCGACCGGACCGGAGGGGCTTGCCCGCATGCTGGGCGTGCGCGCGGCGACGCTCTGCATCGAGACCGCCAATGGCGTGTCGGGTATCGGCATTCGCGGCGTGCGCGTGCTGGAACCGGGCGGCGTCGACCGCATACTCGGCCTCGGTACGCAGTGCCGCCTGGCCGCCCATGTGCGCGGCAGCCGCGGCCTTTACGGCGGACTGGCCGAGGACGTCAATTCCGAGGCGCTGGTGCGTCTCGACTTCTCGGCCTCGACACCGCCGGGCCTGCTGGCGCTGGGCGGCTTCGAAGCCGAACAGTTCCATCCCGATCAGGCCATCGACCTGCTCGAATTCCTGGCCCGCATCGTCGAACGCTGTGTGCGCCAATGGCTCGAGCTGCCGCCCGCCAGGTGACGGGCGCGCCGACGCCCGACGATGCCGCGCGGACCATTCCCGCCGACGCCGACGCGCGCCGCGAAATCCGCAACTGGTATGCCCATCTGATGGGCGAACGCCGCGTCAGCGAAGCGACCCTGATCAATTATCACCGCGACCTGACGCGCTTCTTCGAATTCCTGGTCGGCCATCTGGGCGCCCCGGCCGACCTGAAGGCGCTGGCCGGCCTCGAGCTGCGCGACTTCCGCGCCTTTGTCAGCCATCGCCGGGCGGACGGCCTGACCAGCCGCAGCGTGGCGCGGATGCTGTCGAGCCTGCGCTCGTTTTTCGGTTTTCTCGACCGGACCGGCATTGTCGCCAATGCGACGCTGAAGGCGTTGCGGTCGCCGAAACTGCCGCATGGCATTCCCAAGCCGCTGACGGTGACGGGCACCGCCACGCTGCTCGAAGGCGCACGCGCGGCCGAGATCGCGCCCTGGAAGGCTGCGCGCGATGTCGCGGTGCTGACGCTGCTCTATGGCTGCGGGTTGCGCATTTCCGAGGCGCTGGGGCTTGCGCGCAAGGATGCGCCGCTGAAGGAGGTGCTGCGCATCACCGGCAAGGGCGGCAAGGAACGGCTGGTGCCGGTGCTGCCGGCGGCACGGCAAGCGGTCGAGACCTATCTGGCGCTCTGTCCGCATGCACTGACGCCCGAAGACCCGCTTTTCGTCGGCACGCGGGGCGGACGCCTCGACCAGCGCCAGGTGCGCCAGACCATGATCGATCTCCGGCGCGGCCTCAACCTGCCCGAGACGGCAAGCCCGCATGCGCTGCGCCACAGTTTCGCGACGCATCTGCTGGCCGGCGGCGGCGACCTGCGCGCGATCCAGGAACTGCTCGGCCATGCCAGCCTGTCGACGACACAGGTCTATACCGAAGTCGATCCGGCACGGCTGCTGGAGATCTACGACAAGGCGACGAGGCGGCGCTGATGGAAATACATGGCCTCGTGATGGCGGTCAGTGTCAGTGCGACGCATACGATGCAGAAGCCGAATACCGACCGCATCAGATTGCTCGCCGGCCTCGGCGTCGAGGGTGACGCCCATATGGGAAAGACGGTGAAACACCGTTCCCGCATCGCACGCGACCCGTCCCGGCCGAACCTGCGTCAGGTTCATCTGATCCATGCCGAGCTGCTGGACGAACTGGCGGCGAAGGGCTTCAGCCTCGCACCGGGGCGCATGGGCGAGAACATCACGACACGGGGGATCGATCTGCTGGCGCTTCCCGCCGGGACGAAGCTGCGGCTTGGAACGAGCGCCATCGTGGAAGTCACCGGGTTGCGCAATCCCTGTGTGCAGCTCGACGGAATCAAGCCCGGCTTGATGAATGCCGTTCTCGACCGCGATGCGCAGGGAAACCTGATCCGCAAGGCAGGTGTCATGGGCATCGTCATTGCGGCGGGCGAGGTAGGGCCCGGCGACGAGATCCGCGCCGAACTGCCGCCCGGCGAACCGGTGCCGTTGAAACCCGTCTGAACCTGCGTCCTACATGTGAATCGGCAGGCCGGTCACCGCCAGCGCCGCTTCCTTGACCGCTTCCGACAGCGTCGGATGGGCGAAGCAGATGCGGGCGATGTCTTCCGAGCTTGCCGAGAATTCCATCGCGATGGCCGCTTCGGCGATCAGCTCGCCGGCATTGACGCCGATGATGTGGACCCCGAGCACGCGGTCGGTCTTCTTGTCGGCGAGTATCTTGACGAAGCCGTCGGTGGTCTTGTTGGCCTTGGCCCGGCCATTGGCGGTGAAGGGAAACTTGCCGGCATTGTAGTCGATGCCCGCTTCCTTCAACTGTTCCTCGGTCTGGCCGACCGAAGCGACTTCCGGCGCGGTGTAGACAACGCCCGGAATGACCGCGTAATTGACGGCGCCGTAATGGCCCGCAAGCTTCTCGGCCAGCGCCACGCCTTCTTCCATCGCCTTGTGCGCCAGCATCGGACCCGCAACGCAGTCGCCGATGGCATAGATGCCGTCGACACTGGTCTTGTAACCGGCATCGATTTCGACGCGGCCGCGCTTGTCGGTCTTGACGCCGAGTTTGTCGAGGCCGAGCCCTTGCGTATAGGCGGTGCGGCCGACCGCGACCAGCACGACATCGGCATCCAGCACCTGCGCCTCGCCGCCCTTGGCCGGCTCGACCGAAACCTTGAGCCCCGACTTCTGCTTTTCGACCTTGGTCACCTTTGAGCCGAGCTTGAACGCGAAGCCCTGCTTCTTGAGGATGCGGGTGAAATTCTTGACGACCTCGCCATCCATGCCGGGCAGGATCGCGTCGAGATATTCGACCACCGTCACCTCGGCGCCGAGCCGCGCCCAGACCGAGCCGAGCTCGAGCCCGATGACGCCGCCGCCGATGACCAGAAGCTTGCCCGGCACCTTGTCGAGTTCGAGCGCGCCGGTCGAGGAGACGACGGTCTTTTCGTCGATCTCGATGCCCGGCAGTCGCGCCACATCCGAGCCGGTGGCAATGACGATGTGTTTCGCTTCAAGTCTGCGGTCGCCGGCCCTGACCTTGCCGGCGGCTTCGATTTCGCCTTCGCCCTTGACCCATTCGATCTTGTTCTTCTTGAACAGGAACTCGATGCCCTTGGTGTTGCCGTCGATGGCCTCGTCCTTGAAGGCAAGCATCTGCTTGAGGTTGAGCTTCGGCTTGCCGACCTCGATGCCCATGCCCTCGAAAGAATGTCCCGCCTCGTCGAACAGTTCGGAGGCATGCAGCATCGCCTTGGAGGGAATGCAGCCGATATTGAGGCAGGTGCCGCCCAGCCGGTCGTTCTTTTCGACCACCGCGACCTTGAGGCCGAGCTGCGCGGCCTTGATCGCGCATTCATAGCCGCCGGGGCCGGCGCCGATCACCACAAGGTCGAGTTGGTCAGCCATGGGTCTGCCTCAGAGGTCGAGCAGCAGGCGCTGCGGGTCTTCGAGCGACTCTTTCACGCGCACCAGGAAGGTGACGGCTTCCTTGCCGTCGACGATGCGGTGATCGTAGGAGAGCGCCAGATACATCATTGGCCGGATTTCGACCTTGCCGCCAATCGCGACCGGCCGTTCCTGGATCTTGTGCATGCCCAGCACGCCCGATTGCGGCGCATTGAGAATCGGCGTCGACATCAGCGAACCATAGACACCGCCATTCGAAATCGTGAAGGTGCCGCCCTGCAATTCTTCCAGCTTGAGCTGGCCGTCGCGGGCGCGGCGGCCGATCTCGTTGATCGACTTTTCGATCTCGGCCAGCGACATGTCCTGCGCGTCGCGCAGCACGGGCACGACGAGACCGCGATCGGTGCCGACCGCGACGCCGATATTGTAGTAGTTCTTGTAGACCAGCTCCTCGCCCTCGATCTCGGCATTGACGGCCGGAATTTCGCGCAGCGCATGGATGCAGGCCTTGACGAAGAAGCCCATGAAGCCGACGCGCACGCCATGCTTCTTCTCGAAGAGATCCTTGTACTGATTGCGCAACGCCATGACGGCGCTCATGTCCACCTCGTTGAAGGTGGTGAGCATGGCGGCCGTGTTCTGCGCTTCCTTGAGGCGGGCCGCGATGGTCTTCCTGAGCCGCGTCATCTTCACGCGTTCCTCGCGCGCACTGTCGTCGCGGGGGGCCTGCGCCCGAGCCGGCGCCTCGGCGGGTTTCGCCTTGGCAGCCGCTTCGGCGTCTTGTTTGGTGACGCGGCCGCCGCGGCCGGTGCCTTCGACCTTCGAGACATCGAGATCGTTCTCGGCGGCGACACGGCGTACGGCCGGCGACGGCGCGGCGTCGGCGGGCTTTGCCGGCGCCCTGGCCTCGGACTTCGGCGCCTCGGAACTCGCGGCCTCGGTCTTCTTCGGCTCGTCCTTCTTCGGCTCGTCCTTTTTCGCTTCGTCCTTTTTCGGCTCTTCCTTCCTGGTGGCCGGCGCGGCGGCCTTGCCCTTGCCTTCGCCGATCTCGCCCAGAAGCGCGCCGACCTCGACCGTCTCGCCGCTCTGGACCGCGATTTCGCCCAGCACGCCGGAGGCCGGCGCCGGCACCTCGACCGTCACCTTGTCGGTTTCGAGCTCGACCAGCGGCTCATCGGCCGTGACCTGGTCGCCCGGCTTCTTGAACCATTGCGCGACGGTCGCCTCCGTCACCGATTCGCCCAGCGTGGGCACGCGAATTTCCGTCGCCATTCGTCTCTCGCCTTTCCGGTACCGGAGTTGCGCCGCTTCAGTCGATCTTCAGCGCTTCCGAAAGAAACTGGTTCAGTTCCTGATTGTGCTTGCTCAACAGCCCCGTTGCCGTCGCCGCCGAAGCCGGCCGCCCGACATAGGAGGCGCGGCGGTAACGCGCCCCGACATGGTCGAGCACCCATTCGATATTGGGTTCCATGAAGAACCAGGCACCCATGTTCTTCGGTTCTTCCTGGCACCAGACGAACTCGGCCTGCGGAAAGCGCGACAGCTCGGTGATCAGCGACTTGGCCGGGAACGGATAGAGCTGCTCGACGCGCATCAGATAGATATCGCTGATTTCGCGCCGCTCGCGCTCCTCGTAGAGATCGTAATAGACCTTGCCGGTGCAGAGTACGACGCGCTTGATCTCCTTGTCGGCGACCAGCTTGATCTTCTGGTCCTTGAGAAGCTCCGCATCGTCCCAGAGCACGCGGTGGAACGAGGAGCCCGGCCCGAACTCCTCGAGCTTCGACACGCAGCGCTTGTGCCGCAGCAGCGATTTCGGCGTCATCATGATCAGCGGCTTGCGGAACTTGCGGTGCATCTGCCGCCGGAGCACATGGAAATAGTTCATCGGCGTCGTGCAGTTGACGACCTGCATGTTGTCTTCGGCGCAGGACTGCAGATAGCGCTCGAGCCGCGCGGAGGAATGTTCCGGGCCCTGACCCTCATAGCCATGCGGCAGCAGCAGCACCAGGCCCGACATGCGCAGCCATTTGCGTTCGCCCGACGAGATGAACTGGTCGATCACGACCTGCGCGCCATTGGCGAAATCGCCGAACTGCGCCTCCCAGAGCACCAGCGCATTGGGCTCGGCCAGGCTGTAGCCATATTCGAAGCCGAGCACGGCCGCTTCCGAGAGCATCGAGTTGATGACTTCGAACTCGGCATCTTCGGAGATCGTGTTGAGCGGCACATAGCGCTCTTCGTCCTGCTGGTCGTTGAGCACCGAATGGCGCTGCACGAAGGTGCCGCGCTCCGAGTCCTGGCCCGAAAGCCGGACCTTGATGCCCTCCTTCAGCAACGTCCCGAAGGCCAGCGCCTCGGCCGTCGACCAGTCGATGCCCTCGCCGGTCTCGATCGTCTTGCGGCGATTGTCGAGAAAGCGCTGGATGGTCTTGTGAACGTTGAAGCCCTCCGGCACCTCGGTGATCTTGCGGCCGATCTCGCGCAGCGTATCGAGATCGACCTCCGTCTCGCCGCGCCGCGCTTCGCCCTCGGCGCGCCCGAAGCCGGACCAGCGCCCGTCGAGCCAGTCGGCCTTGTTGGGACGGAAATTGTTGGAAGCCTCGAATTCGCCGTCGAGCTGCTTGCGGAACTCGGCAATGCGCGCATCGACCTCTTCCTGCGTCATCAGCCCTTCGCTGACGAGCCGGTTCGAATAGACCTTCAGCGTCGTCGGATGATCCTTGATCTTCTGGTACATCAGGGGTTGCGTCATGCTCGGATCGTCGCTTTCGTTGTGACCGAAACGGCGATAGCAGAACATGTCGATGACGACCGGCTTGTTGAAGCGCTGCCGGAACTCGGTCGCGATCTTGGCGGCATGAACCACCGCCTCCGGATCGTCGCCGTTCACATGAAAGATCGGCGCCTGCACCATCTTCGCAACATCGGAAGGATAGGGCGAGGAGCGGCTGTGGATCGGACTCGTCGTGAAACCGATCTGGTTGTTGATGATGAAATGGATCGAGCCGCCGGTGCGGTGACCCTTGAGGCCCGACAGGCCGAGACATTCCGCAACGATGCCCTGGCCGGCAAAGGCCGCATCGCCATGGATTAGCAACGGAATGACGCTGCCGCGCTGGCGATCGTGATGCTGGTCCTGCTTGGCGCGCGCCTTGCCGAGCACGACCGGATCGACGATCTCGAGATGCGAGGGATTGGCGGTCAGCGACAGATGCACCTTGTTGCCGTCGAACTCGCGATCGGACGACGCCCCGAGATGGTATTTGACATCGCCCGAACCGTCGACGTCTTCGGGATTGGACGAGCCGCCCTTGAATTCGTGGAAGATGGCGCGATAGGGCTTCGACATCACATTGGCGAGCACGTTGAGCCGGCCGCGATGCGCCATGCCGAAAACGATTTCGCGCACGCCCAGCGCGCCGCCACGCTTGATGATCTGCTCAAGCGCCGGGATCATCGCTTCCGCGCCATCGAGTCCGAAGCGCTTGGTGCCGACATATTTGACGCCGCAATATTTCTCGAAGCCTTCGGCCTGGATCATCTTGTCGAGGATCGCCGAACGGCCCATATCGGTGAAGGCGATTTCCTTGTCCGGGCCTTCGATGCGCTCCTGGATCCAGGCCTTTTCTTCCGGGTCGCCGATATGCATGAACTCGACAGCCAGCGTGCCGCAATAGGTGCGGCGCAGAATGTCGAGCATTTCACGCACGGTCGCCGTTTCGAGGCCGAGCACATTGTCGATAAAAATCGGGCGGTCGAGATCGTCGGGACCGAAGCCGTAGCTTTCCGGCTGCAATTCCGGATGCTGCGATTTCGGACGCAAATCCAGAGGGTCGATATCGGCATCGAGATGGCCGCGGATGCGATAGGCGCGGATCATCATCAGGGCACGGACGGAATCGAGCGTCGCCGCGCGGATTTCATCGCGCCCGGCCGATGGCTGACGCTCGACGATCTTCTGTTTCATGGCCGCGGGCGAGAAATCGGCCGGTGCCCAGTTGCCGTCAAACGCGCCGGCAAGCTCGCCATTGATGGCGGGCGGCCAGTCGTCGCGCCGCCAGGAAGGTCCTTGCGCCTCCTTCAGCACATCCTCCGGCGTATCGCCCAGACCGTCGAAGAAGTCGCGCCATGCGGCATCGACCGAATGCGGATCCTGCTGGTATCTGGCGTAGAGTCCTTCGACGAAGACGGCGTTGGCGCCGTGAAGGAAGGACGTCCGCTCGAAGCCGTCGTTCGAACCGTTGCTGCTCATCGGAACCGATCCATGTGACGAAGACGCGGCGGCGAGCGCCGCCGGCGCCTGCAATACTGTTTCGCCGGAGAGAAAATCATTGGGCGTCACCGCGCCGCCCGTCGCCTTGAGAATGGCGTCCAGCGTCGGCCATTCGGGCCGGCGCTGGCCGTTCATGCAGCGCGTGACCGTGGACACGGAAACACCCAGCTGCTCGGCAAAGGCACTTGCCGTCAGATTGTTGGATTCCAGCCACTCGGAAAGTTTCATGATCAAAAATTTGCCACAGGGGCAACCATGCGTCAACGCGATTTGCCCTGTAGGCACACTCTGGAACCGCACCAGATAGCCACGCAAACCAGCCCTAGAAGGACAGAATATAGTAAACGAATGACAAACCGGCATCACGGCAGATCAAAAAACCGGTATCAGCCCGATCAAGAGGCCCGTGAATCGATACGGGGCTCCCGGAAAGCCCGGAAACCCCGCAAAATTCGTTGCAAACAGCCAGAAATCAGCCCTTCAGCACCTCGACCAGCGTGGTGCCGAGCGCCGATGGCGACTTGGCGACGGTGATGCCGGCCGAGCGCATGGCCTCCATCTTGTCTTCCGCACCGCCCTTGCCGCCGGAAATAATCGCCCCGGCATGGCCCATGCGGCGGCCCGGAGGCGCCGTGACGCCGGCGATGAAGCCGACAACCGGCTTCTTGACCCTGGAAGCCTTCAGGAACGCGGCCGCGTCTTCCTCGGCCGAGCCGCCGATTTCGCCGATCATGATGATCGAGGTCGTGGCCGGATCGCCAAGGAACATCTCCAGACAGTCGATGAAATTGGTGCCGTTGACCGGATCGCCGCCAATGCCGATGCAGGTGGTCTGGCCGAGACCGGCAGCGGTCGTCTGCGCCACCGCTTCATAGGTCAGCGTGCCCGAGCGCGAGACGATGCCGACGGAGCCCGGCTTGTGGATGTGACCGGGCATGATGCCGATCTTGCATTCGCCAGGCGTGATGACGCCGGGGCAGTTCGGGCCGACAAGCCGCGTCTTCGAGCCCTGAAGCGCGCGTTTGACCTTCACCATGTCGAGAACCGGGATACCCTCGGTGATGCAGACGGCAAGCTCGATGCCCGCATCGATCGCTTCGAGGATCGCATCGGCCGCGAAAGGCGGCGGCACATAGATGGCGGATGCCGTCGCGCCGGTCTTCTCGACCGCCTGCGCGACCGTGTCGAAGACCGGAAGATCGAGATGCTTCGAGCCGCCCTTGCCCGGGCTGACGCCGCCAACCATCTTCGTGCCATAGGCGATCGCCTGTTCCGAATGGAACGTACCCTGATTGCCCGTGAAGCCCTGGCAGATGACTTTCGTGTTCTTGTCGACGAGAACGGACATTACGCGGCCTCCTTCACGGCTTTGACGATCTTCTCGGCCGCATCGGCGAGGTTGTCGGCGGAAATGATCGGCAGGCCGCTATCGGCCATGATCTTCTTGCCGAGATCGACATTGGTGCCTTCGAGGCGCACGACCAGCGGCACATCGAGCGACACTTCCTTGGCCGCCGCAACGACACCCTCGGCGATGATGTCGCAACGCATGATGCCGCCGAAGATGTTGACCAGGATGCCTTCGACATTCTTGTCCGACAGGATGATCTTGAAGGCCGCCGTCACCTTCTCTTTCGTGGCGCCGCCGCCGACATCGAGGAAGTTGGCGGGCTCGGAACCGTAGAGCTTGATGATGTCCATCGTCGCCATGGCAAGACCTGCGCCGTTGACCATGCAGCCGATCTGGCCGTCGAGCTTGATGTAGTTGAGATCGTATTTCGACGCTTCGACTTCGGCCGGATCTTCTTCGGTGAGATCGCGCAGTTCGACGATGTCCTTGTGACGGTAGAGCGCGTTGGAATCGAAATTCACTTTCGCGTCGAGACAGACGAGATTGCCCTCGCCGGTGACGACCAGCGGATTGATTTCGAGCATGCTCATGTCTTCGCCGACAAAGGCCTTGTAGAGCTTGTCGATCAGCGCCACGCCCTGCTTCACCTGATCGCCTTCGAGGCCGAGCGCATAGGCGACCTTGCGGCCATGAAAACCGCTGATGCCCGAAGCCGGATCGACGGAGAAGCTGAGGATCTTTTCGGGCGTCTTCTTCGCCACTTCCTCGATGTCCATGCCGCCTTCGGTCGAGACGATGAAGGAGACGCGCGACGTCACGCGGTCGACGACGATCGAGAGGTAGAGTTCGCGCGCGATCGAGGAACCTTCCTCGATATAGAGGCGGTTGACCTGCTTGCCTTCGGGGCCGGTCTGATGCGTGACCAGCGTCGAACCGAGCAGCCGCGCCGCTTCCGACTTCACGTCGTCGACCGATTTGACAACCTTGACGCCGCCGGCCTTGCCGCGGCCGCCGGCATGGATCTGCGCCTTCACGACCCAGACCGGGCCGCCCAGTTCCTTCGCCTTTGCAACCGCTTCGTCCGGCGAAAACGCCGCATGGCCGCGCGGCACCGGCACGCCGTACTTCGCAAGCACGGCCTTGGCCTGGTATTCGTGAATGTTCATGCAATAACCGTCCGGCTGATCGGCGCGGCGGGAGACCCTGCGCCGGGGGAGGAAAAATGTCGCCCGATAGCCCCGATAGCTATGTCGGATGGCCGGGAGTTATACCACCCGAGCGGACGGGCGCAACCGGCAGCAGCCATGCCACCGGTCACTTCACCGTCACGGCAACTGACATAAAATTCAATTGCGTCAGCATGATAGCCGATGACGCAACGTCACCGCCCGGCCTCAGCGCAGATCGTGCTGAACGATCCGGTCGGAACCCGCCGGCAGTTCGAGATAGAGCCCGTCATAGCCGATCATCACGCCGTTCGGGCGCACGTCGGAGACGCCACGCAGAAAGACGCGATGCGCCAGCGCATTGGGCAGGCGCGGAACGATATGGCTGTAGACCAGCAGTTTCGCACCTGCCTGATTGGCGACCTCGGCGGCCTCGACCGGCGTGGCGTGATAGTCCGGAATGTCGTGCATGACCTGGGCGCGGCGGTCGCCGCGCGCGGCCAGCCCCTCCTCCAGAAGCGCCACCATGTGAGGCGCCAGCGCGTCATGGATGATCACATCGGCGCCGGCGCCGAAGCGGGCGATATTGGCGTCCTTGCCGGTATCGCCGCTGAACACGACCGAGCGGCCCTGATAGTCGATCCGGTAGCCATAGGCCGGGTCGACCGGCTCATGCGACACCCGGAAGGCCGTGATCCTGACGCCGTCCTCGTCGAAAACGGTGACCGCGCTGTCGCGATCGGGCACCTCGACCACGATGGGACGGGACTGCGCACCGGCCGCGGAAAAGAAATCGGGACCGTGATGCGCGATACGGTAGCCATCATCATGCGAATAGGCGAGATCGAAACCGGCCGCGACGTCCTCGATGCCGGGCGGGCCGTAAAGGGCCATCGCCTCGCGCCGGCCCGCCGCCCATGTGTTGAGCGCGATATCGGGCAGGCCGCTGATATGATCGGAATGGAAATGGGTGATGAGGACGCCGGTCAGGCCGCCGACCGGAAGCTGGAAGGCAGCAAGCCTGTCCCAGCCGCCGAGCCCCGCATCGATCATGAAGAGCTTGCCGCCGGCATAGACGGCTGCACAGGACTGGGCCCGCTCCGGATCGGGCATGGGCGAACCGGTGCCGCAAAGCACGACATGCAGAGCGTCTGGCGCGAGCACGGCATCGTTGACGCCGATATTCGCAGCCACGACGCGCCGCATGACGGCATCCTGCGCGGCCGGTGAGAACCAGACGATACCGAAGGCGACAAGCGCCAGCACCACGATCCCGCCCGCGCCGAAAATCCAGATCCGCTTCATCGCCTTGCCCTCCCGGTTGGCAACCCTGATTAATGTATTACATTAATCGTGAAAGGTCGAAGCCGCAAGTGTTGACATCGAGAATGTCATAATTGGCCGGCAGCAAAAAGGGCAGGCCCGAAGGCCCGCCCTTGCACCTGGTCCGTAAGGCCGGCCCGCCGCTTATTTTTTCTTCCTTGCCGGCGCCTTCGCCGCGCCCTTGGCAACGGCCGGATCGATCTTCTTGCAGGCATCGACCAGGCCCTTGACCGCATTGACCGAGCCCATGAACTGCTTTTTCTCGGCCGCATTGAGATCGATCTCGACGACGCGCTCGACACCGCCCGCACCAATCACCACCGGCACGCCGACATACATGTCCTTCACGCCATATTCGCCGTTGAGATAGGCCGCGCAGGGCAGAACGCGCTTCTGGTCGCCGAGATAGGCTTCGGCCATCTGGATGCCGGAGGCGGCCGGCGCGTAGAAGGCCGAACCGGTCTTCAGCAGGCCGACGATCTCGGCGCCGCCGTCGCGGGTCCGCTGAATGATCTTTTCGAGCTTCTCTTTCGTGGTCCAACCCATCTTGACGAGGTCGGGCAGCGGAATGCCGGCAACCGTCGAATAACGTGCCAGCGGCACCATCGTGTCGCCATGACCGCCCAGCACGAAGGCCGTCACGTCCTCGACCGAGACCTTGAACTCCTCGGCCAGGAAATAGCGGAAGCGCGCCGAGTCGAGAACGCCGGCCATGCCGACGACCTTGTTGTGGGGCAGACCGGAGAACTGGCGCAGCGCCCAGACCATCGCGTCGAGCGGATTGGTGATGCAGACAACGAAGGCGTTGGGGGCATATTTGGCGATGCCTTCGCCGACCTGGCGCATGACCTTGAGATTGATGCCGAGCAGATCGTCGCGGCTCATGCCGGGCTTGCGCGGCACGCCGGCGGTGACGATGACGACGTCGGCGCCCTTGATGCCCTTGTAGTCATTGGCGCCGGAAAGCGCCGCATTGTAACCCTCGACCGGCGATGTCTGGGCCAGATCGAGTGCCTTGCCCTGCGGCAGACCTTCGGCAATGTCGAAGATGACGATATCGCCGAGCTCCTTGAGCCCCGCCAGAAGAGCCAGCGTGCCGCCGATCTGGCCGCCGCCGATAAGTGCGATTTTCTTGCGCGCCATGGTGAGAAGCCTCCGGAAATGCCTGCGCCCTGATGAATTCTGCTGCCTAGTAGCCTGAATCCGCCGACTCCGCAACGGACCGCCACCGTATCGTTAAAGGGAATTTAACCATGAATGATGTATCGCATTGACACAGTTGCCGGCCCGGCAGCATGATTTTCAGCAGGCAGGACAGGTTCCGGTAAGCACAGGACATCATTCTGGATGTCGGCAGGACGGAACCTCGGCGCTGGATCCGGGGGGACAGGCGCCTGTGTCGTGGCCGCAATGGCGGCCTGCCGGTGTTGAAGAGGGGCGTGCGTAATGTCAGTTTCAATGATCCGCTTGGATCGGCGCGGGGGAACCGCCAAGGCGGTCCTGGCCGTTGCGGTCTGCCTCGGGCTCACGGGCTGTGCCGCACCGGCCATCGGTGCGCTGACCGTCGGTCAGCTTCTGACAGTTGCCGGCATTTCCTCGACCGTCATGACCGGACGCGATCTCGGCGAACATGTTGTGTCGGCCCTGACCGGCAAGGACTGCCGCTTTCTCGAAAGCCTGCTGCGCAACGGTCGCGATTTCTGTGAAGAGCGCGGCTCCGATGCGACACGCGACGATTTCGGCGGCGTGATCGCGCTTCTCGAAGGCCCGGATGGCAGCAAGCGGGAAACCCGCGTCGCCGCATCCGAACTCGATCCGCATGTGCTGGGCTTCGTGCCGGTCGACCGCCGCGCCGCACATGAATTCTCGCTCGAGATCGCCCGCGAGGCGGCGCGTGGCAAGCCGCGCGAGACCGTATCCTTCGGCATGATGTCGGCGACCTTCGGCCAGTCCTTCGACTATCGCGTGGACATGGAGCCGCAAGGCACCTTCCCGGCACAAATCGCCGAAAGGCCGGCACCTGCCGACACAAGCACAAGCCTCGACCTGCGTCCTTCGTTCTCGACCGCCAAGAAACTCTGACGCACTAGTCGGCGCTTCTCAGCGCCAGATAGTCGAGACTCTGCATTTCGATCAGCCGCGATACCGTGCGTTCGAATTCGAACGCACCGTCGCCCTTTTCATAGAGCGCAGACGGCAAGGCCTCCGCCGACAGGATGAGCTTGGTCTTCGCCTCGTAGAGCGCATCGATCAGCGTCACGAAGCGCTTGGCCTCGTTGCGCCGCTCCGGCCCCATGACAGGTACGTCGCGAATGATGACCGTGTGGAAGCTCTGCGCGATCTTGAGATAATCGGCCGCCCCCAACGGCCTTGCACAGAGATCGCCGAAGGAGAAACGCGCAACGCCATGCGCCGCTTCCGGTACTTCGACGGCGCGCCCCTTCAGCGCCAGCGTCATCGGCTCGCCGCGCTTCATGTCGGTCAGCGCCGCAAAGGCATCGTCGAGCGCCGCATCGGCCGCAGGCCCGAGCGGCGCATGATAGACGGGCAGACCCTTGATCCGGTCCATCCGGTAATCGGTATCGCTGTCGAGATGCAGCACATCCATCTTCGTCTTGACGAGATCGATGAAAGGCAGGAAACGGTGCCGGTTGAGGCCGCCCTCATAGAGCCCGTCCGGCGCGCGGTTCGACGTCGCGACGACGACGACACCACGTTCGAAGAGCTGTGAAAACAAGCGACCGAGGATCGACGCATCGGCGATGTCGTGGACCTGGAATTCGTCGAAACAGAGCAGCGCCGCTTGCCGCGCGATGGCGTCGGCAACCGGCGGAATCGGATCGGCGCCACTGACTTTTCCGGCTTTTTCCTGCTGCCGCCATTCGTGAATGCCTTCATGCACTTCCTGCATGAAGGCGTGGAAATGCACGCGCCGCCGCGGTTCGATCGCAACCGTCTCGAAGAAGAGATCCATCAGCATCGACTTGCCGCGTCCGACGCCACCCCAGATGTAGATCCCCTCAGGCGGCGTAACGGGTCTGCCGAATCCCGCCCAGGCAAAGGGCCCCACTTTCTTGCCTGGCCTCCATTCGGCAAGTTCGTCGGCAAGGTGCTGCAAATGCTGCGCGGCATGCGCCTGCGCGGCGTCTGCGGCGATCTCGCCCTGCGCGATCTTCTGACGATAGGCGGAAAGCGGCCCGGATTTCATTGGCTTCCGTCAGGAACATTGCATGAACACGGAGACTCGGCCAACATCGCCCTTCGCCATGCCAGAAGGAAAAGCCTGTGCAGCATCTGATCGAGCTCGCCGGACAATTCGAGGAAGCCTCAAAGCGTTACGCCGCCGCAAACGGCATAACGCGAAACGACGACTGGTTCATCCTCAAACTTCAGGAGGAACTGGGAGAGCTGACGCAGATCTGGATGAAGCTGACCGATCGCGGGCGCAAGCGCGGGCTCAACGAGTCGGAACTGCGCGAGGCCCTGGCCGACGAAACCGCCGACCTGCTCGGGCACATTCTTCTCTTCGCCGGCAGAAACGGCGTCGATCTCGCGCCAGCCATTGCACGCAAATGGCGCTTCGAGCCGGGCAGCTAGGCGGTCGCCATCGCCCGCCAGGCATCCATATAGGGGTCGAGCACCACGGCGCGGTCATCCTCCGACAGTGGCAGATCGAAATGTTCCGCCAGCGCCGTCGCAATGTCCGCCGCGCTGTCGAGACAGCGATTCTCGACGCGGCCGTCGAGATGGCGGATCGTCAGATTGCAGTTGAAAAGCGTGATGCGGCGATCGGCCAGCGGCCGGGCGACGATCAGGAACTGCACGAAGATCGACTGCGGATGGGTGGACGTATACCAGTTGGCAATCTCGTAATCGGCCCGCGTCTGCGGATCGAGCGTGAAGCGATAGACATTGCCCCATTCCTCGCCGAGTTTCGCCTGCAGCATATAGCCGTCGCCGTCGGCCAGCAGGCGGCGCGGCTCATGCGGCGTCTGCTGCTCGCTATCCGTTTCGAGACGGATCGGCCCGGTCATGGTGAGGCCGCCAAAGCCGATATCGGCGAGAAACCGCCCCTCCGGCAGATCGACGAGGGAAAGCATATGCGACGGACCCGTATCGATCGTGTCCGGTGTCTTCCAGCGCACACGCCCGATCAGCGTCATGACGTTGAATCCGAGCTGGCGCAGCACCGCGGCAAAGAGCCCGTTGACCTCGAAGCAATAGCCGCCGCGCTTTTGCGCGACGAGCTTCTTCTGCAAGACGGGAGGGTCGAGCAAGATCGGCCGCTTCGCCAGCACATCGAGATTCTCGAACGGGATCGCCGTCGCATGCGCGAAGTGCAGCGCCTTCAATGTTTCGAGCGTCGGCGCGCGCGGGCCCGAATAGCCGATGCGGGCGAAATAGGCATCGAGATCGATTTGCGTATCGGCACTCATCATGCACCTCCATGAAACGGCCGCTCAGATATGGGAATGGCGCCGCCCGAGGGAAGCGCCATTTCTATTTTTCAGGGCAGTGCCATCCTACTTCATCGTCGGAATGACGAAAGAGGACCCCTCCTTGAGGCCGGTCGGCCAGCGCGAGGTCACGGTCTTGACGTGGGTCCAGAACCTGACCCCTTCCGGCCCGTGCTGATTGGTGTCGCCGAAGGCCGAGCGCTTCCAGCCGCCGAAAGTGTGGTAGGCAAGCGGCACCGGGATGGGCACGTTGATGCCGACCATGCCGACCTGGACCTTCGAAGCGAAGCTGCGCGCCGCATCGCCGTCGCGCGTGAAGATCGCGACGCCATTGCCATACTGATGCTTGGTCGGCAGTGCGGCTGCTTCCTCGAAATCCTTCGCCCGCACGACCTGCAGCACCGGCCCGAAGATCTCGTCCTTGTAGCTCTGCATGTCGGCCGTGACATGGTCGAACAGCGAACCGCCGAGGAAGTAGCCATTCTCGTAGCCTTGCAGCCTGAAGCCGCGCCCGTCGACCAGCAGCTTGGCACCTTCCTTGACGCCCATGTCGATATAGGATTTGACCTTTTCGAGATGCGCCTTGCTGACCAGCGGCCCGTAATCGCTGTCGGCGGCATTCGAAATGCCGACTTTCAGCGCCTGCACACGCGGCACCAGCTTCTCGACCAGACGGTCGGCCGTGTCCTCGCCGACCGGCACCGCGACCGAAATCGCCATGCAACGTTCACCGGCCGAGCCGTAGCCTGCCCCCATCAATTCGTTGACGACCTGATCCATGTCGGCATCCGGCATGATGATCGCGTGGTTCTTGGCGCCGCCCATTGCCTGCACGCGCTTGCCGTTGGCAGCCCCCGTTGCATAGACATATTGGGCGATGTCGGAGGAGCCGACAAAGCTGACAGCCTGGATCGCCGGATCGGTCAGGATCGCGTCGACGGCCTCCTTGTCGCCATTGACGACATTCAAGACGCCCGACGGTGCGCCTGCTTCCATGAACAGTTCGGCAAGCCGGATCGGCACCGACGGATCCTTTTCCGACGGCTTGACGATGAAGGTATTGCCGCAGGCGATCGAGACCCCGAACATCCACATCGGGATCATGGCCGGGAAGTTGAACGGCGTGATGCCGGCGCAGACGCCGAGCGGCTGGCGCATCGAATACATGTCGATGCCGGGGCCGGCGCCTTCGGTGAACTCGCCCTTCATCAGATGCGGGATGCCGCAGGCGAACTCGATCACCTCGAGGCCGCGCTGGATATCGCCCTTCGAGTCGGCGATCACCTTGCCATGTTCGGCAGAAAGCAGCTCGGCGAGTTCGTCCATGTTGGCTTCGAGCAGGCGCTTGAACTCGAACATCACGCGGGCGCGGCGCTGCGGATTGGTGGCCGCCCAGCCCGGGAAAGCCCTGGCGGCGACCTCGACGGCAGCGTGAAGTTCGGCGGCGCTGGCGAGCGGCGTGCGCGCTGTCACCTCGCCGGTATTCGGATTGGTGACGTCCAGAAAACGTCCGCTGGTGCCGGCGACATGCGTGCCGCCGATGAAATGGGTCAGATCCTTCGCCATGCGCTTCGCCGCAGCCCCGCCTGCGCAGGGCTCGCGCCTCCCTTTTGTGCTTGTCGAGGCTTGTGTAGCGCGCCGTTCGCCGGCGCGGCAAGGCCCGTCAGGGGCGATTCGGGGCCGCGCGACCGGATTCGGGGCTCCGGCAGCCGTGACCTAACGTCAACAGGGCAAAAGAATCCTCATAATCGGCCCTTTCACTGTGGCCTTTCGGCCCAAATCATCACTAACATTGCCTCCGGGCGCCTGTCGAAACCATGCGGGAGAAGCCGGGGGGCCCTTTTCAGGCTGCGGAGATTGAGCAGCCGGGGTGAAACAAACGGGCGAAACGACCGCCAAGAGGAAATGACCATGTCCAATTTCATGAAGACCGCCATTGCCATCATCGTGCTCGCCGTTGTGCTGGTGATCGGCTACCGGATGATGAATCCCGAAGACGCAACCATGGGCGAGACCACCGACAGCATGATGGAAGACGCCGGCGACGCCGCGGACGCCAGCATGGACGCCGTGGGCGATGCTGCCGATGCGACCGTGGAAGCCGTCGAGGATGCGGCGGAGGCCACCGGCGACGCCGCAGGGGACGCATATGACGCCATGACCGGCGAAGCGGAAGAAGCCGCGGAAGAAATGGAAGACGCTGCCGAGGAAGGCGCTGCGGCGATGGAAGATGCCGCCGAGGAAGGCGCCGCGGAAATGGAAGAAGCAGTCGAGTAAGCTTCTTCATTCAACGGCTTGAGAGCGATCCGGCCCGCGCATCCGAAAGGTGGCGCGGGCCGTTTCCTTTTCACTCAGTCGGCCGGATGCGCCGCTTCGGCGCGGCGCAGCGCATCGGCCCCGAACCAGCGCCGTCCGAGCCAGAGCGCCACGCTGACCAGCCCGATCAGCACCGGCACCTCGACCAGCGGCCCGATGACGGTGGCGAAGGCGACGGGCGAAGCGATGCCGAAAGCCGCGATCGCGACCGCAATGGCCAGTTCGAAATTGTTGCTGGCCGCCGTGAACGAGAGCGAGACGGTGCGCGGATAATCGGCCCCCAGCAGCCGGCTCATCGCAAAACTGATCAGAAACATGATGACGAAATAGAGCGCCAAGGGCACGGCGATGCGCAGCGCGTCGAGCGGCAGCGCCAGCACCGCCTCGCCCTTCATCGCGAACATGACCGCGATGGTGAACAGCAGCGCGATCAGCGTGACGGGCGCAATGCGCGGCACGAAGCGGTTGTCATAGGCTTCTGCCCCGATGCGCGGCCGCAGCCAGCGCCGCGTCAGATAGCCGGCGCCGAAGGGCAGGCCGAGATAGAGCAGCACCGCGCCCGCAATCGTCCAGAAGCCGACCGCGATCACCTGGCCCTCGAGACCGAAAAGCGGCGGCAGCACGGCGAGGAAGAACCAGGCATAGACGCTGAAGAAGAGAAGCTGGAAGAGGCTGTTGAAGGCGACGAGCGCCGCCACATATTCGTTGCTGCCGCGCGCCAGCTGGTTCCAGACGATGACCATCGCGATGCAGCGCGCCAGGCCGATCAGGATGAGGCCGGTCATGTAGGCCGGTTCATCCGACAGGAAGAGAACGGCAAGGCCGAACATCAGGAAGGGCCCGATCAGCCAGTTCTGGATGAGCGACAGCGCGAGAACGCGGCGATCCTCGAAAATGCGCGGCAATTCCTCGTAGCGCACCCGCGCCAGCGGCGGATACATCATCAGGATCAGGCCGATGGCGATGGGGATGTTGGTGGAGCCGACCGAAAGCGCGTCCAGCGCCGCCGGGGCCCCCTCGAAAAGCGTGCCGGCGGCAACGCCTGCCGCCATGGCGGCGAATATCCAGACGGTCAGATAACGGTCGAGAAAGCCGAGCCGGCGCGGCGCGCTTTCCGCCGCCATTACCCGGCCTCCACGATGCCGCGGCCGAGATCGCTGAGCTTCTTCTGCAGGGCAAGCTTGTCGAGCGAGCGCAGCGGCAGATTGGTGAAGATGTCGATGCGGGTACGGATTTGCCGGAACACGTCGAGGAAGAACGCGTGTTTTTCGGCCTCGCTGCCTTCGAAGGCGGCCGGATCGGCGAAGGGCCAATGGGCCGTCATCGGTTGACCCGGCCAGATCGGACAGACCTCGCCGGCCGCATTGTCGCAGACGGTGAAGACGAAATTCATCTTCGGCGCGCCAGGCGCCTCGAACTCGTCCCAGCTCTTCGAGCGCAATCCATCGACGTTGAGCTTTGCCGTTCGCAGCACGTCGAGGGCGACCGGATTGACCTTGCCCGCCGGATGACTGCCGGCGCTATAGGCACGGAACGGCCGTCCGACAAGCGAATTGAGATAGGCCTCCGCCATGATGCTGCGCGCCGAATTGCCGGTGCAGAGAAAAAGAACATTGTAGATTTCAGCCTGGTTTTCCGGCGCGCCGCTCATGGATGTGTCCTCGTGTCAGCAACAGGCAGAGACGGGTTTCGTCTCCGGCTCGGGCTTTGCGACGGCAGGCGCGCAGCCACAGACCGATTGATCCGTACCCGTCATGTCGAGCTTTTCGAGCTCGGGTCCGCTGCCGAATTCTTCCATCTGATGCAGGGTGTGGAAGGCTTCCCAGCGCACCCCGTCGGGATCGGCGGTCCAGCTTTTCTCGGACTTGGCGTAGCAGCAGGTCGTGACGCCTTCGGGCAGATAGGGCGCTTCCGCCGCCTTCAGACGATCGAAGATCGGCGCCAGTTCCTCCGGCGTATCGACCTGGATGCCCGCATGGCCGAAGCCTTTTTCGCCGGAAACCGTCTCGACGACGAAATTGACGCGCGGGTCCTCCAGCATCCATTTGGCATAGCCCGGACGGCGCACCGAAGGCGCGGCGCCGAACAGGGTTGAATAGAAAGTCACCGACTTTTCAAGATCTTCGACACCGAAGCTGACATGCAGACGTTTCATCACACGCATTCCTTTCGCGTTGGTTGGGTTGCCGCCGTTGCGCAGGGCGCGAGCGTCCCGCAGGCGCCCTGGCAGCAATCGTCGAGCAGGAAACCGGTGAGCCCCAGCATCGTGTCGAGATCGGCCTGATAGACGATCGAGCGGCCCTCGCGCCGCGAGGTCACCAGCCCCGCATGCGCCAGCTCCTTGAGATGAAAGGACAAGGTGGCCGGCGCCACATCGAGCGCCTGGGCGATCTCGCCGGCCGCCAGCCCGCCCTCGCCCCTGACCGGCGCATGGGCGCGCACCAGGGCGCGGAAGATCGACAGGCGGGTCTCCTGGGCAAGGGCCGACAGGGCCGAGAGGGCGGTTTCCATTTCCATGTTTCGACAACTATCAAAATAAAAACACGCCGTCAAGGACCGCGATGGCGACAGACCTGTGCACGCCCGACCCCCCCTCTGTCACGGAACTGTCACGAAACTGTCACAAATGGACTTGTCCCCGGGGGATAAGTCGATTTGTCCCCGGGGGGAGAAGCCGGTTTATCCCCGGGGGCAGACACGACTTGTCCCCGGGGGGCGGGTCCCCGGCCGCCCGCGACGCCGAATCGGGCGGCTGCCGGACGAAAAAACTTCTCCCCACCCCCGGGGACAGGTTTTTTCCGCCCCGCAGACCATCCGCCCGAAAGCCGCGCCGGAATGCCCCGCCCCGCCCGTTGAATGATCGAGGCACCTTCGCGTGCCCTCCGGCGTCAGCATCCCTCAAATGCGATGCCGCGGCCCGCGCCACTTGTCCCCCCTTCAGTGGCGCGGGCCGGCCGCGCCCGCGCTAGACTGCGGCGCAGGACGGAGGGAGCAAGCGATGATCGTCATCACCGGCACGGCACGGATCGCCGAAGAGAACCGCGACGCCTTCAGAAAGGTCGCCGAACGCCAGGTGACGCTGTCGCGTGCCGAGGCGGGCAATATTTCCTATGCCTGGTTCGAAGACCAGATGGAGCGCGGCCGCTTTTTCTTTCACGAGGAATGGAAGGATCGCGCCGCCGTCGATTTCCATTTCGCGCAAACCTATTGCCACGAATTCATGGCGGCCGCCCGCGCGCTGGCCGAGACGCCGCCCGACATCACGATCCGTGAAGTCGTGGTGAAGGAAGGGTAAATCCTCCGGCGACGGAGGACCGGATTTCCGTCGCTTTTGCGGCGCCGACCGACAGCCGACGGCGCAGCGCCGCGCGCCCGTTCACCCGATGTTCAGACCTCGCGGCCTAGACTTTTCTCAAGACGGCGCCGGATGTACGCGCCGGAACTTCGGGTCCAGGCCCCGGCTGCGTCACGAGCGCCCCGGCCCATCCTGGCCTACACAGAACCCGGCCCGCGCCTCGCGGGGCCGGGTTTTTCTTCGCCGCGCGCGCAGCCGGGACGACAGCGCCGCCGATTGGCCGCTATAGTGGCCCGGCCGGCCCGCAAGCGGCAGGCGAAAGAAAAGGCCCGGGAAGGCGAGCGATGGACGGCAGCGCCCACAGCAGCGAAGACGGCAACAGGAACGAGGCGGTCGGCATGATCCGCCGCGACCGGCGCCATGACGACCTGACGCCGATCCCGCGCGCCTGGTATGCGGACGATCCCGGCCTGACCGCCTTTTTCAACGCCATGTCGATCGCGATAGAGGAACTCGAACATTTCCTGCTGCGCTCGGTGCGCCCCTTCCGCGACACGGTGAAGGGCACGCCGCTCGAAGCGGCGCTCGACGATTTCCTGTTCCAGGAATCGACCCATTCGCGCGAGCATCGCCGCTACAACCGGCAGATCGACGAACAGGGCTTTCCGGCCGCCGCCCTGGCCGGGGAGCTGCGCGCAAAGGTGGCGCGCATGGAAGCCCGCCGCACGCCGCTCGAAAACCTGGCGCTGACGGCGGCCATCGAACATTTCACCGCGATCCTTGCCCATCAGCTGCTCGACCGGCCCGAACATCTGCGCGCCCATGCCTATCCGCCGCTGGTCCGGCTCTGGATCTGGCACGGCGCCGAGGAAGTCGAACACAAATCGGTGACCTTCGATCTGCTGGCGCGGCAGGTCTCGGGCGCGCGGCGCTACATGCTGCGCCTGAAGGCGATCCTGGCCGCGACCTTCCTGCTGCTGCCCTTTCTCTACCGCGTCACCTGGCGCTTCCTGAAGGCCGAGGGGCTGGCCTGGCGGCCGGCAAGCTGGCGCCTGATGCTGCGCGTGACATTGGTCTATCCGGGTTTCATGCGCCGCATGCTGCGCGACTATCTGCGCTGGTACCGGCCGGGCTTCCATCCCTGGGACCAGGACGACCGCGCGCTGCTGTTCCGCTGGCGCGACGGCGAGCCGGAACAGGGAATGCGCTGAACGCCGCCTTGCGGCCGCCACCCCGGAGGACCCGAGCATGCACCTGCCGCCTTTCCGCACTGCCGCACTTGCGGTCCTGCTGCTGCTGCCGGGCTGCTTCACCTCGGACACCGACCTGATCGCAGCCGTCGATGCCGATTATCCGGTCGCCGACGGCGCGCGCTTCGCGCTGCACCGGCTGGACGATGACGGCAACCGCGCCGGCGACGCGCCCGATACCGTCACCGTCACCCGCGACGGCGACTGGTATCTGATGACCACGGGCGCCGACGGCAAGCCCTTCCGTGGACGGATGGACGAGATCGCACCCGGTCTTCATGCGGTGATGGCGCGCGAGGCGGATGTCGCCGGCCCGGGCGGCCTCTATGTGCTGCTCGAACGCGCCGGCGCCGACTGGAAGCGCTGGAGCATGATCTGCCCCGACTTTGTGGCGCTGGCGGAGGCGCGCGGTGTTGCGCTGACGGAATTCGGCGTCACGGTCGCAAACAGCGATTGCATGGTGACGGATTTCGCGAGTTTGAAGAAGGCGCTGATGTTTGCCCATGCGTTCGGCAAGCCGGATGCGGTTTATGTCGCGGAGTGAGGGGCAAACGAGAGTCTGTCCCCCTCACCCTTCCCACCGACGCGGCTGACGCCGCATCGGCGGGCCCCTTCCCTCTCCCCAACGGGGAGAGGGAGGGAGCGGGCGTCAGCCCGCGGAAGGGTGAGGGGCCCTCAGCAAAAAGGCCGCCCGGTGAGGCGGCCTTTGATATTTCGTCCGTGAGCTGAAATCAGACCTGCCGCTCGACCATCATCTTCTTGATCTCGGCGATGGCCTTGGCGGGGTTGAGGCCCTTGGGGCAGGCCCGGGTGCAGTTCATGATCGTGTGGCAGCGATAGAGGCGGAACGGGTCTTCGAGCGCATCGAGGCGTTCGCCGGTCGCCTCGTCGCGGCTGTCGATCAGCCAGCGATAGGCCTGCAGGAGCGCGGCCGGCCCCAGATAGCGGTCGCCGTTCCACCAGTAGGAGGGGCACGAGGTCGAGCAGCAGGCGCAGAGGATGCACTCGTAAAGCCCGTCGAGCTTTTCGCGGTCCTCATGCGACTGGCGCCATTCCTTTTCCGGCTCGGCCGATTTCGTCTGCAGCCAGGGCTCGATGAAGGCGTGCTGGGCATAGAAATTGGTGAGGTCGGGCACGAGGTCCTTGATCACCGGCATATGCGGCAGCGGATAGATCTTGACGTCGCCCTTGCACTCGTCGATGCCCTTGGTGCAGGCCAGCGTATTCTCGCCGTCGATATTCATCGCGCAGGACCCGCAAATGCCCTCGCGGCAGGAACGGCGGAAGGTCAGCGTCTGGTCGGTCTCGTTCTTGATCTTGATCAGCGCGTCGAGAACCATCGGCCCGCACTGGTCGAGATCGACTTCGTAAGTGTCGATGCGCGGATTGGCCTCGTCGTCGGGCGACCAGCGATAGATGCGGAAACGCTTGACGTTCTTGGCATCCGGCGCGGCCTTGAAGGTCTCGCCTTCGCTCGTCGTGGAATTCTTCGGCAGAGTGAGTTGAACCATCTTGCTCTTCCTGAACCGGATCGGCTCCCTCGCACGATCCTGTTTTCTTCACTTTCAATCATCGTCATGACCCGCTTTATGCGGGTCATCCACGTCTTTGCGGCAAGCTCCGAAAGAAAGACGTGGATGGCCCGGACAAGCCGGGCCATGACGGATATGGGTTAATCTGTACTCAATACACTCTGGCCTTCGGCTTGATGTATTCGATGTCGTTGGAGAGCGTCCAGGCATGGACCGGGCGATAGTCGAGCGCGGGGCTGCCGTTCTCGTCGACCCAGCACAGCGTGTGCTTCATCCAGTTCTCGTCGTTGCGCTCGGGGAAATCCTCGCGCGCATGGGCGCCGCGGCTTTCCTCGCGATTGACCGCGCCCTCGACGGTGGCGATCGCCTGCACGATCAGATTGTCGAATTCGAGCGTCTCGATCAGATCGGAATTCCAGATCAGCGAACGGTCGGTGACCTTGAGATCGCCCATCGCCGCATGCACATCGGCGACGCGCTTCTTGCCCGACATCAGCGTCTCGCCGGTGCGGAAGACGGCGACGTCCTCCTGCATGGCGCGCTGCATGGTGAGGCGGAGTTCGGCGGTCGGCGTCGTGCCCTTGGCATTGCGGAAACGGTCGAGACGCGCCAGCGCATGGTCGCCGGTCTCCCTGGCCATTTCCGGCTGGCGCTGGCCCGGCGTCACCAGTTCGGCGGCGCGAAGCCCCGCGGCGCGGCCGAAGACCACGAGGTCGATCAGCGAATTGGAGCCGAGACGGTTGGCGCCATGCACCGAGACGCAGGCCGCCTCGCCGATCGCCATCAGGCCCGGCACCACCGTGTCGGGATCGCCGTTCTTCAGCGTCAGCACCTCGCCGTGGAAATTGGTCGGGATGCCGCCCATGTTGTAATGGACCGTCGGCAGCACCGGGATCGGCTCCTTCGTGACATCGACGCCGGCGAAGATGCGCGCCGATTCAGAAATGCCGGGCAGGCGCTCGTGAAGGATCGCCGGGTCGAGATGATCGAGATGCAGATGGATGTGATCCTTCTGCGCGCCGACGCCGCGGCCTTCGCGAATCTCGACCGTCATCGAACGCGAGACGACGTCGCGCGAGGCCAGATCCTTGGCCGAGGGCGCATAGCGTTCCATGAAACGCTCGCCTTCGGAATTGGTGAGATAGCCGCCCTCGCCGCGCGCACCTTCGGTGATCAGGCAGCCGGCGCCATAGATGCCGGTCGGGTGGAACTGCACGAATTCCATGTCCTGCAAGGGCAGGCCGGCGCGCAGCACCATCGCATTGCCGTCGCCGGTGCAGGTATGGGCCGAGGTCGCCGAAAAGTAAGCGCGGCCATAGCCGCCGGTCGCCAGGATGACGAGGGAAGCGCGGAAGCGGTGAACCTCGCCGGTCGCCATGTCGAGCGCGACGACGCCGCGGCACTGGCCTTCCGCATCCATGATCAGGTCGATGGCGAAATATTCGATATAGAACTGCGCCTTGTGGCGCACCGACTGACCGTAAAGCGTGTGCAGCATGGCGTGACCGGTGCGGTCGGCCGCCGCGCAGGTGCGCTGGGCGATGCCTTCGCCGAAATTGGTGGTCATGCCGCCAAAGGGGCGCTGATAGATCTTGCCTTCCTCGGTGCGGGAGAAAGGTACGCCGAAATGTTCGAGCTCGTAGACCGCTTCCGGCGCCTGCCGGCAGAGATATTCGATGGCGTCCTGGTCGCCGAGCCAGTCGGAGCCCTTGACCGTGTCGTACATGTGCCAGCGCCAGTCGTCCGGGCCCATATTGCCGAGCGAGGCGGAAATGCCGCCCTGCGCCGCCACCGTGTGGCTGCGGGTCGGGAAGACCTTGGTGATGTTGGCGGTGCGCAAGCCCTTTTCGACGCAACCCAGCGTCGCGCGCAGTCCCGCGCCGCCGGCGCCGACGACGACGACATCGAAAGTGTGATCGGTGAATGTGTAGCTCGACGTCATGGAAGGCTCTTTCGACGCAGGAGAGATCAGGAACCGAAACCGATTTTCAGGGCCGCATAGACACAGGCGATGCCGATGGCGGCCGAGAAGAAGATGTTGAGCAGCAAGGACAGCGTCCGGATGCCTTCGCCATGCACGTAATCCTCGATGATGACCTGCATGCCGAGGCGCATGTGCCAGACGCCCGACAGGATCAGCGCCAGCAGCGCGATCACAGCCAGCGGATGACCGAGATAAGTCTTCACCGTCAGATAGTCGGCGCCCGACAGCGCGACCAGCGCGGCGATCAGGAAAAGCGCCAGCGGCACATTGGCCGCCGCCGTGACGCGCTGCAGCCAGAAATGGCGGGAACCGGATCTGGCCGAGCCGAGGCCGCGGACGCGGCTCAAAGGTGTGCGCATGTCGGCCATCAGAGCGCTCCCATCATGCTGTAGCCGGCGATCCAGACCAGCAGCGTCAGCACCACCGAGCCGATGACGGTGCCCCAGGCCATGCGGTTGGCGGTGGCGATCTCGAAGCCCTTGCCGAAATCCCAGATGAAATGACGGATGCCGCCCAGCATGTGATGGATCAGCGCCCAGGTGTAGCCGAAGAGAATGAAGCGACCGAACCAGGAGCCGATGAAGCCTTCGAAGACCGCATAGGCCTCGGGGCCCGAGGCCAGCGCGATCAGCCACCAGGCCAGAAGCAGCGTACCGGCATAGAGCCCGGCGCCGGTGATGCGGTGGACGATCGACATGACCATGGTCACGGTCAGGCGGTAGATCTGCAGATGCGGGGAAAGCGGCCTTGCGGCCTGTCGCGATTCAGACATTCGTGTTTTCCCAAAGGACGCGGGGTCGGACCGGGCGGGGAGAGGCGGCGAAGCCCCTGTCGAGACTGTTGTTTATCGCGCGGCGGCGCCCAAGGCAAATCCCGGGACGGCCGCCGCAAACCGGCTCTGTGCAAGCGGATTTGCGCAGAACCGGTCATGAAATGGCGCTTGAAAACGCTACGGCAAGCCCGGCGGCGCAAATCACCTTGCGCCGGACGCAGGCAGGCAGGCGGCGCGCGATCGGGCAGATTGCCGTCACCCCCAACCAGCCGGAGCCTGCCGATGACCGCCCTGCCCCATGGCGAAAGCCCCGAAGCCCGTGTGACCCGCGTGCTGAGCGAACAGCCCTTTTCGATGCTGCTGGGGGCGCGGGCCGGCCGGATCGCCCGCGGCCATGCCGAACTGATCGTCGAGAACCGGCCCGACCTGACCCAGAACAACGGCTTCATGCATGGCGGGGTGATCGGCTATCTGGCCGACAATGCGGCCGGCTGCGCCGCCTCGACCATGCTGCCCGAAGGCGCGGCAGGCCTGGTGACCGCCGAATACAAGCTCAATCTGCTGCGCCCGGCCACCGGCGCCCGCGCCGTGGCGCGCGGCGAAGTGGTGAAGGCCGGGCGCCGGCAATGCGTCGCCGAGACGCGGGTCTGGTGCGTGACGGGTGGCGAGGAAAAGCTGGTCGCCATCGCGCTGGCGACGCTTGCCTACATATATCCGGAAGACTGAGGCCGGCCCTTCAGGCGGCGAACCCGCCGAAATCCGGCTTCGGCACGCCCCAGCCGATATCGAGCCAGTGCCAGACGGTCGAATGTTCGACACGGCGGACCGCCGGCAGGCCGGTATCGGGCGCATCGAAATCGACATAGACCATGATCTGGTCGGGCACGGTGCCGCTCTTTGCGATCGGCAGGATCGTGTATTCCCAGCTCATGCGGCCTCCGCCGGCGGTCGCCGCCGGCGTCGATTGCCAGAGCCCGCAGGGCCGGTCGAGACAGGCGATGACGCTGTCATAGGCGAGACGGGCAATCGCCGGATCGACCAGCGTCAGATAGTCGAGGCCGGTGAGGTCCTGACCGAAGAAATCGAAAAAGCCCGAACCGACAAGCCGGAACGGCAGGGCGGGCTTGTCGCGGCCGGGTTCGATGATGGCGAAACGGCGGGCGAAACGGGCGATGCGCTTCAGTTCGATGGCGCGGCGCGTGGGAATGGCGAGGCCGTCACGCGCGGCTTCCCAGGCTTCCTCGAAGGCAAGGCTGTCGGCCGAGCGCTGTCCGGTTCCGTGAGATGGCGATGGATAGGCGCTGCCGGGCGACACTAACATGATGGCTCCGCTGGAAGAGCTTCAATCTAGCGGGGGCCCGTAAACGAAACATGAAAACCGCCCCTCAGCGGCGCGGCATCAGCACCCAGCAGTCGAGATCGAGAATGACGCCGTCCTCATAGCCCTTGTCCTTCGCGCCCGGAAAATCGGCGCAAGTCCGGTCTTTCGTCGCGATGGTGCGGATGCGCAGCGCGCCGATGTCCTCGCGCCCGGCCAGCGTCGATTTCGCCAGCACTTCCGACCAGGCAAAGACCGTGTCGCCGGCAAAGCAGGGCGCGACATGGCGCCCGGCATTGATGGCAGCGACGAGAACCGCATTGCCGAGCCCGTTGAAGGACAGCGAACGGGCCAGCGAAATGACATGGCCGCCATAGATCAGGCGGCGGCCGAAGCGGCCCTTGCCTTCCGTGAACTGATTGAAATGCACCTTGGCCGTGTTCTGGTAGAGGCGCGTCGCCATCATGTGTTCGGCTTCCTCGATGGTGACGCCGTCGACATGGTCGATCTTCTCACCGACCTCGTAATCGTCCCAGAGATGCGGGCTGCCGGACGCAACCGTGTCGAAGCCCTTGAAGGAAATCCTTGCCGGCGCCACGAGATGCGACGGATCGACGATCGCCGGCAGATGCGGCACATCGGCCTCCGGTGCCGGCGCCGCCTTGTCGCGTTTGCGGACCATCACCCAGCGCACATAATCGATGACGGTTTCGCCGCGCTGGTTGCGCCCCGTCGAACGCACATAGACGGTGCCGGTCTCGCCGTTGGAATTCTCCTTCAGGCCGATCACCTTCGATTCGGTCGAAAGCGTGTCGCCCGGAAAGACCGGCTTCAGGAACTTGCAATCGGCATAGCCGAGATTGGCGACCGCATTGAGCGAGATGTCGGGCACGGTCTTGCCGAAGACGATGTGGAAGGCGAGGAGATCGTCGATGGGCGCGGTCGCATAGCCGGCCTTGCGCGCGACTTCCGCCGAGGATTGCAACGCAAAGCGCGAACCGAACAATGCCTGGTAGAGCGCCGTGTCGCCCTCGCTCAGCGTGCGCGGCGTCGCATGATGCAGCACCCGCCCGACACGGAAGTCCTCGAAGAAATTGCCGGCATTGGTCTTGGTCATCTGTGCTTATCCCTGGGCGGCTTCAAGTTCGGCGATCGCATCGGCGATGGCGACCGTGCGCTTCGCGATCTCGGCGTGCAGGATCTCGACCATGCGGCCCTCGACCTTGAGGACGCCCTTGCCGCGGTTCTCCGGCTGTTCGAAGGCTTCGATGGTCAGCCGCGCGAAGGCAACGGTTTCCGGATCGGGCGAGAAGATCGTGTTGCAGGGGCCGACCTGGGAGGGATGGATCAGCGTCTTGCCATCGAAGCCCATGTCGCGGCCCTGTTCGCAGATCGCGGCAAAGCCCGCCTCGTCCTTGATGTCGTTATAGACGCCGTCGAGAATGACGAGGCCATAGGCCCGCGCCGCGATCAGCGCGAGGCCGAGCGAGGCCAGCATCGGTGTGCGCTCGGGCGTGTGGGCGGCGCGCAGTTCCTTGGCGATGTCGTTGGTGCCCATGACCCAGACCGACATGCGGCTGCCCGGCTCGCGCGCCTTCTGCGCGATCTGCTGGATGTTGAGAAGCGCCAGCGGCGTCTCGATCATGCACCAGAGCTGCAGGCCGGGCTTCGCGCCGGCATCCGACAGCGCTTCTTCGGCGCGCTCGACATCGGCGGCGGAATTGATCTTCGGCACCAGGATCGCATCCGGCGCCGCGGCAACGGCGGCCGCAATGTCGGCCTTGCCCCAGGGCGTGTCGAGCCCGTTGACGCGGATCGCGATTTCGCGCTTGCCGTAACCGCCCTGACGGACGGCGGCACAGACCTGGGTCCGTGCTTCCTCCTTGGCCTCCGGCGCAACCGCGTCTTCGAGATCGAGGATCAGCGCATCGGCCGGCAGCGCGCGGGCCTTTTCGAGCGCGCGGGCATTCGATCCCGGCATGTAGAGCACGCTGCGGCGCGGACGGGCGGGAAGAGCGGTCATGAGAGATCTCCGGATCGCGGAAAGGGCCTGGCGAGGCGGACACTATAAAGCGGGGCGGCGGCTGTGAAGCGGAATCAGCCCGGGCGGGCTCAGGCCGCCTTTTTCAGATAGCGCGCGCCGAGGATCTCGGCGATCTGCACCGCGTTGAGCGCCGCGCCCTTCCTGAGATTGTCGGAAACGACCCAGATGTTGAGACCGTTCTCGATGGTCGGGTCGACGCGGATGCGGCTGATATAGGTGGCATAGTCGCCGACGCATTCGATCGGCGTCACATAGCCGCCATCCTCGCGCTTGTCGACCACGAGACAGCCCGGCGCCTCGCGCAATATGTCGCGCGCCTCGTCGTCGGAAATCGGCCGTTCGAACTCGATGTTGACGGCTTCCGAATGGCCGACGAAAACCGGCACGCGTACGCAGGTGGCCGTGACCCTGATCTTCGGATCGAGGATCTTCTTGGTCTCGGCCATCATCTTCCACTCTTCCTTGGTCTGGCCGTCCTCCATGAAATCGTCGATATGGGGAATGACGTTGAAGGCGATCTGCTTGGTGAACTTGCCCTCGTCGATGCTGTCATTGACGAAGATGGCGCGGGTCTGGCTGAAGAGCTCGTCCATCGCCTCCTTGCCGGCGCCCGACACCGACTGATAGGTCGAGACGACGACGCGGCGGATGCCGGCCGCGTCATGCAGCGGCTTCAGCGCCACGACCATCTGCGCCGTCGAGCAGTTCGGATTGGCGATGATGTTCTTCTTCGCATAGCCGGCGATTGCCGACGCGTTGACTTCCGGCACGATCAGCGGCACGTCGGGGTCCATGCGCCAGCGCGACGAATTGTCGATGACGACGCAGCCCCTGGCCGCGATCTTCGGCGCCCATTCGGCCGACATCGTGCCCGAGGTCGCCATCAGGCAGATATCGGTGCCCTTGAAGTCGTAGGTGTCGAGCGCGCGGACCTTGAGGTCGCGTTCGCCGAAGGAAACTTCGGTGCCCTGGCTGCGCCGCGAGGCCAGCGCCACTACCTCGTCGGCCGGAAATTCGCGCTCGGCCAGAATGTTGAGCATTTCGCGCCCGACATTCCCCGTCGCGCCGAGAACGGCAATCTTGTAGCCCATGATCTTTCTCCACTGGCCTTTCAGGATGTCTTCATTTCGTTCAGCACGGAGAGGATCGTCTCCACGACGCCTTCCACATTTTTCCGCACATCGTCATTCCAGTATCTGAGCACCCGGTAACCATTCGCCTCGAACCAGGCATCCCGCTTTTCGTCGTGCGCGAGGCCCGGCTCCGTTCCGTGTTGGCCACCGTCCACCTCGACGACGATCCGCGCCGAATAACAAAGAAAGTCGGCGACATAGGGGCCGACCGGACATTGGCGGCGGAAATGAAAGCCGTCATGCTTCATCTCCCTCAGATGGACCCAGAGCCTGCGCTCTGCATCCGTCTGGTTTCGCCTCAGATAACGTGCGCGCTCATTGGCCATGGCATCGGCATTCTGACATGGAACGAGGGGACGCCACACTTTCACCTCCCCCTCGCGGGGAGGTCGAGAAATTCGCGAACGCGGATTTCTCGGGTGGGGGGCTCGGCGCCGCACCAATCCGAAAATCTCACCGGGTTTATCAGACACCCAGACCCCCACCCCAAAAATCGTTGCTTCGCAACGATTTTTGGGCCTCCCCGCAAGGGGAGGCGAAGGCGCCGTGATGTTCTCCTCTATCCGTTCAGTTTGGCGAGCGCGGCGAGGATCGCGTCGCCCATCTCTCTGGTGCCGACCTTTTTCATGCCGGGCTGCATGATGTCGCCGGTGCGCAGGCCGTCTGCGAGCACCGTGTCGACCGCCTTTTCGAGGAGGTCGGCATCGGGCCCGAGCTCGAAGGTGTAGCGCAGCGCCATGGCGAAACTGAGGATCGAGGCGATCGGATTGGCCGCCCCCGTGCCGGCGATATCGGGCGCGCTCCCGTGCACCGGTTCGTACATCGCACAGGCCTTGCCGTTGGCATCCCTGGCGCCCAGCGAGGCCGAGGGCAGCATGCCGAGCGAACCCGTCAGCATCGAGGCGATGTCGGAAAGAACATCGCCGAACAGATTGTCGGTAACGATGACGTCGAACTGCTTCGGGTTGCGCACCAGCTGCATGGCGCAATTATCGGCCAGCATGTGCTCGAGCGTGACGTCGGCGAACTTCTCCTTGTGGAGCTTCGAGACTTCCTCGTACCAGAGCACGCCCGACTTCATCACGTTGCGCTTCTCGACCGACATGACGCGGTTGCCGCGCTTGCGGGCAAGATCGAAGGCGACTTCGGCAATGCGGCGGATTTCGCTGGTCGTATAGACCTGCGTGTCAACGCCGCGGCGCTCGCCATTGCTTAAGTTCGTGATCTCCTTCGGCTCGCCGAAATAGACGCCGCCGGTGAGTTCCCGCACGATCATGATGTCGAGACCCTCGACGATCTCGCGCTTCAAGGACGAGGCATCCGCCAGCGCCGCAAAGCAGAGCGCGGGCCTGAGATTGGCGAAAAGTTCGAGATCCTTGCGCAAGCGCAGCAGGCCCGCTTCCGGGCGGCCTTCGTAAGGCACGTTATCCCATTTCGGCCCGCCGACCGCGCCGAGCATGACGGCGTCAGCACGCTTGGCCTTCTCGACCGTTTCGTCGGTCACCGCGACGCCATGCGCGTCGTAGCAGCAGCCGCCGACAAGCTCGTTCTCGATCTTCGCATCGAATTTGCGATTGTCGTTGTACCATTGGATCACGCGCTCGACTTCGCCCATGACTTCCGGGCCGATGCCGTCGCCGGCGACGATGAGGATGTTTCTTGTCATTTTCTTTTCTTCGCTTCGCGTGTCAGAGCCAGGGCTGCGCGGCTTCGAGCTTCTTTTCGAATCCGGCGATCTTCTCGACCTTCTGCAGCGTCAGGCCGACGCCGTCGAGACCGTTGAGCATGCAATGCTTGCGGAAGGCGTCGATGTCGAAATGGATGACGCCACCGTCGGGCCCGCGGATTTCCTGCGCTTCGAGATCGACGGTGACGACGGCATTCGAACCGCGTTCGGCATCGTCCATCAGCTTGTCGACGTCCGATTGCGGCAGCACGATGGGCAGGATGCCGTTCTGGAAGCAGTTGTTGTAGAAGATGTCGGCGAAGCTTGGCGCGATGACGCAGCGGATGCCGAAATCCAGGAGCGCCCAGGGCGCGTGTTCGCGCGACGAACCGCAGCCGAAATTCTCGCCGGTGACCAGGATCTGCGCATTCCGGTAGGCCGGCTTGTTGAGCACGAAATCCGGAATCTCCTTCCCGTCGTCGTCATAGCGCATCTCGTCGAACAGGTTCTTGCCGAGCCCCGTGCGCTTGATCGTCTTCAGGAACTGCTTCGGGATGATCATGTCGGTATCGACATTGATGATCGGCAGCGGCGCCGCAACGCCCGTCAGCTTGTTGAACTTGTCCATCTTGGTTCCCTCAGTTCCCGAATTCCCGCACATCGACGAAATGGCCCGCAAAGGCCGCCGCCGCCGCCATGGCCGGCGAGACCAGATGCGTGCGGCCGCCGCGGCCCTGACGGCCTTCGAAATTGCGGTTCGACGTCGAGGCGCAGCGTTCGCCGGGCTCGAGCTTGTCGGCATTCATCGCCAGGCACATCGAGCAGCCGGGCTCGCGCCATTCGAAGCCCGCTTCGAGGAAGATCCTGTCGAGGCCTTCCTTCTCCGCCTGCGCCTTCACAAGACCGGAACCGGGCACGACCATCGCATTGACCGTCGGCGCGACCTTGCGACCGGCCTTGATCGCCTTTTCGGCGATGACGGCAGCAGCGCGCAGATCCTCGATGCGGCCATTGGTGCAGGAGCCTATGAAGACGCGGTCGATCTTGACGTCGACGATCGGCGTGCCGGGCGTGAGACCCATATAGTCGAGCGCGCGGCGCATCGACGTCGCATGCGCCTCGTCGTGCACATCCTTCGGATCGGGAATGCGGCCGGTGATCTTGATGACGTTTTCCGGGCTGGTGCCCCAGGTGATCAGCGGCGGCAGGTTGGCGATGTCGATGGTCACTTCCTTGTCGAATTTCGCATCCGGGTCCGACGGCAGCGTCTTCCAGTATTCGACCGCCATCTCCCAGGCCTTGCCCTTGGGCGCGCGCGGGCGGCCTTCGAGATAGGCATAGGTCTTTTCGTCCGGCGCGATCAGACCGGCGCGGGCGCCACCTTCGATCGTCATGTTGCAGACGGTCATGCGGCCTTCCATCGAAAGGTCGCGGATCGCCTCGCCGGCATATTCGATCACATAGCCGGTGCCGCCCGCCGTGCCGATCTCGCCGATGATCGCGAGCACGATGTCCTTGGCGGTGAAGCCTTCCGGCGCCTTGCCCACCACATTGATGCGCATGTTCCTGGCCTTTGCCTGGATCAGCGTCTGGGTGGCGAGCACATGCTCGACTTCCGACGTGCCGATGCCATGCGCCAGCGCGCCGAAGGCACCATGCGTCGAGGTGTGGCTGTCGCCGCAAACGATGGTGGTGCCGGGCAGCGTGAAGCCCTGCTCCGGCCCGACGATATGGACGATGCCCTGGCGGATGTCGGACATTTCGAGATACTCGACGCCGAAATCCTTGGCATTGTGCTCGAGCGTCTCGACCTGGATGCGGCTTTCTTCATCCGCGATACCTTTGGAGCGATCGGTCGTCGGCACGTTGTGGTCGGCGACGGCCAGCGTCTTCTTCGGCGCATGCACCGGGCGCTTGGCCATGCGCAGGCCCTCGAAGGCTTGCGGGCTGGTCACCTCATGCACGAGATGCCGGTCGATATAGAGGAGCCCGGTGCCGTCCTCGGCCATCTCGACCAGATGCGCATCCCAGATTTTGTCGTACATGGTGCGGGGCGCCATTTTCGCTTCCTCGTCTTTCAAAAATTCAACTCAGTGTAGCCCATAACAAAAACGGGCCGGGGCCTTCAGGCGCCCTGCCCGCTTTTCATGACGGTTTCCGCTCGAATGCGGAGAAATCAGGCGGCGCCGCTGTCCTTGTTGCGGGTCTTGAAGTCCTGTTTTTCGGTAATTCGGGCAGCCTTGCCGCGAAGACCGCGCAGGTAGTAGAGCTTCGCGCGACGCACGCGGCCCTTGCGCACGACCTTGATCGAGTCGACCAGCGGCCCGTAAAGCGGGAACACGCGCTCGACGCCTTCGCCGTAGGAAATCTTGCGAACCGTGAAATTCTCGTTGATGCCGCCGCCGGCGCGGGCGATGCAGACGCCTTCATAGGCCTGCAGGCGCTCACGCGTGCCTTCAACCACCTTCACATTGACCTGCAGCGTGTCGCCGGGGGCAAAATCGGGAATGGTCTTGCCGCTGGAAAGTGCCGCAACCTGCTCCTGCTCGAGCTGCTCGATGATATTCATAGCGTCAAACCTCGGATATGAAGGCGTTCGGACCTCGAAAGGGACAATCCCGGCCCGGAAGCGCGCTTCCGTAACACAATTTATGCCTCATGGCGACTGCCATCAGGGTTTCTTGGCGAGAAAATCGTCCCAAAGATCGGGCCGCCTTTCCCGGGTAACCTTTTCGGCCTCGGCACGCCGCCAGGCCCTGACCTTCTGGTGGTCGCCGGAGGTCAGAACCGGCGGAATCTCGCGCCCCTCGAAGATCTGGGGCCTTGTATAATGCGGGTACTCCAGCAACCCGCTCTCGAAGCTCTCCTCGCTCCCCGAGGCATCCTTGCCCATCACCCCGGGCAAGAGCCGGACGACCGCGTCGATCAGGGCAATGGCGGCCGGCTCGCCGCCCGACAGCACGAAATCCCCGAGGCTGATCTCCTCGATGGCCCGGGCCTCGATGACCCGCTGGTCGAGCCCTTCGAAACGCCCGCAAATCAGCGCCACACCGGGCCCGGCCGCCAGTTCGCGGACCCGCGCCTGCGTCAGCGGCCGGCCGCGGGGCGAAAGATAGATCAGCGGCCGTCGGTCCCCCACCGGGTGAACCACATCGACCGCCGCCGCCACCACATCGGCCCGCATCACCATGCCGGGCCCGCCGCCCGAAGGCGTGTCGTCGACCGAGCGGTGCCGGTCGGTCGCGAAATCGCGGATATCGACCGCCTCGAGCCGCCAGAGACCCGTTTCCAGCGCCTTGCCAGCCAGCGAATGGCCGAGCGGGCCCGGAAACATCTCCGGAAAGAGCGTCAGCACGCTGGCCGACCAGGCCTCAGCCACGTTCCGCCTCCCCGCCATCGCCATCCTCGAAGGTGCCGATCGGCGGATCGATCACGATACGCCCGCCGGCAAGATCGACCTCGGGCACATTGGCCTCGGTGAAGCTCATCAGCACCGTCGTCCCGCCCCCCGGCGGGGCGATTTCGAGAAGGTCGCCGGCGCCGAAATTCGGCACCCCGACGACCGTGCCATAGTCCCGCCCGTCGAGGCCGATAGCGCGAAGGCCGACGAGATCGGCATGATACCAGCCTTCGTCTTCATCGGCCGGCGGCAAGCGGTCGCGCGGCACATAAAGCTCGGTACCCCGGAGCGCCTCGGCCGCATCGCGATCGTCGATACCGTCGAGCTGGCAAAGCACCAGTTCCTTGACCATGCCCTTCGCCGCGATGGCGAAATGCCGGCTGCCGTCCTCGGTCTCGACCGGGCCGTAAGCCGCAACGCCCTCCGGCGCCTCGGTGAACGGCTTGACTCGGACAAGGCCGCGCACGCCATGCGCGCCGACCACGACGCCGAGACAGACTTTCTTTTGCGGACCGTCAGCCATCGGCGCGATGCGTCAGCCCGGTCAGGCCTGCGCTTCTTCGGCCGGCGCTTCGGCAGCGGGTTCCTCGGCGGCGGGCTCTTCCGCCGGTGCCTTGGCGGCTTCGGCAGCCTCTTCCGCCGCGATGCGCGCAGCCTCGAGACGCTCCTGGGCCTTCGCCTTGGGCTTTGCCTTTTCCGGATTGCTGCGCGCCTTGCGCGTCCAGGCGCCGGCTTCGTCGAGGAAACGCGCGACGCGATCGGTCGGCAGCGCGCCGTGACCCAGCCAATGCTTGGCGCGCTCGATGTCGAGCACCAGGCGATCCTTGTTGTCCTTCGGCAGCAGCGGATTGAACGTGCCGATCTTCTCGATGAAGCGGCCGTCGCGCGGGCTGCGCGTGTCAGCGACGACGACGCGGTAGAAGGGACGCTTCTTGGCACCGCCGCGGGCGAGCCTGATTTTCAGAGCCATCTTGTCTTGCCTTTCAGATAGCCGGCGCGCGATGCGCCGGGATTGATAATTCGTCCGTCCACGAACCGAAACGCGATACGCGCCGGTTCTATTTTCTTTTCTTTCCCGGCGGCAGGCCCGGTAGGCCGCCCCCGAAACCCGAACCGGGCAGACCCGGCAATCCCCCCGCGCCGCCGAGACCGCGCGGCAACCCGCCGCCCGGCGGCAGAAGTTTCTCAAGCGCCTTCGGATCCGACGCCGTTTCGGGCGTCATTTCCGGCGCCCCGCCGCCGAACAGTTTCGACAACATGCCGCCCTTCTGGCGGCCCATCGCCTTCATCATGTCGGCCATCTGACGATGCAGCTTCAGCAGGCGATTGATTTCCTGCACCTCGGTGCCGGAGCCGCGCGCAATGCGCTTCTTGCGGCTGGCATTCAGCACTTTCGGGTTGCGCCGCTCGTCCTTGGTCATCGACGAAATGATCGCGGCCTGGCGCTTGACGACGCTGTCGTCCATATGCGCGTTGGCGGCCTGCATCTGCGCCTTGCCGACGCCGGGCAGCATGCCGAGCACGCCCTTCATGCCGCCCATGCGTTTCATCTGCGCAAGCTGTTCGGCCATGTCGTCGAGGTCGAACTGACCCTTCCGCATCTTCTCGGCCATCTTGTTCGCCTTGTCGGCGTCGATGGTCTCCGCGGCTTTTTCGACAAGACTGACGACATCGCCCATGCCGAGAATGCGGCCGGCGACGCGGTCGGCGCGGAAATCTTCCAGCGCATCCATCTTTTCGCCGGTGCCCAGCACCTTGATCGGCACGCCGGTGACGGCGCGCATCGAAAGCGCCGCACCGCCGCGGCCATCGCCGTCGACGCGCGTCAGCACGATGCCGGTGACGTTGAGCCGCGCCTTGAAGGCTTCGGCCACATTGACCGCGTCCTGACCGGTCAGGCTGTCGGCGACGAGCAAGGTTTCATGCGGATCGGTCGCGTCGCGCACCTGCGCGACCTCGGCCATCAGATCCTCGTCGACATGGATGCGGCCGGCCGTGTCGAGCATCAGTACGTCGTAGCCGCCGAGACGCGCCGCCTCGATCGCGCGCCGGGCAATCTGGACCGGCTGCTGGCCGGCGACGATCGGCAGCGTCGAAACGCCGACCTGCTCACCGAGAATTTTCAACTGTTCCTGCGCCGCCGGACGGCGCGTGTCGAGCGAGGCCATCAGCACGCGGCGCTTGTCGCGTTCGCTCATGCGCTTGGCGATCTTGGCGGTCGAGGTGGTCTTGCCCGAGCCCTGCAGGCCGACCATCATGATGACGACCGGGGCCGCCGCGCGCAGCGAGATCGAGGTATCGGCCTCCATACCGCCCAGCATCTCGACCAGTTCGTCATGAACGATCTTGATGACCTGCTGGCCCGGCGTCACCGATTTCAGCACTTCCTGGCCGACGGCGCGGGCCCGCACCTTGTCGACGAAGGATTTGGCGACGGGGAGCGCGACATCGGCCTCGAGCAGCGCCCGGCGCACTTCGCGCATGGCCTCGTCGACATCCTTCTCGCTCAGGGCGCCGCGGCCCTTGAGCTTGGAAAGAACGTCGCCGAAGCGGCCTGTCAGGTTCTCGAACACTTGGATCGCAAGTCCTTGCCAAACAAAGCAAAATCGCTCCCGCGAGCGAATATCGCCGGCGGAAGTTGACCCGGGCGCGGTGCCTCGGGCGGGTCGGGGCGCAACAATGTCCCGAAAATCTTGCGCGGAACCTAGGAGGCAGACGGCTTCAAGTCAATGATTTCAGCAGCAAATTGAGCGCCGCCGCGCCGAAGGCCCGCATATTGGCGGCGCGGTCCGCCGAGCCTGTGCTGACCGTGATCGAGGCAGGACGCGGGCCGGCAAGGCCGATACAGGCGGTTCCGGGTGGCGGGCCATAGGGCGAGCCGGAGGGACCGGAGGCCCCCATTTCGGCCAATGCCCAGGTGGATCCGAGCCTCTGGCGGACAATTTCGGCCATCGCCGCCACATAGGGTTCGGTGAGCGGCTTGAGATCCGGGGCCGGCGGGCCCTTGAGCTCGTAGAGGGCGCGGGCGGCGCTCCGCGTGTAGATGACGGTCGAGCCGAGATAGAAGGCCGAGGCGCCGGGCTGCGCGACAAGCGCCGCAGAGACAAGACCGCCCATCGAGCTCTCCGACAGGGCGACCGTTTCTCCGCGCTCCTTGAGCATTTCCGCGACTTCGGCCGCCAGCGGGATCAGTCTTTCCATTGGCCGGATTCCAGATTGCGCACGGCGTAGAACTCCTTGTTCCATATCAGATAGAGCAGCCAGGTCGGCATTTTGTAGGCCTTGGCGACATAATTGGCCTGGGCGGCATGGATGCGCCAGCCCCGCCGCTTGGCGGCGATGTCGGTCGGCGTCGAATGGGTCGGCAGGGGCTGGTTCTCCGCCACGAACTTGCCGGTCCGGCGCCCGAGCCGCAGCAGCGAACGGGCCGGAATCAGCGGATAGGCGACAAAACGCGGGCCTTCGCCACCGGCGCGCATGCGCTCGATGGCCTTTTCAGCCACAAGCCCCATCCGCATATGATCCTTGTGGCCGGTCGCCCCGCTGGCCGGCCAGAAGGCGACGACAAGATCGGGCCTGTAGGTTCGAATGGACGCCTCGACACGGTCCACAAGTTCCTCCAGCGGCACATCCGGCACGCCACCATCCGGATAGTCCCAGACTTCCTGATCGTCGATGCCCAGCGCAAAGCCGTTTTTCAGCGCCTCCGCCTTGCGGATGATGCCGAGTTCGGACTGGCGGCAGACGACCGGCGACTGGGTGCCGGCTTCGCCTTTGGTCGCAGTCACCATGGCGAGATAGGCGCCGCCGGCCTTGGCCGAAGTCAGCAGGCCGCCGATCAGCTGCTCGTCGTCGGGATGGGCGAAGACCGCGAGGACACGCGTCGCGCCGACATCGCCTGCGACCGAACGGACATGCCGGGCGGCGGGGTCATCGAAGAAATGGCGGTAACGGAGAAAAACCGCCGCGGCCGCCAATACCGCAAGTCCGGCCAACAGGCCCAGCATCCCGTACATCCACCCCTCCCGGCACCGTTTCTTCCCCAATCTACTGGCATAAGGGGGCAAAAAGCGCCATATATCCCGGCATCATGACCGGCATGACGCATCATTTCCTGAAGATGAACGGGCTCGGCAACGACTTCGTCGTGCTGGACCTGCGCCGCGAGCCTCTGGCGCTCACGGATGCAATCGCGCGCGCCATTGCCAATCGCGAGACCGGCATCGGCTGCGACCAGCTGATCACCATCGAGCCGCCCCGTACCGGCGGCGACGCCTTCATGGGCATCCGCAATCAGGATGGCGGAGCGGTCGAAGCCTGCGGCAATGCCGCGCGCTGCATCGGCAAGCTGCTGCTCGAGGAAACCGGCAAGGACGCAGTGACCATCGAAACGCCGGCCGGCGATACGGTGGCGACCCGCGCCGATGGCGGCCAGATCACCGTCGACATGGGCGCCCCGAAGCTCAACTGGAACGAGATCCCCCTGTCGGAGGAATTTCGGGATACACGCGCCATCGAACTCGAGATCGGACCGCTGGGAAACCCGATCATGCATTCGCCGGGGGTCGTCAATGTCGGCAACCCGCATGCGATCTTCTTCGTCGAGGACGTCGACGCCATCGACCTGGCGCGTTCGGGCCCGATGCTCGAACATCATCCGCTCTTTCCCGAACGCGCCAATATTTCGGTCGCACAGGTCCTCTCGCCAACGCATATCAAGCTGCGCACATGGGAGCGCGGCGTCGGACTGACGAAGGCCTGCGGCACGGCTGCCTGCGCCGCAACGGTGGCCGCGATCCGCCGCCGCAAGACCGAACGCCGTGTCACCGTGACGCTGCCGGGCGGCGACCTTGTCGTTGAGTGGCTGCCCGACACTGACAAGGGCCATGGCCATATCCTGATGACGGGCGATGCGATGCTCGACCATGAAGGCACGCTCGACCCGCGCCTGCTGTCGGGAGCGGCCGCATGACCAGGGGGACCGATATCGTCACCTTCGGCTGCCGCCTCAATACCTATGAGTCGGAGGTGATGCGCGGCCACGCCGAAGCAGCCGGACTGGATGGCGCCATCGTCTTCAACACCTGTGCCGTGACGGCCGAGGCCGAACGCCAGGCTCGTCAGGCGATCCGCAAGGCACGCCGCGAAAACCCTGAAGCGCGCATCATCGTGACCGGCTGTGCCGCGCAGGTGAACCCGGATCAATTCGCCGAGATGCCCGAGGTCGATCTGGTGATCGGCAACGAGGAAAAGCTCAAGGCGGCGAGCTGGCAGCCGGCACTGGCGCTGCATGCCAATGAGCGCATACGCGTCAACGACATCATGTCGGTGACCGAAACGGCCGGCCACCTGATCGGCGGCCTCGAAGGCCGCGCGCGTGCCTTCGTGCAGGTACAGAACGGCTGCGACCATCGCTGCACCTTCTGCATCATTCCCTATGGCCGCGGACCGTCGCGCAGCGTTGCCGCCGGCGAAGTGGTCGCCGAAGTCCGGAAGCTGGTTGAAAACGGTTACCGCGAAGTCGTGCTGACCGGGGTCGACATCACCTCCTATGGCGGCGACCTGCCGGGGCGGCCGGGCCTCGGCAATCTCGCGCGCCGCATTCTGAAGCTGGTGCCGGACCTCGAACGGCTGCGGCTGTCTTCAATTGACAGCATTGAGGCCGACGATGACCTGATGCGCCTGATCGCCGAGGAAGAACGGCTGATGCCGCATCTGCATCTTTCGCTGCAATCGGGAGACGACATGATCCTGAAGCGGATGAAGCGACGCCACCTGCGCGACGATTCGATCCGCTTCTGCGAAGAGGCGCGGCGGCTGCGCCCCGACATAATCTTCGGCGCCGACTTCATCGCGGGCTTTCCGACCGAGACCGACGAGATGTTTTCAAACACGATGCGCCTTGTGGATGAATGCGGCCTGACCTGGCTGCACGTCTTCCCCTTCAGCCCACGCCCCGGCACACCGGCAGCGAAGATGCCGCAGGTTGCCCGCAATATCGCGAAGGCGCGCGCCGAGCAGTTGCGCCTCAAGGGCGCGTCGCGCGTCAGCGCGCATCTCGAAAGCGGTCTTGGTGAAACAAAGCCGGTGCTGATGGAAACACCGACGACCGGCCGCACGCATCAGTTCACGCCGGTGCGCCTCGCCGACAGCGCGGCCGCCGCCGGCGAGATATTGCCGCTGCGCCTCGCCGCCCATGACGGGCAAAGCTTTGAAGGATTGCGCGCGGCGTGAGCGCCGTCGCGGCGAAAGAAGAACCATGGACATCGAGACATTGAGAGCGCGGGGCGCGGCAGGTCAGGTATTGGCCGATGCGACGATCCCGGAACTGCCGAACCATTATCGCGGCAAGGTGCGCGACAATTACGACTTCCCTGACGGCCGCCGGATCATTGTCGCCAGCGACCGGCTGAGCGCCTTCGACCGCATCCTTGCGGCGATCCCCTACAAGGGCCAGGTGCTGACGCAGACGGCGCGTTTCTGGTTCGAGGCCACGGCCGATATCTGCCCCAATCACGTGCTCGACTACCCCGATCCGAATGTGGTGATCGGGCAGCGGCTCGACATCCTGCCGGTCGAGGTCGTGGTGCGGGACTATCTCGCCGGCAGCACCGGAACCTCGGTCCTGACGCTCTACAGGACGGGGAAGCGCGAAATCTACGGCATAACGCTGCCCGACGGCCTGCGTCCCAATGAAAAGCTGCCCGAAACGATCATCACGCCCACCAGCAAGGCCTTCGACGGCGCGCATGACGAACCGTTGACGCCGGCACAGATCGTCGGCGGCGGCCTGCTGACTTCGGTGCAATGGGAAACGCTGTCGCGCTATGCGCTGGCGCTTTTCGCGCGCGGCCGCGAACTTGCGGCGGCACGTGGTCTGATCCTGGTCGACACCAAATACGAATTCGGTACCGATGCCGAGGGCCGGATCGTGCTGGCCGACGAAATCCACACGCCCGACAGCAGCCGCTACTGGCTGGCGGCGACCTACCCGGAGCGCTTTGCCGCTGGCACAGCGCCCCAAAGCTTCGACAAGGATTTCGTCCGCAACTGGGTCGCTGCGCGCTGCGACCCCTACAAAGATCCGATTCCCGAAATTCCCGCAGACCTCGTGCTGGAGACGGCCGCTGTCTATATTCGCGCCTTCGAATCCATCACGGGACAGACATTCGATTTCCCGCCGCAAGGCGAGGCACCGCTTGCGCGCATCAGGCACAATCTCGCGGCCTGCTTTCCCGCGGCACGGAGATGACCGGCATGAGCGAAGACGAACTGGGCAGCGAGACTGGCGAGAAGAAAAAGTCGCTCTTTCAGCGCATGAAGGAGGGGCTTGCCCGTTCGACCCGGAACCTGTCCGACGGCATTACCGGCATATTCACCAAGCGCAAGCTCGATGCAGCAACGCTGGACGAGCTGGAGGAGTTGCTGATCGCGGCCGATCTCGGCCTCGATGCGGCCGCGGCGATTGCCGAGGCCGTCGGCAAGGACCGCTACGACAAGGAAGTCGGCCCCGAGGAAGTTCGCAGCATCCTCGCCGGCGAAATTGCCGCGGTGCTGAAGCCGGTCGAGAAGCCGCTCGCCTTCGACGCGACGAAGAAGCCGTTCGTGATCCTGATGACCGGCGTCAACGGCGCCGGAAAGACGACGACGATCGGCAAGATCGGCGCCAGGCTGAAGGGCGAGGGAAAGTCGGTGATGCTGGCCGCCGGCGATACCTTCCGCGCCGCCGCGGTCGAGCAGTTGAAGGTCTGGGGCGAGCGCATCGGGGCCCCGGTCTGTTCGACGAAGATCGGCGGCGACGCGGCCGGCCTTGCCTATGAGGCTCTGGCCCGGGCAAGGGAAGAAGGCACCGACGTGCTGATGATCGATACGGCCGGACGGCTGCAGAACAAGGCCGATCTGATGGCCGAGCTCGAAAAGGTGATCCGCGTGATGCGCAAGCTCGATCCGGAAGCGCCGCATGCGACGCTGCTGGTGCTCGATGCGACGACGGGCCAGAACGCGCTGAACCAGGTCGAGATTTTCGGCAAGACCGCCGGCGTCACCGGACTGGTGATGACCAAGCTTGACGGCACGGCGCGGGGCGGCATTCTGGTTGCCATCGCGCGGCGTTTCGGCCTGCCGGTGCATCTGATTGGAATCGGCGAGGGAATCGAGGATCTGCAGGACTTCAACGCCGAGGCCTTTGCAAAGGCCATTACGGGCACAAGTTGATCCAGTGGCGCATCCCATGCGTAAATAAGCCGAGTGTCACGCGATGGTGGCCCGGAACAGGCGGAACATGAGCGAAACGAGCACCGAAAAGACACATGCCGGCATGTCGTCCTCGCAATGGGTCCGCATGGCGATCGAGCTTGGGCCGCTGGCGGTCTTTTTCGTGATGAATGCCCAGGCCGACCGGTTTTTCGGCAATGAGGAAGCGCAGAATATCTTCTATGCAACCGGCGCCTTCATGGTCGCAACCGTGATTTCGCTGACCTATTCGCAGATTCGGTTTCGCAAGATTCCGACCATGCCGCTGGTCAGTGGCATCTTCATCATCGTCTTCGGCGCGCTGACGCTTTGGCTGCAGGACGACGAGTTCATCAAGCTGAAACCGACCATCGTCAATGCGCTCTTCGCCGCCGCGCTTCTGGGTGCTGCGATGATGGGCAAACCGGTGATGAAGAATCTCTTCGACGGCGCCTTCGACCTGACCGACCAGGGCTGGATGGTGCTGACAGTGCGCTGGGGTCTCTTTTTCATCTTCCTTGGCGTCATCAACGAGATTGTCTGGCGCAATTTCTCGACCGACTTCTGGGTCAGCTTCAAGCTCTTCGGCGTGATGCCGCTGACCATGGTCTTCGGCATGGCGCAGATACCGGTGCTGACCCGATATGCGCCCCTGCGCGATGAAAAGGTGCCGGCCGCCGATTGATGCGCATTCTGGTTCAATGGTGAATGCTGCGATCCTTTGTTTCGGGCACGAAGATCATGCCGATGACGAAGGTCATGGCCGCAATGATGACCGGATACCACAGTCCCGAATAGATGTTGCCGCTTGCCGCGACGATCGCAAAGGCGACGGTTGGCAGGAAGCCGCCGAACCAGCCATTGCCGATATGATAGGGCAGCGAGAGCGACGTATAGCGGATGCGTGTGGGAAAGAGCTCCACCAGCATCGCCGCGATCGGCCCGTAGACCATCGTCACATAGAGAACCAGAACGAAAAGAATGAGAACGACCATCGGTGTGTTGATGGCATCGGGGTCGGCCGCGTCGGGATAGCCTGCCCGCGTCAGCGCCGCGGTCAGCGCCGCATCGAAACCTTGCCGCGCCGCGCCATCGGCGTCACCGGTCGCGTCGAAAGACGCAACGCGCGATGCACCGATTTCGACATAGGCGGTTTCGCCGGCTGTAGCGTTCCTGTTGCTGTAGGGAATGCCGCGTCGGGCCAGCGCACTCTTGGCAACATCACACGACGTCGTGAAGGCAGCCGTGCCGACCGGGTTGAACTGGAATGAACATTCGCTCGCATCGGCAACGACAATGACAGGCGACGTCCGCTGCGCCTGCTCGAGCGCCGGATTGGCAAAATGCGTCAACGCCGCAAAAAGCGGAAAATAGGTCAGTGCCGCCAGCAGACAGCCCGCCATGATGATGGGCTTGCGGCCGATACGGTCGGAAAGCGCGCCGAAGATGACGAAGAACGGCACGCCAAGCAGCAACGCGCCGCCGATCAGGATATTGGCGGTCTGCCCCTCGACCTTCAGAACCTGTGTCAGGAAGAAGAGTGCATAGAACTGGCCGGTATACCAGACGACGGCCTGTCCGGCCGTGAGGCCGACCAGGGCAATCAGCACGATCTTCAGGTTCTTCCATTGGGCGAAGCTTTCGGTCAGCGGCGCCTTCGACAGCGTTCCTTCATCCTTCATCTTCTGGAACAGTGGCGACTCGTTGAGCTTCAGCCGGATCCAGACCGAAATGCCGAGAAGCACGATCGAGAGCAGGAAGGGAATGCGCCAGCCCCAGCTTTCGAAGCTCTCCTTGTCCATCGACAGGCGGCAGGCAAGGATCACGAGAAGCGACAGGAAGAGGCCAAGCGTCGCCGTGGTCTGAATCCATGCCGTGTAGCTGCCACGCCTGGTATGGGGGGCATGTTCGGCCACATAGATGGCAGCACCGCCATATTCGCCGCCAAGCGCGAGTCCCTGCAACAGCCGCAAGGCGATCAGGATCGCCGGCGCGGCGACACCGATCGTGGCGTAGTTGGGCAGCAGTCCGACAATGAACGTCGCGACACCCATGATGACGATCGTGACGAGAAACGTATATTTTCGTCCGACAAGATCGCCCAGACGGCCAAACACGATGGCACCGAAGGGCCGTACGGCAAAGCCGGCGGCAAAGGCCATAAGCGCAAAGATGAAACCGGCGGTCGGATTGACGCCTGAAAAGAACTGAACGGAAATGATCGCGGCCAGCGAACCGTAGAGATAGAAATCGTACCACTCGAAAACGGTGCCGAGCGACGACGCGAAAATGACGCGCCGTTCCTCACGCGTCATGCGTCCTGTTCCGGATTCACCCGCTGCCGTCATGCGCCCCATCCCCGCCTTGTCTGCCCCACTTCCAGTGACGGGAGAATGCCGCGAATGGGCCGATGATGCCAGCGGGGATGCTAGCGGGGCGCGCGCGGAAAGTGGTTGCCGGTTTCGCCGTCCGGGTTGCCGAAGGGCGCGATTCCAACCCGTCCTTCCACAGAATGAAACTGCGTCAATGCCCAATGGACGCTGGGGAAGGCGAGCTCGTCCCAGGGGATCTCCTCCCATGAGAACAATGCAACCTCGAGGCTCTCCTCCCCTGCCGAAAAGGAGGGGGTGGCAAGTTCGGCGCGGTACATCAACTGCACCTGCGCGATACGCGGGATCGAATAGACCGCAAGCAGATCCGTCAGCACGATCTCGGCATTGGCCTCCTCGCGTGCTTCGCGCCGCGCCCCTTGTTCGGCCGTCTCACCTTGTTCCATAAAGCCGGCCGGCAGCGTCCAGAACCCCCTGCGCGGCTCGATGGCACGGCGGCACAGCAGGATGCGCCCTTGATGGCCAACGACCGAACCGACGACAACCTTGGGATTTACATAATGGATGAAGCCGCAGCGGTCGCAGATATCGCGCGGCATATTGTCTCCGGTTGGCACGCGGCGGGTAAAGACCGGATCGTGCTCGGCGCCGGGCTCGCGGGGCGCCGGTGCGGGCGAAACATGCTCCGAATCGCCCATTTTTGTCGAATTTGTCATAGTACAACTCTTTGATCCGCCTACGGAACTAAGCCTGCGCGTGCCAGTATCCGGCCCCCGGGCCGGGACTTGCCGGATATGCCGACAATCTGTGTGCCGGCCGACAGGGACCGTCCGCGCACAGACCTATCGTGATTTCTCCATTTCTCCATTTTTCATGGCCCGGTTCCTCTTGCAAGTGAGGCCTCTGCGGGTGCATATGAAGATAGTGCGGCGCGCACGGCATTGCCAGAAAGCACCCGATGATGCGCCCGATCCATTTCTCCATGCGATGGGAGATCCGTCCGAGAGGTCAATATCCCGCCAAGGGAACGCGCCGCAAGGACACAGAGCCAGAGATATTCACCCCCCGATATTCGGACACAGGCGTGTCGAATAGTTGAGATGACACCAGAGGACAGACGAATGGCAGCCAGAAAATCGACCGGAAGTTTCGATCTCGAAAGCTCGTTGAGCCACCTGCTGCGCCGCGCGCAACAATTCGCCTACGACCAGTTCGTTCAGCAGATGGGCGCCAGCACGCTGACGCCACGGCAGTTCATCGTGCTCTTCGCGGTCGATGAGGAAGAAGGCCTGAGCCAGACCGATCTCGTCAACCGCACCGGCATTGACCGGTCGACGCTGGCCGACATGATCAGCCGCATGATCAAGAACGGTCTTCTGGCCCGTCGCCGCACGGCGGAAGATGCGCGCGCCAATGCGGTACGCCTGACAGCCGCCGGCCGCCGCGCCCTGAAAGGGGCGATGCCGAAGGCGCTGGCCGCCGAACGGGCCTTGCTGGAAGCCCTGCCGAAATCCGTGCAGGCCGATCTGATGAAGGCGCTGACCCACCTCAACAGTGCCATCGAAGGCATGAAGACCGAAGAATCCGAGCCGAAAAAGCCGGCAAAACGCGCGGCCAGGAAGCCGGCCCGCAAGCCGGCGGCCAAAAAGCCGGCCGCGCGTCGCAAGAAGAGCTGAACGTCAGTTGCCGGGCGGCGCGGCATGCCGCGCCGCCTGCAAGGCCGGCAGGATCTGTTCGGCAATCGCTTCCGGCGTCACCGCACCGACATGCTTGAGTGCGATTCGCCCATTGCCGTCGACGACATAGGTCTCCGGCACGCCGTATACCCCCCATTCGATGGACGCCCGCCCCGTCTGGTCGCGCCCGATGCGATCGAAGGGATTGCCGAGTTCGGACAGAAAACGCCGTGCCGCCGCCGGATCGTCCTTGTAGTTGATCCCGTAGAGCGGCACATCGGCGATGCGCCTCAGCTCGACCAGCAACGGCATTTCGACCCGGCAGGGCACGCACCACGATCCCCACACATTGACGATGACGGGCGTGCCCGTGCCGAAATCGGCCGTGGCGAGGCCGGGACGTTCGAGACCCGGAACGGCCGGTAGCTCGAATTCCGGAACGTAACGCCCGATCAGGGCCGAGGGCACACGCGACGGATCGCCGCGATAGATCGCCACCAGGAAAAACCCGGCAAGCAGCAGGAAGAGTGCAACGGGGACAAGTGCGGCAAGCCTGAAAGGATTCCTCACGGCGCCGGCTCCGTGTCCGACCGGCGCGCGGCCCGGCGGACCCGCCCGCCGGCATCGCGCTCCAGCGCATCGGCAAGACGCGCCTGCCGCCGGTAATCGGCAAGGCTTTGAACGGCCAGCGCCAATGGCACAAGAACGCCCAGCACATAAACGGGCCAGACATAGGCCGCATAGCCGCCCATCTGGAAAAACTCTGCCATGCCTCAGCCCTCCGTGCCCGACGCGGCCAGCGCCAGGCGCAATGTCCGCACACGATGGCGCAGGATTTCGGCACGCATGCGAACCATCAGCAGCGTCACGAACAGGAATGTAAAGCCGAGTGCCATCAGGGCGAGCGGCAGCAGCATCTCGGGTGCGATCGTCGGGCCATCCATGCGGAAGACCGAGGCTGGCTGATGCAGCGTGTTCCACCAGACGACCGAGTAGCGAATGATCGGCACATTGATGGCGCCGACAAGCGCCAGAACGGCTGCCGCGCGCGCCGCGCGCGTCGGTTCTTCGATCGCCGTCCAGAGCGCCATGTAGCCGAGATAGAGAAAGAACAGGATCAGAACGGATGTCAGCCGCGCATCCCACACCCACCAGGTGCCCCACATCGGCTTGCCCCAGAGCGCGCCGGTGACGAGAGCCAGGAAGGTGAAGGCGGCGCCGATCGGTGCAGCCGACTTGGCGCAGAGATCGGCCAGCGGATGACGGAAGATCAACGCCACGGCCGAGGCCGTCGCCATCACCGCATAGCCGAACATGGCGAGCCAGGCTGACGGCACATGCACATACATGATGCGTACGGTCTCGCCCTGCTGATAGTCGGGCGGCGAAGCGAAAAGGGAAAAGTAAAGGCCGCCCCCAAGAAACCCCAGCGAAACCAGCCACAAGGGCGCAAGAAGCCGCCCCGACAGCGTCATGAAACGCGCCGGATTGGCGAAAGCCTGGAGCCGCTGCGAAACCGATGGGCGGGTCATGGGGTTCATTTAGCGTGTTGCTTTCCGACAGGGCAAGTTGGAGGCGCCAGTCATTTTGCCGCGCATCAGCGGAGATTGGCGCGCAGCGCCGCAGCCGCGGCGACCGGGCCGACCACGAGGCTCGCCAGCGTGACGGCCGCCAGCAGAGCCAGGCTCTGACCGGCAACGCCGTCCGGAAAACCGGCCAGCGCCGCACGTGCCGCGCCGACGCCGAATATCAGAACCGGAATGTAGAAAGGCAGGACAAGCAGCGAAGCGAGCAGGCCGCCGCGCCTGATGCCGACGGTAAGGCCGGCGCCGATGATGCCGAGAAAACTCAGGGCCGGCGCACCGACAAGCATGGCCAGCATCAGGGCTGGAAAGGCGGCAAGCTCGAGATTGAGCATCAGGCCGAGCAATGGCGCGGCGACGACCAGTGGCAACCCCGTCGTCAGGAAATGACCGATGGCCTTTGCCACGACGACAAGTTCGAGGGGCAGACGGCCCATGGTCAACAGATCGAGTGAGCCATCTTCATGATCGGCCTGGAAAAGCCGATCGAGCGTCAGCAGTGACGAGAGCAGCAGCGCCACCCACAACATGCCGGGCGCGATACGCGCCAGAAGATCGGGCGCAGGCCCGATTCCGAGCGGAACGGCGGCAACCACAACCAGAAAGAAGAACACGGCCATCCCGCCGCTGCCGCCGATACGCGCGGCCAGCCGGAGATCGCGGGCGAGCAAGGCGACAAATGCGCGGCTCATGGCAGCAACCCCATGCCGAGATCGAGCGTTTTCGCGGCTTCAAGGCCGAGATCGAGATGGGTGGCAGCAACGATGATGCCGCCAGCGGCAAGATGTGCCTGCATGGCGCGGCCAAGCCGCATGATGCTGGCGGCATCGAGCCCCACCGTCGGTTCGTCGAGCAGCCAGAGCGGTCGCGGCGCCGCGAGGAGGCGCGCAAGAGCCAGCCGCCGCTTTTGCCCGGCCGAGAGATAGGCGGCCGGCAAGTCGGCAAGCGAGGCGAGGCTCATGCCGTCAAGTGCCACGGCGACGTTCGCCACCGCGCCGGCAACCCCATTGTCAAACCAGGCGGCCCAGAAATGAAGGGTCTCGGCGACGGTCATCGCCGGCTTCAACGCGTCAAGATGGCCCACATAATGGGCCTGTTCGGCAAGCGTCATCTCGGGGTCGCCGCCTTCGACACGCAGCGAGCCCGGGGTGCTTTCGACCAGCCCCGCGATCTGCCGCAAGAGGCTCGACTTGCCGCTGCCATTGGGGCCGGTCAGCACCAGCGCCTCGCCGGCAACGACGGTGAAGGAAAGACCTTCAAAGACAAGCCGGCCGCCGCGTTCGCAGGCAAGATTGGTTGCCGATAACCGCAGTTCAGATATCGTCAAAATTGCCGCCCCGGCCCTTGCCCGCCGCAAAGCGGGCCGCACCTTTCTGCGTTTCGCCGGACGCCATCACCTTGCGGCCGTGCTCGAATTCATTGGCAAGCGCCCGCTCGTAGGGCAGGTCCCACTGTTCATAGGCCGACATGCGATCGTGCCGCAGACACAACTGCGGAAAGCGCGCGATTTCCTGTGCCAGACGCTCGGCCGCCGCGCGGCCCTGCCCCTTGGGTACAACGCGATTGGCCAGCCCCATCTGCAAGGCCTCGGCTGCCCCCACGCCACGGCCAGTCAGGATCAGATCCATCGCCCTTGCCTGGCCGATCAGTCGCGGCAGACGGATCGTGCCGCCATCGATGAGCGGCACGCCCCAGCGGCGGCAAAAGACGCCCATCACGGCATCTTCCTCGACAATGCGTATGTCACACCAGAGCGCCAGCTCAAGTCCGCCTGCCACCGCATAACCGGCAATCGCACCAATGACCGGCTTGTTGAGAATCATTCGCGAAGGACCCATGGGACCATCATCGGCCAGACGGCTGAAATCGGCGCCGGTCGCCGGCGGCACGACGCGATTGCCCCCGCCGGTCGAGACCGCCTTGAGATCGGCGCCGGCACAGAAGGTTTCCTCTGCACCGCAGAACACGGCGACAAGCGCCGCCTCGTCCTGTTCGAATTCCAGGAAGGCCGCAGCGAGCCGCTCGGCCGCCCCACGGTCGACCGCATTCTTCGCGCGCGGACGATTGAGGATCACCGTTGTGACGGGACCGTTTCTCTCGACGACGACCTCTGCCACGCGCCCTCCCCGATGTTCATTTCAATGCCGATTATCAAGGCTTAAGCGCACGACCGAGCATGGTCAATCCGCCCGAAAGCCATTATAGTCCGCCGCGACAAGCATATAGGTTCCAGACACAAAAGCGGCGGCGAAATCGGATTTGACGCCCGCGCGTTTCCCGCGCTGGCAACAAGCGCCTCCTCCCCCTTTTTCCAACTGGACCCACGCAGCATTGAGGACCAAGAGAGATGGCGAAGAAGGCCCCCGCGAAATCCCCGAAAACCTCCAAGGCGAAGGCAAAGGCAAAGAAGGCGCCTGCGAAAAAGCCCGTGACCAGAACCGCCGCTAAAAAGAAGGCTGCGCCGAAAAAGACCAAGGCTGCGCCGAAGCCGAAGAAGTCGGCCGCGAAGAAGGCTGCACCGAAAAAGGCTGCGAAGAAGGCGGTCAAGACCGCGCGCAAGGCCGTGAAAAAGGCCGCGCCGAAGAAGGCGGCGCCGAAGCTGAAGAAGTCGGTCTCGAAGAAGGCCACACCGAAGAAGGCCGCGAAGAAGGCGGTCAAGACCGCGCGCAAGGCCGTGAAAAAGGCCACGCCTGCCGCCCGCAAGCTGGCGCAGAAGGCCAAGCGTGCGGCCAAGAAGACCGTCAAGAAGGTAACGCCGAAAAAGAAGGCCGCGCCGAAAAAGGCCGCAGCCAAGAAGGCCGCACCGAAAAAGAAGGTGGCTGCGAAAGCAAAGCCGTCGCCGAAAAAGATCGCGCCGAAGAAGACTGCGGCGGCGAAGGCGAAACCGGCAAAGAAAGCCGCACCGAAAAAGACTTCAGCCAAAGCACCCGGCAACAGCTTCGGCGCGCGCCGTGTGCTGAAAGTTGGCAAGCGCAGCTATACCTATTTCAGTCTGCCCCACGCCGAAAAGAACGGCCTCGACGGCATTTCGCGCCTGCCTTTCTCGATGAAGGTGCTGCTTGAGAACCTGCTGCGCTTCGAGGACGGGCGCACCGTGACGGCCGACGACATCAAGGCGGTCAAGACATGGTTGAAGACACGCACGTCCGATCGTGAAATCGCCTATCGCCCGGCCCGCGTGCTGATGCAGGATTTCACCGGCGTACCGGCCGTCGTCGACCTGGCGGCGATGCGCGATGCAGTGAAGAACCTTGGCGGCAATCCGAAAAAGATCAATCCGCTGGTGCCGGTCGACCTCGTCATCGACCATTCGGTGATGGTCGACAAGTTCGGCACGCCGACCGCCTTCAAGGAAAACACCGAAATCGAATATCAGCGCAACCGCGAGCGTTATGAGTTCCTGCGCTGGGGCTCCAAGGCCTTCGACAATTTCCGCGTCGTGCCGCCGGGAACCGGCATCTGTCACCAGGTCAATCTCGAATATCTGGCACAGACCGTCTGGACGAAAAAGGACGGCAAGGAAGAGATCGCCTATCCCGACACCTGTGTCGGCACCGACAGCCACACCACGATGGTCAACGGTCTCGCGGTTCTGGGCTGGGGTGTTGGCGGCATCGAGGCGGAAGCGGCCATGCTCGGCCAGCCGGTTTCGATGTTGATCCCGGAGGTCGTCGGTCTCAAGCTGACCGGCAAACTCAATGACGGCGTCACGGCAACCGACATGGTGCTGACCGTCACTGAAATGCTGCGCAAGAAGGGTGTGGTCGGCAAGTTCGTCGAATATTACGGCCCCGGCCTCGACCATCTGGCGCTTGAGGATCGCGCGACCATCGCCAACATGGCGCCGGAATATGGCGCGACCTGCGGCTTCTTCCCGGTCGACGGCGAAACGCTGAAATATCTGCGGGCAACAGGGCGTTCGGAAGAACGTGTGGCCCTTGTCGAAGCCTATGCGAAGGCGCAGGGCATGTTCCGCGAGAAGGGCATGGCCGATCCTGTCTTCACCGACACGCTGACGCTCGACCTCTCGACTGTGGTGCCGAGCCTCGCCGGCCCGAAGCGGCCGCAGGATCGTGTCTCTCTGACCGACGTCAAGGCGAATTACCTCAAGGCACTGGAAGGCGAATTCGGCAAGCCCGGCCAGGCGGCAACGCGCGTTGCCGTCGAAGGCAGGGATTTCGATCTCGGTCACGGCGATGTCGTGATCGCTGCCATCACCTCCTGCACGAACACGTCCAACCCGAACGTGCTGGTGGCAGCTGGTCTCGTCGCGCGCAACGCGCGCAAGCTTGGCCTTAAGGTGAAGCCTTGGGTGAAGACCTCGCTCGCGCCAGGCTCTCAGGTCGTGACTGACTATCTGACGAAGTCCGGCCTGCAGGACGATCTCGACGCGATGGGCTTCGATCTCGTCGGCTATGGCTGCACGACTTGCATCGGAAACTCCGGCCCGCTGCCAACCGAGATCAGCCAGGCGATCAACAAGAACGATCTCGTGGCCTCGGCGGTGCTTTCGGGCAACCGCAATTTCGAAGGACGCGTCTCGCCGGACGTCAAGGCGAACTATCTCGCCTCGCCGCCGCTGGTGGTTGCCTATGCGCTGGCCGGATCGACCCAGATCGACCTGACGACCGAGCCGCTCGGCACAGGCGCGAACGGGCAACCGGTCTACCTCAGGGATATCTGGCCGACGACGAAGGAAATTTCCGAAACGGTCCGCACCTGCGTGACGCCCGAAATGTTCCGCAGGCGTTATGCCAATGTCTTCGACGGCGATGCCAATTGGCAGAGCATCAAGCTGACCGGCGGCCTGACCTATGATTGGGACGGCGATTCGACCTATGTTCAGAATCCGCCCTACTTCGTCGGTCTGAAGCCGAAGCCGGGGGCGCTTTCCGATGTGACGGGTGCCCGGATTCTCGGCCTCTTCGCCGACTCGATCACGACCGACCACATCTCGCCCGCCGGCAACATCAAGGTGAAGAGCCCGGCCGGTGCCTACCTGAACTCCAAACAGGTCGGCGCGCAGGACTTCAACTCCTACGGCGCCAGGCGTGGCAATCACGAAGTGATGATGCGCGGTACCTTTGCCAATATTCGCATCAAGAACCAGATGCTGAAGGGCATCGAAGGCGGCGTCACCAAGCTGCAGCCCGAAGGCGTCGAAATGCCGATCTACGACGCGGCAATGGAGTACAAGCGTCGCGGTACGCCGCTGGTCATCTTCGCCGGCAAGGAGTATGGCACTGGCTCGAGCCGCGACTGGGCCGCAAAGGGAACGATGCTGCTCGGCGTCAAGGCCGTGGTTGCCCAGAGCTTCGAACGCATTCATCGCTCGAATCTGGTCGGCATGGGCGTCGCCCCCCTGCAGTTCCTGGACGGCATGAGCTGGCAGTCGCTCGGCCTCGACGGGTCGGAAACCGTGTCGATCGAAGGCCTCGCGCATGTGAAACCACGTACCAAGGTCAAGGCCGTCATCACCTACAAGGACGGAACGCGAAAGGCCATCGAGCTGCTCTGCCGCATCGATACGCAGGATGAGGTCGAGTACTATGAGAATGGCGGTATCCTGCCCTACGTGCTGCGCAACCTCGCGGCATAGGTAAGTCGGCATCCGACGGAAAAAGGGCGCTCTTCGGAGCGCCCTTTTTTGCGCCTTCACCGCTTCGTGACTCGCCAGTCGGCGGCAGCCCGACCTATCCTCGATACAGAAGGAGAAAGGTCCCATGCTGTTGCGTCTCGTCGCGGCCCTGACACTCACGCTGTCGCTTGCACCCATCGCCCGCGCTGAGACCCGACCGGTCGTCGTCGAACTCTTCACAAGCCAGGGATGCTCATCCTGCCCCAAGGCCGACGCCTATCTACGCGAACTCGCGGCGCGCGACGATGTAATCGCCCTGTCATTCGCCGTCGACTACTGGGACTTTCTCGGCTGGAAGGACACGCTGGCAAGCCCCGCATTCACAAAAAGGATTCCTCTGCAAAACACAGTGTGCTTTGGTCGTCAGAGGGGGGG
>TARA_R110000824_G_scaffold128568_4_pt1 | contig 86325 bp, 98 predicted proteins | sample TARA_R110000824 | Tara Oceans TARA_R110000824 (sample SAMEA4397747) | marine metagenome | biome: Polar Biome; feature: [MES] marine water layer (ENVO:01000295) within the mesopelagic zone...; material: water (ENVO:00002006), including particulate matter (ENVO:01000060) such... | reverse complement strand
TCGATGCAGAAGCTTATTTTTCAGGAACTTTTATTGAAAATAGAGAAGCTGACAAACAACTAACAGCCCAAGACCCCATTTCTGAACTCGACTAGTCGCACCTAAAGTAGCTTGCTTCATTTGTTAGTTCGGTTACATTTGTTTTAAGGACACGGGACTTTCGTAAAACTGGCCGTTTAAGAATGGGTAGTTTAAAATTTTTTCAGGACACGGGACTTTTATAAAATTAGGATCAAAACCATCAAGCTTAAAAGAGGACAGAAGAGATGCAAAGGATGCAGATCAATAAATGCTGCGCGAAGTCGTAAGTGTTCCCATTGTGATGCTGTCTTTAAAACAAAAAATCGTAAAGTTAAAAATGAGATTACAGATTGGCAAAATTTGGAGAGGGGAGATCTGTTTAGGGTAATAAACGGTACTGGGCCATATTATGTCCTTACAAGGGACTGCGGGGAAGGTAAAACAGGAGAAAGACTATCTCTAGGCCTCAAGGGGATATATACCGTTTGTGAGATACATAAGGATGGTATAGCTGTCTGGGGAGCGACCAATAGAAACTCAGGTTTCGATTATCTCTACATGGGTAAAGAAGTTTTTTGCGAAAGTACCTCCACTCACAGAAAAGCTCACAGAATTACAAAAGTCAGCAATCCAAAACGCAAGTAGAGCGTTATAATATACTAGACATTACACAACAAGAAATTGAAAGAGAAAATAAATGGGAACTTTAAATACAAAGGCCACTGTTTCGGCCGACATAGTATTTCAGCAAATAGATACAGATACCAACTCTGTTGATAATAGACAGGGCTCTTTAGCTGCAAAATTTTCAATGTCCTCTGGAACTGGAATAAATCAAATCAACGCTGTATATAACGTGCAAAACCACGTTATTTCCGGAGTAGGAGACACCCTGCACATAGACTTCTCTGCGGCATCGCAGCCAATCGTACACAGTACATTTTCCATCCCCTTTACCTACGTAAAGGCTATGAGCATTCACAACCAAGCTACGGGGCTTAATGAAAGCGTTTTTGTTCGCGCGACCGGCAGTAATGCCTTTACAGAGCCCTTCAACGGGAATAGTGGGGACTATAAAATACAACCTAAAGGCTCGTTTCTGTACTCAGACAGCCATAGTGGAGCTGCCGTTGACGGTTCAAACAAAAATTTTCAGATAGTAAACAATCACGCTAGCATATCGACGGTGACGCTCGTAGTCGTAGGAGTGTCTGGATAGTGAACAGTAGGAATTTCGTCCCCAAAGGGTGGGGTTACGAGGATTGGATCGTAAACAAACAGGAATATTGTGGCAAGCTCCTCTTTTTTAAAAAAGGAAAAAGGTGTAGCTGGCACTACCATGATCTCAAAGATGAGACCTTCTACATACACTCCGGAAAACTGAGTGTACAATATGGTAGCTCTGATGATAAGAGTTCTATAAGCACACATACAATAGTCCTCAGGGCTGGAGATACGTTTCATGTTCCTGTCGGTATGCGGCATCAGATGACAGGGATAACAGATGTTGAAATGTTTGAATTTTCCACTCAGCACTTTGACGAGGATTCAATTAGGATAGAAAAGGGAGACTAGTAGTGGTCGATGTAAAATTAGACGGAAATGCCGTTAGATACCAGTGGGGTAATTCCACTGGAAGATACAAGAGAGAAGGCAGGGAGACTTTCATGAATACAGAAGAATCAAAACTACCCTCACACAATTCAGCTTGGGAGGGTGAAACGGGAGCTATCAGACATCTCATTCTTCCCTTTCTAGAGGGAGCAGAAAATGTTTGTGACATTGGGTTCGGGGGTGTACGCCTTATTCCAGAAGCAATAGGAATAGACCTTCCTCATATGTATAACAATAGAGAACATATTGTTACCCCCGACATAGCATGCGATGTCAGAGAGGGCATACCCGTTGAGGACAGTTTCTTTGACGTATGCTATAGCTCTCACCTAATAGAAGACTTTGTAGACACGGCAAAAATGCTAGATGAATTTATAAGAATACTAAAAAATAACGGCATCCTCGCTTTAGCATTTCCAGATCAAAAGGTTTATGAGTCGCTGACCCCTGATGAGGTGCAGAATCGCAACCACGTCCACAAAGACATGGGACTCGCCTTTATGAAGAATGTCCTTAGCACTATGGTAAAGTATAAGTTCGACATTCTTCTGGAAAGTAACTGCGAGCCCCAGTGGCTGCCCGCACAGGAATGTTTCTCCGAACACGGCGGTTACAACGTTGTCATAGTAGCGAAAGTTCAAAAGGAGTTTTAATTGAAAAAAAAGGAAAGGTCTTCCAGTCAAAAAAAACCTATTGAAATAAAATGGCATAGGGATATATATTCTGACGTAGCCAAACTTTATTCAAAAAGGAGCTGCAAATGGTGCCACGGAAGAGGTCTATTGCACATTACGCCCCCAAACGAACCAAAAATGACTGATTATTGCTATTGTGTTAAAAAGGAAATTGATAAAAATGGAAAATAAGCTATTAACATCTGACGAACCTCAAGGAATAGAAGAAACAGAAGAAGTACGTCCTTCTTACAGCTCCGCTAAAGAAGATGATAAATATCAAGGCGAGGATGGTAAATACTATCAGGCGTGGCGAGGCTCTCGTGAATTTGAGGAATTTTGCGAAATTCCTTGGCGTGTAGGAATGACAAACCCAGATGGTTCTTCCATGCCTTCTGATTGGGCGAGGAATCCCCAAGTCGGAATGTCTATATTAACACATTCCAAACAATGGAACTTAATGAAGATGGCAAAAGATTGCCTCGAAGTACAGGGAGAGTATTGGGAATGTGGTGTTTACGCAGGAGGAAGTGCCACAATACTAGGAAAGGTCTTGGCCGGAAGCAAAAAAAAGCTAAGGCTTTTTGATACCTTTACTGGGGTTGCTGAAAAAAACCATCCCCTAGACCATCATAACGTGGGAGATTTTGAGTATACGGAGGTAGCAACATTGAAGGATCTTTTTTCGTCTGAAGAAGATCTAAAAAAAGTAGATGTCTCATTTGAGGTCGGCATAATTCCGGACTCCCTTAGTGGACACGGAGAAAGACGGCTAGCTTTTGTTCATATCGACCTAGACCAGCACGATTCTGTATTGGAGTGCTTAAAGTTTATTTGGCCTATGATGACAGAAGGTGGCGTTGTCGTTCTTGACGACTACGGCGTTCCAACCTGCAAGGGGGCTAGAAAAGCAATAGACACCTATTGTAACGCTAATTCTTTAAATGTCCTTACGGGAATGGCAGGACAAGCATATCTATTTAAGAAGAACTCTGCTGTTGCAGTAGGATATGCAGAGTAGATATATGAAAAGTGTTCTGCTAATAGGAGAGACATGTATAGATGAATTTATATATGGCAGCGTAGACAGGATCTCTCAAGAAGCGCCATGTCCTATATTTTTGTCAAACGGTGACAAGAAAATCACCGGAGGTATGTGCGCTAATGTTAAAAATAACATAGACCACCTTTCCGAAAATATTGAAGTGCAAGTGCTCACGAATGATTCTCCGATAGTGAAGAGGAGGCTGATAGATACCAGACACGGCAATATGGTATACAGGGTTGACGAGCAAGACAGAAGTCTTAGAGTCAACTTGCTTTTATCAAAATTAACCAAGAAACAATGGGATGCCGTGGTAGTGTCAGACTATAACAAAGGGTTTCTTCTAGATGAAGATCTTGTTTCTATAGGAGAGGTCTTTAATTGTCCAAAGTTTATTGATACTAAAAAAATTATATCTAAGTCGTGGGGAAAAAAGTTTGATTTTATAAAAATTAATTCGGAAGAGCTGTTTGCGAATATAGCAAGCCACGGGAGTATTGAAAAAGTAAAAGAGGCGTGCAATAGCATTATTGTTACAAAAGGAGAGGAAGGCTCTGTGCTTTATGAAACGGACTGCCAAGCATTTGATAGCTATAAGACGAATGTCTCTCACGTAAGTGGTGCTGGAGATACTTTTTTAGCAGCGTTAGTGATTCGGACTCTGGAAACAGGAGATATCAAAGAAGCTATAGATTTCGCAAACCTTTGCGCGTCTATTGCTGTATCCAAGGAGAATGTAAGCTTTGTTAGCAGAAAAGAAGCTAATAACCTTAGAAGAAGCAATAAAAATATCACGACTGGAAGCTCAGCCTTCTAGATGTTGGCGTAAAGCCAAAATTGGCCTTACAAACGGATGTTTTGACATTTTACACAGCGGGCACTGTAGGCTTTTTGAGTCTTCTAAACTTCATTGTGATATTCTGTTCGTTGGAGTCAATAGTGACAGTATAATTAATAAGACAAAGGGCCCCACTCGCCCTTTCAACAAGATAGACGAAAGGTTGGCTATACTTAGCCACAATAAGGATATAGATTATGTTTTTTCTTTTGACTTTGAGGACGCCTACGAAATAGTAAGCCGAATATCTCCTGATGTTTACTTTCAGGGAGGGGAATATAAAAATAAACTCCCAAGAGAAGAATCTATTTGTGAGGTTCTTTACCTAGTTATGGATGAAAAAAGCACAACCGCTCTAGCAGAAAAGATAATAAATGTTAACAGAAAAAAGACTTGAAAAAGCTCAGGTCGACTACATAAGGGGAGATGAGAGTGCCAAACAGAGGGCTATAAATTATATGTCTGCAACAATGCAGGTACGGGCTCTTGTCGATAGAGATGATGTCGGTAGACGCATTTTATTTTGTATGCCAGAGTCCATTGGGGATATTTTTATGGCTACGTCTCTCCTGAAGAGTATTAAAAAACAATACCCCGACTACAACCTCTACTTTGCGTGCTATTCCCAGTTTACAGAGCTTCTGGAGAACAATCCGTATATACACAAGGTGATACCCTTTTTCGACGTTATGGATAACTTTACTTGGATGGAAGGTGCAAACTATGCCGAAACCATCTTTGAGATATCCTTTACGCCCTATTTTTTCACTCAGAGGTCTCCCATGTACGTACACAATGGATTAAGCAATATAGCCTATGATATGAGGTATGAAGACTAACATGCACATAATAGAATGCTACGCCTTAAGCTGTGGCTTAAGAATTGACAGGCCAATCTTAGAGGAAGAAGAAATAGAACTCCCATCTAGCAAATACATAACCTTTCATGGAGACTGTAGCAAGGGGAACACTAGAAGCTACGAACATTGGGGTGGTATTTTGGACGAGATACAAGATCTTGGTTATAAGATAATAAGGGTGGGTAACGACGATAAAGCTGTTCTTCACGAATGCTTAGACGACACTTATCATATGAAAACAAGCCTAAGACAGCTTGCCTTCTTAATAAAAAACAGCTCTCTGCATTTAGGCTACGATAGCTTTCCGGTTCACCTAGCCTCCCACTTTTCTAAAAAGATTGTAGCAATATATTCCCTATATGCCTCACACAGTTACCCTTATTGGTCAGATAAAAAAGACATAAGGCTGCACGAGCCCGACTGGAAAAAGTACAAGCCATCCTTTCATTATTTTGAACAGACTCCGATAATAAATACGATAGAACCCACGATGGTGACATCTTCTGTTAAGGAACTGCTTGCAGTAAAAGGTTCTTGGCCATGAGAGTGTTTGTAGATATAGATAATACGATCTGTACGGCGGAAGAAAAGTACGAAGACTGCGAGCCTAAAAAGGATAGAATATTAAAAATAAATAAACTATTTGACGATGGTCATTATATAGTATACTGGACAGCCAGAGGTTCTAGAACAGGCAATAACTACGAAAAGCTTACCCGCAGTCAGTTTAAAAAATGGAAAATAAAACATCACGAAATAATTTTTGGCAAACCAGATTACGACGTTTTTATTGATGATAAAAGCGTAAACTCGGAAACTTTTTTTAAGGAAACATAAAATGGTAGACATTAACGACATGGCATTGGCATATTCTCAGACGCTTACTCAAAGAATCGATAGCTTCAAGCTAGAGATTACTAACATGGAAGAAGGCTATAAGGAGGCTAGAGAAAAAGCTGCGTCTGAACTGGCAGACCTCGAAGCCCACCTGAAAGACTGTCTTTCGGCAATAGAAAATGACATTGCAGAATACAAAAAAGAAGGGGGCGAAACGGCATCGACTGATTCTGAAAGCAATGATGGCATTGAGTAGTTGATCAAATGGCTACTATAAAAATTGATCGAATTTTTAATTGCAGAACCTAGTTTAGCAATCGCAGCGTAAGCTGCTGGGGCTTACCGCGCCTTATAACCCAAGCGGTAACGAGCTAGGTCGTACCTAGATAGAGTATCACACTTGAATTAAATGTGTATGATGGCAATAATTTGCCTGACTCCGACAACTCGGATAACCTTGTGTGTTGTGTGATAACAACACAATAACAATGTAGAAGTTATTGTAGAAGGAAGACAGGACGCGGGTTCGACTCCCGCCGCCTCCACTTATGAAATTTTCAGTAATACATCTGTGTACAGAAGAATTAGCACCGCTTAGGGAGCTGACCATTGAAAATAAAACATCATATTGCTCCAAGCATAATTATAAGTTTCTAGACTACCCCTCCAAGAAAGGCTTGGACTTTTCTAAAGAAGAGCAGCTAAAGGAAAGGCTTTCCTTGAAAGGTGGAGATCAAAAAAGATACCTCCTGCCTAGGGAGCTAGTGATGGGTTGGGCCAAAATAAAACTACTAATTGATCTTCTGGAACAGGATGATGTCTCAGATTGGTTTTTTTGGATTGATGGGGACGCAATATTTATGAACCATCATAAAAGACTTGATCAGTTTATTTCAAATGATCCTAGTCAGTTTTTTATAGTCGGAAAAGATTGCAACGGAATTAACGTTGGGACTTTCTTTCTTAAGAACTGCAAAAGGTCTCTAGAATTTCTGAAAGAAATCTGGGAAATAGGACCTCAAGCAGGAGGATGGGTTGAGGAATCAGAACAGGGGCAGTTATCTATTCTTGGTCAGTCAGAAAAATACGCAGATGGGTTTTCTATAGTTCGGAACACAGACTTTAACTCATATGTTCACGATTGCTGGAAGGTAGAAAACAGGGAGGGTGCAGAATGTCAGCTTCATTATAAATATGAAGATGGAGACTTTGTTATCCACATGCCCGGAGTCCCTAACAAGGAACGAATAATGTCAGAAATTATTCCATTGGTAATAAGGTAGCCCAATGGGTAAGAAAATATGGTATGCCCCAAACGGGTTTGAAGCCTATGGCGAAGAGGAAATAAAAGCAGTAGAGGAATGCCTGAGAGACGGCTGGCTTGCGGGATTTGGCAAACGCTCCATTCAGTTTGAGGAACGGGTTGCTACAATGTTTGGCAAGAAATTTGGCGTTTTCGTAAACTCAGGTTCGTCTGCCTGTCTTTTAGCACTTGCAGCACTAGACTTGCCGAAGGGCTGTGAAATAGTAACACAGGCATGCACCTTTTCAACCACCGTGGCGCCCATTATCCAGCTAGGATATAAGCCAGTATTTTGTGATATAGGCTTGACTTCTTATGTGCCTACCGTAGCAGACATTATAGACAAGGTTACTGATAGTACTAAGGCTATCATGCTACCAAACCTGATTGGGAACAAGCCTGATTGGTGGGGATGTCGGTGCGCTCTTAAAGAAATAGGTCGAAGTGATATATATCTAATAGAGGATTCTGCTGATACGATAACCCTTACCAAAGAAACGGATGTTTCGACAACTAGTTTTTATGCTAGTCATATAATTACGGCAGGAGGAACTGGCGGGATGGTCATGTTTAACGACCAAAAACATGTCGACCTTTGTTTGCAGTATAGAGACTGGGGTAGAATTGGAAACAATTCTGAGGACATAGATGAAAGGTTTAACCATGATATAGATGGATTTCCATATGATTTTAAATTCCTATACGGAGTTCTAGGATATAATTTTAAATGTTGCGAAATGAACGCTGCATTTGGCCTAGTCCAACTTAAAAGATTTGAAGAAATAAGCCAGATAAGAAGGAAGAATGTCGAAAGATATTTGTCCAATCTTGAGTCGGTCGAAGAGATATTACTTCCCGACGATAGCATTAAACCAAACTGGCTGGCAATGCCCTTACAGACGGACGACAGGCTAGGACTGTTGACATTCCTTGAGAATAAAAATATTCAAACCAGAGTGACCTTTGCTGGCAATATCACCAGACATCCCGTTTATAGAGAATATTTGCAGGAATTTGACAACTCAGACACGGTGATGAAAAATGGTTTTTTATTGGGGGCGCATCATGGAATGGACCTGTCTGATGTAGATTATGTTTGCGATAAGATAAAAGAGTTCTTTAATAAGTAAGGCTATAATATGAAAATAGTATACATTACAGGCTGCTTGGGATTTATAGGATCTTATGTAACCAGAAAGTGTCTAGAACTAGGATGGTATGTAAGAGGAGTAGATAGCGACACCTATGCTGCGAATGTTGAATTGCTTGATGAATTTTTTTTATATAAGAATTTCTCCTTTCAAAAAGATGACATAAATGATATAGAATTTTTATATGACTGCGATTATGTCATCAACACAGCCGCAGAAACCCATGTCGGTAACTCCATAGTCAGTAGCGATAAATTTGTACATTCAAATATAAATGGGGTACATCACCTACTCCAGCTGATAAGAAAATTCAGACAAGAGAACAAGAACGTTCCTACCCTATTCCACTTTAGCACAGACGAGGTTTATGGAGATGTGTGCGAGGGAGAGCATACTGAAAATGATTTGCTTAAACCATCAAACCCATACTCAGCCACAAAGGCGTCCGCAGATATGCTTATTCTAGCGTGGGGTAGAACCTATAATATTCCGTATGTTATCTTGAGACCAGCAAATAATTATGGAGCAGGGCAGTATGTAGAAAAGCTTATACCCAAATGTTGCAAATACATCCAGCTTGGAAGAAAAATCCCCTTACACAATAAGGGAACTCCCGTAAGGCACTGGCTACACGCAGCTGACACAGCAAGCGCTGTTATAAAGATCATCGAATCGGGAAAGGTCAATGAGGCTTACAATGTGTGTGGTGGATTTGAACAGACCAACATAGAAACTGTCACCAAGATACTCAAAGCCTTCGACAAAGACATTACTAATATTGGTGACTATTTAGATTTTTCCATCTCAAGGCCGGGACAAGATGTTAGATATGCCTTAAATGATGACAAATTAAGGTCTTTAGGCTGGCTTCCAGAAAAAACTTTTGACCAAGAGCTTTCAAACGTTGTAGAATATTACAGAGATAACTTTATATGGTAGTTTAAGGCGATAGATAATGAAAACAGTATCCTTTTACGCAGGACTATATCAGGACTGCTTCGCGTACAATCTGCTAGCGGGCTCCGCTACCGAGGAACTCAAAGACCCTACCTTCTTAGATATAGGCTGCTACGACCCACTCTTCAGGAACAACACCTTTCTGTTTGAGGAACTGGGATGGAAGGGTCTGTGTTTTGACCTTACGGATTGTGAACGAAGCTTTGGATTTAGCTCCATCCGAGAAACCCCCTTTATACAAATGGACACTACTTCTACGAACTTCAGTATTCTATTGGAAGATTTAAAAAAGGAGAAGGAGTGGTTAAAAGGCGGCCAGAATGATACCTTAGAAGTCGAGTTTATTTCGCTAGATGTCGACGAAGCCAGCCTTTCCACCTTGGATAGGCTACTAGAAGCCAATGTGAGGTTCAAGTGCATGTGCTTCGAACACGACTATTTAAGAATAGGGGAGGCCCTACGTCGACCCTCAAGAGAAAGATTGCACTCCGAGGGTTACGAAATGCTTTTTCCTGATATTTCTTTTCCGGAACCTCCAATGTGCTCGATAATGTTTGATGGCAACTGCTTTGAAGATTGGTGGATTGATCCATCCTTCTTTCCAGACAACATTATGTCTATAAAAAAAGAGGGTCTCAGATATTATGATGCGGTTGATAGGCTAAAAGAATTTATGGGGAACGAGTATGTTCCTAATTATCCCTTTAGTCGCAACACTTTTCCCGATCCGGGCCGATTTGATCCACTTACCAAAAAGGTGACATGGAATGAGCCAGCCTTTGAATACAAAGCCCACAATACAAAATGACATTAAAAGTCTCCAAATTTATCTCATGGATTAAAAAATGAAAACAGAACTAACTCCAGAAAATCTCAGAAGTTTTGAGTTAGAAATATTTGATTTATTCAAAAATAAGAGAATAACTTCACCTATTCATTTGAGAGGGGGTAACGAGCTTCAATTAATTGAGATTTTCAAGAATATCAGACCTCAAGACTATTGTTTTACAACATGGGCAAGTCATTTAGAATGCATGCTCAAGGGAGTCCCTAGAGAAAAAATCCGAAAGGCAATTCTAAACAATAAATCCATTTGTTTATCTTTTAAAAAATATAACATTATTTCATCTGCCATAGTCGGTGGTAATGCTCCTATTGCAGTAGGCATCGCCCTTGGACACAAAATGAGGGAAGAGGATCGTCATGTTTGGTGCTTTGTAGGAGACATGTCTTTCTACACAGGAGCAGTACAGGAAAGCTTAAGATATTCCGAAGTTCATGACCTTCCCATTACTTTCGTTGTTGCAGATAACCACAAGAGCGTAGAAACGCCAACTAAATCTGTATGGGGAGACAACATCAAGAGACTCGCAGCGGATTCTCCAAAATGTATATATTACGAATATGAAAATTTCTTTGACCACGCCGGTATAGGCGAAAAGGTGCTGTTTTAGTGAGCGAACTAAATTATTCAGAAGAACTTCAAAAAGCTATGGTGTATCTATCCAACCAAAAGGACACTGTCTTTCTTGGGCAGAGCATGGAATACGGAGGCATAGCAATTGCTAATTCCTTTAGCAGTATTCCAATGGAAAAGAGGATAGAGATGCCTGTTGCTGAAAATCTACAATTGGGCATATCTACAGGAATGGCTATCGCTGGGCATGTTCCCGTCTCTGTATATCCGAGATGGAACTTTTTAATTTTGGCAGCCGACCAATTAGTTAATCATCTAGATAAGCTACCACAAATGACCGTTGGGCAGTATAACCCAAAGGTTATTATAAGGGTCGCCGTCGGCGTAACGAAGCCCGTAGATCCGCAGGTACAGCATGTGGGCGATTTCACGGAAGGATTCAAGGCAATATTAAAAAATGTTAATGTTGTTAAACTAGAGGAGGCTCATCAAATTCTGCCAGAATACCAAAAGGCATACGAGAGGCAAGATAGAATCTCTACAATACTTGTAGAAGAGCATCAGTTTTAAAATGAATATATTAGTAACGGGTAAAAACGGCTTTTTAGCAACAGAGCTGCATGACCTATTTCGACCTCTCCCTTATGACGTTACGTTCATGGGAAGAGAAGATCTTAACTTGCTAGACGAAGCCGAGGTAGATAGCTTTTTCAAAGATCGTCATTTCGACGCTTTAATACACACAGCTATACTAGGAGGCACAAGGAACAGAGAAGACGACTCTAGCGATTTCTATCACAACACTCTCATGTTCCTTAATCTTCTAAAACATATCTCTAGCTTTGATAAGTTTATTAACTTTGATAGCGGGGCCTCCTTCGGACGCTGTAAGGATATAACTAAGTATAGCGACGGAGATCTAATGAAGTCGATACCAACAGATTTTTACGGAATGTCTAAGCTTGTAGGTTCTCTACTTGGCAAGGCTTTTCCTAACTTTATCAACCTCAGAATATTTGCTTGCTTCGGACCAAAAGAGACAGAAGATAGATTTATCAAGAGAAGCATACGAAGATACCTAGAAAATAAATCAATAGAAGTTTTTGAAGAAAAGTACGTAGACTTCTTTTATGTAAAAGACTTATTTAAAACACTCATATACGTGATACATAATGACGTAGAAAACAGGGATATAAATCTTTGCTATGATAAAAAATACAAACTATCTGAAGTGGCCTCAATTATAAACCAATTAGGAGAACACGAAGTTCCCATTGTCACAGGAGATTCTGCGTATAATTATACAGGGTCACCGAAAGCCCTTTCTGCTCTCGGTCTACCTCTCGAAGGGCTCAAGTCTGGAATAGAGGACGTATATAATAGTACAATACAGGGGAATTTACTATCGATCAACTAAATAAATTTATAGGATACAATAAATGAAGATCACTTACGCTATTACCGTTCATAACGAACCAGAAGAAATAGAAAAGCTTCTCACTCACATCTTACAGTACAAACGAGAACAGGACGACATAGTTGTCCTAGACGACTATTCTACAGAAGAAACCACCAATGTTTTAGACTTTTTCAAAGAAGATATCACTGTTCATCAACATCGTTTTGACAAAAACTTTTCAGAACACTTTAATTTTCTATTGTCAAAATGTAAGGGTGATTTTATTTTTCACATAGCAGCGGATGAAATTCCTCACATTCAGCTGCTCTTAAATCTTCCTTCGATAATAGGAGAAAATCTAGATAACGACTTGATCAGAGTTCCCCGTATTAATATTGTTATTGGAATGTCTTTGGAAAAGATGAAGGATTGGGGCTGGTCTGTAAATGAAGCCGGGTGGGCTAATTATCCCGACTGGCAACCTCGCATATTCAAAAATACCCCTCGCATCAGGTATGAAGGGCTTGTCCACGAAACAATACATGGCTATACCTCCCCTTCTTCTCTGGAGGCTATACAAGAAATGTCTTTATACCATATTAAAACTTGGGAAAAACAAGAAGAATGCACCAAGCTTTACGCGACAATCGCCCCCGAAACTGTTCCTCCCGAATTTAGAAATGGAGATTCACCATGAACGACTTTGTAGTTGTATACAAGGCAAACGACAGAGTATACACCCATTCATTAAAGGCTTCTAATTCGAGAGAAGCCAAATCTATGACAATCAGCCATGCTAAATGGGATGATGCTCAAGCGAACATTAAAATTATCTCAGTAAATACAAGTAGAAAGGTTTCTTAATAAAATGCGGCTAGGACTAATAGGGTGTGGATATTGGGGCCCAAACATCATTCGCAACATTCAGAAGATGGACAATGTTGACCTAGCATGGGTGGTGGATAAAGATCCAGAGGTCTCCCGTAAAATCCCATCCACCACAGAATTCTTTAGAGACATAGAAGTTGCTCTTGATAAAGAGCCAGAGATAAGCGGTATTATAGTAGCGACTCCTATCTCTACGCATTTCGAACTCGCAAAGAAGGTGATAGAAAAGGGAATAAGCGTCCTTATACAAAAGCCTATGGCTATGAGCTCTGTAGAATGCGATGTCTTAGATGAGATAGCTAAGACAAAAGGCGTAGCCCTTATGGTTGCGCATACCTTTTTATTCACTCCTGCTGTCAGAAAATTAAAAAATCTGATAACTGGATCTTCCTTGGGGAAAATTAAACACTTTGACTCTGTGAGAATTAACTTAGGTCTGTTTCAAAGAGATTCCGATGTTGTTTGGGATTTGGCTCCTCATGATTTCTCCATACTAAGCTATCTTGCTGCCGAAAAAAAGCCTCACACAATCTCGGCTGTTGGAGCATCTCATACCCCCAAGGGTAATACTGACGTAGCAAACATATCGGTAACATACGAAGATGGGTTTTCAGCACACATCCACGTCAGCTGGTTCTCTCCGATCAAGGTTAGACAGATAATTCTCAACGGAGATGAAAAAATGGCGGTCTATGATGACAACAAACCTTCGGAGAAGGTCATGATTTATGACAAAGGGGTAAGCTATAAAGATAATGTTTTTTCCTACAGGTCTGGAGATATGTTTTCGCCAAAGCTGGACGGAGCAGAAGCTATAGAACAAGAGATAGCTCATTTTTGCGAATGCATAAACGGATCAGAATGCATCTCCGGTGCTCGTCTAGGCAAGAGAGTTGTAGAGCTTATTGAAACGACTAATAAGTCCATTGAACTTAAGGGGCAACCAATTTTCGTCTCCCATGATTAAAAATTGCAACATACATCCAACAGCTAAGATCCACGAACCAGTCAATCTATATGGCTGTACAATAGGTCCGAATGTAATGATTGGGCCTTTCGTTGAAATACAAGAAGGAGCTTCGGTGGGAGAAAATAGTCGAATTAGTAGTCACAGCTTTATTTGCGAGGGCGTCACCATTGGGAAGTCCGTGTTCGTTGCTCATGGCGTTATGTTTATTAACGATACGTTTACCACCAAGTCTGCTAGAGACTGGGAACTTAAAAAAACAGTAGTCAAGAACCACTCCAGAATAGGCTCCAACTCAACGGTTCTTCCAGTCACAATAGGAGAGAGGTCTGTAGTGGGAGCAGGTTCTGTTGTAACTAAAGATGTTCCTAACCACTCCACAGTTTACGGAAATCCAGCAAGGATAAAAGATGAAGGTTAAATATTTAGACTTACAGAAACAAAACCAAAGCATCAAAAAGGAACTATTAAATGATATTGAGAATATCATAGACGACTGTTCTTTTGTAGCAGGACCTCGTGTTAAAAGGTTTGAATCGTCATTTGCCGAATACTGCGGTTCTAAATTTTGTGTTGCCACCAATAGTGGAACAGCGGCCCTAACAGCAGCCCTTTCCTGCTGGCCACAAAGGCTGTCTAGAAGCATGCCAAGTCGAGGAGAAGCCTTAACCTCTCCCAATAGCTTTATTGCAACCTCCGAGGCGATATCTCACCACCCAACTCTCTTCCCTAAGTTTGTAGACGTGGACGAGACCTGCAATATGAACCCTAAAGATAGTGAAATTGCCAACGGCAATGCAAAAGTATTAGTTCCCACAAGCCTGTATGGTAATCCTTGCGATTTGGTCAGCCTAAGAAATCTATGCGGCACGAAGACCCTTTTGATCAATGACGCAGCCCAAGCTCACGGAGCCAAGATTAACAACATCCCTATATCGCAGCTTTCTGACTTAACTTGCTTTAGCTTTTATCCCGGAAAAAACCTAGGGGCCTGTGGAGAGGGAGGGGCAGTAGCTACCGACTCAGAGCCCCTTTACAAACACATGAAAGCTTTTATAGACCATGGAATGGTTGAAAAATATGACCATACAGTTATCGGTCACAACTACCGCATGACAGAAATGGTGGCCGCCTCTCTAAATATTAAATTACGATATATAGAAGAGTGGACAGAGAAAAGAATAGAGATTGCAAAAATTTATGAAGCTCTCCTAAAGGATAATAAAAACATACAAATGATGAGCGTCAATAGCGATTCTCGTTGCGTATATCATATATTCCCAATCTTTATCAAGAATAGAGAAAGCATTCAGGCTAAGCTAAACGAAAAAGATATACAAACGGGCATGCATTATCCACGTCCTATCCATTTACAGAGTGCCTATGCTTATCTATCCCATACAAAAGGAGACTTTCCTATTGCAGAAGAGCAGGCTTCCACCCAGCTAAGTCTCCCAATATATCCCGAGATGCCTCACGAAGAAGTGGAGTATGTTTGCAGCACTATAAATGAAATTTTATAAAAATATCTATCCTATTTCTCCCTTTTGGTTTATATAGTATAGAAAAGAAACAAAAGCCTAAAATAATATTATACATAAAGGGCTAACATCAAGGCACTCCTTAGGGGGTGTCTTTTTGGTGTATAGAGAGGTAGATTATATTCTTATAACCGCAAGGAGAAAAGATGCCTTTAAAAAAATGCTCAGAGTCTGGTAAAAGCGGGTGGAAGTGGGGAGATGCCGGGAAATGCTATCCGGGGCCCGACGGGAAGAAAAGGGCCATCCAGCAAGGGATCTCCATCGAAGGCCCAGAGAAATTCCAGAGAATGGCTTCTTCTGGAGGGGTCAAGCTTTCTGAAAACGACATTCCTTTTATCTCTTATGCCCTTCATGATAGCGGCTATTCCCTAGCGTCTATCGTGGCAGTTATAGCTACCATACGAGACAGTCTATCTAGGGCTGACAAAGTGGCTGGATATCCCCCCAATTGCAACGAGGGATACGTAGAACAAGGAGGTAAGTGCGTTCCTGCGGATCCTCAAGCTAATCACTATCCTAAAAGAGAGCAAATGAGATCTTACAAAGAGGGCGGTCCCGTGTGCCCCAATGGACACTCTTGGGATGATAAAACTGAAACTTGCCTTCCAACAAATGAAACAGAAGTAAAGCATAAATGATAGGATAGAGATCTCTCTTTAGACTGTGAGGAATGATGATTAGGGTTGGAGTAGTAGGGTACGGAACGATAGGCAAGCGTGTTTGCGATGCCGCACTGCTTCAAGATGACATGGAGCTAGTGGGTATCACTGCAAATACCTATAACTATAAAATAGAATCCGCCCTCAGGAAAGGAATCAAAGTATTTAAAATAGAGGACATCCACTTTCTTCTTGATCAGGTTGACATTATTGTAGACTGTTCACCAAAGGGGTGTGGTGAGACCAACAAAATCCTGTATAAAAATATGGGCATCAAGGCTGTATTTCAGGGCGGCGAAAAAGCAGACATAGGCAAGAGTTTTGTTTCACAATGCAACTACAGAGAAGCTCTTGGCGTCGACTTCATAAGAGTAGTCAGTTGCAACACCACGGGACTTTGCAGAACCTTATACGCAATAGAGCAAAGGTACGGCATAGAAAGTGTTCATGCAACAATAATTAGACGAGCCGCCGACCCTTGGGATATATATCACGGCCCCATAAATGCTATTGTGCCAACCCTAGAGATGCCCTCTCACCACGGCCCCGATGTCAGGACGGTACTTCCAGACATAGAAATATTCACCACGTCTATGTCTGTTCCTACTACCTTGATGCATCTACACAGCATCACTGTAGATCTTAAAAAGGAAACCACAGCCCAAGAAGCGGTAAGATTATTCGACAGCACTGGCCGTGTTCGTATTGTAAAAAACAAGGAGGGCATTCGCTCAACGGCGGAAATTATAGAGTATGCTAGAGATCTTGGTAAACCAAGAGGTGACATGCCTGATATATGCATATGGGAAGAGACGGTGGGAACATGGAAAAACAAGCTATTTTACTTCCAAGCAATCCACCAAGAAAGCAATGTTGTTCCAGAGAACATCGATGCTATTCGTGCGTCCATGGGAATAACTCGCCCGTCGTTCTACGATGAACGAGGATTTTATTATTAGTACACAGTGGCGACCTTTTCATAAATGTATCTTGCGGTGGCTACGTCTTCGATGGCAAGCCCTGTGGCGTCAAATAAAGTTTTGTCCTCTCGGCAGAATCCGGACTTGACTATATGTGCTAATGATAACAGTGCCCCGTGCTGAGAGGTCGCTTCCAGATATTGGATTTCCCCTGAGTGAGAACACTGCTCCCACTCGTCGTAGGCTATAACACCAACCCCCTCCAAGATATTATTTTTTAATTCTCGCTTGCCTTTTGCATCAGCCCCTACAGCATTGATGTGGCAAACGTCTTTAAGCGTATGATAATCTAAAAATCCCTTTCTCGACGGAGTAAGAGTGGTTATAATATCAGCATTACCTACGCAATCCTCCAAGCTTAAACACGCATGGACCTCAATACCCATAGCCTGAAGATACCCCATCGTTTTAAGCACTCCCAGTGCCCTATCCCTGTCTAAGTCAAATAAATTAACATGCTTTATATCTCTAACTGCGCAGACAGCCTCAATCTGTTTTGGAGTTTGCATCCCACAGCCTATAAAGGCGGCGACACTGGCATCTTCGGGGGACATGTGCCTAGTAGCCACCCCCGTCACAGCCGCAGTTCTGGTTGCTGTCAACACTTCCGCATCCATAATAGCTAAAAGTTTACCACTTTCAATATCGTTAATAAGAACCTTGGCAAAAATATTTATTTTTCTCTTATTACCAGTCTCGTCCATGTGAACTCCGCACCATTTAATGCCCGCAGTATTACCAACAACGGCGGGCATCGCCCTAAAGTCCCCATTGGGAATGTCGAGATAGATCTTAGGTGGCATTTGCGTATCTTCTATTTCTTTAAAGACTTTCTCAACAACTGGTATACACTCTTCTACCGTCAACAGAGCGGACACATCTTTGTTCGTCAATAGTTTCATGTCTAGACCCCTCGATAATTAGACCTTTTAATGTATAGGGCTCAAAAACACAAGCCCCCCGATCTCCTCTACTGGAGAATACACCAAGTTTTTAGGCCCGAGTGGGTGCTTTTTTTTCGTTTTTTACATTTCTTTTGTCCCTCTCGCCACTTTCGGACTATAATATACTAAGGAGGCAGAAAGTGCCTATTTTATGAAGTTTTTTAAAAGGAGAACTACAGGATGAAGTCAAAGGAAACCACTAACTGGGGTATGCTTTTGTCAACACGGCAATCTAGCACAATCATGAAAAGATTTGCCATAGGACAGTACTCAGCCCAAGCAGTAACTAAGGCGTTTGCCTACACGGATCAAGCAGGGGAATTTCGTAAGCTCGTTAGAGCAAGCGGAACCACCTACGCTCGCAGACTCACACGAAAAGCGCTGCGTTATCGCGGCATTCTACAACCAAGCAAGTAAGTAAAAGGAAAGTAAGATATGAGTGATATTAATAAAGTAATTATAACGGGGCGAGTGACTAGAGATAGCGAGCTTCGCCAAACCTCTGGAGGAACATCTGTTACTGACGTAAGCGTTGTTTCTAATAGGATTTGGAATAAGGGAGGAGAAAGGCAAGAGGAATCTACTTTTGTAGACGTTACTCTTTGGGGTAAGCAAGCCGAATCCCTGTCCCAATACCTCACTAAGGGACGCCATGTCATGGTAGAAGGCCGATTGAAGCTAAATTCTTGGGAAACCGAGGAGGGAGTGAAGAGGAATAAGCTTACGCTTGTCGCAGACAGTGTAAACCTCACTCCCAATAACGCCAATCCGAATGGTGGGGCCTCCGCCTCACAACCTAGCAGCAAGGTTGCCAGTACTGCCGATGCTGAAGACGCCCCCTTCTAAAGGGTGTTTCGAGCTAGGAGGGGCTGCGTATGCGGCCCCTTCTTTTAGCTTAACCGACATTCTTTAAAATAAAAGAGACAGATATGCTCGATTCTATTTTAGACACTCTTCTCTATTGGTCGGCAATAGAGACCGAAGACGAATTACACGAAGAACACTTTGAGGACGAAGAATATCTTGATGAAGATGACTTTATCAATATTAACGTAGTCCTTACCGTTGGACAGGAAGACCATGATCAAGAAGATTAACCTCATGTGTCCCATCAACCCTCTTGGGTATGGGGTGGCTGGCAAAAACATATGCAAATCGCTTGAAGATTTGACTAATGTCTACCTTTTCCCCATAGGGAATGTAGAGGCGGATTCTGATGTCGAAAAAATTTCAGACCTCGCTTCTCGTCAAGACTTTGATGCTAAAGCACCATGTCTAAAAATTTGGCATGAATTTGATATGGCTACAAGAATCGGCACGGGTAAGTTTTTTGGATACCCCTTTTTTGAAGTGAATAAGTTCGACTTTCAAAGAAAGCACAATCTAGAATCTTGTGACTCAGTGATTGTAGCTTCAGAATGGGCTGCCGAAATTGTAAAAAATGAAACAGATCAAAAGAACGTAGACATAGCACCTTTGGGGGTTGACATGAAAGTCTTTCACCCTCCCGTCGATGAGCTATATAAGCAAGAAAAATGTATCTTTTTTAATTGTGGCAAATGGGAAACAAGAAAAGGCCATGACATTCTCTTGGATATTTTTCGAGAAGCATTCCCAGACGAAAAAGACGTGGAGCTTTGGATGATGTGCCAAAACCCTCTGCTTGATGAAACAACTAACGATAATTGGAATAGTCACTACAGACAGGACTTCAGAGTACAGCTCTTAAATAGGGTTAAGACTCAAGAAGAGTTAGCTGGAATAATGAGACACATCACCTGCGGCGTCTTTCCCAGCAGGGCCGAAGGGTGGAATCTTGAAGCCCTAGAAGTTTTAGCAGTCGGGAAAGACCTTATAATAACAGATTACGGAGCACACCAAGCGTTTTGCACAGAAGAGAACTCGTATTTGATGAAACCTGAAGGTGTGGAGATCATGCTGGATGGGGTTTATTTTACGGACACAGAACTAAGAGCGACATGGGTTGACATTAGGGCAATTAAAGACCAGTTTGTTCAGGCCATGAGAGACGTGTACGAAAAATGGAAAAAGGAGGGGTGTGCCACTAAGTTAAATATGGAAGGAATACAAACAGGACAGTTGTTTAATTGGACATCTACAGCAAAAACTTTAATGGGGATACTAAGTGAAGAAAATATCAGTCCAGAAGCTGTGTGACTCTGCTACCTTACCGACAAAATCCCACAGTTCTGATGCGGGGTGGGACCTTTACGCTAGTGAAGAAGTGTCAATTCCTAAGGGCTCCACTGTTACAATCTCTACAGAAATAGCATTTGCAATACCAGAAGGATATGTAGGATTGATATGGGATAGGTCTTCCTTGGGGTCTCAGGGAATCCATAGACATGCTGGGGTTATTGACTCGTCATACAGAGGACATGTAAAGGTGTGTCTACATAACAATGCACAAGAAACGTATGTTGTAAAAAAAGAAGACAGGATAGCCCAGATTATTTTTCAAGAAACGCCTCCTTTCGATCTTGAAGAAGTGGGAAGTCTATCGGAAACGCAAAGGGGAGGGCACGGTTTTGGGAGTACAGGGAAATGAGCTCTTTAAATCGGCTTAGAGGAATGAGAACCTATCTTGCCGGTGCCATGGATAGGGTGGCCGACGGAGGGACTGGGTGGAGAAAGAAGATAACTCCCCTCCTAGAAGATAAGGGCATTACCGTTTTAGACCCTTGCAACAAGCCCGTTCAGGTGGGCATTGAAGATTCCTCAACACGGGAAAAGATAGCCAGACTAAAGGAGTCTGGAAATTACGATAAAATTAGGGAAGATTATGGGGTCATAAGGACCCTTGACCTTAGATGTATTGATGTTTCTGATTTTATAATAGCCTCAATTGATATCAAAGTGCATGCTTGCGGCACTTACGAGGAAATAGCTGTTGCTAACAGTCAAAAAAAGCCAGTTTTAATTTGGTGCCAGCAGGGAAAGTCTCTAGCTCCTAACTGGTTATTCTTTATGCTTCCTCATCAGCACATATTCGGCTCCCTTGAAAGCCTGATAGAATATTTAGAAGAAGTTAATAGAAATAAAGACTCTTATCATTATAAAAGATGGTTTTTCTTTGACCAAGAGCGATTAAAACGTACGGTATAGTAGCCATTTCTTGCGTTAGTGTTTTATACTTAATAGCCTCATTTTGCTGCCTAAGACAACGAGACTATCCACATTCTCTCATGTGGTTTTCTTATTCTATAGCCAATCTGGGCCTCCTTTGGTACGAAATAGGGAAGTAAAAAGGGTTTAGCTAATAGCAAAGGGGTGTATAATATAGTATGAGAAACTATATAAATTCACTAAAGTCCCTTTTTGGGTTTAAAAGTCCCTTACCCAAGGCTGAAGATGTCGAAGATGTCGAAGAGCGAGAAGGCTTGGATGGCACTACGTACATTGAAGACAAGAACTTATCGTGTTTAATCACTGTCAGGCTAGATAGTTCGAAGGGAGACTTTAATGTAATAATAGACCCGGTAGACATATCTGCGGATTCCGCTTCTGTTACCGGCCTCATGATGTATCTGTTGAACTCAGGCAAACTAGCTACTTTTTTTGTAGAGGCCTATGAGTTTTGGCAAAAAGAAGACCCTGAGAGAACGGCCTTTACCCAGAGCGTTATGGAGGAGTGGCTTTCAACTTCAAAGCTATATCAGGAAGGAGAAGTCGCCTATCAGCAGGACGCCGTTGCTATTAGGGCCACGGAAGTTTTTAGCACAAACAATTAATATTTCCTTGAAAGGAAAATAGAATGACTGAAAATTTTGATTTGCCAGAAGGAAACGATGTTTATTGGGAGAAGTGGGTTGACGTTTATGAAGAAGAAATCAACGAGCTTAAAGATATAGAGAAGGAGCTGATGAGCCGTGAGTTTGAGGATGAGCCAATGGCGTATGCTCCCGAAGAAGAACAGGCGTTAGCCTTCCCAGCGATCCGTACGATAATGACCCCGTTCGGAATACTTCCCCTTACAGAACAATCTCTTGCTAGTAAATATTTCAAGTTTTGGGTAGGTCACTCAAATTTCAAGCTACTCAAAAGCTATGTGGATACAATAGAGTCCACCAAAGGAGTTGAGACAGTAGATGTGCTTACCCCTTATAGGTTCCGGATCTCCATAGGAAAGTTGTTCAAGGACAGGACAGTAATGGCTGAAGTTCGAAATAGACTCCTAAATAGCCTTTAATATGGTTCTACATGGTAAACAACAAAGCTAAGTCCTGCGAAGATGTTTATAACGAAGACCTCATATCCGAGTCAAGAGAAGTGTTTTTGCACAGCTCATTGGACTGTGAGGACAACGGAATAGATTTCAGAGTGGCCTCTAAGTTTATTAAAAATATAAGAATCCTAGAGAAAAAATCATCTGCGCCTATCATCCTTCACATGCTCTCGACGGGAGGGAGCTGGAATGACGGAATGGCTATATATGATACAATACTTCAAAGCTCCTGTAGTTTTTGCATAATAACTTATGGGATAGCGGCTTCGATGGCAAGTCTAATTCCACAGGCAGCTCACCAAAGGGGAAAGAGAATAACGATGCCAAACTGTGAGTGGATGATACACGAAGGCTGGACTGAAGTTCAGGGGACTTACAGGCAGGTAATATCCAACACTCAGTGGGATATTGTAATTCGCAAAAAATGCTATGAACTCTATACGGAAGCATGTCTCCAAAGAGGTTCTTTTTTTGAGGGGAAAAGCAGGGCCCAAGTAAAGAGTTATATTAAGAGAAAGCTTGAATCAAAAGAAGACTGGTGGCTTGACGCAGAAGAAGCTGTTAACATTGGCCTCTGCGATATGATAGTTGGTCAAAAAGGAGTAGAGAGCGTTGAAAAGATAGTAAAAAATGTTCCTAGAATTTTGCAACTATAATAATAGCTTCGCAACAACGAGCGAGCATCAAGTAAAGGAGATATTCAAAGCAATAGACCTTGATTTGGGAGGTATAGCGGTGCCTCTCTATGTCCTCAGGCAGGTTTACCCATTTCTCAAGGGCATTCCTATCTCTATTGCTACAAGTAGCGACTTTCCAAACGGCTACGGAGACCGCAAGCTAAGGCTGCACGAGACCTTAACCGCCCTGAAGTCAGGAGCAAACAAGATAGACCTTGTAGCAAGCCCCTTCTTAATAAAAGACGAACGATATCTAGAACTTCTTGAAGACCTGAAGACCCACAAGAGGGCCTGTGACGATCATGGGGCAGACCTTAGGGTGATTATAAATCATAATCTATACCCCCTCAAGAAGAACATCTCCATAGCACATATCATAGAAGACAGCGGAGCCCTCTTCGTTATACCGGCATCTGGCTTTCATAATGATGACATATACGACAATCTAGTGACAGCTACGTCCATAGAATCAAAAACAGGACTAAGAGTTATCTCCAATGGATACATTTGGCTTGAGAAACAGTACAAAGCTGCCGTTGAGTCAGGTATTTTTGGATTAAGAGTATATAATTTTCACCTATTGTAGTCCTTTAGGTGTAATATTAACTGGATAGGATATTCAAGCATTAGGATTTTTAGGAACTAGAGAGACTTTTATTCTTAAGGAGAATGAAATGGCTTTCACAACAGCAGATGGCTCCACGGGAGTTTTCGTAAACGGCTACCCTAGTGGAAATAGAAATGATGGCGGAGGACTGTCTCGCGGCGGTACTGTAGCTAGCTCAAGATTCGACAGCATAACACTAAGGACAGATACTCCTGTCACTATAGTTTCTGGAATAAACAACACAGTTACGGCCCCAGCAGGCAGATGGAATAATAACAGCTCCAATACGATCATGAGGGTGACCTCAACAATAGCTGGGATTCCAAGTACATCCATGACTTCAGCTTCCAGCAAAGCTGGCAACAGAGACTCTATTCTTCAGGCCGCTGTTATCAGGGTACGCCTCTATAAAACTGGCATTAAGGCCGGAAATTGGAATGAATTTACTGGAAAATGGTCTAGCGATCCTTCTGTAGTCTACTCTGGGGGCTGGAATAACGCCAGTAGCGTAGACAACGCCGCAACCCTTAAGGCTTCTGGAACTGACGTTGCGGCTAATCCAACTCAGGCTGACCCCGGAAAACTTACGTTCTCCGTGGGCTCAGGTAATGTGCCTAGCACGCAGTCGTACGCTACTAGATATTTGTGGTAACAGCAAAGCGGGGAGAATAAAGTGGCCTTTACAAAAGCTGATGGTTCTGCCGGATCTCTTAGAGATGATGGCAAAATAGCAGACCAAAACTATAAAGGGGTGATGAGCGCTGGGGGTGCCAGCGTTGGCGGAGATTTGTTTGATGTAAAGAGCTCCGCTGGCAGCGGCAGGTTGCCGAGAACACCAGTACCCAGCGGTAGTGGCAAAGTCGGCAGCAGTCCATACGGGGCATATAATGTCTTGGACGGTGGCACTATCGCTTATTTGGGAGGGGCTGAATGGAATTCAAAAATTGGAGACGTTAGCCCCGGAGCTAACTCTTCAAATAGTTTTTATCCCTTAGCTGTTACAAACAGAACAAACAATTACAAAGAACTTACCTCTGCGGGCAATTGGAATATTTTCAAGGGAGAATGGGAGGCAGGGGATTCTTTTAGACAATCAGCAGGGGGAGCTTGGAGCTCTACCGATCAAGAAGATCAGGCTAATGACATGCGTAGTGCAGCTACAGATGCGGCGGCCTATAATCCATCAGCCCCTATGGTAATATCTGAAAATGCTACGCCTGTAGCGTTTGTCTCCGAAATAGCGCCATATGGCCAAACGACGAAATGCAACTGCGATCCTAGGTCGAATCAGGACGGAACCCCGATAGTTAAAGGACCAAAGTGGCCCGATGCGTGCGATCCCAAGCGTGGAATGTTTGGAGACTTTAACCACCCTTTCTGCACGGGAACTAGAACAAAGAACCTCGAAACCAAGGGCCGAAAAAATTGCAAGATCTGGGAGAGGTTACCATCCAGAGTCTACCTCGGATACTATTGGGGATTCCGAAATGTGCCGAGAAGCTCGGGAAGATGCGCTCTAATAGCCGCATCTACGGCCTCTGACATAGGTCCGACATGGGATAACGCCACACGTCGCTGGCATTATCAAGCCGGAGGTGGCCCCGGATCGTCCGTTGGGTCGACTACGAATACAGAAGGTAGCTTTGGTATTTCTGGAGATCCGGGCTACACCCCAGACTGTAAATTCTACTGCGGATGTAAACCCGGAATGGCAGGCCGAGACATTTGCGGGGGCTGGCGGTACAAGGTTAGGGCTATCGACGAAACTGGCGGGTTTATAGTCCATCCGAAAGAAAGCATACTGGAAAGGGAATTCCATCCGGTTATCGACATGCTCAAAACGTGCCCCGGATTTACAGTTGGTCTGTATGTGGCTGCGGCATCAACGTTAAGCCCCCCTAAATACACTGGGTATGATTGTGGAGCAGTTACCAGATCAGCACGACCGCAACCCTTCTAGTATAAAATCAGCTAACCGGAGAAAATGAAATATGGCTTTTACAAATAGTGACGGAACTCCCGGTAGTTACGGGCCAAATGGCACCGCTATCGGTCAAAGAACGATTGGGGTTATAGCTGCTCAGGGGTTTACCAAGGCCGAATATGTAGCGGAATTGCAAAGGGTGATTGATCACAATCGATTCATCCTTCCGACGAGTCCGACGTACATAGACCCAAGAAGCATACCGAGAGGAGGGAATCCCTCAGTTGAAGGCGTCGACTCCGTAAAATCACACGCAGATGATGGCGAGAATAAGGTTTACAATACTCCCCCTACGATCACCATTCACGGCGTGGAGTATCCGAGGTTCCTTCCATCCTCCGTGCCGAGTCCGTGGAACCAGTCACGTCCGGGCCATAACTTTAAGTTTTCGGCTCCAAAAGCCGGAGCCAACAGTGCTAACAATCCGGATGAGTCGAGCAAAAAGGTTAGAAACACTAACTACAAGACACTCTCACGGCAAGGAAAATGGAATTCGACACAAGGTGCCTTTATTTCGGTAGATTCCACTGGATTGAGTGGCTATGAGTCGGGTGTGATGAGTAATCTTTACTCGGATGACAACGGCACCAAGGATATCGCTGGCGACATGGGGATGGGTGACGAAGCATCCTATAACCCATTTGCCCCTATGTTGATATCAGAGGGAGCACAACCAACAATGTTTGTTGCTAGCTACGCTGCATCATCTCGTTACACAGCTTGCACCTATCCCCCTATATATCCAAATGGAGGATCGGCGCAGTCGCAATCGCGTGGTGGTGTGGGGATACCGGGAGGGCTTTCGGAACCTCGGTGCACAGGCTTAGAATCCTATACTTGGAAAGCCAAACGTCGCATTACGTGCGCCGTAACGAAACGTGTTCCTCTGGCTCTTTATCTTGGCTGGTGTGCTCGCTTCCAAGACACAGCAGGAGATGGACTGTGCTATATCTACGGTCCTCAGGCATGGAGTCCCTCGCAAAGCAGGGTGGACTGCTACAATCCTCCTGCCGGCAACTCAACGCTAAAAAACGGAACTTGGACGTATCACGCAACACCAATTGATCGGACCGGAGGCACGCTTCAGACATCCCAGAGTCAAGCGGGAAGAATTGCGGAAAGAGAGTTCGATCATCAATCAACAGTAGCCCTAAAGTGCCCAGATTTTGACGACGCAGCATATACAGCCGCCTGTATAGCAGTTTACGATGCCGGTCCACCTACCTTTACTCTCTGTGTTGAATAAATTACAACTGAACTTTAAGTGCCGTCCCTTCTTCCGAGGGGGACGGCCTTTTTTTTAGAAAGAAAATAAAATGAAAGGCGTTCTCATAGCATCTCTCCCAGCATTGCTGGCAGCATCTGAAACAATTCCGGGCTTTGAGTGGGGAACCGTCTCTGCTACGGCGCTTTTGGGATGGTACTTGTGGTACACAACAAGGGTTGTATTCCCTAGTCAACGAGCAGAAGTTTCTGCAATGCAGGACCATTTTGCAGACCAATTCACAACACAAAGAGATCATTACGAAAAACTCCTTGACGAGCTACAGGGACGGCATGACAAAAGACATGAGCAGATTGTAGAATCTTTAGAAAGAATAAGCGAAAATCTTACTAAAGAAAAAGCAGTATAGTTCGCAGTATAATTAATAGACAGTTTCACTTTTTAGTAAGGAGAACCAGAAATGGTAGAAAAACTAAAAGCAATGCTTAAGTCGAGAAGGTTTTGGATTGGGGTAGCTGGCGTAGCCGTCATTTGCGCCGATAGCCTTTTCGGAGAAGGCACCGTCAATCCGGAAACTATTCAAAGCGTAGTCCTTTTGGCAGCGGCTTGGATAGTTGGTGACAGTCTAAGGCTCACCGAATAAAATGGAATTTATTGAGAAGAGGGGGCAGATTTTTCTGTCCCCTTTTTTTATTCAAGGTTTCTGATTAAAAATAAATTATACCCATTGTTCCAGTTTGTTGCGGGTGTATAATATGTTGTGTTCGGAGAAAAATGAACGAAACATAGTTTTCGTTAAAGCAACACCTCTCCGCTGACAACAAAACTATTGGTAATTTCCGAAACCTAACTATAAAGAAGATGTATTCTTGTTTTTTTCACAGCGGTTATACCAATTAGTTTCCCTAAGTGTTGCTTTTTAAAATAACAACCTGCTCTCTTTGCGGAGGCGGGTTTTTTTGTGAATAAATATAAAGGATAGCGATGGATGTCAATGAAATCACTGATGGATTACACTTTTGTCTCCAAGTACGCAAGATGGATACCGGAAAAGAAAAGAAGGGAAACATGGACAGAGGCCGTAAGTAGGGTTAAGGAAATGATGATAGAAAAGTATTCCGAGAAGGAAGGGGTACTGGAGGACATAGAGTGGGCCTATGAAAAAATGCTAAAAAAGCGGGTGCTTGGGAGTCAAAGAGCGTTACAGTTCGGGGGCTCTCCCATTTTTAAGCACAACGCTAGAATCTATAATTGCATAACGTCCTATGCTGACAGGCTCCGCTTCTTTCAAGAGTGCATGTATCTGTTACTATGTGGCTGTGGAACAGGATTCTCCGTACAGAAACACCATATAGAGAAGCTTCCAACTCTAATTAAGAATAAGAACGGTTCAAAAAAGTTTTTCATTGAAGACTCTATAGAGGGATGGTCTGATGCTGTTGGGGTCTTGGTTTCTAGCTATTTTAAACAGAAAGAGCTGTTTCCAGAGTACCATGGTAAAAACATAAACTTTGACTACTCTAAAATTAGAGCCGCTGGATCTATTCTCAAATCAAGTGGGGGAAAGGCTCCGGGTCCGGACCCTCTTAAAAATGCTCTGTCGAATATAAAAAGGATTTTAGACAAAGCCCTCAAGGATCTGGATTTCTGTCATGATTCAATAAGAAAGCTCAAACCAATTCAAGCATATGATATAGTAATGCACGGGGCAGACGCTGTCATTAGCGGAGGCGTTAGAAGGAGCGCTACTATATGCGTTTTTAGTCCTGACGACGAAGAAATGGCTAAGGCTAAAACCGGAAACTGGTTTATGGAAAACCCACAAAGAGGAAGATCAAACAACTCAGCCCTTTTACTTAGAGATAAGACGACTAAGAAACAGTTTTCTGAGCTTATGAACTCTGTTAAAGACTTTGGAGAGCCGGGTTTCGTGTGGGCTGACTCTACAGAACTTCTAGTTAACCCCTGTGTTGAGATTGGGATGTGGCCCGTAGATGAATCCACTGGAAAGAGCGGATGGCAAGCCTGCAACTTAAGCACAATAAACTGCGCAAAGATAAAAACAGAAGAAGACTTCTATGAGGCATGCAGGGCGGCGTCAATAATAGGAACACTTCAGGCTGGGTTTGATAGCTTTGAATATCTGGGGGAAACCTCCGAAAACATTATCAAAAGAGAGGCCCTTCTTGGAGTGTCCATGACCGGCATTATGGAGCAGCATGACATCTGCTTAGACCCTACTATTCAGAAGAAGGGTGCTGCAATAGTCAAGAAGGCAAACGAAGCACTGGCAAAGAAAATAGGCGTTAATCAGGCAGCAAGAACCACCTGTATCAAGCCGGAAGGAACCTCCAGCTGCATACTTGGAACCTCAAGCGGCATACATCCCCACCACGCGAAAAGATATATAAGGCGTGTACAGGCAAACAAGATGGAGCCAATTTATAACTATTTTAAAGGCATCAATCCTAGGGCCTGCGAAGAGTCTGTATGGTCAAATAACGAGAGTGACGATGTGGTTGCCTTTTGTGTAGAAGTTCCTGCTGGGTCTAAAACAAAAAACCAAGTTGGAGCGCTGGATCTTTTGAACTACGTTAAAGGGACGCAACAAAACTGGGTAATTTCCGGAACCAACAAGAAGCTCTGCACTCAGCCTTGGCTAGTTCACAATGTTTCAAATACTATCAATGTAAAGCCAGAGGAGTGGGACGAGGTTGAAGCGTATATATATAGAAACAGAAAATACTTTTGTGGAATTTCTCTTTTACCAATATCGGGCGACAAGGATTATCCACAAGCTCCATTCACTACGATACATCTCCCTACCGAACAAGTCTCTCATTATGGAGACGCTTCTCTGTTCGTTAGTGGATTGATAGAGATCGCCCTGAACTTATGGGAAGATAACTTATGGTCGGCATGCGATTCTATATTAGGGGTAGGCGAAAAAATTAAAGGCAACGGTAAAAAAGAATGGGAAGACAGTTGTAAAAAATTTGCTGAGAGATATTTTGAAGGAGACCTGAGGAAGCTAACCTACTGCATGAAAGATGTTCATAACTGGAAGGAATGGGTTGATATAAAGAGAGAGTATCAAGATGTCGACTTTACACGTGTTATCGAAGAGGTAAACAATGTTAAGCCCGAACAGGAGTGGGCTTGCGCCGGAGGAGCTTGTGAGGTTATTTAATAAGGAACGTCAAACATGAGGCCTCCGTGGGAACAATATTTTATGGGACTGGCTCATTACTCTTCCATTAGAAGTCACGATGAGCAGACAAAAGTTGGCTGTGTAATAGTAAATGAAGATAATCATGTCCTAAGCATGGGCTATAACGGCTTTCCAAAAGGGGTAAAGGATGATCTTCTACCCACAAAAAGGCCAGATAAATACCCTTTTATGGTACACGCCGAAGAAAATGCGGTGTCTAATTTAGTAGCCATTTCAAGCAACGATCTTAAGATATACCTCACTCACTACCCCTGTTACCGCTGCGCCAAACTTTTGTGGCAAAATAATATTAAAAAATGGTTCGTAGAGCAGGGCAAACGGGCAGTTTCTTACTCAAAAGACGATAGAAAGGTGTATGATCTATTGGTAGAGAATGGTCTTCAGATATCTGAAGTTACTACCAATAAAGACTTACTACTTAATTAGAAATAGGGGTTTCCATGTTTGATATACATTCTAACCGACGAGATTTTTTGAGAGTGGGGGCTATTGGTGCTGGATTTTCTAGTATGGGGCTCTGTGACTTAGCTGTAGCCAAAGAAGATCAAGACCTTAAGGATAGTTCTGTAGTGTGGGTTTGGCTGGGAGGTGGACCGACTCAGTTTGAAACCTTTCACGCCCCAAAGGAAGATAGTGTGCCCGACGAATACAGGCCGGTTGGAGGAGCCTTGGTGGATAAGGCGACAGGTATGGCTTTTGGCTCTTACTGGCAAGATCTGATCAAGCAGGCGTCGAATCTCAACGTTGTAGACTCCTTCACCCATGGAGACTCATCTCATAGACAAGCTACGCACTGGGTAATGACTGGACAAAAAAACAATGAAAGAAGTCAAACTGCTGGTTCTATGCATCCTTCTCATGGATCGATAGTATCTTCCCTCTATGGAGCTAACAATCCCACGAATGGAGTTCCCTGCTATGTTAAGCAAGGAAAAATTGAAGGAGAAGACCCTGCTTGGTTGGGGGGAGCGTATAAGCCATTCGACCCTTCAAACAAAGATAACCTTACCCCAAGGGTAGAAATTGACAGATTCACCAATAGGAATGATCTATTAAAGTCTCTTGAAGGGATCAATATACCTAGCCCTTCTGCGGATTCTGTAACAAAATTCAATCAGCAGGCATTTGATGTAATTCTTGGAACAGCTAAAGACGCATTTAATTTAGACAAAGAAGATGAGAAGACCAAGGATATGTATGGTAAAGACCCTATAGGTCAACAACTTCTTCTAGCAAGAAGACTGTGTGAATTTGGCACAAGATTTGTTACTATTAATTATGGCGGATGGGATATGCACAGCAATATAGCCAACGCTCTCAAGAGCAGAGTCCCTCCTATTGACAAAGCTCTTGCGGCCTTTGTTGCTGATGTTCACCAAAGAGGGCTTAACGAGAAAATTTTACTAATAGTTACGGGAGAGTTTGGTCGGACTAAGCTTAATGCTAATGCGGGTCGAGATCATTGGCCTTCTATTTCCACAATGCTAATGTCTGGAGGAAGATACGATAGCGGCAGAGTCATCGGCAAGGCCGACAAGTCCTACTCCCCCTCAGAGAGTCCTTATGGGCCCATTGATGTTGCTGCCACTATGTTTGACCACTTTGGTATTCCAGAAAACACGCAAAAGATTGATAATGGAGGGCGTCCACGCTATCTTCTCGAAGGAGAAGCAAAAATAATCTTATAACAAAAAATTTTAATAAGGATAATATTATGAAAAAAACATTTACTTTTATAGCAGCACTTTTTCTTTTTACCAGTTTCATCTTCACTGCGGGGTGTTTTGACCCTAGCAATGACAACGCTGATTGCCAGTGTGAAGAATGTGTCTGTGAGGACGAATGTTCCTGCGGAGATGAATGTACCTGTCCCAACTGCGCCCCATAAAAGACGAGGAGAATATTATTTATAATGAATAAATACGTACAAGCTATTTGCGAATATTTAAAATCCAAGGCTTACTATGCTTACGAGGACCCCAGAACTGGGGAGGTTTATTATTACAAAAGAAAGGGAGTGCATAGAAAGAATGGCCGCGTCCTTGTTCTAGCAAAAAATTCAGACACTTACAAAGAGTAATTTATTATGAAAAGAAGAGGATTCCTCACGAGTACGGCTGGTATCTTTGGTCTTCTGCGAGCCCTAGAGGTTCGTGGCGACCAGAAGTTCTATGAGAGCAGGGAAGGGCCAGCAAAAAGCGTCATATTTATCTACCTTCCCGGCGGTTCTGCTCACCAAGAGACATTCGATCCCAAACCTTTCGCGCCAATTGAATACCGTGGGCCTATGGGTAGTATTCAAACGAATGTCGCCGGAGTAAGACTTAATGAGATGATGGTAGACACATCAAAGATAGCTGATAAAATTGCTATTTGTCGATCAATGACTCATGGTGAAGCCGCCCATGAAAGAGGGACGCACAATATGTTTACAGGCTATCGTCCTAGTCCAGCCCTCCAGTATCCAAGTATAGGCTCTGTGGTATCTCATGAATTTGGACCACGCAAAAACCTTCCTCCTTACGTCTGCATTCCCAGCCCGCCCAATGAATACGCAGGTACTGGTTATTTAAGTAGTTCCTTTTCTGCGTTTGGCCTTGGGGCAGACCCAGCCAGCGATGGATTCAAGGTACGTGACTTAAACCTGCCAGAAGGAGTAAATGACGATAGGTTTATCAGGAGACAGCGGGTTCTAGCCACTGTTAATGATCGTTTTGCCAATAAGGAAAGTTCAGACTCGCTAGATGCTGTCAATACATTCTATGATAGAGCATACAGCTTAATTAATAGCCAGAAGGCCAGAGAAGCATTTGATATTAATAAAGAAGACGCTGCTACTCGTGATAAGTATGGGCGTAATACTGCGGGGGCAAGAATGTTGCTTGCGAGACGCTTGGTTGAAGCTGGCACTCGGTTTGTTACACTAACCTATGGCGGATGGGATATGCATAACGGTATTGAGGAGGGAATTAAAAGACAGGTGCCAGCCCTTGACCAAGGTTTTGCTGCTCTTATTTCAGACCTAGATGACAGAGGAATGCTTGACTCAACACTTGTATGTATGGCTTCTGAATTTGGTCGCACTCCTAAGATTAATGCTACCGCCGGTCGTGATCACTGGCCTAAAGTATTTAGTATTGTTATGGCCGGAGGGGGAGTTAAGAGAGGTATAGTCTATGGTAAGTCTAATGCAACCGCTAGTGAGCCAGAAGAAGACGCTCTAAGCGTTAAAGACTGGGCTGCAACAATCTATAATCAACTAGGTATTGTCGCAGATAAAGAGCTGATGGCTCCCGGAGATAGACCTATTGAAATCGTAGACGGCGGCAAAGTAAGACAAGAATTAATTACTTAGCTTAAAAGGAAGAATTAGAATGAAAAGAAGAGAATTTTTAACGAGCACCGCCGGTGTCCTTGGACTACTCCAAACCCTAAAAGCTAATCAGAAAGATTTAAAGAAAAACGGAAAGTCAGCGATACTCCTATGGATGGGTGGAGGCCCTTCAACTATGGATATCTGGGATTTAAAACCGGATGCCCCAACAGGAGGACCTTTCAAGCCAATAGGAACCTCTGGAGACGTGCAAATTTGTGAGCATATGCCATTGATGGCTAAGCAGATGCACAACATGGCCATTGTTAGGTCAATGAGCACTAGAGAGGCAGACCATATGCGAGGGCGATACTACATGCATACGGGCTACGTCCCCAATCCATCTATCGAACACCCTAGTTACGGCTCTGTACTGTCTCACCAGCTGCGACGAGATGATATTGAAATACCACAATTCGTAACCATAGGAGGAGGGAGCATGGGAGCTGGCTTCCTCGGAGCGCAATACAATCCCTTCTCTGTCAATAGCGATGGTAGAATAAGAAATTTAGATATGAAGGTAGACGAAAGACTCATCCAAAGAGCTTACGCCCTTGACCTTATAGAAAATAATTTCATTAACCAGAAAAGAGGTTCTCTCGCTAAAGATCACCAGTCGGTATTGAAGCAGGCGTTCAATCTCCTTACAAGTGAACAGATGAAAGCCTTTAAGGTTGAAGGCGAGCCAGAAGCAGTTAAAGAAAGATATGGAGATAGTGGATTTGGCAAAGGTTGCTTAATGGCAAGAAGACTTGTTGAAGTAGGGGTTCCTTTTATTGAAGTCAATCTAGGAGGCTGGGATAATCACCAAAATATCCACTCCACACTGAAAGATAGCAAGCTGCCCGTACTTGACCAAGGGATGAGCGCACTAGTTGAAGACTTAGAACAACGAGAGCTTCTCAAGGACACAGCTATTATTTGGATGGGTGAGTTCAGCCGTACTCCACGTATCAATGGCAATGCCGGGCGCGATCACTGGGCTCGCAGCTGGAGTGTTGTAGTTGGTGGAGCAGGTATGAACGGAGGCATCTCTATAGGGACAACGAACGAAGACGGAACTAAGGTTATGACAGAACCATATACATCGCAAGACATAATGGCTTCTGTTTGTAAGGCGTTGGGTATTTCTTTAAACACAACCTTTACCAGTAACAGCGGAAGACCTATGAAAATTGCTAATTCTGGCAAGATTATTAAAAGTTTATTTTAAGGAGAAACAATGAAGTCAACAATCTTTATTATCATGGTGTTAATTGCATCTTCAGCTTACGGACAAAGGTCTCAGGAGTCTAAGGAAAACGCCCAAGCCAGACCGAAAAGATCTTCGACTGATATAGCAGAGCTTATTTTCAAACGTATGGACTCCAATCATAATGGTTCAGTTTCTCTAAAAGAATTCAAAGCAGCCCTTCCTCGTCTGCGTGAAAGCTTTACTCGCGGATCACAAGGCCCCACGCGTCCCACACGCCCTTCACAGGGAAGAACTCGTGGGTTTGATGGTAGAACCCCTAGTTTTCATCCGGGAAGCCCTTCTCGCTCAAGAGGACGCTCAAGAGGACGTTCTAAATGACAATTAAAACAACAGAATATTCAAATTGTGACTGTTCTTCGTGCTCTTGCGAAACGTCTGAAGATTGTGCTAGTTGCGGATGCAAAGAGTGTTGTAAAGAATGAAAGGATGGAAATTTTATGAAGCTAGAATGGCAGCTATATTACTATATTAAAAAGAGAGCTGAAGTCGAAGGGGTAGGATTTGAACTAGACATCGACACCTTTAAAGAATGCGTAGAGAGGTGCGCAAGCACCTTCGGGGTTAGGCACAGCAAGAAGGAAATGCTATATGATGAGCAGGAGCCTTATGAAGGATTTTTCGAACGGACAAAGACAGATATCATGGAATCAAATTAAGGAGATCACTAGTGACTATTAAGTTAACAGAAGCGGCAGCGAAAGAAGTTAAAAATTCTAAGGAAGAAGGTCAATACCTGAGGATTGCCGTTAAGGGTGGAGGCTGCTCTGGGTTTGAGTACAAGCTTACATTTGACTTGGAATACAATGAAGGAAAGGATACTCTATCTAATCAGCATGGAGTGGATGTTATTGTAGATAGGAAAAGCGCTCTATATTTAGACGGAACCGTTTTAGACTACTATTCTGACATTTCTAAGCGCGGTTTTACATTTGAGAATCCGAACGCAGTTAAATCTTGCGGGTGCGGCAGCAGCTTCTCGGCCTAGGAGGACGGAAAGATGAGACTAGACCACATCGCCTATAGGGTGACAGATAGAAATCAAACGGCAGTTTTTCTAAAGGAAACTCTAGGCTACCAGCTAGCGAACGAATTTGACATACGGTTTGAAGACGGCTCAACAGCGGAATGCTTAGTACTTGACCCTCTTCACAAGTCACACAGCTGCCCTCCTCCCGAAATTTTTGTTTCAAACGGAAGCCCTGACTCCATAGTAGGCAAATGGGTAAAGGAAAGAGGTGGAATAGGCGGGATTCATCACTTAGCATATCAAGTAGTAGACATAGAATCTAAGGTCAAGGCTTGGAAAGAAAAAGGGATCGAGTTCTTAACCAAGGAAGTTATTGATTGCCCAGAAGACGAGATGAGGCAGATTTTTACTAAGCCCCTCATTGAATTGGGAGGGGTTATTGTGGAGCTGATAGAAAGGGGAGATAAAGGTTTTTGTAAAAATAGTGTTAAGGGCCTAATGCAATCTACGGAGGAAGTATAATATGACTCACGGTAATTATTATGGGGGCGAGTTCCATACAGAACGGCTCCCCAAGGGGACAGAGCTTGCTGGAACATTTGAAAGCATAGACCCCTGTACAGGAAAAGTAATTGGAAATTTTCTCAAGTCCACTTCTACAGAAGTACATCATGTCTGCGATATCGCTAAAAAGGCCTTTGAAGACTGGAGACTCTTAAGCAGGGTCAAAAGGGCTGAATATTTATTAAAAGTTGCTACTATTGTAGAGCAACGCAAGGAAGAGCTGGCGCAAACCATTTCGTTAGAGACGGGCAAAAACTATAACGAATCGATAGCCGAAGTTAATGAAGCGTTACACATGGCACAGTACGCTTTTTCTTTAGGGAGAATGCCGCATGGAGAAGCAGTTGCGTCCGAAATTTCTGGAAAAGATTCATATATGCTACGAAAGCCGAAAGGGCTGGTGGCGATTATTAGTCCTTGGAATTTTCCCCTTGCCATTGGTGCTTTTTGGTGTGCTGCTCCTGCTTTGGTTGAAGGCAATACGGTCATTCTCAAGCCCAGCGAAGACGCACCTCTTACGTCACAAATAGCCGCAGAGATATACCATGAGGCAGGAATACCAGAGGGTGTCTTTAATTTGCTACATGGGTGGGGAGAAACGGGCGATTGTCTAGCAAGAAGCGATAAGGTAGACCACATTTGCTTTACCGGAAGTGCCGAAGTGGGACAACACATCAGGCGTGTTTGCGCGGACAGTTGGCACAAGACCTGCTCTTGTGAAATGGGTAGTAAGTCTGCCGTTATAGTTTTTGATGACGCTAATTTTGACCTTGCCGTGTCTGCAAGTATAGCAAGCTCCTTCAAATTATCAGGGCAACGCTGCGTATCGGCCAGTCGATTAATCGTACATAGGGATATTTATGATGAGTTCTGTGATTCGTTTTTGCATTATACTAAGCAAATCGAAGCGGGGCCACCTCTTACGGACATGGGATTCATGGTAGGTGGAGGCTTGATCCCTAATGATTATTATATGGGCCCGTTAATAAATCAACAACAACTATACAGAGTTGAGAAATACAACCAGCTAGTGAGGGAAGACCCAGAGGCAACAGTTATACTGGACGCATCCAGTAAGGGGCCGGGACATTTTATTTCCCCAATGGTCTACAAAACAGAATGGAGAGACGCTCCCTATCTGAAACAGGAGGTATTTGGACCCCATGTCGCAATTATTCCTTTTGATACTATTGACGATGCTATCCGTATCTATAACGATACAGACTATGGTTTGGCTGTCGGTGTCGTCACGGAAGATTTTAAGAAGGCTAGGATTTGTCGTGATCGCTGCGATTATGGGATGTGTTATTGGAATGGAGGTAGTATTGCTGCTGAATCACATCTTGCTTTTGGGGGGGTTAAGAAGTCTGGAAACGGCTATCCTTCCGCTGCTAGAACTGTCAGGGCTGTGACTCACGAGGTTTCGTGGACAGTGAACCACGATGATCAATTAAGTTTTCCACAAGGAATGAAATAATGAAAATAGCATTGTTTGGAACTGGAAGAATGGGTCGCACGATAGCCTACATGATTAAACAGCTTGGCGACCACACTATACATACGTGGGATGCGGAAGAGAGAGGTGTGTTCGAAGGAAGAGTAAATCCAATCAAGCGTTTTTGCAGCGATCACCATACCGTATGCGACATGAAAAGCCTAACTTCCATTGATGAGCACTTTGATTTAGTTATTTCTTCGCTACCGTATCACCTCAATTTTTCTTTAGCCAAACTATGCATTGAGAAAAAAATTCCCTACTGTGATCTAGGAGGATCTGTTCCAGTTAGTAAACAAATCAATGAGCTTGCGGAACAAGAGGGGTCAACGGTTTTTACAGACCTAGGCCTTGCCCCCGGATGGGCTAATATAATGGGAGAAGAGGCTTTCAGTGTAATGCCAGAGGCTCCAGACACGATCAAGATGAGATGCGGAGGTCTTCCTGTAAATATATCAGATCCACATCGAGATCCCTTTAATTACAGCCTTACGTGGTCTACAGAGGGTCTCTACAATGAGTATGCAGACCAAAGCAAGGTACTAAGAGAAGGGGAGATAATTACCATCCCCTCCTTAACCGAACGAGAACTGGTTAAAGTCGGCGGTTTTCCGCCCTTAGAAGCCTTTACGACCAGTGGAGGAGCCGCTCACACCCTCGACGACATGCAAGAAAGAGGTGTTAAGAACTGTTCTTACAAGACGCTACGGTATAGCGGTCATCTAGATTTAATCTCATATTTTCTGCATAAAAAGAAATTTAGCGATAAGCAGATGGCAAGTTTATTTTCGAGTGATTTCAAAGAAGATGTCGTAATTGTCGGAGTAAAAGCCTTTGGAGGTAGCCTTACTTATAATAAAACCCATATGGTGTATTCTAAAGATGGGTACAGCGCTATGCAAAGGGCAACCTCAGGAGGTCTAGTTGCTGCTATTTTTGCAGTAGACTTAGCAAGCAAGTCGCCCCTTGTATATAAAGATGTTTATTTAAATATTTTTAATAAAAACATCAAAGAACTAAAAATTATATAACCGCAGTAAAGGACCTTAGGGTGTTAATGGAATATTATTTAAAAAGAGAGGATGTATAATGGTTCAAATTAAAGACTGGGTACAAAGGACAAAGCTTCCACTTGCTGGTAAAGAGCCTTTTGACTGACACGAATATTCTATCGCACAGGTTGTGCGAATTGATAACAAGTGTGTAGAAGTTGACTTTGCTTGTAGCTGTATGACTTTTGATGGAAGTAGTCGCAAGCTATGGCATCATGGAGAATATAAACATCTTGACGATACCTCATATTCTAAGCATAAAAAATCTCATGATCAACACTGTCTTTTCAAAAAGGAGTTACAACTAGATGTTTTCTCGTAGAAATCTCAACGGGCTCTTGTCTCTTTTCCCAACTATGGCTTTGGTGGCGTCCATACGCACCAGTAAAGCAGCCGTAGAGGAAAGAGTCGAGTCTGCCGTTCTTTTTTGGACAGGAGGTGATCTATCTAGTATGGACATTCGAAGTTTAAGGTCGGAGACTCCCATTTCATGGTGTCTATAATTAAAAATTTCACAGCAATGTTGGGGCTGCTGCTCTTCACAGGTACGTCTCTTTGCGGGCAAGAAACCAAGAACGACATTAAACGTCTCGTTCAGGTTAAGATGATTCAAGCGCAAAGGCTATATGTGGAGGGCAACAGAACCCAATCTATGGAGCTTATTAAAGAGTCTATTGCTATGATTAGAACAGCTATTCGCAACGGACCTACTCAATCTTGGATGAGAGATGGATTAGAGATAGCATTACGGGCAGCCAGCACAGACCCCGATGAAATTGCTAGGGTCATGAAAGAGGCGGATTTATACATAAACATCAACAAGACGGTTCAAACAATCCAAAATGAACTTAATTCCACCCCCCAAAAGGAGACCATAAGCCGATCAGCCCTTCTTCGTCAACTGAATGGTCTAGAATACTCTCGGGCCAGCCGAGATTTTGCACTTGACCGCCACAGGGCAGCGCTTGGTGGAGCTTTTTTGGGTCAAAGACACCCTTCTGTTGGTTATCGTCCAATTATTTCCTTTATTCCTCAGGGGAATATGATGGTAGCTGGCCCAGTTATTGTTTCTCCAGACCGTAGATACGTAAGAGTAGGGATTTCCGCATCAAATATAGGCATCGGAAATGTCCATACCTTTAATTTTTCTACTGGAGAATCTTTGTTAATCGAAAAACGCAGAAAATAACGACGTTTAGGAGAAGATATGAAACATTTAAAGATAATAGGATATATGATACTCATTCTTTCTTTGGCAAATTTTGTCTTTTCGGGGTATATGTATAATGAGTTAAATAAAAAAAATGTGCAAGTTGACATAGTATTACCTGAGAATCTCCGTTCTTTAGCAGAAGACTCTAAGCGACGAGAAAGTGTCATTATTCAGGCTATAATGGTCATGCATCACACAGCAGGCATACATCCTCCCGGACAGGAGCCCTTATGCCCGTTCTGTCAACAAAACAATTTAAAAACAGTTAGGAGAGACTACTAATGGCTTTTACCAAATCAGATGGAACTGCTGGTTCTTTTGATGAGAATGGAAAACCTGTAGACAATAAGAATAATGGTCAGTCTATTCAAGGTATAAACTCTAAGTTAGGATCCGATTCTGCCACCGCTCAGGACGGCACAGATACTTCTGCTACCTCGTCCATCCAGCCCGTTAATGTGCCGCATTCCAATGCTCCATCTTCGGATAATAGAGTTAAAAAAATAACCGCCGGAAACAAAAACACTGATATACGCGAGGGCCTTCCAGCGGGGTTTAACTCATACAAAGGAACATTCTCAGATGCTGCAAAAAAACGAACCGACTCACTGGGTATCTCCGACGTATTTGGAGCTAACCGGGCCGGAGATGTGGGAGATAGCGACGGAGCCCTAGCTGCTGCTCCGGGACTTGCAAGAGAACGCACGCTCCCGTGGGATTGGAGATGGGGCAAGCCTAACCCACCGCACGATATGGGCTGGGGAGACTACGTCGACGAGTGGCTCTATAGGTTGGTCATGGGGCAACCGGAGACCCCGACTCTGCCGGGGGATCCCGCAGAAGAAATGTTCGACCCTTGTCAAGGCTCTGGCGTGGATTGCTACAAGAGTGACCTATGCCACGACACTGGAGTTTACTGTGGGGAAATCGGAGTAATACGAAACATTTACCACGGCAAGCTAGGACCATACAGTGGGTACTGGTATGAAGCCGGTAATAGTATCCCTGTAGGTTCGGACACGACACTTCTTGCTTCCCACGAAGGAGAACAATACTACTCAAATGATCCAATTGGTTGTTGTAACAGCTCTGGCAAACCCGAATCGCTGAACAAGAACTACACCACTTTCATGAACATAAAACGCACCTATGGCGTTGCCAATGCATCTGCGGAGGCCTGTGGAAACCTTATGACTGGGCTAGTTGGAGACCGTAGAGGTTGGCTGCACGAGTTGAATTTTGTCGAGTCGAATGACAAAGGCCTTGGAACATACGGCTGTATGAGAGTGAAGCATTCAACTTCAAATTCAGCGCCATTTCGAGGCATCTTCTTTGAACCTAACGACTGTGGTAGTGGTGACGGCTCTGCGGACTTATTCGGCTGCTATTTGGGAACAACGTATGAGTTGAATAAGATTGATAGCTTTATGGTTGGAACACCGGATGATCCATGTTTTTGTGATGCATGGCAAAGCGGATACGGCGAAGTAGGGGCGTGGACGGAAACTCACCCATGGCAGGGATGGTATAGACTTAATAACCGCGAAGTCATGATAAATCTCTGTGATCGTCCCAAGAACCGTTTTGCGGCGGCAGCCGCTGTCGACACGCCCGAAGCATGGGTCCAGTGTGTCTGGACCGGTACGTGCTCAGGAGTAGATGGCCCATTCGTTATGGACACCGGCGTTGGCTACGGATCTGACAATGGTGGCCCTCACGGCACTAGCTCCGGAGGAGGGGGTCCACAATACCCCACAAGAGACGCTTCTGGGGTACTGAGTCACTGCACTCCAAAGAGATACCTTCAAGCAACTTCCCAAGCAAGTGCTGAAGCGATCAACTGTTTTAAGGTAGCTTGCACCGCGAACTCCATCGATCATTTGATCGACAACTCGTCGCTTGTTGTTACTTCTTGGGACGACGCCCAGTTCAGATGTGTAGATCAAAATAGCCATGAACTTTGCGAAGAACAATATATCTTTACCGCCAAGGGCGGAACATCGCCTGTTTTGGGTAGCGGAAATCAGGCAATAGCCCTTTTAGGTTGCTGTCTTTCCACTTCGGGGGGATCTTCTGAATGTTTAGACCTCTTTAACCTTCCACTCTCCGCAGGTCCACCGAATCCACTGCCCTGTTACCTAGTTGAAGGTACTGGAGCATGGGTGGACTATAGCGGAGGTGGCTACGATGATGATAAGAATTGGTATGTTTGGGACAGGTTATGGTCTGGGGACTTTATTGGATCGACTGGGGCCTGCTCTGGTAAGTCCCTCGAAGGAGCCGACTGTTCATGGCGCTACACTCTTGCGCACTTCGATTGCGTATCTGACGATTCTGCCGCCTACTATACTGACTCCGTTAGTGTTCCTCCTGTTACACATGTCGGGTCCCATCCTGATATTGACAATTTGCAAATGGTCGGGGTTAATACGGGAACTTCGGTTTTCTTTACGGACATTAGCAGATGCTCTTTCGATGTTCGTGGTGCAAGTAACCCCTTCGTAGATTGCGGCACCTGCTATACAGGAACTTCTCTTTACGACACAGGCCTCTTAGTGTTTTACACTGGAGAGGTCGCCCCCAGCACGGGCAGAAATTACCGAATTGACTCAGCAAGCAAAACTGGCAATCTGTATGGGAATTCAGGGTGTGGTTATTCATACGGTATAACATACATGTGTAGTGGCGTGGAGATTGGGCCTAGTTTCACCGACGTTCCCGAAGATGCGATTGCTCCCACGGGTGTCACTAGAAACTGCTTTGGAGGCGGAGGGAATTGCACTGGGAAATGTCACTATGTTTGGGAAAAACATTATGTAAATGGTCAAGATCCCAATGGGCTTCAATATGTGCAAGCAACTTGGCTGTGGAGACTACTCCCTCCGAGGGTAAAGGGCGACACTTGCAACTGCACCTGCTCGCAGCCGAACAGGGATGGAGTCTTTAATAACGAAGTATTAGAAGGAACATGTACTTAATTAAGGAACCATATGGGTAAAAGAAGGACGACAAAGAGTAACGCCGTTGTACGTAGAAAAAGGGCTTTAAAGGCCAAGACTCCAAACCAGACCAAGTATATAGAAGACATGGTCAATTCGGACGTTACTTTTTGTTCGGGCCCAGCTGGGTGCGGAAAAACTACTGTGTCTGTAGGTCTAGCGTGCGAATACCTACAGCAAAAAAAGGTTAAAAAAATAGTCATAACCAGACCTGTCGTTGAATCTGGTCGAGGACTAGGACATTTGCCGGGAACTTTAATAGAGAAGATAAATCCTTATCTAGTTCCCATTCTAGAGGAAATGAACATGTATCTCCTTAAGCATAACGTAGAGGAGTATAGAGATTCCGGTATCATAGAGCTTTGCCCCTTAGAGTACATGAGAGGAAGAAACTTTCATGATTGCTTTATGATTTTAGATGAAGCTCAAAACGCCACATTTGAACAAATAAAAATGTTTGTTACTCGGCTAGGTAGAAATTCTAAAGCTGTAATTAATGGAGACCTCAGGCAATCCGATCTAGGGAAGGAAGAGGGAGGTCTTTTGACCTGCATGAACCATCTCTCGGGAGTAGAAGGAGTCTCTATCTGCGAACTAGACTATTGCGATATAATAAGAAGCGATGTAGTTTCCAGAATTCTTAAAAAATTGCACGAATTTCGAACATACAGCTAGTTGTCATGGTAGAATATTTAAGACAACATACTGCGACTATAACAGGATAGATGATGCCGGAATACAGTTACTCATGCGGTTCATGCCAGCACGACTGGTCTTTAGTTTGCTCTATGTCGGACTATAGCGATAAAAGGCGTTGCCCTAAATGTAAAGGGTCGAAGAACGTTCACCGTAACTACGCAGCAGATAATATCTACGGAGCATATTCTTATTCTTTGTCTGAAGTAAAAACGATAGGACACTATGCAGACAAACAAACAAAGAAATATGGTAACGATAAAGTAGACCACATGCTGGGAGAGCAAAAGACAAAAAAGATAGACATCAACAAGCCTCTTCCAGAAGGAATGAGCAGAATGGATCGTCCTAAAGATTCGGTTAAATGGACAAAGGATGAAAGTCCTAAAAAAAGAAGGAGAATTAACAAGAAATGACAATATCTACAACCAATGAGAATCTTGAAGAAGACAACGAAGCTGTTGTAAAGGTCTACACAATTACTTCAGAAGAAGATTTTGTTGACGAAGAGGGCTTTCCCTGCTTAGACTCGGAGAAGAAAGACAGCTCTGAGGCTTTCGCAAAAGAGGTTCTTTTCTCTACTAGTGGGAACGTTAAATATTATTTAAAGAGGGGCAAGCACGGTAAGTTGTTCAATCCCATGGGGCTTTATTCAGAAGGAATGTCTGGTCGTGCACGGAATGGAATTCCCGTATGGAATTTTAAACCAGCCTCAAAAGAAGCTTTCAAATACTACATCAATTTTTTAAAAACTAAAAATGAGTATTGGCTAAGCCATGCAGAAAGGGAAGTATAATGGGAAAGTTATCTAACGCAAAATGTCTAACTGACATTGAAAGATATAGTGTAGAAGGTATGCTCCAAAACGAAATGAGCGTAGAGGCAATAGCCAAAGCTCTTCAAAGAGAAGAAAGCCTTGTTGCGGATTACGTTAATGGAATCAGCCAAGAAGAGGAAACACAAAAAGATCTCCTTGTAAGAAAAACAAAAAGTGGAAAGAGCGGAGTTACCGTTATGACCCAAGCTGCCTCCCAAAAGTCAGACAGTCAGGAAAAGGAAGGCACTCCAGAGACTACAGGAAAATCTAGATACATACACCGCACTAACAACGACAATGGCTAAAAAACCCAGCGATAAGAGTAGATATCCTTCTAGATACTCTCCCGGAGGATGGGTTTCTGCTCCCCAATATATAACTGAGCTTGTTTGCGAAAGCAAGGCTCGCAAGGAAAAGAAAGATCTTCCACGGAAGTTTTGGGAAGACAAGAGCTGGGAAAAGTACTTTAAGTACCAAATAACCCTAGCCAATGGTCTCATCAAGAACTTCGGAGAAGAAGCCGTTATAGCGGCCCTCAAGGATAGTCGGTGCTGGTCTACGTATTCTCTAAGGTCTCCTTTTCTAAATCGAATTATTGAAGAAAAAAAGACTAGTTGCATCGACTCTCCGAAAGATGCTGAGTATAATATTAAAGAGCAGGACAGTATTACACATAACACAAACAACAAACAAAAGTCCATCATTTCTAAGTTAAGGGATTTAGATGAATAAAGACATTATCAAAGAATATGGTAATGTCCTTCATGATCCCGCCTCGATAACAGAACGGCCCCTAGAAGTGCTTTCTGTTGGGCCCAAGTTAGATATAGCATTGGGTGGGGGCGTGCCTGAAGGATCTCTGTTTATTATGACAGGTCCGGAAAAGGTCGGAAAAACCGTCACCGCCCTGACCTTCTGCGCCAACGCCCAAAGGAAGTATCAAAGGAAGATTTATTATGCGAACATAGAGGGGCGACTAAAGAAGAGAGATCTAGAGGGCATCACAGGCCTAGACATAGATCCCGAGAAGATGCAGATCATAGGCTCCACCGAAGGAAATATTTTATCGGCAGAAAAATACCTTAGTATCGTTGACAATATAGTACATACGCAACCCGGATCTTTAGCTGTCGTGGATTCATTTTCTGCGCTATCTAGCGAATCTGAGTTGACAGGAGACTTGGCTGACGTTCAGGTTATGAGCGTCCAAAAGGTACTAGCTAAGTTTTGTAGGCGTATATCTAACGCACTGCCTATTAATCGAGTCACTGTCATTGGGATAACTCACCTTATGGCAAATGTTCAAAGGTTTGGGAGAGGAAAGTCTAAAATAGAGAAATCTGGGAGTGCTCTGAAGTATCAGGTTGACGTTAAGCTACACGCTAGTCACTCCGTACCGTTGATGCAAGGGGACACTCAGATAGGGCAAACAATACACTGGAACATTACCTCCTCTGCCATAGGACCTCCGGGCCAAAAGGTAGAAAGCCACATACGTTACGGAAAAGGTATCTGGAAAGAGTTAGAGATGGCAGATCTTATGATTGACTTTGGCTTGATATCAAAAGCTGGAGCATGGCTGAAGTTGCCCAACGGAGAAAAGATTCAAGGAAAATCTAATTTAGCAAAATACCTAGAAGAAAACCCTAAGGAATATAGCGGATTTTCAAAAGAAGTCTTTTCGATGGTAGGTATAGATGAAAACTAAAGCTAAAAGATCACATGAGTTTAAAATATACATAGGGTCTGTGTACGAAAACGAAAACGTAAGCTTTTGCTACAAAGTGCCCTTCTCAGAAAATATGCTTTCGGATGCAATCGCGAAGTTTCAAGACGAGTATAAGCAGCTTATTCCGGTTAGGATCACCAAGACCAAGTTTACCTGCGGTACGTCCTATAGCGAAAGTGGCTGGGAAATAGCTGTTATCAACTACCCAAGGCTTGCCGTCGAGATCGAGACCCTTGAAGATTTTTCAGAAGGTCTGGTAGAGTATCTACTAAATAAGTTTAAGCAAAATCGAGTTACTTTAGTAACCCCCCATGTCTCGATTATGTACGAAGAAGAGCAACTTTCCAATGAAGATACGTGATTTAAATAATGAGATTCGCAAATGGAACCTTCAAGGCTATGTTGTTCGTGCAAACGATCAGCGCCCTCGTTCTAAGCTACATATAAAGGCACGCCAATTGTTGGTCGAGCTTTTTCCTACTGTACAAATATTAGAAGAGGTTCAGGTTCCCATAACAAGAAATGAAAATCTTTTCTTGGATTTCTATATAAATACCCTGAAGGTTGCCATAGAGGTTCATGGTAAACAACACTATAAATTTAACACCCTATTTCACACCTCTGCCCAAGATTTTGCAAATCAAAGGAAAAGGGATCGAAGAAAACGCGATTGGTGTGAGTATAATAATATAACGTATGTCGAGTTACCTTATAACGAGGACGAAGAACAGTGGAAGACAAGAATTCAGCTAAGGAACGCCTAGCCCTCGTCGATAAGGTGCTAGATGAATATGAAGAGGGCCTTGGCTTATCCCTTTATGCGACTGACTTTCACGACAGCTCTGCCCAACACTACATGGGAATGTCTCGACAGCAGATGGAAAAAATAACAGTTGAGGAATGCGCGGAAGCCGCCCTTCTCTTGGGAGGACTTTCATTTCACTTGCAAAGATCTTTTAACAGAGAGGTGGCTCGTGTAAACTGGGCAACTTCTTCAATTAAGACATTAATCTCTGGGCGGGAATCTCAATATTCTGGCTCGTGGGATAGTCAATACAATCAAGCCGTTAAAGAGGATACTTACACAACAAAGCTAAATCAGATTAAAATCTACGCCCAACAAAGGGCCGACCGATTAACTTATTTGGCAAATTCTGTCAAAAACCTAAGCGACCTATTCGTTAACTTACAAAGGGCAAAGATTAATAATCATGGATAAAAAAGAAGCGCTTATCAAGATGCTAAGTCAATTTAGTAAAGACGAACTGTCCGAGATCCTAGGAGAGCCTCGAAGTAAACGAAAAAGAGGTAAAGGTAAAAGAAAAAAGAACAGTAAGAAAGAGTTCAGTAAAAAGACTTCTGATAAATCGGAAAACAAGTTTGACGAAATTTATAGAAATATAAAGTTTACCGATGGAGAAAAAGCAGAGTTAGAGGCTGCTGCTAAATCTGATAAAAATGCTACAGTTAATCCTCTAAGAGGGCAGAGGAGCCCGGTTGAAAAGTTAAACATAACATGTTGTCGATGTCGAGAACCTTTCAAAGTTTCACCTTCTTTAGTGCACGATGTAAGTCGATGGACTTGCAATGGATGTATAACGGGTAAAAGATAATGCTAAACGACCTACCAGCAGAAAGAGCTGTCCTTTCTGGCATGTTCAGATACGGCGCAGAAGCCTATCACGACGTGGCAGATATTGTTTCTGAGTCTTCGTTCACGGACGAGTCTAATACTGTAATCTTTACGTGCATCAAGCATGTTTTAGAAGCAGACGACTCATCTGAGATTGATGTTCCGAGCATCTTGTCGGCAGCTAAGGAGCTTCAGCTAGATTCTTTTTTTAACACACAAGAAGTGCAGCACCTTTCTTCTATTATGAAGTTTCCTGTTCTTTTAAGTAATGTTAGAAAGTTTGCAGCTAAGATCAAAAAGCTTGAAATATCCAGACTGATGTATGACCAGCTAGAGCTGACAAAAGAAAAATACCTGAAGATTAAAGGGGACGAGCCGATTGCCCAAATACTTGGCATAGCGGAAGAGTCTGTGATGGAAGTGGCCTCACTAGTCTCCGGAACAGACGAATCTCCCACGCAAATGTTTGATAATATTTCAGGCTACCTCGACGACCTTGCTGAAGACCCCGTAGACCAGATAGGTATTTCAACAGGCTTCTCCCGTTACGACTTTGCAATCGGAGGAGGGCTCAGGAGGGGCACAGTGAATGTTATCGGTGCTAGGCCAAAGATAGGAAAAACCCTGCTTGCAGACAACATGGGGGTACACATAGCCAAGCAAGGTATTCCAGTATTAAATTTAGACACGGAGATGAGAAAAGAAGATCACCAAAACCGCCTAATGGCCATGCTCACTGATGTCCCTATAAACGATATAGAAACGGGGGCTTTCGCCAAGAACCCAGCCACAAAAGAAAAGGTTAAGACAGCGGCCAAGGAAGTAGAGTCGATACCTTATTATTACAAGTCCATAGGGGGGTGCTCTTTTGAGGAACAGCTTTCTATAGTACGTAGGTGGATTAGTCGAACGGTAGGTCTTAACGACAAGGGTAAGGCTAAGGACTGCGTAATAATCTATGACTATCTGAAGCTCATGGACTCAGCAGAGATAAAAGGGGACATGAAAGAGTTTCAGGTTCTCGGCTTTATGATGACATCTCTCCACAACCTATCCTTAAAATATGAGATACCCGTCCTTTCTTTTATCCAATTAAACAGAGACGGCATCAACAAGGAGTCCACAGATACAGCCTCTGGTTCTGACAGGATCATCTGGCTATGTTCCAACTTCACAATTTACAAAAATAAATCTGACGAGGAAATCGCCAAAGATGGCATCGAAAATGGTAATAGAAAGCTTGTACCCGTTATCGCTAGACACGGAAAAGGCCTAGAGGACCGAGACTACATAAACATAACACTAAAGGGCAACTGCGGCAAGATAACCGAAGGAAAAACAGCCTTCGAACTTGACAGCGCAGTCAGCACAACAGAAGAAAGCGAAACATATGATGACTCAGAAGGCGACATCCCGTTCAAATAAGTATGATTACGGAAAAGTAAATTCTCTCTGTAAGATAGCTATCCAGCACTTAGACCAATTGTACGAATATTTCGGAATAAAAAGCTCCTATAGGAATGAGATATTAGTCAAGTCGGTTTGTCCAATTCATGGAGGGGACAACGACACAGCACTCAATATGTACTACAATGGAGACTATAAGATTCACTACAAATGCCGTACCCATCAGTGCGAAGAACTGTTCGGCAATGGCTTCATCGGATTTATAAAAGGATGCCTTTCCAAGTTTAGGTACAACTGGGAAAAAGAGGGAGATAGAGAAGCCTCTTTTAATGAAGCTCTTCAGTTTCTTCTAAAGTTTTTAAAGCAGGACTTAGACAAGCTAGAGCCCGAGAATGTAAACTTAGAGAAATTAAAGTTTGGAGGCCTTGTCAACGTACTCTCCTCAAACAAGGCAAAAGGATCTCAGATTACTAGGAAAATGTATCGAGATAGAGTTGACGTTCCGTGCCAATACTATCTTGACCGAGGGTTCTCCAGAGAGGTGCTTGAGGAGTATGACGTAGGATATTGCGACAACCCAGAGAAGCCTATGTACGAGAGGGCCGTAGTCCCCATATACGACAACTCTCATCAGTTTATTGTAGGATGTACGGGTCGAAGCATTTTTCCAAAGTGCAAAAGCTGTGGGAGCTTTCATAACACTATCAGAAAATGCCACCATTTCCCCAAATGGTTTCACAGCAAGGGCTTTCAGAAAGAAAAGTGGCTGTATAATTATTGGAAGGCAAAGGACTACATCTCCAAAACGGGGGTGGCCATCTTGGTAGAGTCGCCGGGAAACGCATGGCGTCTTTCGGAATCGGGTATACATAATGTTGTGGCCATATTTGGAACCTCATTTAACAATGATCAGAAAAATCTACTGGACGAATCGGGAGCCCTTTCTTTGATTTGCCTAATGGACAATGACGAAGCGGGAAAAAAGGCTGCAAAAAAGATAGAAGAGCAGTGTTCAAGATTGTATAGGATATATTTCCCTTCCTTTGATTCAAACGATATTGCAGACCTAAGTATAGACAAAGTAACCTCAGATATTAAACCCTTTATAGATCAGGCTATGGAAACCTACAGGAGTATATAATGACACAAAGCGATGTAAAATCTTATGCAATCAGTTATCTTTTTCACAAGGCTCTTGCCGATCAAGAAAAGGCGAACTTGTCCCTTGAATTGCTGACCAACAATGCTGCTGGAATCGGAGATCACTCCACGGGCGACTTTCATCAGAACCTAGATGAGGCCCTAGACCTTCTGGTAGATGCCAGAGACCGTCTAGAGGTTTTAAATAGTCTCCATCCAGAACTTAAGAACCAATAGGGGACAAACTATGACACAGGTAATAGGCTTCGCCGGTAAAAAGCAAAGTGGTAAAAATACTATTTGTAATTATATAATAGCCATGAAGCTTGCAGAGTTACAGATTTCCGAAAAAACTAAACTTGGCGAAGATGGAAAGATTTACGTCAGCGACATTCTTGGTGAAAGAAAGGCTGATTGCGAATGGATAGAGTTCAGCAACAAAAATATGAATGTAAAAAAGATATTTAAAGACATGCTGGGGGACTATATAAGAATCTACGGCTTGGCTGATGCTCTAAAGGACATGTGCGTAGATATCCTTGGACTGACTAATGATCAGGTTTACGGAACAGACGATGACAAGAATACTAAAACCCACATTAGATGGGAGGATACCCCCACCTTTACTCCACAAAGTCTCAATATCCAGCGTGGAACCATGACGGCTAGGGAGGTCTTGCAGTACATTGGAACAGACGTTTTCAGAAAGCTTGATGACAAAATATGGATCAAGGCGCTTCTGAGAAAAATCCACAAAGATAATCCGGAAGTAGCTCTTATCTGTGATGTCAGATTTAAAAATGAAATCAAAGCATTACAACAAGACGGGGGAATTATCATAGGCTTGAAAAGAAACATGAATCGAGGCAACGACTCTCACTCCAGCGAAAAAGAGATAGAGTCCTGCCTTGAAATTTGTGACAGAGTAATAGACAATCAAGGGGCCTCAATAAAAGAACAGTGCGAAGAGGCCTTCGAAATTATCCACAGTATCAATAGCAACATTCTTCCCACGGTGCAAAAATGAGCATACCTATAGTTTACTTCCGAAGCAGCTCCTTTAATTCGCACAGGATGTGTCCTATGCAGTATTATATGGAATACACATTGGGATGGCGAGGAAATTCGGGGAAAAAGGCTGACAAAGGAACAATAGTTCATAAGATATTAGAGATCAGCGCCCTTGCTAAAAAGGGACTACAGAATGGACGTAAAACCTTTACAGACAGTCAAATTGGTAGGGTTCAAACTTCCAATTACAACGCTTCGTATTTAAATAAAATTATTGACAAGGTCTACGAATACTATACTTCAAGAACGCCACATCACGAGTGGGTTCCCTTAGATCTTAAGCACTGTAGGAAATGGGTTTGGAAAATATTTGACGACCACGAAGGAATATTTGATCCGAAGAATAGACTTGTGGTTGACGCAGAACCACACTTTGATTTTGAAATAGAGGAGGATTGGGCCAAGTATGACTACACCCTAGATGACGGCACCCAACTAGAAGGAAACCTATCGCTCAAGGGAACAATTGATCTAATAACAGATGTGGGCGACGATACCTATGAAGTTATTGACTGGAAAACAGGACGCAGACTTGACTGGGCTACGGGAAAAGAAAAGACCCCAGCTAAGTTACAGAAAGATCCTCAATTAAGGATGTACCATCTGGCTGTCAAGAAGCTATACCCTCACGTTAAGTCCTTTTTAATTACCATTCACTTTATGAATGATGGAGGGCCTTTCACTCTTCACTTCCAAGATAGTGACGTAGCAGAAACATTAGAAATGATAAAGGCCAAGTTTGAAGTCATCAAAAACACGACAAGTCCCCAACAGATTTTTACTTGGAAATGCAGCAAGCTGTGTCCAGCTGGCAAAACCACCTACGAGAACACATCCATAGAACCGATGTATAATTCATTTGGAGGATGCTCTAATAAGTGCGACCAAACAATGTCTGCTATAAAAGAAAATGGGATCGAGTGGGTCACTCAAAATTACATGTCGCCAGACCACGCCATAGGAAAATACCATGCCCCCGGAGAAGTGGAATGATAGAACTTGAAATAACTAAGGAAATGAAGAATGAAGCGTGGAAAAAGGCTAGAGAAATGGGGGTCATCCACAATTCCATAATGAAGGGCGCGGGAAATATCGCTGGCTTCATAGGGGAGGAGATTGCCAACTCTTTTATAGAAGGCACAATAAACAATACCTATGACTATGATATAACTTCCAAAAGCGGAATCAAATATGATGTTAAAACCAAAAGATGCACTTCGGAACCGAAGCCTCATTATGAATGTTCTGTCGCAAATTTCAATACGGAACAAAAGTGCGACCGGTATGCCTTTGTTCGGGTAGAGTTTAAAAGCAACAGATGGGGTAGGGCTTGGCTCTTGGGTTGGCTCACTCATGATGAGTACTTTGAGCGTTCGACTAAGTTAACCAAAGGACAGATCGACCCCTCGAATGGTTTTGTAGTGAGAGCTGATTGTCATAACGTAGCGATTCAGGACTTGCGAAGTTTCAGGAGAAGTTAATGGGCTCTTACGTACCCCTACATGTGCACAGCGAATACTCTCTACTAAGTGGGCTGTCTCAGACAAAGCACATTCTAAGTAGACTCGAAGAGATTGAGGTCGATGCCTGCGCCTTGACAGATGCGGGAACGGTGTCTGGTGCCGTAGACTTTCATAAGAAAGTGGCTGGTGGTTTTAAGCCGATTCTAGGTTGCGAGCTATTCGTATCGCCGTTGGACGCGTCTATAAAAGAACCATCTAATTTAAACATTGCTAATCAAGTAATACTTGCCAAAAACTTATCAGGGTGGAAAGGTCTTCTCTCGATGGTTTCTGCTTCCAACAGGGCTGAGAATTTCTACAATAAGCCTAGACTTGGCTCTGATCAGTTACTGGAAAAAGTATCTTCCTTTAAAGGTAGCCTTGTCTCTTTTGGAGGGGCGTTAGGATCTACATTGGGAAACTTATTATTAGACAATCCAGACTGGAAAGAAGAGGCCATACAAGAAGCAAAGAGAATGGAAAATGCCTTTGGGAAAGGTAATTTTTATATATCCATACAGCTTATAGACGCACTTGACAATGAGCAAAGCAAAGAAGCAGCGGAGAAGCTCAGAGAAATTTCTAAAATCACCGGCATCCCATGCGTTGGCGTTCCCAATTCATATTATTGCAAAAGGACAGATGCAGATGACCAGAGAGTTCTACTTTGCACGGCATTGCGAAAAAGTATAGGTCAGATTCAGGGAGAGTTGAAACAAGGAAAGTCATCTGAGGTAAAGAGCTTTTTTGAGTCAGATAGCTACCACTTGCCCACCTATGAAGAGATGGCTCAAATTCACACCCCAGAAGAGCTGGATAACACCTTAAATATATCTGCCATGTGTTCAGAATACGATATCTTAGGGCCTCCCTCTCCTCCTGATTTTGCTTGTCCAGAAGGAATGTCTCCCGACGAACTTTTGAGGTCTCTGTGTAGAGATGGCTGGCGCGAAAAAATGGGCCACATAGGTAGGGAGAACGGGGACTTTCCTGAATATGGTAAAAGAGTAGATAAAGAAATTTCTATTTTTACCGAGGCGGGGCTATCTAGTTATTTTCTTATTGTTGAGGACATATTAAAATACGCAAAGTCTCGCAACTATCTAATAGGGCCGGGACGAGGAAGTGCTGCGGGCTGCATGGTCTCTTATTTAATAGGAATTACACAAATTGATCCGGTTCCATACAACCTAATCTTTGAAAGATTTTACAATGCCGGTAGAAATGCAAAAGGGCGAGTGTCGATGCCGGATATTGACGTTGATGTGCCCAAGCACTCTAGGTCGGACATAATACAATACATACAAGGCAAGTACGGTACTGACAATGTTGCTCAGATCGTAACCTTTCAGACCCTTAAAGGAAGAGCCTCCCTTAAGAGAGTTATGGCAGCAAGGGGTAATATACCCTTTGATGAACAAAACTCTATCACTTCCCATATATTGGATGAGGCCAAGATAGCAGACGAATTGCAAGACATGAGAGACGAGCTGGGAACCGCATCGGTGATAACTTGGGCCTTAGAGAACAAGCAGGATAAACTGAAGGACTGGTGTGAGATTGATGAGAAAGGAAACCTGCAAGGAAAGCTATCTAAAATTTTTGAGCAGGCAGTCCGACTTGAGGGAACAAAGATCATACAGTCAAAGCATGCCGCAGGAGTGGTTATTTCTCCTCTTCCTATTTACGACGTTTGCCCTATGGTAATTGACAGAGAAGGCAAGGGACTATTGGCTGGCTTTGAAGGTCCGAGCTGCGAAGACGTTGGCTTGCTCAAGCTAGACATATTAGGTATCAAGATGTTGGATAAGATAATGGACGTAGCCAATATTCTCAAGGTATAATAGAATAAGAGTTTCAATGGAAGAATATAAAACAGTAAAGGAACTGGGAGAAAAAATATGAATAATAGATGGATTATTGTCTTTGACTGGGAAACGGATGGTCCCAATCCCGAAACGTGCAACCCAGTAGAGCTGGCTGCTGTCCCGGTAGACCCTCGCACCTTAGAAATAAAAACAGAACAATCGTTTAAGGCAGTCATAAAGCCAACTGGGATTAACAAGGAAGAGTATTTTACAAAAGAGCGTCAGGACACAATAGCTTGGCACGCAAAGCAAAGAGGGGTAGACACTAAAGACATAGTCGCTGAATGGAAAAAGGGGAAGTCAGAGAAGGTGGTCTGGAAAAACTTTTGCAACTATTGTGCTAAGTATGAAGCAGATAAAAAGCCGGGACAATGGTTTACAGAGCCAATCCCTTCTGGGTATAACATTGTAAACTTTGATCTTGTTATAGCGAAAAGACTGGCAGAAAAACACAAAACAAAACTTCCATTTTCTAAGGTTACTAAGATTGATATGATGGACATACTCTTTATGTGGTTTGAAAACCTAGACGAGCCAACCAATATGAAGCTGGACTCTTTCAGGAAGTTCTTTGGAATGGAAGCCTCCCAAGCCCATGAAGCACTCTCTGACTGTATAGATGAGGCTGAATTACTTGTGAAGTTTATGAAGTTCCACCGAAAACAATCGAGTGTTGGCAAATTCAAAGGAGCTTTTGCAAAATGACTAAAGTTGGGTTTACATGCTCCTCGTTTGACCTACTGCATACAGGACATATCCTAATGCTCAAAGAGTGCAAGGACCGTTGCGATACTCTGTTCGTTGGATTACAGACAGATCCTACTATCGACAGACCAGAAAAGAACGAACCTGTACAGAGTGTTTTTGAAAGATTCTTGCAATTGGACTCGCTTGAACATGTAGATAAAATATTTGTATATGATACAGAAGATAGCCTAGTCCAACTCCTGAACTATATTAGGCCAGACATTAGATTCATTGGAGAGGACTGGAGAGATAAAAAATTTACAGGCAAACTATTTAGCAAACTGCACGGTGAAATATTTTATAATAGAAGATATGGATATTCAACAACAGAGCTACGTGGTCGTATAGTAAACGAATGGGACAGACTAGAAGATGAAAAATATGAAGACGTATAGTTGCGGGTGCTCTTTTGAGCTACACGAAAATGGAAAACCTATTTTTGTTACAGACATACAACAGCTACCTCTCGAATGCTCTATTACGTGGGATATGATTGGTGAAGGAAACACGAAAGGCGTTTTCCAGTTAGAGTCCCAGCTCGGAAGATCTCTAGCAAAACAAGCAAAGCCAAACAATATAGAAGAATTGTCTGACCTTATTGCGATTATGCGTCCCGGCTGCTTAGAGGCGGTAGTTAAAGGAAAGACACTTACGATGCATTATATCGACAGAAAACACAAGAGAGATCCAATTGAATTTTTCCATGAGTCTCTTGAGCCTATCCTGCAAAGTACCTATGGGATACTTGTCTATCAGGAACAAGCAATTTTAATCGCTACAGAGATTGCTGGTTTTGACCTACAAGAAGCCGACATTCTACGTAAGGCTATCGGAAAGAAAAATGCAAAGGTCATGGCTCAGGTAAAAAAATCTTTTATAGAAAAGTCCGTAATCAAAGAGATTGTTAATAAAGAGCAAGCTGAAGAAATCTTTAGCTGGATTGAGAAATCTCAAAGATATTCCTTTAATAAGTCCCATTCCGTTAGCTATGCCTATAATGCCTATTTAACGGCATACTGTAAGTCTCACTTTCCCAAGGAGTTTTTTACCTCTTACCTTAGACATGCGGTAGGAAAGCCAGACACCTTTGGGGAAGTACAAGAGCTTGTTAATAACGGAAAGCAGATGGGAATACATGTCATGCCCCCAAGTATAATAAACATGAACGAAGAGTTCGGTTTAATAAACGGAACCCCCACCTATGGTCTGACCAACGTGAAAGGGGTAGGCTCTTCTGTTTTTAAAAAAATGCAAGACGACATGGTTCAAGAAAAGATAGTCGCTTCAGATTGCGATTGGGACTGCTTCTTAATCTTAGTCTCTCCTCGCGTAAACAAAAAGGCGTTTGAAAACCTAATACTGGCTGGGGCATTTGATGCTTTCAAAATACCTCGATCAATAATGCAGCATCAGTTCAACACACTGAAGGAGTTGAGTAAGAGGGAGATAAAATGGCTGAGAGAATACAAGATAGCCTCCCCTCAGAAGACAGTCAAAGAATGCATGCGAGAGATGGTTCTTGCCTCTGACTGCAAGGACAAGGACAGGCCCATTTTTAGAAAGAACAGGACGCCTATTGTGGAAGACCTTATAGACACATACAGCGATCCCGGATATGAGCTTTACGACTCACCTTCTTGGGTGGCAAAACAAGAGCAAGAGCTTTTAGGGATTTCTTTAACGTGCAATAAGGTCGACGAATGTGATACTACCAAATCTAACTGTAGCTGCAAGGAATTTGTGGATGGCTTTGAGAGCAAGCATGGTATATATCTTGCAGTTCAGATAGACAAAATTAGGGAATGGGAAATCAAAAAAGGACGAGCAAAAGGGGAGATGATGGGATTCTTAACTATCAGCGATTCAAGCTGCTCTCTTGATAGCGTGACCGCCTTTTCCGAAGAGTGGTTAAAGTATAAGAAACTTATGTATGAAGGAAATACAGTTCTTCTGCGGGGGTATCGAGACAAGGGGCGTGGAGGTTTTTTGGTAAAAAAGGTGGAACAGTTAAGAAGTTAGTTTGATAAGTACGCTATAATAGGATAGAACATGGATAGATTAATAGAAGAGAATATGGGGCTTGTGGTCTCTGTTGTAAACTCTTTTAAGCCCCACAATGCGACTGAGCGAGATGACTACACTCAAGCTGGTAGGATTGGGCTATGGAAGGCTTTGAAGAAATATGACGTAGAAAAAGGGGCTGCCTTGTCAACCTTTGCTTGGAACCCGATAAGGTGGGAAATAATAAAGGAAATAAAATCCCTTAAAAAAGACAGGTATTTATCCTTCTCTCTAGCCCCCACACCAGTCTATATTCAAAAGGAGGCATTCTGGGAATCTTGTCCAGAAAACATAACTAATGAAGAGTGCGAACTATTGGAACTGCGAAGAATGGGATATACCCTAGATGAGGTTGCGGGTATAGCAGGTAGGAGCAAGTCCTATATTAAAAAAGTATTATATAGAGCTATTAATAAAGTAAGGGAATCGGATGAGCAATAAGAAAAAAAGGCTGTTAATACTGTCTGAGTCCCACCACCTTGCTTCTGGCTTTGGGACATATGCCAAGGAGATTATATCACGACTTCAGGATACCGGTAAATACGAAATTGCCGAGTTTGCTTCATGGGGTCGCAAGGATCAAATAGGAGAGGTTCCTTGGATATATTATGGAAACCTACCCGAAGACAACAACCAACAAGAAGGTGAAATATATGGTTCCAACCCGGCCAACAACTTTGGGATATGGCGATTTGATCGAGTGGTTATGGATTTCAAACCAGACGTAGTACTAACTTACAGAGACCCTTGGATGGACCAGTGGATAGCAGACTCTCCCCTTAGGAAGTTTTTTCATTGGATCTGGATGCCCACTGTAGACTCGGCTCCCCAGAAACGAGAGTGGCTTGAGGTATTTCAGAAATGCGATGCTGTATTCACCTATTCTGAGTTCGGAACAAAGACCCTGAATGAAGCTACTCAGTCTAATATAAACGTAGTAGGGTGCGCCTCTCCCGGAATTAATCCAAAAGTATTTAAGCCTGCGAAAGACAAGCAAGGGCTAAGGGAGTCTCTTGGCTTGCAAAAAGACTGTTTCATAATTGGTACGGTAATGAGAAACCAGCGTAGGAAATTATTCATCGAGCTAATGAAGTCCTTTAAGACGTTTTTAGAGAATGGACCGAAGGAAATAACAGATAAAACCTTCTTGTATTTGCACACTAGCTACCCAGAAAAGCAGGGCTGGGATATCGGAGGTGCAGCAATAGAGCTAGGAATTGCCCACAAAGTCATATGCACTTACATATGCAGGAGCTGCAATAGGTGGTTCCCTTCAAAGTTTAAAGATGCAATTTGTACCTGTAAGTATTGCGGAAACAGAACGAGCTTTATGCCGAATGTCTCCTCTGGTCTTGAGGTTCCAGATTTAGTTAAAGTGTATAATCTCTTTGATCTATATGTCCAGTACGCTATCTGCGAAGGTTTTGGAATGCCTCAGGTTGAGGCTGCTGCCTGCGGAATACCTGTGGCAGCAACAAATTACAGCGCAATGGAAGATGTTGTAAGACACACTAAAGGCTTTCCTATTGCAATAGATAAGCTCTTCAGGGAGGCCGACACGGGGGCCGACAGAGTATATCCCAGTAACGACAACTTAATAGAAGTTTTTAATCTATTTTTTACATCAAGTGACAAATTCAGAAAACAAAAATCAGAGGAGGCAAGAAAGGGGGCTATTACGAGGTATAATTGGGAGGACACCGCTTTAGTCTGGGAAAAATATATTGATTCCTATTCTCCAGTAGACCTTCAAGGAAAATGGGAGTCCCCCCCTTTTTATAAGAGAACTATATCAAAAGAAGAAATTCCTCAACAGGTAGGTCACTCTGACTTTGTGCGGTGGCTATACTCTATGGTTCTGCAAGAACCAGAAGGTATGTTCTCATTTGAGGCCTGTAATTTCATTAGTTCCCTAAACATGGGAGCGGATATCATAAACGGAATGGAGCCAATGAGCAGGGAAAAAATAGTTGATATATTCCAGCATAGAGTTATCAGACATAACGAACTAGAAAAGGCTCGCACATTGGGAACAGACTACGGAACAGCGTACTTCAAAAAGGAAGCATCGCAAAGTGAAAAATAAACAAACATTACTTACAGTCACTCCCTTTAAGGAAACTTCGCAAGAGGGGCAAAAATCTCTCTCTCTGTGTTCGTCCCTTCATAAGGACAAGTCTTTTTATTGCATACACAAGCACTATTCTCCCGCTAACGCCGAGACTCTTAACGAAGGAATATATATACAAAACAGTTTCGACCATGGAGATTATGATATATGCATTGAGAACGTTAATCCTGCTTTTATAACTAAAGTTGCACATCCAACAGTGGCTTTTTATGAGCCCCAAACTGAGAACCAAAGAGCCTACAATACACAGCTATGCCTACCAGACTTTCTGGCTGTTCGCTCAAAGCTACAAAGGAAGGTTCTTCCCAAAGAGGTAAGGGACAACGCTTTCGTGGTAAGGCCAAATATTTGGATGCACAACAGGAGAGAGCTAATAGGGAATATTGTGGGCGATTTTGTTTTTTACGTTCCCTTTCTGGGTCAAACATCTAATATGGACAAAATAATAACAGCATATTATCATTCGTTTTCTAATAACGACCCTGTTAAGCTGGCCTTCGCTTCCCAAGATCACGAAACATTTGACAAATTCGTATCCGAAATGCAAAACCGGTTACGTACACATGGCCCCGATTTGTATCCGCCCATATTAACGTATTCCAGTGTTGACGAAATGCATAGCGTTGGCAACTGCTGTATAGACGTTTGCTCTTCCTATGAAGTCCAATTCCAAACTCTTGTTGCTTTTAGGGCTTGCAATCCCTCGATTATAATGGAAGGGTCCTCTATTAACGAATGGTGTCCCGACGGTTTTGTCTATAGAACCCCCAGCCATCCCGATATAACTAACATGCAAGAACCTCAGGCATTAGAACTTTATACAGGAAAAGAAACCTGTCCACACCCCACCTCTCTCGGCATAGCAAAAACTATGAGAGAGGCTTTCGATAATAGGTGGGAGTTTATGAAAAAGCAAAAATGCGTGACCCTAGAGGCTCCGAACGCATTTGGAGATGAAGGCTTTCTTGCCTCAATAAGGGAGATACCATGTTTCCAGTAAACAATATAATAAAACAAAACATTAAAAAGGACAGGTCTTTTGTTGTTGTTTGCTCAAACAGTCAAGAGTACGCTAAGAATCTAGGCTTCTGTGAGGGTGAAACTTTTTACATACTTCGGGGAGACAAGTGGTCAATACCTAACTCTGATTTGAAGGATAATGTCAGGATCATGAAGACCACGGAACTTTGTGTGTGTTCTAGTATTTGTGCCGTCATATGCCTTGGGGCTCTCGACGACTTTGACATAGCAAGATCCATTTCTCACCAATTGGGAGTTCCTCTTGTTCAGATTCATACGACCGGAATGAAGACCTTTGCTGGACATCCATTTTCTTCTCAAATGGGCAAAAGGCCCAATCCAACAGTGGGAGATGTTAATGTGTCTCTTCTAGAGGAAGTCTCTTGTTTTGTAGAGCCCGAACTTAAGAAAGACACGAGTGGTGAAGCTTATATGTCTGGAGACGCCCAGCTCTCCATAAATATACCGAATGTCAAAATCGAACTAGAGGAAAACGCTATACCAAAAAGTGCGTCTGTTCTATACATCAATACGGCGACTCCCCCTGAAGTATTATCAAAGTTTAATGCTATACTGGATGGCTTCACGATAGAGCCATATGATAGAAAAAGCCCTTATGATACCGGCGTATTTATAGAGACATGGGTTGGGGATACTATTATACCCCTAGAGATCATGCAGCGCGGAGGTGTTGTGTTTTTGCCCTACAGTGAAGAAAGTAATGTCATTATTCAAGATGGGGAAAACGGCTTTCTGTACAACGACTTGCCTGAGCTTCATGAAAAGGTGAGATATTTAACTGAAAAGGAAGGGCTGTTTGACAAAATTGGTAAGAAAGCCAAGGAGAGTTCTATTGAATTTACCTGCGATAAGGAATACTTTCGTTCTGCATGGGAAGCATTGTTTAACACCCTACAAGACATGGTGAGTAAGGTAGACGGGTTTTATAACCGCTAAAATGATATATAATAAAGGACGACGCCTATGAAAGTTATAGTTTTTGCCGAAAAAGAAGCTGCTCCCTTTTCCGTAGGGGCAGACGGAGACACTTTAGTAATAAGTAACGAAGAAGTAAGCTCTATCAAGCCCAGTATATGCGAACAATTAGAGTGCTTTGATGTTTTAGAAAGTCACGAAGATCCAGAAATTCTCACAACCTTACTAACGAAGGTCAGGATTGGCGGCACAATAAAGATCAAGGGAACAGACAGTTTGCAAGCATGTAGAATGAGGGAGAGGGGCATTCTGAGTAACGCTGACTTTTCCAATATCGTTGTTTTTCACAAACAAAGATGTCACGACATACAACATATTCTTAAAAAAATCAAAGAGACCAAAGCCTTTGAAATAAGATTCGCAGGCGTTTCCGGTACAGAGTACTTTTTAGAAGCAAGGAGAAGCAGTTGAGCAAGATCCCTTTAAACAATCCAATAAAACAAATCCATACCTCTTGTGCGGACTGTTCGTTTGCAAACTACTCTGGACTAACCCAAACGTCTTGCGAGCTTGGGAGAATTAGTAATTACAGAAGCTTGGGGGTAGAAATCCTTGAGGCATATGACGATGACAAAAAAGAGTTCTTCGTTGTCAACGACAGAATATGTATTTACCATCGAGGTCCAGACTGGGCAGCTCTACACGAAAAGTCTGAACTTGCCGACAAGGTTAAGGAGGAAGTTAAAGTCCCTTATCAATGCGTTTTGCTTGCCTCGCCCGAATCCTATGGTGATCTTTCTGAATTTAGATCTCAGGTATCTTCTTTGTCAAAACAAAAGATTATTCCTCAATTCGTCAGCATTATACTTCCAAACGTAGCAGTAGGGGGAAGTCAGATGTATGACACTAACTTAGAAATTGAAAACATAATGAAGCAATATCCTGAGCTTCAGTGGAGGATTCAAAATATACTAAGGGAAGATATAAGTCCGAGATCTGCAATAGACCTAGCAGTAGATTCTATATACTTTAAAAAGAAAGTGATGTTCTATATCGTGTTTGAATCTGGCTTGGAAATTCCAGAAAGCTTTAGCGAAGAGCTAAATGACGCCCTGTTTAAAGATGAAATAAAGCCAGCTTTTGCAAGGGCAGCGGTGGGAATGCATGGACTTTTGGTCAATAGAACATTGCACAGAAAGCATACCGGAAACGCATTTAATATAAGCGTTGAAACAAAGATAGAAAATCTAGAGGAGAATAGCGAACCATATATATATAACATTACAGACATATGCCCAAGCTTGAAACAGTAATAATAGCACACGAAACGTTGGTAAAGGTAGTCCAAGATCACAAGCGAGTTATATCTTGGTATAACATACCTCCTTCTAAAAACTTTTTCAGTGAAGTATATAGTAAAAGCACTAATTACGATATTTTTGGAATTGTTCCCCATCCTTTTTGTTTTGCAAGAAGAAGCTCTCTTTCAGTAATTTTAAATCTTTTTAATAAAGATCCCGCTACAAACGCGGTAGTTTTGTCCAAAGCAAACAAAGAAGGCCCAAGCCCCATCTTCATTAATAGAAAACTTTTTGACCCCTCCTCCGCCCTGCTCCTAAAAGAGATAAACGACTATTGCAAGAAAAGGTCTTTAAAGATATATACCATGGAAGGGATTTTCAAGACCCTATGATTAAAAATAAAAAAATAACAGTGATAATACCATCTGCCGGAGTAGGAAGGAGGATGAAGTCTTATGGGCCAAAGTGCTTGATAGAGCTAAGTCATGAACATACGATACTAGACAGGCAAATAGAAATCATCAAGTCTACGTTTCCTTCACCTGAAATAATTATAGTCTGTGGTTTTGAATCAGACAAGGTTATATCTAAAGCCCCGGAAGAATGCATGAAACTAGAAAACGAGCTGCACGAAGTTACCAACGTAGCAAGAAGCGTAGGGATGGCTCTCCGCGCTACAAAAGCATCTGAGGTAATAATAATAAACGGAGATCTGGTCTTCAATAAGATAGCCCTTACAAGCTTAGACTACTCCACCTCATGCACTTCCGCAAATAAAGACGAGCGTATGGACGGGGAGGTGGGTTGCATTGTAGACGAAAATGACAATGTAGCTAATATGATGTACGATTTAGACCTAAAGTGGAACCAGATTATTTACCTAACAGGAACTGAGCTTAGTCTATTCAAAAAAGAGGTGTGGAGAACAAAGCACAAAAAGTATTTCTTATTTGAAATATTAAATAAAGTTATTTCCAAAGGGGGAAAGATCAAATGCATTAGGGATGATGGAGTAAGACTTGTAGACGTTGATAGTTCAAGAGACATTTCCAGAGCAAAGGAAATAATATGAAGATAGTCATTGATAACAGGGTAAGAGATTTTCCAAAGATAGCCAATTGTCTGTCTGCCTGCAAAGTGCCGTTTAAGGTTTGGAGCCCCCAACAGCTTAGTGAGCTAGACATGATAGACAAGGTGGCTCCCGATGTTTTGTTTTATTCTCCAGAGGCAGACAGCCACTCTATATCCCATGGAGCGAGAGGAAGAAATATGGCCCTTGTTTATGTGGGCGAGTTTCCCGAAGAAGGTGCGGTAAACCCATCTATCATATTGGGAAGCTCCTTTAGTAAGGAAGTTCCGCTAATCCCATTGCCAAACTACGTTGCTGACATCTTTGGAAGTCATGAAGGAACCTTTTCGGAAGAAATGGCCTGCGATGTTTGTTGTTTTACCGAAAGCCTTCATGGTCTCACTCAGCAGGTATCGTCCTCCTTGGTCAAAACGCTGATTGGTTTTAACGCTCGTTTTTTTGGATCTATCCCGTTGAATATCAAAAATTATCTTGGCCCTGTGGGACCTCAGGTGAGGAGTAACATATGCGCATCTTCTGTGTTTTGCGTAGATGCTTCGGGATCGACGTGGGGAGAGATAATGTTCTCCGGAGGGGTGCCTGTTGTTTTTACAGAAGATAATATTAAAGCTATTACCTTTTCAAATATCAGCGAACTCAAAAAGATACTAGGGAAGAGGAGGGAAGATCAAGAAAGACCCAATAGTATAACAAAAAGTGTGGCTCTTGTAGGCAAAAACTATGCGTCTCCATTGTCAGAGATATTTAACGCCATAGGGCTGTCAAACCACGCAGCCAATATACAAAAAGAAAAGGGGAGGAGACTATAATAATGATAGGAATAATCAAAGAATCTTTTGACATTAAAGCATTACGGGAGCTTGAGGAATTGTCGAAGAAGGAAGACCTATGTCTCTTTACAGACTCCCATATGCCTCCTATAGAAATGAACAACATTCCCATTTCCTCAATAGGCAGAAGCTTTAATTTTACAGGGATACTTATATCGACGTGCTATAAAACCACAGAAGTGTTATTGCGTAATAAAAGTTCTAACAAAAGGATGTTCTATGTTAGAGATCTGGAGTGGACTCAGCATAGCAAACTGCCGTATGAAAAACTTCTAGACCTATACTGTAGTCCTAAAGTTAAGCTAGTTGCCTCTACTGTAAATGTATATAATGACATCTCTACCTTTTTTAGGAAACCAGAAGCGGTAATAGAAGGTTGGGATTTTGATAAGATAAAGGAGATATTTAAAAATGTATAACGAAATGTCTAAGCAAGAAAAAATAACTTTCCTTAAGCAAAGATACCTAAAAGAAAAGTTAAGCTTTTCAGAAATAGCAAAGATATCCCAAACGTACTCTAATAGAATAAGGAGAGATGCTAAGAAATTCGGGATAAAGGCTAGGAGCCGTAGCGAGGCGGCTATAGTAGCCCTAGAAGCAGGTAGGCTTTCTCACCCAACTAAGGGAAAGGAAAGAGACAGTCTTACTAAAATGAAAATAAGCGAAAGTCAAGGGCTAGTGTGGGATAATCTGAGCGACTCAGAAAAACTGCAAAGATCAGAAATAGGTAAAAGGTCTTGGGATAAGAAATCAGCCTCGGAAAAGAGGGAGCTGGTGAATAGGGGTTCTGCTGCTATCAGGGAGGCGGCCCGGATAGGCTCTAAAATGGAAAGATTTTTGTTAGAAGGTCTTACCAAGAAAAAAATCATGGTACAATTTCATAAGGAACACTTTCTGAGAAACCAAAAGCTTGAGGTCGATCTTTTTGTTCCAGATCTTAGGACAGCCATAGAGGTTGATGGGCCGTCTCACTTCGAACCAGTGTGGGGAGAAGAGAACTTGGCTAGAAACCAGAGGTCGGATAGAGAAAAAACAGGACTTATTCTCTCTCAGGGAATGGTATTGATCAGGATCAAGCAAAACAAAAGAGCTTCTCAGAGATATTTTAGACAAACTCTTTCCGAACTTGTTGAAACTTTAAATAACATCAGGACTAATTTCCCTCCAGAAGGTGAAAGGTACATAGAATTATGAGTAAGACAGAACTTGATGCAATGGTAGAAGAAGTAGAAGGCGATGATGCTCTAGAAACTGAGGAGGTTGATAATATAGTCACTTCCGAAAGCCCCAAGTGGAGCGAGCACGTTCTAGACCAGATGGACGATAGTGAGCTGAGAGAAGGAAATCCTACTGTAGACGGACTACGCCGGGTAACGGAAAGAATTTATGGAGAAATAATTTCATCTACCAGTGATGTGATCAAGGCAGACGAAAGAGCTTGCACCATTAAGCATACTTTGCAAATCCAAAAATACTCTACGGGCGCTACAATCACTGTAGACGGGTGTATTGATGTTCGATATCAAAACGTCCCGCATCCCTTTAACCAGCACTTAGTAGCCACGGCTGATACAAGAGCAGAAGGAAAGGCCCTGAGAAGAGCTCTTAAGCTCAGAGTTATTACGGCAGAAGAAATGCAAAACACTTCTGAAGATGACATACTGGCGGCTGAGGAAAATATAACTGACCAACAAATATTGGCAATTAACCAAATGTGTAAAAGATTAGACATTGACTTAGTAGGTATAGTAAAAAATACCTGTGCTAATGTAGAATCTATTAGGAACGTAAACAATCTTCAGGGTAGGATGCTTTTAAGCTCGTTATCAGAATATCAAAGAAAGACTTCTTCGATAACAGATGACATTAAAGGTTATAATTCAGAATGGAGAGAAAACTTTGATTCCGGAGGTGAAAAATGAAGGCTAGCGTAAAAGTAACTAATGAACTGTCTTTCCAAGTAGATGCCGAAACAGAAGAGGAAATGTTCAAGCAAGTAGCTAGGGTTCAGGAAATTTTTAAACATGAGTCCTGTGGAAAATGTAATTCTGCGGAAGTCAAGTTTGTGTGTCGTCACGACAGCTCTGAGAACGATTGGCTTGAAGTGGTCTGTCAAATCTGTCGAGGGAAGTTAATTTTTGGACGCACCAAGAAGGGTGGTCAGATCTATCCTAAGATACGGTGGGATCAGCTGTCTGAAAAACAAAAAGAGCAACGGATCAATGAAAAAACCTATGCCGAAAAGAATAGGGGATATCTGCCAGACAAGGGGTGGTTCATCTATAAGCCCCCTGTGGTCTCCTAGGACTGCTCCTGCTGTGTTTTTTAAAAAATAGGCGGGTTGAGACACCCCCTTTTTTAATTCAGAGCGATATTAACGAAAAAAAGGGAGGCCGGAAAGAAAATCTCCGTGCCTCCCGTCTCGTTAATCTTACCTTTTCCCATAAAGTCTTTGTATTTGACCGATGTCATCAGCCATAGGCTTGAGGGAGTTGTTGATATAGGGAAACATTAGTGCATCTTGATCTATGGAGTGACCAAGACCAAGCAAATGCCCTATCTCGTGAGCTGCTACCGACCGAAGTATGACTCCTTCTTCCGAGTTGGAGGGAAGGACCCAGCGTTCCGCCAGATCAAACTTTGACATTAACACTCCGTTATACTTGCGACTAGGTGGAAGTTGAGCCCAAGCCAACGTTCCTCCGGACTTTCCAAAGCCCTCTCTTCTGCGCTTACCTGTTGTTATATACAGGTCAAATTCTTCGTTGGCCCGAACTTGCTCAAACGTCAAAGGGACGACCTCAGACCAAGAGTCAAATGCTAGTCTAAATTCACCGTCCCAGACTTCGCTAGGGAGATCATAATTATCCCCTTTAGCAATATGGTATCTAAAGTGGTCTCTGTTCCACTTACGACTGCCGAGACTGGCGTTTTCTTGCGTTAAAATTTTAGCTCTACAGAAAGAGCCCGGCTTACTGAAAATACCATTAGCCGAAGCTTCTCCGGGCATAGAGAGTTCCATACCCAAAAATGCCATCAGGGCGCAATGGCTTAAAAAACCTCTTCTGTTTTCTTGCATGTCTTTGCTCCATCGTAAATTGTTCTTAACTAGCCTTTTTTGAGAAACGGAATGAGATTACCCACAGACTCAAGCGTCCACCATCCCTGCCACAGACCTAAGCCAAGAACCCCACTGCCTACTAGCAAAGCAAACAGGATAGGCCTCTCTCTTGCCGCTACTAGCGGGTGAGTTGCGGCATAAAGTAAATTCTTAATAGGTTTGCCTTTTTGAAAGCTCATCATACACCTCTTTCTACAACAAAATCTACTAACAAATAAAAACCCCTCTTATGGGGATCACAGAATGTAAGGGAGCCCGTCGCTCGCCACTATACCATACACCTAGATTTAGTGTATTTAGCTGATTAATTTATTTTGGTAGCAATCGAGTTGCCAAGATCCTTGCACACTCCTGCCGTTTTGGAGGGCAGCTAACCGTCGTCCTTGTGCTTCTTAAAGAAAGGAAACAGCTTATTTAGATACTGCTTTCTATTGTCACAACCACACCCATCTATCCCAAATACCTTTTCTATTCTTTCGGATGTAATGCCTATTTTAGATAGTACATTCCCTATGGCGTCTCCAAGCCCCGCATTTTCTTCATTAATGCTTTCTATGTCCACTCCCTCTTCGTGTAGTTTTTCTATAAACCTGTTAGCCAAATCATGCTCACTCAGAGCTTCTGGAGGAAGGCTCTCTGGATTCGGATGGGTTCCCATTATGTCCGGGGAATTTTTTTCCACTCTTGTCATGTCAATATCTCCATTTTCTGAATGACGCTTGAATCTTATTATTTTTTCTCCGTCGGGAACGGCTATTTCTGTTGGTGACCAAGACATGTCTTCTATTCCTTATATCCAAAAATCTTATTTAACCATTCTTTTCTCTTGTCGCACCCGCAGTCGTGCAGGCCAGAAACCTTTTTCATCATCTCGGTGGTAATTCCGAACTTAGACAGTACCTTAGCAACTGTGTCTCCTAGCCCCTTCGAAACTTCTACTTCTTCTTCGTCAAGGTCTACGCCTTCTTTTTGAAGCTCTCTAATCGCTTTAGTTACTTGTGACTTTGCAACGCTTAAGTCTCTTTTTTCTTCTGCCTTCTTGATCCCGTCTTTTGTGTGTTGGGGACAAAATAATTCCCAGTAGAAATCTCTATTCTGCTGATCCCCTTGGCACTGGCGTCGAATAGGTTCGCTAATATTAGCCTGATATATAGGGCAATGTCCTGCCTGTTCGCAAAGGCATTCTGTTGGTGCTCCCTTGATATTTTCTTCCATCTAATTCTCCTACCTTTTATTACTCTCTATAAATATTGTAGCCTCAGACTTAGAGAAAATGTTTGATTTATTATGGAATTAGCTCTTCTAATATTGCTTTTCGTACAAACTCCAAGTCTTCCGGGAAATCAACACTAATTGACGCACTATCTACTTTCTTACCCACTATCTTATATCCATTCTCAATAAGTCTAAGAAGCTCATGGTCTTCAATTTTTTCCATAGGAGATCTTTCCATACTGGAGTACCTTTCAAGAATTTCTCTAGAGAAGGTCATAATATGATAAGCCTTTAGTCGATAATCAACTGGATTTCTGGCAGAACAAGGTATATCACCACGAGATATATACATAACTTCGCTCTTAGAATTTAAGACAACCTTAAAATCTCCCGGTGAGTTGTCTTCTCTAAATTCCGTAACCAGAAGAGAAGCGTCGGCATCTTCTGAATTGTTAAAAGCATCAATGCTAGTTTGAATATGAGCAGGATCTAAGAGAGCCTCATCCCCCATGCAAACCACAAAAATATCCCCTTCAATACTTTTGATAGCTTCTGCTGCCCTTTCCGTACCATTCTTGTGATCAACCGATGTTAAAATAGCTTTACCCCCATGACTCTCCACAACCGATACTATTTCCTGACTATCGGTAGCGACATAAACTTCCGACAGGACTGGACTTTGTTTCGCTCTATTTAAGACGTGTACAACCATAGGAAGCCCGCAAATGTCTACCAGCGCCTTTTGAGGAATACGACTCGATTGTAATCTAGCCGGAATAATACCTATTACCCTACTCATTATGTATCAATCTATCTAGGTGTAAAATGTAATCTTGCAACTGTAAACATTTTCTAGTATCTCAACAAGCCGAAGAAGTACCTGTTTATAGTTATCAAGTAGATGGTTTTTAATTCCTGTTCTCTCGTACACCTGCTGATTAAGAAGATCTATTGTTGGTTGGTGAAAGTAACTTCCGGGAGCATAACCTGTTCCACCGTCTACGCCTATTACTTTAATAAGGTCGTATTTCCCATGTTTTACCAGCCAGTGCAATGCTCCAGCGGTTGTGTGATGGTGACAGATGCTACCACTCAACAAATACTCTATCAGCTTACTGGGATCTCCGGTAGGGTTTATTTTTTCGTTATATACTATTTTATTAACATCCTTTATCTCGTCCAACAGATGCATTCCGCCCAAACCAGTTTTGGCCCATTCTGGAGTCAGGTATTTTTTGGGCGTGACTATGTTTTTTATTTTATGAACAGTGCCCCTTAATGTGGTATAATAGTTGTGCGTGCAAAAACAATAATCCACATCTCTATTTGTAAAAATACCCGCATCATTTACAACAGAAACATCGTCAGAATCGTTCATAAACTCATCAGCGTGTATAGCCGATGGACCCTTCCCTATTAGACAGGTGGATTTCATAACGATTCCTCGGGGCAAAATACAAGCTTGCCGCTTTCCCTCCTGATTATAATAGCTTCTGCCCGCTCACTCTCTATAAAAAAGTCAGCGTCAGACTCTACAAAATGTTTGGCCTTAAAGTTAGCAGCTTCTTGTATGTGGTTTTTATTCCGGACATCTTCCCTTTCCGTTGGATACATTATTAGCGAAAGGTATTCAATGCCATATTTTTTTAACCAGCCTTCTGTTATGTCTCTATATTTTTCAAGTCTTGCCGTCACTATACCGCAACAGGTAGACTTGGGCATTCTATGATAAAAAGGCTCAACGTTCTTTATGTAGTCTATATAGTCCTTTTCGTTTATACATTTTTCATGTGGCACATTTGGACAAAGTATACCATCAAAGTCCAAGAGGGTACGCTCTACGTAAGTGGAGTTGAATAGATTCCATTCGAGAGCATGAGGAGGTGGAAGAATCTTTGCAAAAAAGTCTACCTTGTCTACTGAGGCTGGATGCGTATAAACGGTGGCATAAAATGCATCCTCCTTTATTTTGCTCCTGACTAATTCAATCGCCTTTCCTGAAAAAGTCGTATCATCAATAACCAAAATCTTGCCTTCGGGATTGCCATAGTCTTTCATTCTATAGCCACCAAAATCCGAAAACGCCGACATGGGCTCAAGATCATAGGAAAGCTTGTTCATTGTATAAATTGGCAGGTTTAACCACAGGGCAATCACACTAGCTGGCAACACTCCCGACCTTGGTATGCCAAGGACACCTTTTAAGTTTAAGTTAACGATTTGAGGTAGTAGTAAGTCTCTACAGTCTTCGATAAGATTATTGAATGTTACGAATCTATCTCTACCCTCCATTTGCAGATAAACTTTTCTGACCTCTTCTCTTTTTCGTTTAATCTGATATTTTTTATGGATTCCTTCTCTCTCTTGAGGGTGCGCCCGTTTACAGGCAAGAAAGTCGAAGTTCCTGTCTATGTGTGCTCGATGCAGCTCACAATATCCAGTTCCCGTGCATATACATCTTTCCATATCTTTCACTAACCGCAGGTTCCTCCCGGTGGTAACGGAGTAGCTATAATCCTAACATTGGTCATTCCGAGACAGTCCGGAGTATCGACCCCGTCACCTGTGCAGCAAGAGCAATTCCAAACCCCACTGGTTATTTCAAAAACGGTTTTCCAGTTATCTGGATTTCCACTGCCACACTGTGTTTTATGCATAGCCCAAGTATAAAGATCGGGACCATTAGGCGAGCATCCCTCTGAGGGCACTAGTGCGTCCTGTGACGTATAGTATCCACTAGGGCAGGTGCAGTAGTCTCCATCACTCCAATAAGCTCCGGGAGGAGGGTTGTACCACTGGTGCCACTGAAACCGTAATTGATAACGACATCCATGACAGTCGTCCTCAAAGTTAGGAGCTTGCTGAGCAGCCCCTACTATATCACAACAGCATAAAGAAATAGTAATACGTTCTCCGCTTCCACAGCCCCCTATCCCATCGCATATAGTCTCTGTTCCAGCCCATTTTTCATGCGGGAAATCGTTAAGGCTTTTTTCATAATTCCTCCAGTCTTCTTCGGGACAGGCCATACACCCTGTATAAAGATCGGGATGATAGCACCATTCCCCTCCTATCGATTCTTCTGGATTCGTTCCGCTACAATAGGGAATCCCCGACTCTCGGGTAAGCATAAACTGGGTGCCATCTAATCCCGCGCAATTACCTCCCAAGTCATAAAAGGTCAAGCAGATATCTCCGGTGGGTGGGCATGGGCAGCAATGAGACGGACAGGAATTCAAGCCAACTGGATTATCTTCGTTACATTTAGTGCAACATGTGCAGCATCCTGTGGGTTGAGCGTCATTAAAGGGCTCTTCCCATCCGGGCCCTATAGTAATTGATTTGGGCATTATAAATTCCTTTATCCTAAAATCTTTTATATCTTATTCGCAACAGTCACAGAGTCCGTCATCTTGAGTGATACCCGTAAAGAGGCCGCATGAGCTAAATCTAAGAGTTACATAATTAATAGTAAGAGAGTCGCCAGTACAGCACACATCTCTAACAACAGATACTCCTGTTGCCAGTCCGCCGAATAATGGACCGCCACCACATAAGGGATCAAGTGAAATATCGACCGAGCAGGAATCTCCGGGTGTTTCCACGGCCACGATTCCGCATCCGTACTCGAACTTGTTAATGGGCCTGTTGAATCCTCCACTGCAAGAGTTAAACCAAAATTCAGTTCCTATCGCATATCCGCAGTCGTCGGACGTATCCTGCCTGATACTGATACCGGGTCCAGCAAATACCGAGTCAAGAGGTTGGTCAGCAGGAGGAGAGAGTGCCGCCACAAAATTAGAACAGGTTGCACTCCCCTTGTACCTAGTGGGTATCGCGTCCACTATATATTCACAGCTAGATCCAGATTGTTTTACATGGATACCGCTCCTGAAGTGAAGAGTCTCATACCAAGCCTTACCGGTGTTATAGGAGGAGTCCTTGCAAGATCCTGTATCTAAGACATCAACAACATATCTAGTTGCCATGACTTTAGGCTGCAAATCACTATCGTATATGTGCAACCCTGAGCCAAACTCCAAGCATGTGAGCCCAGAGCAATCTGTAACCACAGGAGTGTAGCTAAGCGGAGAGCAAGAATTTGAGTCTTTTACCTTCACGTTACCGCAAGCATATATCTCATACTCGCAATCGTCCTTCTTCTGTACGCCTATTCCTTCTGCGAATTTCAAATGATTAAAAAAGACATGATCGTAACTTTCGGTTCCGGCACAGTCCGTATCAGTGGAGCTAAGGTAGTGGTCAGCATCAATCCTGTAAGTGCAGTCTCCGCTGTGAACGACCTTTAGGCCCGTGCCGGCATCTAGGCTGTTAAAGAATTTCATTCCGTCTATGGTAGGGGTGTGATCGCAATATGCACTGTCATGTATGTGATGGTCAGCATCAATTCTGTAGGCGCAGTCCCCGCTGCTAATGACCTTTAGGCCTGTGCCTGCAATGAGATTGTTAAAGAATTTCGCCCCATCGACGGAGGGTACGTGGTCACAGTATCCAGAGTCGGTAATATAATGGTCTGCGTCTATGGTGTACTCACAATTCCCCCCCTCCTGCTCATTGACCTTCAGGCCACTTCTAAAAGTAAGCAATCTAAAGAATTCGTCTTCTACCGTTGCCGTATGGTCACAGTATCCAGAGTCGGTTATATGATGATCGGCCCGAACGGAATACTCACAATCTCCGTCGTCGACCAAGTACAGTCCGCTGTCAAAATTTACCTTGTTAAAGAACGAGTATTCGACAACGTTAGACCCTCTTCCACAGCCTGAAGTGTCCTTTATATAGTGGTCTGCCTCAACCATAGCGTTGCCGCCAACAAGACTTATAAGCTTCAGGCCAGTGCCATATGTGATACAGCTAACGTCTGTACAGTTTGTGGCTACCGTTGGAGCCCAATCGCAATAGCCGGAGTCTTTTACCTGAACGGACCCTCCCGAACCACAAGCAAATAGCTCATACGCACAGTCTCCCCGATCCTTGAGGCCCAACCCGCTACCCAGCATAAGGTGGTTGAAGAACTGTTTTGTTACGGCATCATTATCTGTACAAAGACCATCTCCTTTGTGATAAGAGCCTGTGGAAGTAATATAGTGATCAGCATTTATCGCGAACTCGCAGTTACCCTCGTCTACAACCTTTAGGCCGGTTCCAAATTTAAGATTGGTAAAGAAATCATCTGTAATGGTCGCCGTATGGTCACAGTATGATGTGTCTGTAATATAATGATCGGCTTCTATCCGATATTCACAAGCTCCACCATCGACTGCATAAACTTGAAGCCCAGTTCCAAACGTAAGACATTCAAATCGCTCTTTACAGCCCGTTACCGTAGGAGTCCAATCGCAATAGCTGTTATCTGAAACCTTGATGTTCGTATTAATATAGTATTTACAATTAGATCCGGGTACGGCCTCTACAGTAAGCCCTGTATTAAAAACCAAATGAGTGAAGAACTCATTGGCTATAGCAGGGACGGTTCCTCCGCAAGGGTCCGTGTCTGTTAGATAGTGATCGGCATCAATATTGTATTTACACCCATCCCCCTCCTTATTGACCTTTAGGCCAGTTCCGAAGTTGAGGTTATTGAAGAACTCATCGTCTACTGTTCGGGTCCAGTCGCAGTATGAAGAGTCGCTAATGCGGTGATCGGCGTCTATAGTGAACTCACAGTTACCGTCGTCTATAACCTTTAGGCCGGTTCCAAATTTAAGATTGGTAAAGAAATCATCTGTAATGGTCGCCGTATGGTCACAGTATGATGTGTCTGTAATATAATGGTCTGCATCGATCTTAACAGTACAAAGGTCGCCCCCAAAATATCCCCTAAGGCCAGTGCCTAGTTCCAGATTGGTAAAGAACTGAGGCGAAGCATTCGGAGCTTGCCCAACAGAAGCAGTCCAGTTGCAATAGTCTAAGTCTTTGATGTAATGGTCGGCCTTGATTGTGTATTCACAATCGCCGTCACTAGTCACCTGAAGGCCCCTGTCGAAGTTCAGCTTGTTAAAGAACTCGTAAGTGAGAACCCCTTGTGTGTGGTCGCAATAATCTGTTCCCTTGAGATAGTGGTCTGCATCTATGCTGTATCCACAGTCACCGTATGCGAACATTTTTAATCCGGTGCCAAAGTAAAGATTTTCGTATTTCTTTGGGGTTGCGGCTGCGACAGGAGTCCAATCGCAGTAAGCGATATCTTGAACCTTAAGCGCGCTCGATATCCCGTACTCGCAGTCTCCGAAATGTTCAACGTCTATCCCTGTATAGAACGTCAACATGTTAAAGAACGTTCCCGCGAGGGTTTCTACATCGTCACAGTCTATTTTGGAAAGGTAGTGGTCTGCCTTGATCGTATATTCACAATCGCCGTCACTAGTCACCTGAAGGCCCCTTGTGAAGTTCAGCCTGTTAAAGAACTCGTAAGTGGGAACCTCTTGTATGTGGTCGCAATAATCTGTTCCCTTGAGATAGTGATCTGCATCAATGTTATATTGACATCCGTCTCCAGCCTGAGCGTTGACCTTTAAACCAGTTCCGATATTGAGCTTAGTGAAGAATTTATTTTCAACAGTAGCAGTCCAGTCACAATATGATGTATCGTTAATGTAATGGTCGGCCTCTATCTGGTACTGGCAATCTCCTACTTTATAAACCTTAAGTCCACTTCCTGCGTTTAGTTCATCAAAAACCTCGCAATCCGGCACCGTTGGGCTCCAGTCACAATACCCTGAGTCTGCAATACATGGCTGTCTCGCGTGTATGGTATACTCACAGCCTTCTCCTGTAACGGTAAGGCCCGATCCAAACCTAAGAGCTTCATACTTTACAGGTTCCGTAACCGTGGGAACTGTTCCAGTGCAATCTCCCGTGGGTTCTATGTCTACAAGTGTGAGGGCGCTGGATATAAAATAGTTACAATTATTATCTAACTCTACATCTATTCCCGTATAGAAAGCAAGGTGGTTAAAGAAGGTAGGCTCTATTGTCTCTACGTCACCTTCGCATCTTATCTTAGACAGAGTATGGTCTGCATCAATTACGAAATCGCAGTCCCCCGGATCCCCTATAACCTTTATGCCTGAACGGAAGGTGATACAATTAAAGGGTTGGCATCCCGTAAGGGATACTGAGATTCCCGTGTAGTCGCAATAACCGGAATCTGCTATCTTCTGGGGAATTGAGTCTACATAGTATTCGCAGTATTCTCCTGATCTCTTGGCAACAGTAAGGCCGCTCCTAAAAGCTAGCTTATTGAAGAATTCATACTCTAGGGTCAATCCTGCCGGCGCGCCGGTGAGACATCCTGTATCGGTCGCTGACTTCACAGAGTGATCTGCGTGAATGAAATAGGAACATCCTGAACTGCCGCTACCACCACCGGCACCGCTACCGATTACCTTAAGTCCTGTGCCTGCAATGAGATTGTTAAAGAATCCTCCCGCCAGCACGTGCGCCGTGGCTCCTGAAATGCCGCTGTGATCGCAATAGCTATAATCGTAAATATAGTGGTCGGCATTAACAATGACTTCACATTCCCGCTGCCCCGATATTGCCTGTAACCCAGTTCCAAATATAACGTGATCAAAGTTATAACAATCTAGAAGTTCTTCTCCATAAGCTCCTGACCAATCACAATATCCACTATCACTAGCCTTGAGGTCAAGGTTGATCATAATGCCGGTTAATGCAGCCACTGTGCCTTCATCAGTTGTCATGCTACCAGTTATATTGCCTGTATCGCAGCCTTCGCATCCCGTAAGACCACTCAACTGAACAAAGGAAGCCGTTATGCCAGTTCCATATACATAAACATAAGGTTCATATTTTGTCCCAACGCAGTCTAACTCTGCCCCCGCATCTCCAGTACACTGATTGTCACAGCCACTATTGTATATAACGGTGCATCCACTATCGCCCGAGCTACAAGGAATGGGATAATAGAGGCAGTCAATCGTGTCGTAAAAAGTAAAGAAAGTATCTCCGCTAGCCAACGTTCCAATACAGTCAATTGTTGCTGGATTGCTTAGTATGCCACGCTTTCTTGCTTCGTCTGTTATTAAAACACCGAGATGGTCGTAAGTAGGCCTCAGGTTTAATATCTGTATCGAACCTGTTTCTCCAGCCGAGATCCCTCCCGATTGCACCACCTTCGCCTGCATTATTCTAAAATCATTAGGAACAGTCCAAACCCCTCTGGCCCTATCAAACCTCACATCCAAGGGAGCCGTTGGCCAAGTCTGGGGCTTCCGTAGCCACATGGGTAAAAAACTATCTTCGAGCTCTTCAGGGCCGTTATGAAAAATTCCTTGCGAAGCGTCTGCTGTAGTATCCTTATAGTTAGGAATAGGCTTGCCTTCTAGGTCATATCCCCAACCATGAATTAAAAGAGGTCCCTTGAGGCCTAAGAAGCGGAAGTCCTCTGGAAAAGACTCAGCCTCCGACTCACGCACCCTCATGTTAGTTTGCGTTCCGTTCGTGGCGGAATAATCAGAGTGGGCAAGTCTTCTTGTATGATTGTGATTCGAGGAGTGATTTACAAGAGCAGGGTCTTTTTCATGCTTGGGAGTGCCGGGAGATGCGAAAGGGTCGAGATAGCTAGTGTTTATTATCGGTTCCGTATATCCGGTTATGGGAGGGTCCATCTGGTATGTGGTGCCGGGAAGATCTGCACAAGTTCCCGTAGGAGTAACATACGGAGACAGGCCCCCATCTCCCTCTTTTGATACCGGATACAATAGACCGTCCCAGCTCATAAAAGCACCGCTTGGGTCTGGAGGACAGTTGGTCATTTGCCGAGCTGTACTGGTCGCAGCCTCACACGTTGACATATCCCGAAAAACGTCATCACTGCACAATTGTCCATCGGGCATCGTGTCAAAGCCGGGAACATGTTGTTGGCAATTAATAACGACAGGAGCTCCGGGTCCAACATTTTTTGCGTCGTTGTCTCTCTTAATGTTGGCTAGTGCTTTGTTGACTCTCTCCTCGGCCTTTACTAGCCTTTTGTTAATCTTGTCATCTAACCTATTTCGTCGTGCAATCTCCTGCCTGCGTTTAGAGACCTTTTGTAACTGACCCGCATTGTATTTGGCAAATTTTCCAAAGGTGGGACTAAATGTTCTGAATGTATATGAGGTAGTTACTCCGTTGGTTCCCATACTGACGCTAATGTCAGTAATGTTGGGGCCAAAGGTTCCGTCCATAGGAGTAGTTTGTAAATAGTTAAACGCATAGGTCTGACCATTAACAAGAAGTTCGTCGTTCTCCCTCAGGACCATGTTTCCAAACATTCCAAAGCTGAAGTTTGGGTTCACAAGACGGGTATCTCGAAGCTCTTGGCCCAGTCGCATGCTGGGAAATCCGGGAATAGTAAGGCTCCCCTTCTCTCCTACCTGCATAAAGGTAACGGAATCCTTTACAAGCTCTGCTCCGGCAGCATCCATTGCGGTGTAACCGTTATAGTTCCAAGGGGTCAGCCCCTCAACGGATTCAAACTTAACTTGTCCCGGTGGCCCTTCGAGGTAGTATGGGCCATAGCGGTCCGTATTACTAATCATGGGAATAGCTGCTCCACTAGGAACCAGTCTCTTGGTTTCCATGGCTAGGGCCGTATCTCCACGAATTCCTGCTTGATCATCATCCGCCAAGAACTTAATTGCATTCTTGACTTTCGCTTTGTCAACTGGGTTGGCAGCGATTGCATCACCAATCTCTAAAAATCCGGCAAACCTCTTGTCAACCCCCTCTTCGTTTTTATTAGGGGCAACTGCTTGATTTAGTTTAACTACAGCGCAAGCATTACCGTCCGTATATTCATATACCTTTTCGTCTAGCTGACCCTTCATGTATAGTCCGCTGTCTAAAACCACAAAATTCTCATGATTTTGAGGATATGCTCCTGTTGGAGCGGCGTCAAACCTTACGAAAGAATGTACTTTACCGACATCATCCCTAAAGGTTTCCATTTCTGGAAGGGCGGTTGTGGGAGGCCAAGCTAGGCCTAATATCCCAGTCTTCACCACCATTGGACTGGTCGGATCATTTTCATCTTCTAGCTCTACCGAAGCTGGCCATCCTCCGTCATTTGTTGGATTGTCAGAGAGCATTCTCTGTCCAGACTCTTCATCGTCTCTGTAGCAAACAAAAGGAAGTCGTACTAAAAATTGCTTGCCATAATACTCGTCTGCAAAGTCTGCAACAAACTTATGTATTTTCTTAAGATCATCAGTATCTTCGGTTGTTAGTTTCTGATTTGCCGGGTCATTGGCCAGTACTCCCGCAGCTCCGTCGTTTCCCAATCCGCCTGCATCTACTGGATTTGCGAGCGCTTTGAAGGGTGCTGGGTTCAAGTCTAGCTTCGCTCCGGGGAATGTCGCTCGAATAAGAATGCCCAAAGGTGTTCCTGCCTTGTTGTTGAACGCAAGAACGTAGTTTCTCCAAGTGTCATACTCTCCCAATGCGCATCGCATTTCTCTTTCACTAACAACAACCTTCTTGGCTAAGGTTGCTCCATCAGTCAAGGGAGTTTTTAGCCCCATCACTAGAGGCCTTAAGTCTATAGTAACATCCCATTCGTTGTCTGCGTCAAGTGCTGCCGGTGTAAAATTACCGGAAGCATCAAATCCCCAGTGTTGTATAATGTCGGTGCCGGCTACTGGGTTCTCGGCTAAGTCTTCATAAATAGACTGTATATAGCCACCGTACAGAAAAGAGGAGTTGGTTTCATTTCTTAGCTCTCTCCCTACATTCTTTTCCGTAACCCCATCTGTGGTGGCAACAAAGGCTTCTATTTCCCCCAGACTAGGCTGAACTCGTCTTTGGGTAGTTTTGACCTTTATAATCTTATCGTTGCCAGATATGATAAGTTCTACAAAAAAGTCACATCCCGATAAAGAACAGGCATTGGCAATGATGTTCATCAGGGTATCTTGAGGGCCCGCCAATCTAAAATACTGTGGGGCAAAAGGTATCTCTGATATATCAACGAAATAACGGGAAATATATCCATTATGTCCAAATTGAGATATTAGCCTAGGGTCAAAACTATCAGGGTCAAGAGCTCCCACTCCCCCTGCCGAGGTAAACAGAGTGGTATTATGTCCTCTAAATCGAGCGCTTCCCGCTGAAAAGGTCTTGATAATCCCTGCAACGTTTTCCCGCACCGGAGTCGTCTGACTAAGGAGGAACATGACGGCCGACTTGATAATATTGTAGGGAGTACCTTCATTGTTATTGAGTGAGCCTCCAAATCCCCCAGCAGGAGAACCAAATGAGGCTCCCTTGATTAGGACTTGATCACAATTGAATCCCTTTGACTCAGCCCATCCATAGGCATTTACGATGTTTTCAACAGCAGCAGTATCTGTAGAAGACATGCCACCGTCGATACTGTCAGCATAGTCTGAAATTATTACAGACACATTTTCCAAAAGTAATCTTGGGTCACATAAAGTAACGGTATATGTAAAGCCTCCAGAGCCATGCTTCTTCTCCCAGTTTTGCAAAAGACCAGCAAACTCAAAGTCTCCAAGGCGGAAATAGCACGGAGCGCCAATCGTTGGATTCGTCCATCCGGGATCAGCCTCGCCCCAGCGTTTTTCTATCCCCGGTCTAGGGTAATAATATTTAAACTCACCGTCCGGAGGGGGGCAGTCATCCTCTACGAGATTAATTGTGACGGTACTTTGTTGAGAATTCCAGCCCATGCTCGCTGTAACGCTCTGGACCGAGAGCCCTAAGAACAGAATGTGCTTAAAGGGGCCTTCTGTGCTACCATTGATATCACAAACCTGCTTAAAGTCTGTTGCGTCTACCATTCCTGTTTAGTTCCTTTTGTTCATTATGATTAAACCACGTCTGGGCATCTAGTATATATCCAGCTCACAGAGCGGGTGTATCTTCCTGTTTTTACATCAAAGCTTTCGTTGTCTGCCGTTTTAAAGTATGCGTTTTTTCCCTCTCCAGTAGCAATGTGATTGTCCGTCTGATTAACTATTACGTCGTAGTCAGGAGACCCTTGAAACCATAGAGGACCAGTACAGGCCCCCGGAGGAGGAAGAACAGCCTCTATGCTTAAGTCAGCAGTATATGCTGTTTGGGTTCCTATATCCTGAAGAATGGGCCCATTTGACCTTCCTAAAACAGTTAAGGCAGCGTGCACTGGTATGGGTCTATTCCTTGATATACTTATTTGCTCTGACAAAATGTTTCCTCCCGTCAGACAAGCAAGAGGTCTAGTGTCAAAGGCAAAAGTATACTCTATTGTTCCCTCTGTTACATTATAGCCGAAGGAACGACTGATTGGTTCTGGATTTAACACCATGGTCTGATTGAGGGGTAGTGCGCGAGCAGTCGGACCCTGAATATCAGCAGTTTCCGAAAGCTGATTCTTACTATAGCCCTCCGCGTCGTTATACCAGAATGATTTAGCTCTCTGATATGCTCCACCCAGCTCACCGCTCCCATCCACCATTCCAAAATAACCGGCAGCCTGATTGAAAGCTGACTCTCCATCCTCAAGCATGAAAGAATCAAACTTATAGTTTGGGTATCCCTGAATGCTCCCCTGAACACTTATTCGGGCAAGTCCATCTTGGGAACTGTCCGTGTCAACGTTAGCACTCCAAACGTCCCATGCGGCATAGTGTTTAGAAAACGAAGTTCCTGTTGTTGCTAGAACTATGAATGTGTCGGTAAGGGTCATAGATCCCTCGAATTCATCAGCACTTACTGTTCTATCAACAAGAAAGGTGTTCGGATGTATAGTACCCGCGCCGCAATTGTGTGAGGATACGCTTCGTGCAGAGCCAGCATCAAATATTTCTGAACGAGCACCATGTTCCGGATAAGTCCAAGCTTTACCTCCTGCGTCGTAGTAGCAACCGGCGTAACCTGATTTTGCAATAACAGAGACTATATAGTCAGTAGCGTATCTAAGGGGGTCGACTCTAATTCCGCTAACAGCACCCATTCCGGTGCTCCCCGGCCCACCTCCTCCGCCAGCCAGTCCTGTCCCGTACTCGCAACCACTTCCCGGCACTTCTGATTGTATGATGGCATTTCCTGTGCCAACGGGTATGCCCTTGGCGCTAATAGTTCTCTCAACCTGTGTCATTCCATGCTGCATGTCAACGCCTGACCACGAACCAGCATCACCGCCACCTGACGCTACAGAAAACCCATAAGGCTTATTAAGGTACGAGACATTATAGTTGGTTGAGAGACTTTCTAAATTAAGGCCGCGCTCAACGTAGTCTTCAATTCCGGCTAAAGCACTGCCGTCAAAACGAAGGTCTATGGAGTAAGGCATCGTTAAGGAGTTATTGTCAGAGCTGCTATCAAAACTTAAAGAATCAACTCGTGGTCGACCTTTTAAGATTATGTCTCCACAATTTTCTCCGGTAAAGTAAGCCGTAAAGCAGCTGTAGTCTTGGGTTAAGGCCGCTGCCAGATCGTCTCTTGCTTTAAATACTCCAACACCCCCCTTATCCACACCTGTAGTATAAGGGATAAGTATGCCGTTTAGAGAGACATTATAGCCCCCACCAATGACATTGCCATTTGTCTTAAATGTTTCTTTGTTAATGGTAACCATAGGGACCGGTTTAAAGGTATAGTCCCCATAGCTCATTGATACTCCAGTGACAGCGCTCATTATGCATTCTCCATTCCAAGGGCTCTCAGGACATCTGATTTTCTGGCCTCTATCATAGCAGGAAGCTGTTCTCCCATAGAGTCTAGAGCTAACTTTGTAACTATATTTTGCATTTGATCTGTGAACCCTGCCGTGTTCAGTACGATTTCCATCGGAGCCATTGAGACGGAAATTGTAAGACCATCAGCAACCTTATTAAGAGTTTCCACCATGCTTTTGAATTCTTGCATGCCCTTGGATGGTCTCCCCATGATTCCACCTTCCTTGTAGTCGTCGCCAAAATCCCGCCTAGGCATTTCTCTAATGCGAGTTAGTTCAGCGGCAGTGACTCCTCCTCCGCCCCCTCGTCCAGCAAGAGACCTTTCTATTTTCATTAAAATCTTTTCAAGATGTATATCATGAGTATAGATACTACCGGGCTTTAGTGCTTCGTCTGCAAACTTTTTGAACTCTGCATTAGTTGACATCAGAGCATTGAATCCGGGAATTCCCTGCGATCCTGAAGCATGCTGTCTGTCAGTGATTTTACCGGCGGCCTTGGCATCGTCCAGAATCTTTTGCGCAGCATCTTGTTGCCATACTATGTCAGCTTTTAGCCCTAATGGGTCCATCTGTCCAATCGCAAAATCGGGCACATCGTCTGCGGTGCCCATTGTATTGTCAGCACCACGTTGTCCAGCTGCTATTGCCTCGTTGATGGCCGCCGTTTTCTGTTCAGCAGCAAGTCTTTTCAAATCCTCTGAGGTGTCTTGCTGGCTTTCCATTGACAGTGCATGCTGCGCTGACTCCCTAATTTCCCTTGCTTCTTGGCTCATTGTTTCCATGTCAGTGATAGCAGTTTGCAACTTATTCCCCGCAAGGACGACTTGCCCCTGAAAGGTCACCAGTGCTTTATTAGCAAGATCAAGCCCATCTTTCATTCCACTGATTCCGAGGTCGTCAAGCATTTTCTGTGCTCTTGATTTCTTTGCGGCCTCATCTTTAGCGTCTTGCTTGAGTCTTTCTTCCTCAGCTGAGGTCGTGCTGGCAGCGTTGGCGGCTGCTCGTTGACGCTGTATAAGGTTTCCGCCAGCGAACACTCGGCCTCCCTCAACGCCTCTTCCAGCGGCTTGGTTCAGGTTGTCATATTCTCTAGCTTGAAAAGCTGCATATCTTCTTCTTAATTCTTCTTCGTCCTCGTTGGTAAACTCCCGTGTCCCGCCCATGCCGTCATCAACACCGCCTGCCCGAGCAAGTTTAATTGCATCCTCAACGCCCTGATCGAGAGCTTGGAACTCTCGTAAGTCTAGCTGTTCCCCTGCTTGGAATTTCTGGAAAGCTCTTGCACCTCTTGTGTTTTCCTCTAGGAACTTTTCTCTCTCCGCAGGATCTTTTATCATAGCTGCTTCAGCCAGCATCTTAGTGTCACGCTGAGTTATTTCTCGCGCAGTCATCCTGCTTCGTGCTTTCGCGGCCAATTCGTTTTGAATGCCTGTGAGCTTGTCGGTAGCTCCAATGAGTGCCTTTAAGGCCTCCTTCTCATTTTCTAGCGCCTTCGTATTTTCATTAAGAGCTTGTTGGTCAGCGTCTAGCGATCCCGCTCCAAACCCTGCGTCAGCACGAGCCTCCTGACCTTTCTTAATGTTGTCTTCTGAAACATTGCCCATCACGGCTCCGCCCGAAGCAGCAAGATTGTTTCTTAGTCTTTCATTTTCCACAGCAAGCATCGAAACCCTTATCGACTGAGCATCAATGTCAGTTGTAGCACCGGGGCCAAATATCTTTTGCTGCCTGTTAGCCTGCTGCTGTGCCATCTGATCACGCGTAAACTTTCCTTTGTTCGGTTCAAACTGGGCAAGGGCATCGTCTACCTTTTTAATTATGTTATACTCAGATGTACGCGCCTTTATCCCCGCCTGAACTATAGCAACCTCTTGTTGAAGTACAGTTACATAGGCTTTTTGAGCATTGAACAAAGCATCTTGGATTTCCGCCATAGACTTTGTTACGGAGGCAGACGCCTTAGACATAGCTTCATTAAGTTTACCAAACTCCTCAGAACTAAGCATTGTTTTGAAGAGTTCTTCTATGTTAATTTTACCGCCCTGTCTGGTTTGTATGGTGGAAATTTGGCTCTTGAGTTGCTGCTTGATAGCATCAGGAAGTGCATCCCACTTATCAAATCCCATTTCTTTGGCCACATTCCCGAGAGCATCAAAAATTTGCTGCGGCGTTTCAAGCTCGGGAGTAAGCGCCAGCTCCATACTGGCCTTTCTGAAGATATCAGGCAACGCTTTGGATAGCTGTACAGTTGCGGAAACTCGCTCGGATTCACCCCCTAGACCAGCGGCTTGCATAACGCCTCCCGTTGCGAGAGCAATCTGTTCGTTAGACGAAGTTTCAAGGTTTTTAAACACGTTCAATTGCGGTCGGAAAGATTGAACTGACTTCCCGGCATCCTTGAACATGTTTTTCATAATGCCAAGGTCCATTGCCAGCTTTCCACTAGCTTCCTTGATTCCTTCTGACAGTCTTCCCATTCCCGAAACAAATATATCAACTGCTTGATTGGCTATATTGGCAGCTCTCGTGAGCTTTGTCATAAGAAAGGTAGTCTTCTGCCTCTCTGCTTGATCCTTCTTTAGTTCCATGTTATTTTTAGCTAAAGCTAGAACTCCGTTATTCATCACTGCGTTCAGTTGACCGTTGGCCTCTCCATATCCCTGTGTAACAAGAATTGCCTTAGCTTGTTCATACGACAGGTCGGCAACGCTCTTGCCAACTTTTCCGGCTTCGTGGGAAAGAACTTGGTATGCCGATGCCATGGCCTTACCTTCCGTTGTGCCTGACTCCGCTGCCTTTGCTGCAATGTTAGCCAACTTTGCTTCCCGTTCTGCCATCAAAGCAAACTTCATTTGTTCAGACGAAATGCCAGCTTCTTCCATCGCCTTTGTCATGTCTTCCATGTTTACAGTAGCTGTTTTAAGAAAGCCCGTATCAACTCTTCCTATGGACTGATCAAAAGCCTTGTCTACCATATTGCCAAATTTGGCTGCCCCTAAGTCTTTCTCCCCGGTTCTATCCTGCATAGCTTTATAGGAGGAGGAAAAACCTTTCGCTCCCAGTTCGGCCTGTGCTTTCGCTTGTGTGTGCCCTCTTGTCTCGGACATCCCCCCCCACGAATCTAGAAAAACATTTTTCAATGAGTGAGTTACAGCCTTCATGGAAAACAGGCTCTCCAGATTCACAGTTCGCTCAGCCTGTTGTTTACTTTTCATGGTCGTTTCCATGTTTCGTTCGCCGCCAACCATGCTGCCCCATGTAGTCGCCCAAGACTCAGCAACGTCCTTTTCTCCGGTCGCCCAACCAGCTCGGGCTGTG
>TARA_R110000824_G_scaffold155226_2_pt1 | contig 86400 bp, 86 predicted proteins | sample TARA_R110000824 | Tara Oceans TARA_R110000824 (sample SAMEA4397747) | marine metagenome | biome: Polar Biome; feature: [MES] marine water layer (ENVO:01000295) within the mesopelagic zone...; material: water (ENVO:00002006), including particulate matter (ENVO:01000060) such... | reverse complement strand
TATGACGGTCGTGGCCAGCTGTGGCGCGTGCAGGAACTCCAGCAGGTCCAGCGCTATAACGTGCCGCTCTGTGGTTCCAGCACGGAAGTCGTCTACGACATGCAGGCTGGTCGTTACCTGACCCTCGCCATGCAGAACGAAGAGCCGCCGGTCAATTACTTCGCCGACGAGCTTGACGCCAGCCGTTACACGCCCAACTCCATCCGTCAGATGGGCGTGCGCTAATAAATTCACGGTAAGTTCCCTCCACGGATTTTACCGTTAGACTGGGCTGTGCACCGCAAGGTTGCACAGCCCTTTTTTATTTCCCAACTCTCTTGCGTGGCCGCGAATGGCGGCTGTTTTCAAGAACTTCGGTATGTAGACCGATGCTTCTGCGAGAGTAGTTGACGAGTGGAATCGAGATGTGATTCTCTGCTTCTCATGGAAGATTTGGGAATGATTCGAACACGCGAACCGATGCGCATCAGGCATGTGCTGATCCCGCTTGTTTGCATTGTCGTTCTTGGATATTTCGCCTATCACGCGGTCTATGGTCGGCATGGGTTCATTGCGTGGCTCAGCCTCCAGAACACTGTCGATACGCTTGAGCAGCAGTTGGCAGAGTTGAAGACCACGCACCGCACTCTGGATCAGCAAGTGGCGCTATTGCGGCCCGAGAGTCTTGATCCCGATTTGCTCGACGAGCGCGCCCGCGCAACCCTTGGGCTGGCCGGAACAAACGAGATTGTGATTTTTCGTGATCGGCCGACAGGGCGGGATGCCCGCTAAGTCCTTGGTGACGCGAGTGAATTAACTTGAAATCAGTTAATTCTTATATTTCTTTTTGAAATCAATAGTTTAAGTTAATGTCATAGGATGTGGATAACACGTTAAGTGTTTTGTCCGCACTCTCTTGTCATCAATCGGGCCTTGATCCGAAAGCAAGTGGAACATCCTATGCCCCCCAAATCCGCGTCTAAAAAAGCCAATGCCAAACCTGCTGCGAAACGAAAGTCATCTGATCCGGAGTTTTCCAAGGAGGATGACCTGAAAGCCTATCGAGAGATGCTGCTGATCCGGCGTTTCGAAGAAAAGGCAGGCCAGATGTATGGCATGGGTCTGATCGGCGGCTTCTGTCACCTCTATATCGGTCAGGAAGCGGTGATTGTGGGGCTGGCCGGTGCGGCCATTGAGGGCGATCAGATCATCACAGGTTATCGCGATCATGGTCACATGCTCGCAGCAGGCATGGACCCGAAAGGGGTCATGGCCGAGCTGACCGGACGCGAGGGTGGTTATTCGAAGGGCAAGGGTGGTTCGATGCACATGTTCAGCGTCGATAAAGCCTTCTATGGCGGGCACGGCATTGTCGGTGCTCAGGTGCCCATCGGAACCGGTCTTGGCTTTGCAAACAAATATCGCGGCAATGAAAACGTGGCGATGACCTTTTTTGGTGACGGTGCAGCCAATCAGGGGCAGGTCTATGAAAGCTTCAATATGGCGGAGCTATGGACCCTGCCGGTCATCTATGTGATCGAGAACAACCAGTATGCAATGGGCACTTCAGTTGCACGCGCATCGGCCCAGACAAACCTTTCCAAGCGCGGTGTCAGTTTCAATATCCCCGGCGAACAGGTGGACGGCATGGATGTGCGTGCCGTGCGTGCTGCTGGTGAAAAGGCCCTTGCATGGTGTCGAGCGGGCAAGGGGCCATACATCTTGGAAATGATGACCTATCGCTATCGCGGCCACTCCATGTCCGATCCGGCCAAGTATCGCGCCAAGGAAGAAGTCACAAAGATGCGGCAGGAGCATGACCCCATTGAACAGGTGCGTGTGCGTTTGCTCGATGCAGGTGTGAGCGAGGATGAATTGAAAAACATCGACAAGGATATTCGCGCCATTGTTGCAGAATCCGCTGAATTTGCTCAATCAAGTCCCGAGCCTGATCCGTCCGAACTCTGGACCGATGTGCTCGCGCCTCTTGCCGCGATGGAGGCTTGATCATGTCAGTCAATATTCTGATGCCCGCCCTGTCCCCCACCATGGAGGAGGGCACACTGGCCAAATGGCTTGTTAAAGAGGGTGACGAAGTCCGTTCCGGTGACGTGATCGCCGAGATCGAAACCGACAAAGCGACAATGGAAGTGGAAGCGGTTGACGAAGGCACGATCACAAAAATTCTCGTTCCCGAAGGCACCGAGAATGTGAAGGTGAATGAAATCATCGCTGTTGTTTCGGGCGATGACGATGGAACCTCGGCAGAGCCTGCACCGAAACCGAAAGCCGATACAAAACCCGCACCGGAGAAAACCGAGAAAGCCGAGCCGGAGCCTGTGGCGATCAAAGTAGCCGCAGATCCGGAAATTCCTGAAGGAACCACATACAAGTCTCAGGCTGTTCGCGAAGCATTGCGCGATGCCATGGCCGAGGAAATGCGGCGCGACGATAGTGTTTTCGTGATGGGTGAAGAGGTCGCCGAATATCAGGGTGCCTATAAAGTCACGCAGGGACTGCTCGAAGAGTTCGGCCCGCGTCGTGTGGTGGATACGCCAATTACCGAACACGGTTTTGCAGGTCTGGGTGTCGGTGCTGCCTTTGCTGGATTGCGTCCGATCATTGAATTCATGACCTTCAACTTCGCCATGCAGGCGATCGACCATCTCATCAATTCGGCAGCCAAGACGCGCTATATGTCCGGCGGTCAGATGGCGTCTCCCATTGTGTTTCGTGGTCCGAACGGACCAGCCTCGCGTGTGGGCGCACAACATAGTCAGGACTATGCCTCGTGGTACGCCCATATACCTGGACTCATTGTCATCGCACCTTATTCGGCAGCCGACGCAAAGGGTTTGCTCAAAGCTGCAATCCGCGATCCCAATCCCGTGATCTTCCTCGAAAATGAAATTCTCTATGGCAAGACTTTCGATGTGCCGGAGTTGGATGACTATGTGCTGCCAATCGGCAAGGCACGGGTGCTGAAAGAGGGCAAGGACGTGACGATAGTCTCGCATAGTCACGGCCTGACTTACTGTTTGGAAGCGGCTGCAAACTTGGCAGAGCAGGGTATAGATGCCGAAATTATTGACCTGCGCACGATACGCCCGCTGGACATCGACACCATTGTGACTTCGGTGAAAAAAACAAATCGGCTAGTGACGGTTGAGGAGACTTGGCCGGTCTGCGGCATCGGCAGCGAGATTGCTGCGGTCGTTCAAGCCAAGGCATTTGACTGGTTGGACGCGCCGATCTTGCGGGTGACGCAGAAAGACGTACCCATGCCCTATGCCGCCAATCTTGAAAAATTGGCATTGCCCAGTGCAGCAGATGTGGTGGAGGCGGTGAAAGCCGTCTGCTACCGCTAAGGGAGGGCAGGAACATGTCTACAAATATTCTTATGCCGGCACTTTCGCCAACAATGGAAGAAGGCACGCTTTCCAAATGGCTCGTTAAAGAAGGTGATGAAATTCGTTCAGGCGATGTAATTGCGGAAATCGAAACCGACAAGGCAACGATGGAAGTGGAAGCCGTGGACGAAGGAGTCATGGCAAAAATCCTTGTTCCGGAAGGTAGCGAGAACGTAAAGGTCAATGCTGTCATCGCTGTGATTGCGGATGAAGGGGAAGACGTAAAATCGGTTTCAGCGCCATCAGGTGCGCCGGAGAGAAAACAGGTTCAAAAAACAGCGCCCAAACCCGATGCTAAATCCGAGGAGCACGCAAAGGCTGAAGCTGTGAAATCTCCGGATGCGGCACCGGAGAAAAGTTCGTCGGATGAGCGTATTTTTGCAACGCCTCTCGCAAGGCGGATTGCCAAGGATAAGGGTATTGATCTTGCTTCCATCAGCGGCAGCGGACCGCGTGGGCGGATCATTAAAGCTGATGTGGAAGGGGTCAAACCCGGACAAAAATCCTCGCCCCCATCAGCCTCTCCGCAATCTTCGGCATCGGCAGTCGATCCACGTGCATTCTACGAAAGCGGCAGCTACGAAGAAGTGCCATTGGACAATATGCGCAAGACGATTGCGCGGCGTCTCACGCAAGCCATGCAGGAAATTCCGCATTTCTATCTAAGCATAGATTGCGAGTTGGGTGAGCTGTTGAAGGTGCGCAAGGTCCTGAACGAGCAAGCGCCGGAAGGTGTGAAACTCTCCGTCAACGACTTCCTCATCCGTGCGGCAGCACTTGCGCTTGCTAAAGTTCCAGATGCCAATGTGAGCTTTGCCGGCAATGCTTTGCTTAAACACAAACACTCGGACATCGGCATTGCGGTCGCTATCGAAGGTGGGTTGATTACTCCGATTATCCGGCAAGCAGAGGCTAAGGGGCTTGCTGAAATTTCCTTGGAAGCCAAGTCACTGGCTGAGCGGGCAAGAAACAAGAAGCTCAAGCCGCAGGAGTTCGAGGGGGGAAGTTTCTCGATCTCCAATCTGGGCATGTTCGGTATCGACAATTTTACGGCCGTCATCAATCCGCCTCAGGCTGCCATTCTGGCAGTCGGTCGCGGTGTTGAGCGACCCGTTGTAAAGGCTGGTAAGCTGGAAGTTGCGACCATGATGACGGTCACAATGTCATGTGATCACCGAGCCATTGATGGTGCATTGGGCGCGCAATTTTTGCAGGCGTTCAAAACCTATGTCGAATATCCACCATCCATGCTGATGTGAGGAAAGAGAATAATGTCAGAATCCTCATATGATCTTGTTGTCATCGGCTCTGGCCCAGGTGGCTATGTGGCGGCGATCCGTGCGTCGCAACTCGGCATGAAAACCGCAATTGTCGAGCGGGATGCTCTGGGTGGCATTTGCCTTAATTGGGGGTGCATTCCCACCAAGGCATTGCTGCGTTCTGCCGAAATTTATCACACGCTACACCGTCTGGATGAATTTGGATTGAAGGCGGACAATATTGGCTTTGATGCAGAGGCAATCGTAAAGCGCAGCCGTGGTGTGGCGGGTCAGCTGTCTGCCGGTGTCAAATTTCTGATGAAAAAGAACAAGGTCGATGTCATCGAAGGCACGGCCAAGTTGTCTGGCAGCGGACGTGTGTCGGTCAAAGGAAAGTCAGACACACGGGAACTGTCGGCAAAGAATATCATTCTGGCGACCGGTGCTCGTGCCCGCACATTGCCGGGAATTGAACCGGATGGAAAGCTCGTCTGGACCTATCGCGAGGCAATGGTGCCGCCCTCCATGCCCAAATCGCTTTTGGTGATCGGCTCGGGTGCGATCGGCATTGAGTTTGCCAGTTTCTATCGCGCATTCGGTGTGGAAGTGACTGTGGTCGAGGTGATGGATCGGGTGCTTCCTGTCGAGGATGCTGAGATATCAGAACTGGCCGCCAAAGCTTTCCGCAAGCATGGCATGACCCTGCTGACAGAAGCGAAAGTGGAAAAGCTGGAGAAGGGCAAAGACAGCGTTACAGCAACAATTGCTTTGAAGGACGGTAAGAGTCAGAAGCTGACAGTAGAACGGGTCATCTCAGCAGTCGGCATAACAGGCAACGTCGAAGATCTTGGTCTGGAAGAGCTTGGTGTTAAAGTTGAGCGGGGCCATGTCGTGGTCAATCAATGGCTTGAGACCGGCGTCAAAGGTGTCTACGCAATTGGTGATCTGGTTGGTGCACCATGGTTGGCACACAAGGCCAGTCATGAAGGCGTCCTGGCTGTCGAGCATATGGCGGGTGTGAAAGGTCTGCATCCGCTGGATGTGACGCGTGTACCGGGCTGTACATACTCCATGCCGCAGGTCGCAAGTGTGGGCCTGACCGAGGCCAAGGCAAAGGAAATGGGGCACGAGGTCAAGGTCGGCCGTTTTCCGTTTATCGGTAATGGCAAAGCCATTGCGTTGGGTGAGCCTGAAGGCCTAGTCAAAACAGTTTTTGATGCCAAAACCGGCGAGCTCTTGGGTGCCCATATGATAGGGGCGGAGGTGACAGAGCTTATCCAGGGGTATACGGTTGCGCGGTCTTTGGAGACAACCGAAGCCGAACTGATGCACGCGATATTCCCTCATCCGACATTATCAGAGACGATGCATGAATCCGTGCTCTCGGCCTATGGCCGCGCATTGCATATTTAGAGATTGACTTGGCATGATTGAAATATTTTCTAACCCAGCAAATTGGGCAAGTCTGATCACGCTGACTGTTCTCGAAATTGTGTTGGGCGTCGATAATATTATTTTTCTTGCCATTCTTGCGTCGAGACTGCCCAAGGACAAACAGAAGCTGGGACGACGGCTGGGGCTGATTGCTGCGCTGGTCACACGGCTTGCGCTACTGGCATCTGTCGCTTGGATTATTTCGCTGAGTGAACCCATCATTACGGTTATGGGATTGGGCATTTCGTGGCGCGATATATTCCTTTTGGTCGGTGGACTTTTCCTTATCGCCAAGTCCACGCTTGAAATTCACAATGAGGTGGAGGGCAAGAACCACGACAATGAAGGCGGATTGGTAAAGGCCTCTTTGTGGATGGTGGTAACGCAGATCGCCATCATCGATATCGTGTTCTCTCTGGACACTGTCATGACGGCCGTTGGCATGTCAGATCATTTCGAGATTATGGCATTTGCTGTTCTGGCGGCAGTGCTGGTTATGATATTTGCCGCTGAACCTGTTGCTGCCTTTGTAGAAAAGCATCCGACGGTAAAGATGCTGGCTTTGAGTTTTCTGATCCTAATCGGTGTGTCTCTGGTTGCCGATGCTTTGCATTTCCATATTCCCAAGGCTTATCTCTATTTCGCGGTCGCTTTCTCTATCGGGGTTGAGTCGCTGAACCTTTGGGTAAGGGCGCGCCGGGAGAAATCTGTACAGTAAAGCTTAATTAACGCTCATTGCCTGACAATTAGGCAGGAGGAGCGATGCTTACAGATCTAGGGCCACCGGCTGCCGTCAGTGCTGTCGATTATGAAGTGTCGGAGGCGGAGGCGCCCTTGCACCCCAAGAACCTGTTTTTACTGGACTATTGGCGCAGCAAGATGGGGCGCGATAGCATTGTGATGCGCGCGTCGATAGACCCTGCCGAGTTGAAGAAAGTTTTGGGCGGCTTGTTTATTGTCGAACCCGTTGATCAGGGCAAGGACCTGCTTTACCGGCTGGTAGGCTCGCAAAATGAACGTCGCCTCGGCATGCGCTATATGGGGCGCCGTTTTACCGAGTGCTATTCGCCCGAGATGGCGGCAGACCAGATCGCCTTTCACAACCGCGTTTTTCAATCCGGTACGCCTGCATTCCTGAGAGGGAGACTGCTCGGAATCGATTTGGAATATGTTCAGTTCGAGGCCAGTTATCTGCCCATTATGCGGCATGATGGCCTGCACCAGATGCTCGGCGGCATGTATGATATGGCAGAGCCCACCTGATATGCTGACTAATGGGGGCATTGCCGCTCGTTTGCTTGAATCGAGCGGAGAGGGTATCCATTTCTGTGATAGCAGAATACGCATAGGCGAAACGGCGCATGGCCACGATTATTAACACATTGAGCAATGCTGATGGGGCGGTTGCCAAACCGCGCCATCCTGAAAAGGCCCATCGGCCCGACACAAATGTTTTGCGCAAGCCAGAGTGGATCCGTGTCAAAGCGCCGGGCTCAGCGGTCTATACCGAGACGAAGAAGATCGTTCGCGAAAACAATCTGGTGACAGTGTGCGAAGAAGCGGGCTGCCCGAACATCGGCGAGTGCTGGTCCAAAAAACACGCGACCATGATGATCATGGGCGACACCTGCACACGCGCCTGCTCTTTTTGCAACGTCAAGACAGGATTGCCAGCGGCGCTTGACCCGCAGGAGCCGGAAAATGTTGCCACTGCAATCGCCAAGCTCGGTCTGCGCCATGTTGTAATTACCTCGGTTGATCGCGATGATCTGGCCGATGGTGGAGCCATGCATTTTGTCGAAGTGATCAAGGCGATACGTCGCCTGTCACCTGGGACAACAATTGAAATTCTGACGCCCGATTTCTTGCGCAAGGAAGGCGCTTTGGAGAAAGTCGTGGAGGCACGTCCGGATGTGTTCAATCACAATCTGGAAACAGTTCCGCGCCTTTACCTCAATATCCGTCCGGGTGCGCGCTATTTCCATTCCTTGCGATTGCTGCAGCGTGTGAAAGAACTCGATCCGACGATCTTCACAAAGTCCGGCATCATGGTGGGACTTGGTGAAGGACGAGAAGAAGTGCTGCAGGTTATGGACGACATGCGCTCTGCCAATATCGACTTTTTGACAATTGGCCAATATTTGCAGCCAACACGCAAGCATGCTGCCGTTGATCGCTTTGTAACGCCCGATGAGTTCAAGTCATATGAAACTGTGGCACGGGCGAAAGGCTTCTTGCTTGTATCGGCAAGTCCTTTGACGCGTTCGTCCTACCATGCGGACGAAGATTTCGCCCGCCTCAGCCAAGCGCGCAATGCGCGAGTTGCACGCGGCTGACATGACGGCCACACAACAAACGCGCGATGTGCCTTACTCGGCAAGCGACATGTTTTCGCTTGTCGCAGGTGTCGAGCAATATCCTGATTTTTTGCCTTGGTGCGCAGGCGCGCGCATTCGCAAACGTGAGCAGATCGGAACGAATGAGGTTCTGACTGCAGACTTGATTGTGGCTTACAAAGTGTTCCGCGAACAATTCACTAGCCGCGTCTCGTTGGATCAGGCGGAGCGGTTGATCGACGTCCATTACGTTCAAGGTCCGTTCAAATATCTCAGCAATAAGTGGCAGTTTGAAGCTTTGCCGGAAGGTGGATGCCGCATCCACTTCTTCATCGACTTTGAATTCAAAAGCCTGACATTCCAGAAGCTGATGAATGGTGTTTTCTCAAAGGCATTCACGCGCATGATGCAGGCCTTTATTGATGAGGCCGGAAAGCGCTTCACGCCGGGAAAGCCGTTAGTCCCACCCGCGGAACTTGAACCAAACAAAGGGGATGATGGCGCTCAGGGCGATAAGGCCTAAGCCCCACGGATAGCCCCACGCCCAGTCAAGCTCGGGCATGTATTTGAAATTCATGCCATAGAGGCTCGCGACCAACGTAGGTGGTATTCCGACCACGGACACAATTGTTAGAACACGGAATGTATTGTTCTGTTCGATGCTGATGAGGCCTAATGTGGCATCCAGCAGAAGCTGAACCTTGTTGGTGAGATGTGTGACATAGTCGTTCAGAGACATGGCATCTTCGCGCAACGTCCTGATGATTGGTTTGACTTCTTCGGGTGTCCATTCATTTGCAATGCCGGACATATAGGCAATCATCCGGTTGACGCCCAGAAGGCTGTCGCGAATGGTGGAGGCCAGATCGCCCGCGCGACCAATGCGGCGCAGAATAGCCCGCATGTCCGCGCTCTCCTTATTCGCGGAGCGATGGTGCTTGGCCGTTAATGTTTCGCCGCGAAATGTGCGACGTGAAAGCACGGCCAGTTCATCGCCAACGCGCTCCAGCACGTCGGCCATGCGGTCAATGATTGCATCCATAAGGCCAGCAAACGCACCGGCACTGGAATGATGAAACGTGCCCGAACGCGACATACGATCCATGAATGTATTGAAAGCCGCAAACTCTGCATATCGCAGGGTGATAAGGAAATCGCGGGTCAGAACAAAACCTGTTGGTGAAACCTCCGGTGCTGTCGTGGACGATTTTGAAACCAGAGGTCCGCTCATATAGATCGCATTATTCTCCGTATAAAGACGACTGGACATTTCAATTTCGCTCAGCGAGTCAAGATTGGGGAGCGATAGAGATGTAAGTCGTTCCACAAAGTGAACTTCATCCGCAGTCGGTTCGAAAAGATCAATCCAGACAATGTCCGACGGCAATTCAGCGAGCGTGAAGTCGCTGATTGCTTCGCTTCTTGGATTGGCGCAGCTGCGGAAAAAGAGCATGGATCACCAGTGTCCGATATTGGGCATGGACGACCATGGCTCCTGCACTGGCAAGGGTTTGCCCTTTTGCAGAAGCTCGATCGAGACGTTGTCGGGCGAACGAACGAAGGCCATTCGACCGTCGCGCGGAGGGCGATTGAGGGTGACGCCGCCTTTGATCAGTTTGTCACAAAAGGCATAAATGTCATCGACCTCATATGCGAGGTGACCGAAATTGCGACCTTCGCCGAGTTCTTCTGGATCCCAGTTATGGGTCAGTTCGATCTGGGCTTCGGATTGACCGGGAGGGGCTAGAAAAACCAGAGAAAACCGGCCTTCTTCAATGTCGAAACGGCCGAGTTGTTCAAGTCCGAGTTTGTCACAATAGAAATCAAGCGACTTGTCGAGATCACCGACGCGGACCATCGTATGTAGATATTTCATGGGAGCCTCCGAGAATTTGGGGCATGATTCACTAAACAGACCGATACGTCAAAGAGGCATCGGAAACATCGGGAGATTGTGCATTGTCGAACGTTTTCCAGCTAGAGATCGAGCGTTTCCAGCTAGAGATTGAGCATGCTGCGAGCATAGTTGTCTTCACCGGCGCGGGGATAAGCACAGAATCGGGTATCCCCGATTTTCGCTCTCCCGGAGGCCTGTGGACAAAGATGTCCCCGATCAATTTTGATGATTTTATAAAATCCCCGGAAATGCGCAGAGAGGCCTGGCGACGCAAATTCGAGATCGACAAGACCATCGTGACCGCCGAGCCGAATAAAGGCCATATGGCGATTGCCAGACTGGTCGATACGGGCAAGGTCTCCCATGTCATCACCCAGAATATAGACAACCTGCATCAGAACTCCGGCGTGCCGCCTGAGAAAGTGATCGAGCTGCACGGCAATGGCACCTATGCCAAATGTCTCGAATGCAGCGCGAGGCACGAACTGGACGAGGTGAAGGCCATGTTCGATGCGAGCGAAACAGAACCACCGGCCTGCAAGCAATGCGGCGGGATGGTGAAGTCAGCCACGGTCTCTTTCGGACAAGCCATGCCAGAGGCCGAGATGCAGCGCGCACAGGAAGCGACACTGGCTTGCGATCTCTTCATTGCTATAGGCTCGTCGCTTCAGGTCTATCCGGCTGCGGGCTTTCCGATTGTCGCCAAACGCAATGGTGCGAAACTCGTCATCCTCAATCGCGAGCCGACCGAGCTGGACGAGATTGCCGACATTGTGATCCATGCCGAAATAGGCCCCACGCTCGCACCCATTGCGATGCTGAACTAGAAACAAAAGAAGCGGGAGAAAAAATGAGTGGAACCAGCAAGACGCCGTGGTGGCAAGGTGCGACGGTCTATCAGATCTACCCGCGCAGTTTTCGCGACAGCAATGGCGACGGTGTGGGCGACCTGAAGGGCATCGAACAAAAACTCGACTATGTGGCATCTCTCGGCGTCGATGCGATCTGGTTGTCGCCGGTCTATCCATCGCCCAATCGGGACTTTGGTTATGACGTCTCGGATTATTGCGACATCGCGCCGGAAATGGGCACGATGGCCGAATTCGACCACATGCTGAAAGGCGCACATGAGCGCGGCCTGAAAGTCATCATGGATCAGGTGCTGAGCCATTCGTCCGACCAGCATCAATGGTTTCAGGAAAGCCTGCTGTCAAAGGACAATCCGAAATCGGACTGGTATGTCTGGGCCGATGCGAAAGAAGACGGCACACCGCCCAATAACTGGCTTGGTGCTTTCGGCAATGCCGCATGGTCATGGCATCCGCTGCGCCGACAATATTACTTCCACAAGTTTCTCAAAAGTCAGCCCAAGCTCAACTTCCACAATCCCGATGTGGTGGATGCCTGCATGGATGTGCTGCGCTTCTGGCTCGACAGAGGCGTTGACGGGTTTCGCCTCGATGTTGCGAACTCCTATGTGCACGACCCGAAGCTGACGAACAATCCGCCCGTGCCTATGGCCGAACGTACTTTCGCGAATTGGGCGCATGCACCGCGCTTGCAGCGCCATATCTATGACGCCAATACACCGGAAAACGAATGGGCGATGAAGCGCGTGCGTGAAGTCATGGACGAGTATGACGACCGTCTGGCCTTCGGCGAGTTTTCGGAAGAGCCGGAAATGTTCGGCCTATATGCGGGCGGCGTAAACCGGCTGCATACGGGCTACACGTTTGACTTTCTGGAGGACTGGTCCTTCAAGCCTGCTGTCTTCCGCAAATATTACGAAGACCTGCTGATGCCGCTTGATCATCTGTGGCCCTGTGTGACGTTTTCAAACCACGACATAACGCGCCCCGTAACGCGCTGGGGTGGCGGGCAGGGCGACGACGCACTGGCAAAGCTTGCGCTGACATTGCTGCTGACGCTGAAGGGCACGGCTTTGATGTATCAGGGCGAGGAACTGGGCCTGCCCGATGTGGACCTTGAGCGCAAATGGATCAAAGACCCCGTGGGCGATCTCTATTTCCCGTTCGGCAAGGGCCGCGACGGATGCCGCACGCCGATGCCATGGAAACCGGATGCGCATGAGGCAGGTTTCACCAGCGGCGATCCATGGCTTCCCATTCCCGATTATCACCGCAGCCGCACAGCCGAAGCACAAGAGCATGACGGCGCTTCGGTGCTGGTGCATGCACGGCATATCATCGCGACACGCAAACGCCATCCGGCATTGGTGCGTGGTGAGATCAAATTTGCGAAAGAGGATGACGACAAGGTGCTGGCCTTCACGCGCGAAGGCGAGGGCGAAACTTTGCTATGCTTGTTCAATCTGAGCCGCGAGGCGGCGATGCATGCGGTGCCTGCTGGCGCGCATGCGACAGAAGTGTTTTGCGGTGAGGTGACGCGGGATGGCGGCATGGTGACATTAGGGCCGAGAGCGGGCGCTGTGTTCTCGGTTTGAGTGTTGCGGGAGGTGAAGAGAGGTGAGGCGGGCAATGTTGCAATTATCCGTTCCAATACCCATATGAACAACTCAACCAATAAGAGGGCGCGGAATGTCAGAAGTGACCGATTTTGAACTGAGCCGCGCTTATGCTGCCGGCTGGAACGCGGCGAAGAAGAACTTCGTCGATGATCCCAAGGCGGCGAAAAATCCATTTCCCGATGGCGAGAAACACGATCGTTGGGCCACCGGATATGCCGAAGCAATGGCAAGTGACGGCGGCTGAAGGTTGATCTGAATGTGTCATGCGCGGGCATGACACGCGTATCCACGGCTTCTCTGGTATTGCGGTAAAGACGTGGATGGCCGGATCAAGTCCGGCCATGACTGTTTGATTCTTATAGATACTCAAAGAAAAACCCGACTGGATTGCTCCAGTCGGGTTCAACTTTATCAGGCTGGTCAGCCCAAATCTCAGATTCAGAGAATCTGGAGATTGGCGGCTGATGTCTTGCCTTTTTCTGTCACGAGTTCATACGAAAGCTTCTGGCCTTCGTTGAGGTTCGACAGACCTGCACGTTCAACGGCAGAGATGTGGACGAAAACGTCCGCGCCGCCATTGTCCGGCTGGATGAAGCCGAAGCCCTTTTGGCTGTTGAACCATTTAACTGCGCCATTATTGGCCATAGTGGTATTCCTTAGGTAGTAAATGATCTCGCCGCGACATGCAGCGAAAGTCAGACTTCAATTAGAGCAGGGATGGCCCGGCGCTCGATCTTGCGATCTTGGTGAGCGGAGAGAGCATGCCGAACCGAAAAGAATTGACGGAACCATAAGGGGGGCTGGCGACGCAAATAGCAAGCACCAAAACAAAATAAAGAAAAACCCGGCTGAATTGCTCCAGCCGGGTTCAACTTTGGTGGCTAAATCAGCCCAATTCCAGATTTAGAGAATCTGGAGGTTGGCAGCCGATGTCTTGCCTTTTTCTGTGACCAGTTCGTATTCAAGCTTCTGGCCTTCATTGAGGTTCGACAGGCCCGCACGTTCAACGGCGGAAATGTGAACGAAAACGTCCGCACCACCGTTGTCCGGCTGAATGAAGCCATAGCCTTTTTGGCTGTTGAACCACTTGACCGCGCCCTTGTTGGACATGGTGTCTCCTTAGATCATGAGTTTTCACCCTGCGACATCGCAGGGCGCGTCAAACTTCACTTAGAGTAGGGATAGCCCGGCGCTCGATCTTGCGATCGTAGTGAGCGTAGAGAGCATGCCGAACCGAAACGAATTGACATTACGAATAATTGGGGGATTACAGCCGGATTGCAAGTGCAAATGGGGAAAAGGTTGACATTTTGGAGTTGCGGGCGAGCAAATTGGCAGGATTATGTCGGTCTGCGCCGTGCCGCCAACTCCTCCGGCGTGTCTATGTCGCGCAAGGCGGCATCGTCGGGCATTGGGACTTCGCAGACGGCTTCGGCGTGTTCGCCGATGAGGTGTTTAGCGCCTGTGTCGCCTTTGAGCGTCTGCAATTCGGCAAAATAGGTCTGGCCCCAGAGAACGGGATTGCCGCGTTTGCCTGCCACTGTGGGCACGCAGATGGTGCGGCCTTCATCCGGATCGAAGGCCGCGACGAGACGGTTCAGGTGGTCGGCGGTGAGGTCCGGCATGTCGCCAAGGCAGACAAAGGTGGCATCCAGTCCGTCCGGTAGCGCCTTTATGCCTGTGCGCAGCGAGGTGGAGAGACCATCGGCATAATCGGGATTATGGACAAAGGTGACGGGCGCATCGGCAAGCGTCGCGCGGACCTGATCGGCCTGATGGCCGGTGACGACAATGACGGGGGACGCGCCAGCACCACGAGCGGCCTCGACCGCGCGGGTGACCATGGCCTGACCACTGACTTGGGCTGTGAGCTTGTTGGTCGCACCCATGCGGCTTGATTTGCCAGCGGCAAGCACGACAGCGCCGATGCGCGGGGCGGCAGGTTTGGGCATGGCTTTGCCTTCTCGCGGTTGGGGGCGTGTAGCGATCTCCTTGAGCAGGCCACCGGCCCCCATGCGCATGATGTCGGCGCGCGTGACCTCGACACCTGCAAGCAGGCGGGCGAGCACCCAGTCAAAACCGTTAAAGGCAGGCGAGCGGGCGCAGCCCGGCAGACCGAGCACAGGGGTCTGCCCGTGGCGGGCCAGAAGCATGAGATTGCCCGGATCGACCGGCATGCCGAAATGCACGATTTCGCCACCGGCAGCGACAATGCCTGCGGGCACGACATCGCGCCGGTCTGTGATGGCGGATGCCCCGAAGACGAGGACGGGCGAGAAACCCTCGGCCAGCAATGCGGCGACAGAAGCTGCAACCTCCTCCTCGCTATGGCCACAGCGCAATTCCTTGCCGATGCGACTGCCCATGGCGGCGAGGCGCTGATCGAGAATGGTGCGCGACTTGTCGAGGATGCTCGGCTTCATGCCCGGCAATTGCGTGGCGACGAGGCCGACATTGCGCGGGCGGAACGGCGCGACGGAGACAAGCGGTGCGCCTGAACGGGCCAGATCAACCGCCTTGTCGAGTGCGGTACGCGGGGCGGCAAAGGGAATGACTTTGACAGTGCCGATCATCTGGCGGGCGGTCACAGTCTCGAAAGGCGCGAGCATGGCGATGGTCAGTGCCTCGTCCACGAGATTGATGGCATCCAGGCGGGCACGGTCATAGACGAGGACGCCATCGGCCCCGGCAAAGAGATTGGCGCGGCCTGTGAAGGGAGCGGCGACGCGGGCCTCGCCACCGGCAATGGCGGCGGCAAGTGCGGCGGCGGCTTCGTCTTCGGGCACGTCATCCGCTTCAAGCCGGACGACGGTGACGGAGGCGATATTGGCGGCTTTCAGGGCCGCGATGTCGGATGCTGAGAGCTGACGGCCTTTTTTGAAACTGAGGCCTTCGGCACGGATCGAATGGACGAGCAGCGCACCTTCGGCCTCATTGGTGGGAATATCCGCGAAAATCATTGCCGCAGGACCGAGGTGATTTCCGCCATGATGGATATGGCGATCTCGGCGGGGCTCTTGCCACCGATATTGAGGCCGATGGGGCCGTGGATGCGCGACAGGCTCTGCACGTCAAATCCCTGCGCGGTGAGGCGCTCCAGACGGGCGGCATGGGTTTTCTTGCTGCCGAGCGAGCCGATATAGAAGGCGGGGCTGTTCAGCGCCACGATAAGGGCGGGATCATCAAGCTTGGGATCATGGGTGAGGGTGACGATGGCCGTGCGGGCATCGGGTGCCAAGGCGGTCATGGCCTCATCCGGCCATTCGCAAATCACTCTCGTGTCGGGGAAACGGGCAGGCGAGGCAAAGGCCTCGCGCGGGTCGATGATGGTCACATCATAGCCTGCAAGGCGGCCCATGCTGGCAACCGGCTGTGCGATATGGACCGCGCCGACCACAATGAGGCGGAGCGGCGGGTTGAAAGCGTTGAGGAACCACTCTTCGCCTTGCGGAGAGGTGACGGTGCGGGATTTGTCGCTGGCCAGCACCTGAGACGCAGCATCAAGAAGCCATGTTTCTTCTGATTTATCAGATGGATAGAGGAGTTTTTGTATTCCATCCGACAGGCGTGTGGCGGAGACAACAGCGCGTTTTTCGGCGCGGTCCTTCAGAAGTTGGTTGAGGAGATTGCTTTGCATCAGGCAGTGACCGGCTCGACAAAGACACGGATGCGGCCACCGCAGGCCAGTCCGACCTCCCAAGCCTTGGCATCGGAGACGCCATATTCGAGCACTTCGGGTTTGCCGCTGGTGAGCGTGTCGAGTGCGCGGGTGACAACATCGCCCTCGATGCAGCCGCCGGAAACCGAGCCGACAAAGGTCTGATCATCGCGAATGGCAAGCTGCGAACCGACAGGGCGCGGGGCAGACCCCCATGTCTCGATGACGGTGGCCAGCGCCACGCCATGGCCCTGCGAGGTCCAGAGGGCGGCCTGTTCCAGCACCTGATCGTGCCCGAATGCGGGGTCGGGGGTGGCGCTCATGCGGCTCTCCTTTCGGGCTTTCGTGTGGCAGGCGCGCTCAAAGCCTCGATGAGGCTCGTCAGGCTCTCGATATTATGCACCGCGCGGAACTCGTCCACATGCGGCAGCAGCGCCCTGATGCCCAGAGATTTGGGTTGGAACCCGTCATAACGCAAGAGCGGATTGAGCCAGATAAGCCGCTTTGCCTGCCGATGGAGGCGGGCGATTTCCGGCTCCACGCCTTCGCCTGCATCGCGGTCGAGACCATCGGTGACGAGCAGCACAACGGCACCTTGACCGAGAACCCGACGGCCCCAATCGACATTGAAGCGGCGAAGCGTCTCGCCAATGCGGGTGCCGCCATCCCAATCTTCCACCGCGCCGGTGACGCGGGCGAGCGCCTCGTCCACATCGCGGTGCTTTAGCTCGCGGGTGACATTGGTGAGCCGCGTGCCGAAGAGGAAGACATGCACGCGGTCGCGATCATTCGTCAGCGCATGCAGGAACTGAAGAAAGACACGGGCATAGACGGACATGGAGCCGGAAATATCACACAGCACGACAAGCGGTGGCCGGCGCTTGCGATAGGCGCGGCGCTTCAGCGGGATGATGCCGCCGGACCGCATGGTGGCGCGCAAGGTGGCACGCATATCGGCCAGATGGCCGCGGGCGTTAGGCTCTGTGCGGCGGATGCGAGCCTCATCCAGCGGCAGACGCAGGCGGGAGATGGCCGCGCGCGCTTCGGCAAGCTCGGCTGAGGACATCTGCTCGAAATCCTTTTGACGTAAAATCTCAACTGCGGAAAAAGTCTCGCTGGAATCGATCTCTAGATCGGGTTCCTCATCTTCTGCCTGATCGGGCGTGTCCTGCCCGAACAAGGCCTCAGACAGGCGTCGGCTGGCTTTTTCGGCGTCGTCATCTTCGGGACGGCGCACTTCCGGCAGCATGAGCGACATCATTTTGTCGAGCAATTGCGGGTCGCGCCAGAAGACGTGGAAGGCCTGATCGAAGATCACATGTGCGTCGCGGCGTTTGACGAGTGTGGTGTGGAGCAACCAGTAGAAATCCTCGCGCGAGGTGAGACCTGCCACTTCGACGGCCTCGATGGCATCGAGCACCTGACGCGGCCCGACACGTAAACCGGCACGCCGGAGCACCCGCGCGAAATGCACGATGTTCTCGGCGAGGCGGCCTTCAGACATGGATTCAGACATGGTGAGGTGCGCCGGAAAGGCCCCCCACCCGAAACGCGAAGGCGCGTTTCGACCTCCCCACAAGGGGGAGGTGGAAAGATTGGATTGCAGGGAGTGCATCTAGGCTATGTCTTGCCTCCCCCTTGTGGGGAGGCCAAAAAATCACTCGGGATTTTTTGGGTGGGGGTGAGGGCATGTGATGTGCAACGGATGCCACCATTAAACTCATTGGGCGGCCTGCGAAGCGGCGCGTATCTCGGAGAGGATCCGCGCGGCCTCGCTGCCCTGAACGCGGGCAATGTCGTCTTGATATTTCAGCAGCGCGCCGAGCGTGTCATTGACGACCTCATGGTCGAGGGCCAAAGCGTCGAGCTGGGTGAGCGCCGTGGCCCAGTCGATGGTTTCGGCCACGCCGGGGTTTTTATAAAGGTCGAGACCACGCAAAGACTGCACAAAGGCGACGACCTGCGCCGACAACTGGGCGGATGCCGAAGGCGCCTTGAGCCGGAGAATTTCCAGCTCGCGGGCGGCATCGGGGTAATCGACCCAGTGATAGAGGCAGCGGCGTTTCAACGCGTCATGGATCTCGCGCGTCCGGTTGGACGTGACAATGACAATGGGCGGCTCGGCGGCTTTGATTGTGCCGATTTCCGGCACCGAGACCTGAAAATCCGAGAGCACTTCGAGCAGATAGGCCTCGAAAGGTTCGTCTGTGCGGTCCAACTCGTCGATCAGCAGAACGGGCGGGCCAGCCAGATCGCTTTCCAGCGCTTGGAGGATCGGGCGGCGGATCAGGAAACGCTCGGAGAAAATATCTTTCCCGAGCGCGTCGCGGTCCGAGACGCCTTCGGCTTCGGCCAGCCGGATCTCGATCATCTGGGCCTGATAGTTCCACTCGTAAACGGCGCTTGCCGTGTCCAGCCCCTCATAACATTGCAGCCGGATCAGCTTGCGGCCCAAAGCAGCCGACAGGACTTTGGCAATCTCGGTCTTGCCGACACCGGCCTCGCCTTCGAGCAGCAGGGGCCGACCCATCTTGAGGGCCAGAAAAACGGATGTGGCAAGCGAGCGGTCGGCCACATAGGCACCGCGGGCAAGCAATTCGACGGTTTCGTCGATGGAATTGGGCATTGTCATAGGCTGAATGTAGTCGCTCGGGGGCTGGACGCAAAGTCCGAGTTAAAACCCGTAAGTCGCCGGATCAAGCGCAAAAACGTGACCTTCCCACGCCTGATGCGGGCGACCGGCATTGGCGCGGGCCTGCGAGATGCACAGGGCAAGCGCCGAGCGGTCATCCAGCGCCGATGTGTCCTGCTCCAGATGTTCGGCCAATAGCGCGACCCGCAAATCGCGGGTGAAGGCGGCATCCCAGATGCTGGCATTCATCTCCGTGTGGCCGGTAAACGAAATGTCCCGCAGATTGCACGAGCCGATTGTGGACCAGTGATCGTCAATCAGCATGGCCTTGTCATGCACATAGACAGGATGGCGGGCACCGGCCTCGTCAGGACCGGCAATGCCGATCAGGGCAAAATGGGGGAAACGGGAAAGGGCTTCGAATTGGCGGAAATAATCATCCCATTCTGCCTCCTGCCTTGCACGGCGGATATTGCCTTCGGCCTCGGCAGGCAGAAGCGCGACCACGATGACACCACGCTCAAGGGCGGCTTCAAGACAGGCAAGGACCTTGCGGGACAGGAGTGACTGGTTCTCGATATAGACCGACTGTTTTGCTGCCGTGATGGCAACGCAATATTGATCAAATACAGATTGTTCGCCTGAATGAATGTCGAAATCTGCTGCATCGGGCGCGCAGTGGCATTCAGCATAAAGGGCCGGATGAATGGTGCGCTGGACCTGAACAAAACTCTGGCCGCGGGGCGGTGAGGCGACAAGCGGGAATGCCGGATCATGGACAGCGGCTGGCCCGAAGGCTCCATCCTCCGCATGACGGTCGCTCGCGCCACGCCAACGCTGGACAAAATTGTGATGCACATCGCTGGCCGATGGTCCCGCCAGTTCCAGATAAAGATCGTGATTATGGCGCGGGGTATCTGGCCCGTGGGCATGACCAGGCGCGACAACAGAGTGGCGATTGAGGTTTATGCCGCCGACAAAAGCGATCTCACCATTCCGCCCTGCATCGACGATCCAGCTTTTCTGGTGATGGCAATGGTGGGACGCGGCACGGTCCCAGCGAATGGAGAATTGTGCATCGCGGAGGCCGAGCATCTCGCGCTGATCGGCGCTGCCTGCGAACATGTCATTCACGAAATGGGCAGTCTCGTCTGTGTGCCGCCAGAAAATGACGCGCACATCAAGCCCGCGCCGCGCCGCACGATCCAGAACGTCGAAAAGACTGCCACGTCCGTCAGGCATCTCGAAATCCTGCGCGATCCACGCAACGGTCAGATAGACGGAATGTGTGGCCGCATCGACCGCCTCGCAGATTCTGCGAAAAGCGGCGAGACCATCAATATGCGCACGAAGCAGATTGCCGCCGCGCTGCGGGTAAGAGCCGGAAGTGACAGGCGGGATATGGGAAGAAGAGGTGATGGCAACAAACTCATATAGGAAACGGGTTTAGCCAACGGCGGCCACAGCCCGTTTTGCCATAACCGTAATCAGATGCGCGCGATATTCGGCGCTGCCGTGAAGGTCTGAGAGAAGATCGTCGGCGGGCACTTTGATATTGGCGACCGCATCGGCTGACCAGTTTTTGGCGAGTGCTTCTTCCATGGCTTTGACGCGGAAGACGCCATTCTGACCGGCGCCTGTGACAGCGACGCGAACGCCCCATGGGCCTTTGGAGACAAAGACACCGACCATCGCGTAGCGCGAGGCGGGATTGGGGAATTTTTCGTATGCGGCTTTTTCGGGATGCGGGAAGGTGACTTCCTTGATGATCTCGTCGGCCTGAAGGGCTGTTTCGAACATGCCCTTGAAATATTCATCGGCTTCGATGAGGCGCTTATTGGTGTGGATCTTGGCATCCAGCGCGATGCAGGCGGCAGGATAATCGGCGGCAGGATCGTTATTGGCGATGGAGCCGCCAAGCGTGCCCATGTGGCGCACAGCGGGATCGCCGATCATGCCGGCGAGTTTGGCAAGCGCCGGATTGTGTTTTTTCACGTCTTCGGAATCCGCGACATCGAAATGCTTTGTGCCTGCGCCGATCATGATTGCATCGCCTTCGGCACGAATGAAAGCCAGTTCCTTCAGCGAGCCGATGTCGATGAGATCGCTCGGCATGGCGAGGCGCTGCTTCAGCGTGGGGATGAGGGTCTGGCCACCGGCAAGGAGCTTGGGGTCGTCAGCCTGCGCGAGCAGTGCCTCGGCATCGGCCAGCGACTTCGGACGAACAAAATTGAACTGGTACATGGGTCTCTCCTATTCGGCAGGCTCTATTCGGCAGCTTGGCGCGGCACGGTCTGGATGGCAGCCCAGATACGGGCCGGTGTGGCCGGCATGGCAATGTCGCGTACGCCGATGGCGTCAGTAATAGCATTGATAATGGCAGGTGGCGAGGCGATCGCGCCGGCTTCGCCGCAGCCTTTCATGCCCATCGGATTGGAGGGGCAGACTGTTTCGGTGAAGCCGAGTTTGAATGTCGGCAGGTCATCGGCGCGCGGCATGCAGTAATCCATATAGGAGCCTGTGACGAGCTGGCCGGATTCATCATCATAGACGCCAAGTTCCAGCATGGCCTGACCAACGCCTTGCGCGATGCCGCCATGAACCTGACCCTCGACGATCATCGGATTGACGATTGTACCGAAATCATCGACCGCTACAAAATTGACGATGACGGGGATGCCTGTTTCGGGATCGATCTCGACCTCGCAAATATGGCAACCCGAGGGAAAGGTGAAATTGGTCGGGTCATAAAATGCACCTTCCTTGAGACCGGGTTCGATCTCGGAGGAGGGAAAGCCGTGTGCTGTATAGGCCGAAAGCGAGACTTCCGCCCATGCGAGCGACTTGTCTGTGCCTTTGACCGTGAAGCGGCCATCGGTGAAATCGATATCTTCGACAGCGGCTTCCATAAGGTGTGCCGCGATTTTCTTGGCTTTGGCTTCAACCTTGTCCAGCGCGCGGACGATGGCGCTCATGCCGACAGAGCCGGAACGCGAACCATAGGTTCCCATGCCGAATTGTACTTTGTCGGTGTCGCCATGCACGATCTCGATCTGGTCGATAGGGATGCCGAGACGCGAAGAGACGAGCTGCGCGAAAGTGGTTTCGTGGCCTTGGCCATGGCTATGCGAGCCGGTGAGAACTTCGACATTGCCTGTGGGGTTGACCCGCACCTCGGCGGATTCCCACAAGCCGACGCCTGCGCCAAGCGAACCGACAGCGGCAGACGGCGCTATGCCGCAAGCCTCGATATAGGTTGAAAAGCCGATGCCGCGCAGCTTGCCGCGCCTTGCGCTCTCGGCCTTGCGGGCGGCAAAGCCTTTGTAGTCGATGATTTCCAGAGCCTTGTCGAGCGAGGCGGCAAAATTGCCCGTGTCATAATTCATGATGACGGGGGTCTGGTGCGGGAAGCTGGTGATGAAATTGCGGCGGCGCAATTCGGCGGGATCGATGCCTAACTCGCGCGCGGCTGTCTCGACAATGCGTTCGATGAGATAGGCGGCTTCCGGACGACCGGCACCGCGATAGGCATCAACCGGCGCGGTATGCGTGTAGACACCATCGACTTCGACATAGACGGCGGGAATATCATATTGGCCTGAAAGCAACGTGCCATAGAGATAGGTCGGTGTGGCAGATGCAAAGGTCGAGAGATAGGCACCGAGATTGGCGATGGTCTTGACGCGGAGTGCGAGGAACTTTCCATTGGCGTCAACGGCGAGTTCGGCATGGCTCTTGTGGTCGCGGCCATGCGCGTCGGAGAGAAATGATTCCGAGCGTTCAGCCGTCCATTTGATCGGGCGTCCGATTTTGGCAGCGGCCCAGACGCAGGCTGTCTCTTCGGCATAGATGAAAATCTTGGAGCCGAATCCGCCGCCGACATCGGGCGCGATGACGCGCAGCTTGTGCTCCGGTGCCACGCCGACAAAGGCCGACAGGACAAGACGCGCCACATGCGGGTTCTGGCTTGTCGTGTGGAGCGTGTAATTGCCGGTGCCCTTGTTGAAGTCGCCAATGGCCGCGCGAGGCTCCATCGCATTGGGAATGAGCCGGTTGTTCACCAGATCAATGCTGATGACCTTGTGAGCTTTGGCAAAAGCGGCTTCGGTTTCGGGCTTGTTGCCCAGTTCCCATTCAAAGCAGGTGTTGCGCGGCGCGATCTCGTGGACCTGACCGGCATCGGGTGACTGGCATGTGGACAGCGAGACCGAGGCGGGCAATGTCTCGAAATCGACGATTACCAGCTCGGATGCGGATTTGGCCTGTGCGTGGGTTTCGGCCACGATCATGGCGACGTGGTCGCCGACATAGCGCACCGTGTCGAGCGCGAGAATGGGATGTGCGCCGGATTTCATTTCCGAGCCGTCTTTGGAATGGACGGTCCAGCCGCAAATCAATCCGCCCAATCCGTCGGCGGCGACATCCTTGCCAGTGAAAATGGCAACGACGCCGGGCGACTTCAGCGCATCGGAAAAGTCGATGGATTTGATTTTTGCGTGGGCGTGAGGAGAGCGGAGAAAATAGGCATGGGTCTGTCGTGGCAGATTGATGTCGTCGGTGTAGTTTCCGTTTCCGGTGATGAAACGGAAATCTTCCTTGCGACGCACCGGCTGGCCGATGCCTTCAGGATTGTTTTTGTCTGTCACGGCTAGTCCTCCCACTTCATTTTCTCAAACCGGTCTGGTGCCGGACTTCAGAAGTCGCGAATTCGGAGTATTTGGCTCTGGACCCCAGGCCAGACAGGACTTAACAAGCCCGGGGTGACAGTATTTGTAGGTTCAGCGTATCTCCTCGGATGCAGCGAGGATCGCTTTCACGATATTGTGATAGCCCGTGCAGCGGCACAGATTGCCTTCGAGTTCTTCGCGCACCGTGTGCTCGTCAAGTTCGGGCTTGCGACGGATCAGATCGACAGCGGTCATGATCATGCCCGGTGTGCAGAAGCCGCATTGCAGACCATGATGCTCGCGAAAGGCTTTCTGGACGGGGTGAAGCTCGCCATCCTTGGCCAGTCCTTCGATAGTCAAGACATCCGAACCTTCGGCCTGTCCGGCCAGCATGGCGCAGGCTTTAACCGCGCGACCATTCACATGGACCACGCAGGCACCGCATTGGCTGGTGTCGCAACCGACATGCGTGCCGGTGAGGCCCAGTTCCTCACGGATATAATTGACGAGCAATGTCCGCGCTTCGACATCCGCGCTAACAGGCTTTCCGTTGACGGTCATGCTGACGACGGTCATGTGCGCATCTCCCTTGAGTATTTTCAACGAGTCTCCGCGCTTCGGCGGAAGACGTCAAGTTAAGCTGTATTCAGCGGCCAAAGATGAGGATGAGGGCCACAACACCGATAATGAGAGCGGTGCCCCAAATCCACGGAGAGTAACCCTGACCGACCTCGCCATCGGGCAAACGCGGAATGCCGGTCGGTGCCATTGCATCATGATCGGGAGACTTGCCGAAACCGGGTGCTTCCTGTGATGCTTCGGCCTCGACCTTGGAACCGCCAAGGGCCGCAGAAAAATTACCGAAAAACTCGTCGGCAAGTTTGGACGCCGTGCTGTCGATGAAGCGCTGACCGATCTGGGCGAGTTTGCCGCCGATCTGTGCATTCACATTATAGGTGAGAACTGTGACACCATTATCATCGGCCAGATTGACCTTGGCCGAGCCTTTGGCAAAGCCTGCGGCACCGCCATTGCCTTCGCCGGTGAGTGTGTAGCCATTCGGCGGGTCGATGTCGGTCAGTGTGACTTTGCCTTTAAAGCGGGCACTGACGGGGCCGACTTTGGCTTTGGCCACAGCCTCGAATGTGGTGTCGGATGTTTTCTCGACAGATTCAGCGCCGGGAATGGTGGCCTTGAGAACCTCCGCATCATTCAGCGCGTCCCAGACGGCTTCGCGCGATGCCGGAATGCGATATTCACCGGTCATTTCCATTTGCGGATTCTCCTTATTGCTACTGCCGTTCGGGAAGCGGGGGGTGAACGGTGCTTATAGGTAGGCGAGGCCCAGTGTAATGCCAAGCAGAATGGCAATCCAGAGAACCATTGAACCGGTCGGCCATGTGCGGGCAAGCGCGCCTTGCGGACCATGCGCCCGATAGACAATGTCGAGCGTGTGATCGAGCCTGCGACCGGCAAATCCTGCCAAACCACGCCACAAACGGGTGATATGCGTGGCCGAAAAGGTGACAACAGCAGGAATAAGACGGCGGTAGAGCCAGTCGAAGTCGAGATTGATCGAGCGATATTCTGCCGGATAAATCCTGAACCGGATCAGCAGCGCAAATGCGAGGATGGCAAAGAACAGCATCTGCAATTGCGTGATGACATGCTCGGATGTGTAGGGCTGATACTCGACCGGATAAGGCAGCAGCGCATAAAGCGGTTCGGGCCAGATGCCGACACCGACGCAAATGGCAGCCGCAAGGCCCATGGCGAGCAACATATGCAAAGGCGCTTCACGCACTTTCAGGCCACGGTCGTGACCGAAGAACATGGAATAGGGGATCTTGATGCCCGAATGTTCGAGCACACCGACAGATGCGACGACCAGCGCCACCCAGACCCAGAAATGCCCCATGTCGGAACTGGCCGAGATGATGAGGCTCTTGGAGATGAAACCCGAGAAAAGCGGGAAGGCCGAAATGGACATGGCCCCGATGATGCAGAAGACCATGGTGAAAGGCATGGAGCGCCAAAGCCCACCAAGGTCGGAGGCTTTTTCGCGGCCTGTGCGGTAAAGCACGGCACCCACGCTCATAAAGAGCAGAGCCTTGTAAACGACATGCGCGAAGGCATGCGCCACTGTGCCGTCCAGCGCGAGCGGCGTACCGATGCCGACACCGACGACCATGAAGCCGAGCTGGTTGTTGAGACTATAGGCCAGCACGCGGCGGAGATTATTCTCAACGGCAGCAAAGAAGACGGGAAAGAGCGTCATGATTGCGCCGATATAGATGAGATATTCGGTGCCTGCGAAACCGCGGGCCAGCGCATAGACCGCGAGTTTGGTGGTGAAGGCCGAAAGCGTGACGGTGCCTGTGAGCGTGGCGGCGGGATAGGAATCCTGAAGCCAGTTATGCAGCAGCGGAAATGCGCATTTGATGCCGAAGGCAAGGAAGATGAGCCATGTGGCGAGGCTTTCAAGCTCCATATGCTCGAAAGCGACAGATCCCGTGTCGCGATAGAAAAGCACAATGCCGATCAGCAGCAACAGACCGGAGGCGATCTGCGCTGTGACATAGCGCAAGCCCGTGTAATAGGAGCCCTCGGTGCGCCGCGACCAGATGAGGAAGACAGACGCGATGGCCGTGCCTTCCCAGAAGATGAAGAGCGTCACCAAGTCACCGGCGAAAACCGCCCCGATGGCCGCACCGGCATAGATAAGTGACGAGGCCTGTTCCAGCCGGTCACGCAAATGCCATGCGTAGAGCAGCGACAGGAAAGCCGCGAGCGAGAAGATGAGGCCGAAAATATAGGACAGCGCATCGAGCCGGAAAATCTTCAGATTGATATCGAAGAGCGGAACGATGTTGTAGATGCCATAGCTGGCACCGACAAAGCAGGCCACACCGGCAAAGGGCACGCCGAGCAACAGGCAGTTGCGCAGACGCGGCCAAGGCATGAGCGGTGCGGCAATGGCGGCTGCAAAATAGATCAATGAGGGCAGGATGATCTCAGTCATGACGCACCTCGGTGTGAACGACACCTTCCGGTTCGTCTATGGGTTCTGCATCCACCGCTTGCGATCCGTAATAGTTTTCCGGTCGCTCGATCAGATAGCGCAAGCCTTTGGCCGCAAAGATAAGGCCGGTATAGGCACCGAACCCGATCACGCAATAAAACAGCGGCAGATTTTCGAGCGGGAAATTGCCGTGCGGGTGGCGCAGAAAATCCGCTGCGAACAACGCAACGCAAATCAGGCCTATGACAATCAGCACCTTGTTGGTGATGTAGGTGGTCACGGGGCAACGACCTCCGGCGCGAGTAAGGGGACATGGAGGAGGAAGCTGTAAATATCATTCGCGAAGAAGAACAACGCGAAACAGCCAAATGTGGTGACGCAGATGGGCACCAGACACAGCAAAGGCGCTTCCTTGATGCCCGGAAGGACATTCTTGTTCGGCGTGGGAACAAAGAGCGCGCGGGCGGCAACCGGCATCAGATAGCCGATAGACAGAAGCGAACCGAGGCCAAGGACCGCGATCATGGTCCATTGCTGCGCATCGGCAGCCGAATGCAGGAGGAACCATTTGCTCCAGCCGCCGCCAAGCGGTGGCAGGCCGATAATACTGAAAGACGCGATTGTGAACGCGGCGAAGGTGATGGGCATTTGGCGGCCCAGTCCCGTCATCTCGCTGACTTTGGTTTTATGTGCTGCGATGTAAATGGCACCGGCGCACATGAAGAGCGTGATCTTGGCCATGGCATGCATGACGATCTGCATGGTGGAGCCGATGACACCCATCTGGTTGGCAAGTGCAATGCCAAGCGTGACATAGGCAAGCTGGCTGATGGTGGAATAGGCCAGTCGCGCTTTCAGATCATCCTTGGTCATGGCGATGATGGCCGGAACGATGATCGAGATGGCGGCGATCCAGCAAAGCCAGTCGGATGCGCTGGTGGATGACAGATAACCTGTGCCGAAAATATAGACGCTGACCTTGAGCATGGTGAAGACGCCGCCTTTGACCACGGCGACCGCGTGAAGCAACGCACTGACGGGCGCAGGTGCGACCATGGCAGACGGCAACCAGCGATGGAACGGCATAAGCGCCGCCTTGCCTATGCCGAAAGCGAAGAAAGCAAGCAGGATGGGCGTATAGGCCGGATCGAGCTGGCCTTCGAGAATGCCGCCCGGCTGGAAACTCAGCGTGCCAGCGACTGTCCATGTCCAGAGAATGGCGACCAGAAAGAAACCGATGGAGGTGGACAGAAGGATGGTCAGATAAAGCCGTGCACCGGCACGCGCCTCCGGCGTGCCCTTATGCGCGACCAGCGGATAGGTCGATAGCGTCAGCAGCTCGTAATAGATGAAAAGCGTGAAGAGGTTGCCTGAGAAGGCAATGCCAAGCGCTGCCGCGACAGCCAGCGTAAAGAACATCGCAAAGCGGGTGTGATGTTCCTCCCCATTGGTGCGCATATAGCCGACGGCATAAATCGAGATCACAATCCAGAGGCCGGAGGCCAGCAGGGCAAAGACCATGCCCAATGGCTCAATCACAAAATTGATCGGCAGTCCCGGCATGACTTCCAGCAGGAAGAGATGAGGCACATCGCCTGCAAGCACCGCCATGAGCAGACGCAGAACCAATGCGAATGTGACAACCGCTGTGCCGATATGAGCAACGTCACGCGCGACCGGCAGATCGCGTAAGGCACCTATAAGGACAATCGCGCCAAGCGGCAGGAACAAGGCGAGGTAGAGAGCGAAATTGGCTGACAACATCATACGCCCCTCACTGCCAGATCAGGCTTGAAGCGGCGATCAGGCCGCTGGCCGCGCGCGATGCAGCCTCGCTGGTGAGAGAAGCATTAACGCCAAAGAACAGCGACATGCCGGCAAAAATCCAGAGCGGGACAAGCATGGTGAGCGGGGCTTCCTTGCGTGTGACGCCTTCAGGCACGGGATACATATAGGCCACTTCGATGAAACGCCAGACATAGGCAAAGGCGAGGAGGGATGAGGCCACAACCAGAAGGGCGACCGGCCACCAGCCATGTTCGAGTGCGGCTTGCACCAGATACCATTTGCTGACGAACCCGACTGTGAGCGGGACGCCGACAAGGCTGAGACCACCGACAACAAAAGCAGCCGTGGTGAAAGGCATGTCACGCCCCACGCCGCGCAGGTCGCGAATGGTGCTGGACCCAGACCGCAGCACATAGGCGCCTGCGACCATGAAAAGCGCGGCCTTGGACACGGCGTGATTAAACAGATGGATGATGGTGGCCATGAGCCCGCCATGCGTGAGCATGGTGACGCCAACCAGCATATATCCGACCTGCGAGATGCTGGAATAGGCCAGAAGCCGCTTCAGATCGGACTGGAAGATGGCAACCGTCGAACCTGCAACAATGCCGACCAGGGCCAGCGGCAGCACGATGTAATGCATGACATCGACTTCGAACGGGATGGAAAAACCGAACACCGTGAAGAGGAAGCGTAGCATCAGATAGACCGCGACCTTCGTGGAGGTGGCCGATACAAAGGCACTCACCGCCGAGGGCGCATAAGCATAGGCGTTCGGCAACCACAGATGCAGCGGGAACATGGCAAGCTTGAGCCCGATGCCGACAACGATAAAGGCAAAGCCCATGCGCAGGGTGCGGCTGTCGCCATGCTCGATCAGACGTTGCGCCAGATCGGCCATGTTGAGCGTGCCCGTGATCATATAGAGCAGGCCCAGCCCGATAACGAAGAAGGTCGCGCCGATCGTGCCCATGATGAGATAGTTATAGGCGGCCGTTAGAGCGCGGCGGTTCAGCTTTGCGCCCGACGCCACAATCGCATAGGTGGAGAGCGACGAGACTTCCAGAAAGACGAAAACATTGAACGCGTCGCCCGTGATGGTGACACCTAGCAACCCCGTCATGCAGAGAATAAAGGCTGTGTAGAACAGGCCGTGCTGGCGGGGCTCGATCTCGTGCATCACGCTTTCGCGCGCATAGAGCATGCTCAATACGCCGACGCCGGACACAATCAGCAAAACAAATGCATTGAGCGTATCGACGCGATATTCGATGCCGAACGGCGGTGCCCACCCGCCCATGTGATAGGACAGGACTGTGCCATCAAGCGTGATGCCTAAAAGCATGACGGAAATTGCAAAGGCGACAAGCGTGACAATAAACGCCCATGTCCACGCGCCGTAGCGCCCGCCTATAAAGGCACAGAAGGGGGCGGCAACCAGAGGGACGACAATTTGCAAGGCGGGAAGCTGATCGAGAAGCACTTGTGGCATCAATTCGCGCTCCTTGCCGAGGCGGCTTCGTCATCTTGTTCTATTGTCAGGATTTCGTCCTCTTCGATTGTGCCGTAGCTTTCTCGGATGCGTACGGTGAGCGCCAGAGCAAGTGCCGTAGTGGAAATGCCGACGACAATCGCTGTCAGGATCAATACGTGTGGCAACGGGTTTGAATAGATTTCACCTGGACGGCCCGTGAGAATGGGCGCTGTGCCACCGGCGACTTTGCCCATCGAGATGTAGAGCATGAAGACAGCGGACTGAAACAGGTTGAGACCCACAATCTTTTTGACGAGATTGCCGCGCGAAATGGTGATGTAGAGGCCGATCATCATAAGGATGATGACCATCCAGTAATTGTAGTGACCGGCAATGAAGGTGAGAAGCTGGTCTAGCTGTTCGGATTGCAATTCGTTCATCTCACCAATCCTCGTCGTCAATATCGGGTTCGCGCGTTGCGAAGGCGACAAAAATGGCGGTCATGGCACAGGCAACAGCAATGCCGACACCCAACTCGACAAAGAGGATGCCCCATTCCTGCGCATGCACAGGATTGTGTACGAGGAGGGAGTAATCGAGATAGTTCCGGCCGGTAAAGAGCGTGACAACGCCCGTGCCCGCGTAAAGCAGAAGACCGAATGCCATGCCTGCAACAAGCAGGCGCGGCGGCACGACGCGGACAAGTGCATCCACGCCATAAACCAGCGCATAAAGAATAAAGCCGACCGCGAAAATGGCACCGGCCTGAAATCCGCCACCCGGACCATAGTCACCATGGAACTGGACATAGAGTGCATAAAGAAGAATGGGCGGCAGGAGCATTTTTGCGACGACGCGCAGGATCATATGGTGATGCATGTCATTCACCCTCGTCCTGTTTGCGCCGGACAGCACCGTCCCGCGGGAAGCCGATCAGCAGTAAAACTGAAATGGCGGCAACGAAAATAACCGCTGTTTCACCCAGCGTATCAAAGCCACGATAGCTGGCGAGGACAGCCGTAACGATATTTGGAATGCCCATATCGGCTTCTGTGGAAGCAATATAACTGCCGCCGACATGTGTTTGTACCGGCGCGGCGGGATCGCCAAAGTCGGGCATGTCGAGCGTGCCATAGATCAGGGCTGTACCTGTGACCAGGCAGCAGAGCAGGGGGATCGCCATGCTGTGACTTGGCCGTTTTTCCTCGCGCCGTGTCAGCGCCAATGCCCCAAGCATCAGGATGGTCGAAATGCCAGCCCCGATAGCCGCTTCGGTGAATGCAACGTCCACCGCGTCCATTGTCACGAAAAGAGCCGCAGCCAGCAGGCTGAACAATCCTGACAGCATGGTGACCGCAAACAGATTGCGCAGTCGCATAATGGCGAAAGCTGTCAGCACCAGAAAACTGAACAGGATGAGATCAACGATTATAATGCTCATGATGCTTTTTTCCGGCCAATCAACGCGCTGTCATCCTTTTTGATATCTTTCGGCATGAGCCCGGCCACCCATGCGGCATTGGCAATGGCATGTGTGGCAGTCGGCCCTGCGATGAAAATGAAAAATCCGATCATCACGAGTTTGAAAGTGATGAGCGAAAAGCCGCCTTGCAGCATCATGCCGAGCAGGATGAGGGCGCTGCCCAAAGTGTCGATCATGCCGGCTGTGTGTATGCGCGACCAGAAATCCGGCATACGCAGAAAGCCCAATGCGCCGACCACGAGAATAAATCCACCAAGCGAAAAGCAGAACCAACTGGCGATCTCGACAAACAGATCGATATTCATGTCCGGTTCTCCCCGTTCGGTTCAACCAGATCGGACAGGTTGTTTTTGGCTATGTCCCTGACAGGGTTTGACGCCCCCAGATGGCGGTGACGCACAAATTTCAGCACTGCGATGGTGCCGACAAAATTGGTCAAAGCATAAAGGAGCGCGATATCAAGAAAATCGGGCCGTCCGGTAAGGAAACCCAGAAGCCCGATCAGCAAGACGACCAGTGTGCCTATGGAATTGACCGCCAAAACGCGGTCGTAAAGGCTCGGACCGACAAAGCTTCTAATGATAATAAGTAGCATCGCTATGAAAACGGCGATGGTAGGCAGTGCGAACATTTCCATTAATGCGCACCTTCTACAGCGGTGACCCGGCGCCCCATATCATCCATGGGTGGAACGAAAGAGGCATCCAGCGCATGAACCAGCATGGCATGGTCGGCTGTTTCAATAGTGACTGTGCCCGGTGTCAATGTGATCGAATTGGCAAAAATGACGCGTCCCATCTCAGTTGTCTGGCTGCTCGGTACAAGGACAATGCGTTGACTAAGCTCGATTTTCCGCGAAAGAACCATGCGTCCGACCTGCCAGTTGGACTTAATGATCTCTATTACCAGCCAGAGCCAATAGATAAAGAGCGAGAGCTTGACCTGTGTCGGCACCGCTTCCGCATCGACTAAACCCATGCGCTGAGCGATATAGACGCAAAGTAGTGTGGAGACCAAACCCATGGCCAGAAGGAACAGGGTGTAGTGCCCTGACAGGGCGAGCCAGAATGCAAACAATGCGGTACTTAGGGCGATTAGCTTCGCCATTCTTTTCGGCCCTTTCTCGGGTGGGGTGACCTCGACGGAATTAGGTGCGTGGCAATTCCGCAACCAAATCACTCGCCATTGTCGCTATTCGTATGTGCCACGTAAAGCAGAACCGGTCGCAACAACGACAAAATCGGATTGTGCATTCACTGAATTGTCGTGGGGACTTTGAAAGAACGTTTTACGCTGTTATAGTTCCCTCATTATGAGTGGGGGGTCACGCATCGTAAGTTGCGGGCTAGACAAAAACTCCGGCGATCATGTGTGTTGGCGTAGCGTAGTAATTTGTCATCAAGTCTGAATACGGACGAGGCCAAGGTGACACTGAAGCGTTTGCGGATATATGGAACTTGATTGTCAGGCTGATGTCGTGGTGGGGATGGAAGAACGTTTAGACGAATCCGCCGGAACTGTTGCTGATACGGCGTTTGAGATCAACGGCACCGTCAAGTGGTTCGATGCGGTCAAGGGTTACGGTTTCATCATTCCTGATGATGGCAGGGACGATGTGCTTATTCATTCTTCCTGCCTGAAGCAGTTTGGGCGTGAAAGCGTGGACGAAGGTGCGACCGTTGTGTGCGAGGCTGTGCGTCGCCCGCGTGGCTATCAAGCCGTGCGCGTGATCGATGTCGATGACTCGACAGCCATCGGAGGCGGCACACAGGCTACCCGTGCTGTTGCACCGCGCTCACCCTCGACAGCTATTGTGCCGATAGGTGAATTCGAAATTGTCGTGGTCAAGTGGTTCAATCGCGCCCGCGGTTACGGTTTTGTGACGCGCGGCGAGGGCACGCCAGACATATTTGTCCATATGGAAACATTGCGCCGCTTCGGTGTGCATGATTTGACGCCGGGGCAAGAAGTGCGTGTGCGTTTTGGCGAGGGACCCAAGGGTCTCATGGTCGCCGAGATGACAACGGATCATGAAGCAGGCCAAGACTGACAAGAACGGCTGCTTCCCGCTAGAATGAAAGAGCGCTTCGCGGATCACACGCGGGGCGCTCTGTTTTTTGCTCTGCCAGTAACGAGATCCAATGCCCCATACAATGCAAGATGCCGACGCCGTCGCACAAGATAATCCGCCCGAGGGTTTTACTCTGTCCTCAACCCGTGGTCCTTACACCAGCCATAACGGGCCGTTTTACCATCGCGTAACGGAGGAGGGGTTTCAGCATGGGGTTCGGGTCAAGGAACGCCATTGCAATTCGCGCGGGATCACACATGGCGGCATGCTGATGGCTTTTGCCGACGGTTTGCTAGGGACGGCAGTCTTTCGCGCAACAAAAACAGTGGCTCTGACAATCCGCATGAATTCGGACTTCCTGTCATCGGCCCGTCCCGGCGAATGGCTGGAGGGTACAGCCCGCGTGACCAAGGCAACGCGATCGGTCGCTTTTTGCGAGGCGGAACTCTATGTCGGCAATCGTCCGGTATTGAAGGCCAGCGGCGTTTTCAAGCTGATGGGCCGCCACAAAATAGATGAAAGCGCTTCAAGCGTATCCTGGTCGGCAATCGTCCGGTATTGAAGGCCAGCGGCGTTTTCAAGCTGATGGGCCGCCACAAAATAGATGAAAGCGCTTCAAGCGTATCCTGAACAATGTGCGATCGCTGAATGTCAGACGGGCTTTATTTTGAGCCCGCCACGAAGGTTCATGCCTCGATGCCGAGGCCTGCTGCTTTCCAGTCAGGAAATCCAGCGGCAAGCCTGCGCACGCGAAACCCTTTGGCTTCGAGCAGTGTGGCGGCCGTCGCTGACAGAACGCAATATGGTCCTCTGCAATAAGCAACGACTTCATGTCCGGACGGCAATTCAGACAGCCGCTGTTCCAGTTCGTCGGTTGGAATATTGAGCGCGCCGGGCAGATGCCCGAGGGCGTATTCTTCCGCTGTCCGCACATCGAGCAATGTGATGTTTCCCATGCGCAGGCGATCAAGCAATTCGTCTCGCGAGATTGAATCATGCCGACCATTGCTTCCGCCATCGACATTGGCTGGATCTGTGACCAGTTGGTGGATTTCGTCCCGCGCGTGTTGTGCATAGGCGCGCAGCGAGGACATCACAGCCTCGATTGGCCCGTTACCGAGACGATAGAGAACCCGCTTACCATCCCTGCGCGTCTCCACAAATCCTGCACGTCGCAAATGCTGAAGATGTTGCGACGTGTTGGCTATCGTCAGGTCGGTGAGTGCGGCGAGCTTCTCCACAGGGCGTTCCCCCTGAGCAATATGTTCGAGAAGCATAAGACGATGCGCATGACCCAGAGAGCGTACAATCTCTGCAAGGTCTGCATATCGCGGCGTATGGGCGTCGATTTTGGCCATTGACAGAATGTTATCGACATTCAATCATTCAAGCAAGTAATTGAATGATTGTAGCCGCATGTGGATGGCATGCGGGCCGTCCAGGAGATGACCGCGATGGATAGTGAATTGATGACAATGATCCTGGGGGCATTGCTGATTGGTATTGGTGCAACAGCCGTGATGGACGGTTGGGCGATGCTACAGAAATGGATTTTCGGAGTACCCGCTCTCGACTATCGGCTTGTCGGTCGGTGGATCGGCCATTTCCCAAAAGGACGTTTTCTGCATGACGGGATTGGTAAGGCAGATGCCGTGCGGGGCGAGCTTGTGCTGGGTTGGACGGCCCACTACCTGACCGGCATAGCATTCACTATTTTGCTGCTTCTGATCTGGCCGGAATGGCTGCGACATCCGACGCTTCCACCCGCGTTGATTGTCGGTATCGGCAGCGTTGTCGCCCCGTTCTTCATTATGCAGCCGGGACTTGGTGCAGGGGTCGCGGCACGCCGCACGCCAAAACCGTGGTTATCACGGGTTCGCAGCCTGGTTGCGCACACTTCCTTTGCGGCAGGACTCTTTATTGCTGGTGTTTTATTCGCGAAGTGGCAGACGGTTTTGTAAGCGTCGGCTTTTCTGCGGAAATTGGTCGGGGCGGAGAGATTCGAACTCCCGACCCTCTGGTCCCAAACCAGATGCGCTACCAGGCTGCGCTACGCCCCGACTGGCCCTCCCAATACACTGCTCTTTTGAAGCCCGCAACCGGACTTGGGAGGTCTGGGTGTAGTAAAATGGCGGATGCGGTGTCGCGGGCGTCAAAAAGGGCCTTGAGAGGCCCTTTTTCTTCGGATTTCAGGCCGCTGCGGCCAGATCGGTGGCCACTTCGTGCTCCCCGAGCCAATAGGCGCGGGCGGCGAGGCGTTCGACGAGATGGGCTGGCCAGACCGCGTTGCCATTGCGCATTTGCGGGCCGGTGAGGTCGAGAACACATTGAATGTCGAGCTTATTGAAGCCCTTCGCAGCGAGAAGCCGAGTTGCGGAGACAAAGTCGAGATATGTGGTCATCGGGGGGATCCTCTGGCGACGTACACTACTGGTGGCGGGACCGAATCTTGACCGATCCCGTGCGGAATTTGGCTTCATCGGATGTCCGGCACGTGAGGATTGTGCAAAGGTTCGATGAAACTTGGACCATTTGCGCTCAGCGATGACCCGTAAGAGGGATATGGCTGTTCGCACTCCCCCTTGTGGCTTGCAAATTCGGCTGAATTGGGGCCATAAGAATATGAAATTACGACGTTCTTCCGATTTGTCCGGCCTTCGAGTGGATAATGGATATCAGGGGAACGAAATCTGGAGCGATGAGATATGGCGCGTGCGCGAATCTACCGGCCTGCAAAGAACGCAATGCAATCGGGACAGGCCAAGACCAAGCTGTGGGTTCTGGAGTTCGAGCCCGAAGCAGCCCGCAAAGTAGAGCCGCTGATGGGTTGGACCAGCTCGCCCGACACAAACACGCAACTCAATCTAAGGTTCGAAAGCAAGGAAGCCGCTATAGCCTATGCCACGCGCAAGGGCATCGACTACCATGTGTCCGAGCCCAAGACTGCGCGGCCTCAGCTCAAAGCCTATGCCGATAATTTCAAGGCCGACCGCGACGCACAGTGGACACACTGAGTACGTCTGTCTGGCTAAAGCTTTGTTTGGTCCCGTAGCTCAGCTGGATAGAGCAACGGACTTCTAATCCGTAGGTCGCAGGTTCGAATCCTGCCGGGATCGCCAAATACATCCGACATCAAGTTAGAAACAACGAAGGCCAGTTCCGGAACCGGAACTGGCCTGAAGCTGTCGACACTCCCGGCGCGGGGCGGTGAGGCGCCGCGCCAATCGTATGGAGGTCTTATTGGATAGCAGTGTTCACCGATGTGAACTTCGTTGTCAGGCTGGTACCCAGCGTGCCAACGATGGCCGAAATGGCGACCGCGATGCCGGCTGCGATGAGGCCGTATTCGATGGCTGTCGCGCCGCTTTCGTTCTGGGCGAATGACTTCAGAAACTTGACCATTTGACTGTCCTTGAGTTCAGGCGACGTTTTTCAGTCCCCGTGATGATCTATCGGTTCGGTCCCCTAATGTCCGACCTTGAGAACAGGCTACGTGTGGCGATCTAAGAAAGACCTAAACAGGACGCTCGAATTTTAACCAAATGCCTCGAAGGGATGTCTGGTTTCCTGAGGATTTGAGCCGTTTTTTTGCTAAAATTTGATGGATAGGATGGGATCGTTCCTAAGAAGCGCAAAGTTCTGCGGATTTTTCTGCTGAAGGGGTTTGTGAAATTCTTATCAAAATGTGTTCGGCTGATTTTTTAGAGCCATATTGGAGGAGAATTTTTTTCAGATTTTTTTGCATTACGATTTGTACACATCCCGAAGCGCACCCGTTTTGCCATGATATGGACAAATTACTAAAAGCTAATGGGCTCAGAAAATATACGGGGATGGAGACTAGACCTATGACGCATACCGAGTTGCATGCGAAGATTTTCAGAAAATTCGTGAAGCCATTGGCCGTTGCAACAGTGTTGGGGGTTGCCGTGATCGGTGCCGGTATGACACTCGCGATTGGCACGCCTTATACATCGCAGGCTATTGCCGCAGAGGCAAAACAGGTGCCGAGCGAGGGCACGGGGCAGGACTATTATCGTCGCGGCTTTTACCCAGAAGCTCTGGCCGAATGGAAGACGGCTGTTGAAAAACACGGCAACGCCGGTGCTGCCTTTCGTTTAGGTGAGGAATATTTCGACGCCAAAGTGGTTGAACGCGATGTGCCGACCGCGATCAAATATTACGAGATCGGTGCGAAGGGCGGCGATGCCCGCGCTCAAATGGATCTTGGCAGCATGTATGACAAAGGCTGGGGTGTCTCGCGTGACGCCGCCAAAGCCGCCAAATGGTTTGAAGCCGCAGCTGTGCAGGGCATGGCGGAAGCTCAATATAATGTCGCCACCATGTATCAGGCAGGCGAGGGCGTCGCGCAGGATAATGTGAAGGCTTATATGTACTATCTGCTCGCCGTGAAAAACGGCTTTCCGCAGTTTGCGGCCAAGGAGCTTGAAAACCTCTCGGGCGAAATGAAAACGGAAGAGATCAAGCAGGCGACATTGATGGCTCGTGATTTTAAGCCGGTTGTCACCACTGTTCAGATGAAGCTGGCGACACCGAACTAGAGCGCCGACGCAAAAGCAGAACAAGGAAAGCCCCGGCATTTGTGTCGGGGCTTTTTGTTGGGCGCAAATCACCTATGATCAATTGAAGTCGGTTCAGAAGGAGAGCTTAGGTCATGGGAAATGTGTGGTCGAACTGGTCGGGGTGGGTCAAAGCCTGGCCGGAAGCATTGATTGAACCGGCCAGCGAAGAAGAGCTTTGCGACGTGATGAAAAATGCTGTGGCACCTGTGCGCGTGGCAGGCAGCGGCCATTCCTTTACGCCACTGGTGCAGAGTCAGGGCACGATTTTGTCTCTGCACAAGATTTCCGGTGTGCTGGATCATGACAGTGAGGCACATACGGCGCGCATCAAAGCAGGGACGACAATCCGGGATTTGGGACCATTACTTTTTGACCGTGGTCTGGGGCTGATCAATCAGGGCGATATTGACAGGCAAGCGCTGGCCGGTGCTGTGGGAACCGGTACGCATGGCACGGGCGTCGAACTCGGGTCGGTGTCTGCCGCAGTTGAAGGCTTTCGTATGGTGCTAGCCAATGGCGAGGTGAAGGTCGCAAACCGTAATGAAAATCCAGACCTGTTCGATGCCGGTCGCGTTTCTTTCGGTTCGCTGGGTGTGATGAGTGAAATCACAATGAAGGCACGCCCTGTCTATGCGCTCGAAGAGACCGGCGGCAGAATGCCGATCAGCGAAGTGCTGACCAAAGTGGAAACACTGCGCGATACGCATCGCCATTTCGAGTTTTTCTGGTTCCCGTTTTCCGGCGAGGCCATTGTCAAATTTCTCAGCGATACCGACACTGAGCCAAAACCGCGTCGCCGCCGCGACGATGGGGTGGAAACGCGCGATGACAAGATTTTCAGGCTTGCCTGCGAAGTCTCACGCTATCTGCCTTTTTTGCGCGGTTCATTGCAAAAATATATGACGTCGGCGAGCGGACGATATTCGCTGGCATTGAATGCACCCGGACGGGTGCGCTGGTCGCATGATGCTTTTCCCAGCGATCGCAATAACCGTTTCAATGAAATGGAATATGCCATTCCGGCAGAGCGCGGGCCGGATTGCATTCGCGAAGTCGGGCAGTATATGCGCAAATGCGGGATCAATTTTTTGTTCCCGCTCGAATATCGCTATGTCGCTGCCGATGATATCTGGCTCAGCCCATTCTATCAGCGCGATAGTGTGACCATTTCGGTGCATCAATATCACCGTCAGCCTTATGCAGACCTTTTCAAAGGGGTTGAAGATATTTTCCGCCGCTATGATGGCCGTCCACACTGGGGCAAGCTGCATACGCTGCGCGCTGCCGAATTGTCGAAAATCTATCCACGCTGGGATGATTTTTGCAAATTGCGCACGGAGCTGGACCCGCAGGCAAAATTGCTGAGCCCTTACCTGAAAGAGATTTTTGGTGTCAGTTGAGGCCTAGACCTTTTCGACAAGGGCGATGATCTGGTCTTCGGCGACAGGGTCTTCTTCCGCCACATGCAGTTCCACGATGCGGCATTTGAACGGTGCGGCAACGGGAATTTCCATTTTCATGGATTCAAGAATGACAATGGGATCGTCTTCATCGATCACATCTCCGACGCTGGCCTCAATCTTCCAGACTTTGCCGGTGATTTCGCTTTTGACCTGAATATTTGCCATTCTCAATTCTCCCGATAGTTCAGGCTGTGCCATTGGTCAGCGCAACCGATTTGATCAATGCCCAGACCTTCATGCCGGTTTGAAGGTGGAGGTTTGCGCGTGCCTGCATGGTGATGCGCGCCGTGAGCATATGAGGCGGTGTAAGAGACAGGATGATATCGACCTGACCGTTTGGAGCGTCGGCAATGTCTGCAATTTCAGTTTCAATAATGTTCTGAATACTGACGCTTTGCGGCGGCACAGTGGCCAGCGCGACATCGCGGGCATGGATGCGCAGTCTAACAAGGGTGCCCACAGGAAGGTCGAGAAGCGGGACGCTGATTGTCTGGTTTGCCCCTAGCGACAGTCTGCTGACGTATCTGTCAGAAGAATGACTCTCGATCTCTGCCTCGATGATTGAGGCGGGATCGGGATTGTCTTCGCCCAGAACGAGTTTCTGGATTGAGGGACGGTTCAGCACATCGGCGACACCGCCTGACGCTGCGACTTTGCCTTTATGTAGCACCGTTACCCGGTCTGCGAGGCGTGTGATCTCGTCAATATTGTGACTGACATAGACAATGGGCAGATCAAGGCGACGATGCATGGCCTCCAGAAAAGGCAGGATGTCGCGTCTGCGTCGCGGGTCGAGGCTTGAAAGCGGTTCGTCCATGAGAAGTAGGCGCGGTGCAGAAAGAAGCGCACGTCCGATGGAAACGCGCTGCGCTTCGCCACCGGAAAGATGGTGGGGACGTCGGGCGAGGAGATGCTCCAGCCCGAGAAGGTCGATTACGTCGTCGCGTGAGATGAAATTACCTTGGGCACGACGTCGTGTGCCATAAGCCAGATTGTCGGCCACATTCATATGGGGAAAGAGGCAGGCATCCTGAAAAACAAAACCGACACGGCGATCCTCGGCGGGCATAAAAATTCTCTTTTCACTATCGCTGAAAATAATGTCATCGAAACGGATTTGTCCGTGATCGGGTTTTTGTAAACCGGCGATGCAACGCAACAGCATGCTTTTGCCTGCACCGGAGGGCCCGATAATGCCTGTGATACCTGACGGCGCTGCGAGCGTTGCATCAAGCTCGAACGCATCCAGCCGTCGCTTGATCGAGAGTTCGAGGCCGCTCATGCACGCCCCCTGATGCGCGACTGCGCAGCGCGTGCAAGATATTCTGACGCTGCCAATGCTGCGGCGGCAAGAATGAGTGAGAGAAATACAAATCGCAATGCGTGGATTTCTCCATCCGGCAATTGCAACGCACTGTAGAGCGCGATGGGAAGGGTCTGTGTCTCGCCCGGTATGTTGGCAACAAATGTGATGGTGGCACCGAATTCGCCAATGGCGCGCGCAAAACCAAGTAACGATCCGGCGATGATGGCAGGTGCGATAAGAGGGAGTGTGATGGAACAGAAAACGTCCAGACGCCCCGCGCCCAATGTGCGGGCAGCGTCTTCTATTTTCGGGTCAACGGCTTCAAACCCAAGTCTGATGGCACGCACCATGAGAGGAAAACCCATGACGGCGGAGGCGAGGGCAGCCCCTTTCCAGTTAAAGGCAAAGCTGATGCCAAACCAGTTTTCCAGAAAGTGACCAACCGGTCCTCTGTTACCGAATGCAAGCAGCAGCACATAGCCGGTGACAACAGGCGGCAAGACCAGCGGCATATGTACCAGCCAGTCGAAGACAATTTTGCCGCGGAAATTGGTGCGTGCGAGTGCCCATGCAGCAAACACACCGAGTGGCAATGCGAAGAGCGTGCCGACGAGGCCGGTTTTGAGCGACAGCCAGAGGGCCTGAGCTTCGCCCGGCGTGAGGCCTGAGAGAAGGCTGCCGTCGCTCATGGATCAGCGATCCACTTCGTTGAATGCTGCAAAGGCCCGATCCAGATCCTCGATCAAATCGGCAGGATCCTCCAAACCAGCATGGATGCGGATGAGCTGTCCGCCGAAATCGCCGGAAGTGGCACTTCGATACGGCATCATGTCCTGCGGAATGATGAGGCTTTCATAGCCACCCCATGAATATCCCATGCCATAGAGTTCAACCGTGTCGAAAAAGGCGGCCAGCGCCTCATCGGCACATGGCTTCATGATGAAGCTGAAAAGGCCACATGCGCCGGTAAAGTCGCGCTTCCAAAGCGCATGTTGCGGATGGCTTTCCAAAGCAGGATGCAACACACGTTGAACTTCCGGTCGGGTTTCGAGCCAGCTTGCCAGTGTGATGCCGGTCTTCATGTGGCGTTCCAGGCGTGCGCCGAGCGTGCGGATGCCACGCAGAACGAGATAGGCATCATCGGGGGCGACGCTTTGACCGATCGTGCCATGTGCGGCGATGGTTGCAGGCCATGCGGCCTCGGTGGTGGTGATGGAACCCATCATCACATCGGAATGACCGCAGAGATATTTGGTGACCGCTTGCACAGAGACATCGACGCCATGAGCCAGCGGCTTGTAGTAATAACCCGCCCCATAGGTGTTGTCCGCGATGACGAGTGCGCCGCCGGCATGGGCCGCTGCGACAATCGCGGGCACGTCTTGTATCTCGAATGAATTCGAGCCGGGCGATTCGACAAACACCACTTTGGTGTTTGGTTTCATCATCTGCGCGATGTCTGCGCCGATGCAGGGATCGTAATACGAGACCTCTATATCCATGCGCGGCAGCATCTTGTCGCAGAACGAGCGCGTGGGGCCATAGGCACTATCGGTGATGAGGACATGGTCGCCGCAGCGCAAATGGGCGATCAGGGCCGTGGTGACGCCTGACAGGCCGGATGGCGTGAGCGCAGTATTGAAACCACCTTCGATAGCGGTGATTGCCGTTTGCAATGCGGCTGTGGTCGGCGTGCCGCGCCGGCCATAGGTAAAAGGAAGGTCGCGCTCTTTCAACGATTTGTAATTCGGATAGAGAATGGTGGAAGCATGATAGACAGGCGGATTGACCACGCCGAAATTGGCATGCGGGTCTCGCCCTGTCGTGACAACCAGCGTATCGGGGCGCTGTCCTGACTTTTTGCTCATCCGTCCTCGCTACTGGTCTTCGGGCCCTTGCCGGGCTGAATCATGGCTTCACTCCATTGAATAGCAGAAATCGGTCCTGCAAACTTGGCCGCAGCCATGGGTTCAGTGTATGAAGGAAGCATAGCACTGAGAAGGCCTGCTCTGGCAAAGAGGCAGGTGGAAATAAGGCCAAAGGATTTCGTATGAACAATCGGCTTGTGGCATTTCTGGTCGGTATTGTGGTTGGCGTTGCGGCGCTCTACTTCTTCTTACCCGGGCCTGAAACACCGCTCAGTGCATCCAATTCGCAATCGACGGCAAGCGGCGGGACTTCTTCCGAGCCGACCGCGGCCGCAGAGGCAACACTGGATCTGGTGCGCACACGAGGCTATCTGCAATGCGGCGTGAGCCAGGGCCTGCCCGGCTTCTCCAACCCCAATGAACGAGGCGAGTGGAGCGGGATCGATGTGGATTTCTGCAAGGCTGTTGCCGCTGCCGTTTTCGGTGATCCACAGAAGGTTAAATACCGGCCCCTGAGTGCAAAAGACCGTTTCACGGCATTACAATCGGGCGAGATCGATCTTCTGTCGCGCAACACGACCTGGACTATGTCGCGTGATACTTCGCTTGGCTTCAACTTCGCCGGGGTGATCTATTATGACGGTCAGGGGTTCATCGTAAAAAAATCCTCCGGTATCACAAGTGCAGCGCAGCTTGAGGGCGCGACTATCTGCACGCAGACGGGCACAACAACAGAGCTCAACATGGCGGATTATTTTCGCGGGCAGGGCATGACCTATAAAGCTCTGTCTTTCGAGAAAAACGAGGAGTCGCTGAGCGCTTATGATGGCGGCCGTTGTGATGCCTATACGACCGACGCGTCCGGTCTTCATGCCCAGAAGCTGATCCTGACCAATCCCGAAGAACACTTGGTTCTGCCGGAAATCATTTCCAAAGAGCCGCTTGGTCCGCTGGTGCGGCAGGGCGATCCGCAATGGGGCGATATTGTGCGCTGGACCCTTTTTGCGCTGATCAATGCTGAAGACCTAGGTGTGACGCAAGCCAATGTGCTGGAGATGAAGAACAGCACCAGCCCCGACATCCGCCGATTGCTGGGATCGGAAGGGGCTTATGGCGATGCTCTGGGATTGCAACGAGACTGGGCGGCGAATGTCATTCTGGCGGTTGGCAATTATGGCGAGGTGTATGACAACACTGTCGGGCCGAATACGCCGCTAGGAATTCCGCGCGGGATGAATGCGCTGTGGAAAAATGGCGGTTTGATGTACGCGCCGCCCATTCGTTGATCGGGCGTGGAAATAGAGTTGCAAGTGTGAAGGGGCGCGCGTGGCAAACGGGGTAAGACACAAGCAGAGTTTCGGACCGCTGACATGGACCAATCCCAGAGTGCGGGCATTGGTCTATCAGGTAGCTGCGATTGCTGCGACCATCGGCATTTTTGCCTATTTCGCGATGACGGCCCGCGCAAATCTGGAGCGCCAACACATCGCGTCCGGTTTCGGGTTCCTGAACAACACAGCAGGATTCGGTGTTATCCAGTCGTTGATCCCATATTCGGAAGAGAGCAGCTATGGCCGCGTCTTCTGGGTGGGGCTGTTCAATACATTGCTCGTTGCGGCCATCGGCACTGTCTTTGCCGTAGCTCTGGGATTTGTCATCGGCGTGGCTCGCCTCTCGACAAACTGGCTTATTGCCAAGCTCTCTTCATTTTATGTCGAGACGCTACGCAACATTCCGCTGCTTCTGCAACTTTTCTTCTGGTACTTCGCGATCCTGAGGCCGCTGCCCGGACCACGCGATAGTATCGAGCTGTTGCCGGATGTATTTTTGAGCAATCGCGGTGTGGCAATGCCTGCTGTGCATGGGACGGCATCCACATTGATTTTCGTATTTGTCGCGATTGCTTCAATTGTTGCTGCCATCTGGTTGCGCAGGAAGGGCCTGCAGCGGGCAATCGAAACTGGTCAGAACTCGTATTTGGGAAAAGCCGGTTTGGCGTTGGTCGTCGGTCTGCCGCTGATCGTAATTCTAGTTCTGGGAACTCCCTTCACGCTGGAAGCGCCGGTTCTCGCAAAATTCAATTTTGACGGTGGCTGGCATTTGCTGCCGGAGTTTGTTGCGCTGACATTCGGCTTGTCGATCTATACGGCAGCCTTCATCGCCGAAATTGTGCGCTCCGGCATTCTGTCTGTGAGCAACGGGCAGAGCGAGGCCGCGCATGCGCTGGGGCTGAATAATGTGCAGACCTTGCGGCTTGTTATTATTCCGCAAGCCTTGCGTGTGATCGTGCCGCCACTGACCAGCCAGATATTGAATCTGACGAAAAACTCGTCTCTGGCTGTGGCTATTGCCTATCCCGATCTCGTGTCGATCTTTGCAGGCACGGTGCTGAACCAGACTGGTCAGGCAATTGAAGTGATCGCGCTGACAATGGCGGTCTATCTGGTCATTTCGTTGCTGACATCGCTGGCGATGAATATTTACAACGCGCGCGTCGCAATCGTGGAGCGTTGAACATGCAAGCCATTACATGGGTCCGCAAAAATCTCTTCTCCAGCGTTGCCAATAGTCTGCTGACGCTGTTCTCGATCTATATCATCTACATCACGGTTCCCGCCTTTCTGGACTGGGCGTTATTTAGCGCTGTCTGGCAGGGTGACAGCCGCACAGCCTGTCTTGATCCTGATAGCGGCGCATGCTGGCCTTTTGTGACCGCCAATCTGGGTCAGTTTATTTATGGGCGCTATCCGACATCAGAGATATGGCGTGTGAACCTGACTTTTATTTTGGGCGTTGCTGGTCTGATTCCGATGCTGATGCCGACAGCACCTGCGAAGAAATGGAACCTGATCTATCTCGTTGTGGCCTATCCGCTGATCGCCATTGTGCTTCTGGCGGGTGATCGTCCCGGTCTTGTCGCTGTGGACACCGGCATGTGGGGCGGTCTTCTCGTGACGCTTGTTGTGGCTGTGACCGGCATTGTCGTTTCTTTGCCGCTCGGCATTTTGCTGGCACTCGGACGGCGCTCTGATATGCCTGTCATCCGGATGCTGTCGATTGGTTTTATCGAGTTCTGGCGTGCTGTGCCGCTCGTGACAGTGCTCTTCATGGCAAGTGTCATGCTGCCGCTGTTTCTGCCGGAAGGCGTCAGTCTGGACAATCTGCTGCGCTGCTTGATCGGCGTTGCACTTTTTTCGTCGGCCTATATGGCCGAGGTGGTGCGTGGTGGCTTGCAGGCTATTCCGCGCGGGCAGGCCGAAGCTGCGCGCGCGGTTGGCATGAGCTATTGGCAGACCATGGCGCTGATTGTGCTGCCTCAGGCCTTGCGTCATGTCATTCCCGGTATCGTCAACACGTTTATCGGATTGTTCAAGGACACGACGCTTGTTCTGATCGTCGGTATTTTCGATTTGCTGGGGCAGGTGCGTGCACAGCTGAGCGATCCCAATTGGGCTGTGCCGCAAGGGGCCACCACAGGCTACGTTTTTGCAGCCCTCGTGTTCTGGGTTTTCTGCTTCGGCATGTCGCGCTATTCGGTATTCATGGAGCGGCGGCTCAATACAGGTCATAGGAATTAAGCAATGTCCGAAAACAACAAAATCATGATCGGCATTGAGCATGTCCATAAATGGTATGATGACTTTCATGTGCTGAAGGATATCAACCTCACAGTGCGCGAGGGCGACCGCATCGTCATTGCCGGTCCGTCGGGTTCAGGCAAGTCCACACTGATCCGTTGCATCAACCGGTTGGAAGCCCATCAGCAGGGCAAGATCATGGTCGATGGAGTGGAGCTGACCGAGGATCTGAAGCGCATTGATGCTGTTCGTCGCGAAGTGGGCATGGTGTTCCAGCAGTTCAACCTGTTTCCGCATATGACCGTTCTGGAAAATTGCACACTCGCGCCGATCTGGGTCCGCAAGATGCCGAAGGCGGAAGCAGAAGAAGTCGCGATGAAATATCTTGAACGCGTCAAAATTCCCGAACAGGCACATAAATTTCCCGGCCAGCTTTCAGGTGGGCAGCAACAACGCGTGGCCATTGCACGCTCTCTTTGCATGCAGCCGCGCATCATGCTGTTCGACGAACCGACCTCCGCACTTGATCCTGAAATGATCAAGGAAGTGCTGGATGTCATGGTGGAACTGGCCAATGACGGCATGACAATGGTGTGCGTGACCCATGAAATGGGCTTTGCGAGGCAGGTGGCAAGTCGCGTCGTCTTTATGGATCAGGGAGAAATTGTTGAAGAAGAAGAGCCTGAGATTTTCTTCAATGCGCCCAAAAATAAACGCACAAAGGCTTTCCTCGCCCAGATTTTGTGAGGTCATCTCGTGAAGATACCGCCCGTCTCGGACCCGCATGTCGCGGAGACATTTCGCAGCTATTCGCCCGGTATTCGAAAGAAGCTAATGGCGCTGCGGGCGTTGATTTTTGAAAGCGCCGCACAGACAGACGGCATAGGCGAGATTGTCGAGACGCTGAAATGGGGCCAACCGTCCTATCTCACCGTGAAGCCAAAGAGTGGCGCAACCATTCGCATAGGCGTACATGGCGAGGGTTACGCCATGTTTGTTCATTGCAGTACGACACTTGTCGCTACTTATCGTGAGCTATATGGCCGCGAGCTTAAATGTGAAGGCAAGCGGGCAGTCATATTCACCATGCAGGACGATTTGCCGACAGATGTCATGCGCCATTGCGTAGCGCTGGCGCTGACCTATCACCAGCGAAAGCGAGCCGCATAGACGTATGCAATTTTACCGGCCGCTGTGATCGCTCGTTAGACGCAGAAATTCTTCACGCGTTTTGGGATCGTTGCGCACAGCACCAATGAGGTGGCTTGTGGAAAGCACAGAGCCGGGATTATTGACGCCGCGAATGGTCATGCAGGAATGTTCGGCCTGAATGACAACGCCGACGCCGCGTGGTTTCAGAACTTCGGCAATAGCTTTGGCAACGTCCGCTGTCAGCTTTTCCTGAATCTGGAGGCGTCGGGCATAGCCCTGTACGACACGGGCGAGTTTTGAAATGCCCACAACGCGCTTGGACGGCAGATATCCGACATGGGCATAGCCCGTGACAGGCAGCATGTGATGCTCGCAGAAACTGACCACGCGAATGTTGCGCAACACGATCAACTCGTCATAGCCGCCAACTTCCTCAAACACACGTTCGAGATACTCGCGCGGATCGGTTTCATAGCCTTTGAAAAGCTCGCTATAGGACCGGACAACACGAGCTGGCGTATCGAGAAGGCCTTCGCGGTTCGGGTCTTCACCGGCCCAACGGATCAAAGTGCGGACCGCCGCTTCGGCCTCTGTGCGCGAGGGCGGTGCCTCTTTGGTTGCAGTTTTGCGCGGAGCTTTTTTGGCTTTGGTGACTTTTTTTATGGCCATGGACGTGGCTCCTAGAGGCGAACGGGTCGCAAGTGAATATTTGTTGCGCAGTTTGGTCGGCAATGCCCGGTGATTCAACCATTGAAGGCAGGAAATGCGGGCAGTTGACGTTTTTCAGACTGTCTACGCTTCGAAAACAGCTTCGGATTGCGCATAGACGTTAAAACCATGCTGTTGATAGAGGCGCAAAGCGTTCGGATGGTCGAGTGTGCAGGTCTGAATGGTTAGACGCTCGGGACCACGTGACCATGCGATGCGAATGGCCTCACATAGAAGAAACCGTCCAATGCCCGTTCCTATATGTTCTGGCATGATGCCAAGGAAGCAGAGATCGGCATCGGGCATGCTGCGATAATCGATTTCGGTGAAACCGGCAGGCGATCCGTCTATCCAAAGGACATAAATCTCCACATCATCATTGTGGATGATGCTCAACAGCGCTTGGTCAGAAAGCTTGCGGCGGCTGACCCATGCGTAGTCACGACCGATTGTATCATAGAGGTAACGGTAGAAATGCACTGGAGGCTTTTCCGCTCGCATCAGTGCAAATTTTCCATGCGGCTTTGCAACCACCGGCAAACGTGGCTCGGTGTGCATGTCGAGATGGGTAATGATTGTCTTGTGAACGGTGCCCATCGATCTCAACTCAAGTTTCTATTGGCAGTCCTTTGACGGCTCCCCATTCCGCCCATGACCCATCATAGACGGCTGCCTGATCGTGGCCCAGCACAGCCAGACCAAGCGCCAGAATGCATGCGCTGACCCCCGATCCGCAAGTGGTGACCACGGGACGCTTTATACTGATACCGGCATCATCAAAAAGCCGGGAGAGCTCATCGCGAGATTTCAATGTTCCATCCGTATTGACGAGTTTGGAGGAGGGAAGGTTGTAACTGCCCGGAATGTGGCCCCCCTGAAGCCCTGGTCGCGGTTCGTCCTCAGTCGCCTTGAAGCGGCCAATACTGCGCGCGTCTAGCACCTGTTCGTCGCAAGTATCCAGATTGTGCAAGATTGCCGCGCGATCCCGCACGAGAGGCATGTTGCGTCGAGCTGTGAAATGCCGAGGTGAGGGGCGTGCGCGTTCGTCCGTGAGGGGGCGACCTTCGGCTTTCCATTTTTTCAATCCACCGTCGAGCACCACAACATCTGTAAGACCCATGACACGGAACATCCACCAAACGCGGGGTGAACTGAAAAGGCCTGCGCCGTCATAAACAACCACACGTGTGCCATCGCCTATGCCGAGGGCTCGCACGCGCGACGAAAATTTTTCAGGCGATGGTAACATATGCGGATATGGGCTTGTCGTATCCGCGATTTCGTCGATATCGAAGAACATGGCCCCGGGAATATGCTCGCGTTCAAATTCGGCACGCGGGTTGCGTTGTGCCGTTGGCAGATACCACGACGCATCGAGGATGCGGACATCGGGTGCGTCGAGATGTGCGGCAAGCCACTCAGTACTGACAAGCGGACTGTCGGACGACATTGACATGGTGTGGTTCTTTCTCGCGGGTGGAACTGATTAGAGCCAGTCAGGTGCCGGAAGGTTTTTCTCTTTGAGAAAATCGGGATTGAAAAGCTTGGTCTGGTAGCGCGTTCCGTAATCGCAAAGAATAGTGACGATGGTATGATCTGGGCCGAGATCTCGGGCGAGGCGGATAGCGCCAGCCACATTGATACCTGACGAACCACCAAGGCACAGGCCTTCTTCCTTCAAAAGGTCAAAGACGATTGGCAAAGCTTCTTCATCGGCGATCTGATAGGCGTCATCGAGCGGCATGCCTTCCAGATTTGCAGTGATACGGCCCTGACCAATACCTTCAGTGATAGACGAGCCTTCCGCTTTCAATTCACCATGTTTGTAGAAATTGTATAACGCCGCGCCATGCGGATCGGAGAGCGCGATCTTGATATCCTTGTTACGTTCTTTCAGCGCCATTGCGATGCCTGCCAGCGTACCACCTGTTCCCACAGCACAAGTGAAGCCATCGACCTTGCCGTCTGTCTGTGTCCAGATTTCCGGTCCTGTGGTTTCGATATGGGCCTGACGGTTTGCCACATTGTCGAACTGATTGGCCCATATGGCACCAGCCGGTTCGCTTTCAGCCAGTTCAGCGGCAAGGCGACCGGAATATTTGACGTAGTTGTTTTCGTCCTTGTAGGGAACAGCGGGAACTTCGATCAGACGTGCACCGCAAAGGCGCAGCATGTCCTTTTTTTCCTGAGATTGGGTCTCGGGAATGACGATGACACTTTTGAATCCCATTGCGTTGCCGACCAAAGCAAGGCCGATGCCGGTATTGCCTGCTGTGCCTTCGACAATGGTGCCGCCGGGGCGCAATTGGCCTTTGGCAATCGCATCCTTGATGATGTAGAGCGCCGCGCGATCTTTCACCGATTGGCCCGGATTGAGAAACTCCGCTTTGCCAAGAATGTTGCAGCCGGTTTCTTCCGATGCGCGTTTGAGGCGGATCAGCGGTGTATTGCCGATCGAATCCACCAGTCCCTGTTTGATATCCATTATTGATTCCCGCTAGGCGATGAGTTTCAAGGGAACATACGGAGCCAAGCCGTGCGGTTCAAGACGAAGACGGTGAAATCAAAGCTTTGCCTTATTAGCTATAAGCCATTGAATCATAAGGATTGTTTTTGCATCTCGAATGCGTCCGTCCATTGCGGCTGCGTAAGCCTCGTCCAACGGCACAGCAATGGCACGAATATCCTCGTGTTCATGAGCAAGGCCGTGGATGCCGCCAGCCTTCGATAGATCTGCCTTTCCGGCATACATATGGGTTCTCTCGCCATAGCCACCGGGCGAGGAGTAAACCGTGGCGATGTGGAAGGGGGATGCAATCTCGCAATCAGCTTCTTCAATGGCCTCACGTTGTGCGACCTGCAGTGGCGTTTCGTCAGTGTCCACCAAACCGGCGACTGCCTCGATCAACCATGTCGGCTCATCCCAATATAAGCCGCAAGTGCGGAACTGTTCGATCAGTAAAACGGCGTCCAGCGCCGGATCGTAGGGGATAATCATGGCAACTTCACCGATTGTGTACAGGTCGCGTGTGATCGCCTCCGACCACTGACCATCAAAGCGGCGATGCCTCAGAACAAATCGTTCCAGCTTGCCCCAGCCCTGACCGATGGTTTCGCGAGAATGAATATCAACATCGTCTAGGTCGCGAGGTGTGGGGACAAGGTGACGTTCCATGAAAACTCCATTTGTGATGTGCCGACTCTTAAGCGCTGTTTAACCAGAGTATCGATCTTACGTGCAGCTATTGGCAATCTGGTGTTATCCTTTGGTCAGCTAGTGTTTTGGGGGAGGCATTTGCGGCATGGTGGATAAGCAAGTTAAACATATTTGGGGCGACGTTCGGTTTCGTACCGCTTTGCGTATCGCGCTCGTCTTTTTGCTTATCTCTTACATTTATCTTTACGGATCCGATTGGGTGGTGGGGCTGATTGTTCCCATCGAATGGCAATTTGTTGTCAATGTGTCCAAGGGGTTTGTCTATGTAACCATTGTCGCTATCGGTCTGGTCTATTTTATCAACCGGGCACTCAATGAGACGCAAGCGGCTGAAGCCCAGTTCCGGTTGCTATTTGAAGCGAGCGGTGACGGTATTCTTGTCGCGAAGTCAGATGGCGAAATCGAATCCGCCAATCAGGCGATTGCTGTTGTAACAGGATGGGCCCGTGAAGAGCTTGTCGGCCCGAAAAATCTGGGCAGACTTGAAACAATCGCACCCGAAGCCATTGCTGCAGTGAAGGCTCATCCCGGACACAAGCCATTCAGACAGCGATTTATGATTAACAAAAAGTCTGGCGAGTTGCTGCCGGTTTTTATCTCTGTGGCCGAATTCAGTTTGCCCAATGGCGAACTTCGCACCTGTTCGATTTGGCACGACTTATCCGAAACTGAAAAGCATGAAGAAAAATATCGCGAAGGTGAACGTCTTCGCCTCGTTGGGCATCTCTCAGGCGGTGTCGCTCATGACTTTAATAATCTTCTGACAGTCATTAGCGGTAATACAGAGATACTTCTTGATCTCGCAGAACCGGAAACACCGCAACAGCGCGCGGCAAATATCATTTGGATGGCCAGTCAGCAGGCAGCGCAACTTATTAGGCATTTGCTTGCCTTTGCTCGACGGCAATCTCTTGAGCCAGCAGTCTTCTCTGTATCGCAGCGATTGCGAGAACTGATGCCGCTGCTTTCAAAGGCCGTAGGCTCTCATGTCGAATTAGATCTTCGCTGCGAGGACAATGTCTGGTCCGCTTATGCCGATGTCGCGCAATTTGAAAATGCTGTACTCAACCTCGTGCTCAATGCAAAGGATGCTTTGACCGATAATCCGAAAATAATTGTTGAAGCGATAAATGTTATTGTTGGAAACAGGTCGGAATTCGAGGATGCGTTGGTTCCTGGCGATTATGTGGCATTGAGTGTCACAGACTACGGAACGGGTATGGATAGTGAGGTTCGTACACGTGCTGTGGAACCATTTTTCTCAACTAAAGATGCAGGGCATGGGATTGGGCTCGGCCTCAGTACGGTATTTGGTTTTGCCAAGCAATCTGGCGGACATTTGGATATCCGTAGTGAGCAAGATGTCGGCACGACAGTGACCATTTTTCTGCCACGCCCTGTTGGCGGCGGATCGCATAGCTCCAACAAGCCTGAGGCCCGCGAGATTGTTGGCGGTCAGGAGAGTATTCTGGTGGTTGAAGATGACCCGTTGGTGCGGGTATTCCTCGACAATGCGCTTTCGCAGCTTGGCTACAAGGTGGTTTCGGTTGGCGATGGGCACGAGGCAATGGCGCTTCTGGGAAGCAGCACTTCCATTGACCTGCTGCTTGCAGATGTGGTTTTACCGTGGGGAATGAGTGGTCGGGAACTTGCACAAAAGCTCAAGCAAACGCATCCGGACATGGGCGTGTTGTTTATTTCCGGATTTCCTGACGAGCAAACGACAGGGGCGGACGGACAGCAATCGCCAGCGCTGAAAAAGCCATTTCAGGTGCAGGATCTTGCCAAGCGGATACGTGAAACGCTTGAGGAAGGCCGCAATAGACGCGCGACGAGCTGACCCTGCCGATTTCGGCGCTTAGGTGATAGTGTCCCCGTATCGGAATCGGGGCGAATCAGGTGCAAGGCGAAGCGAGTTCAATCAGTGAGACGCGTGAACCAATAAGGGTATTGCGCGATGTTTTTGGGTTGTCATCCTTTAGAGGCCAGCAGGAAGACATAATCGCGCATGTCATTGAAGGGCGTGACGCTGTGGTTTTGTTGCCCACAGGCGCTGGCAAATCACTTTGCTTCCAGATACCCGCACTCTGCCTCGACGGTGTTGCCATCGTTGTGTCTCCGTTGATCGCTTTGATGCGCGACCAAGTGGAGGCACTGCGTCAGTCGGGTGTGCGTGCTGCAGCTCTCAATTCAACACTTATCCCGGAAGAAATGGTTGATATCCGCAACGCACTTGCGGCCGGCGAAATTGATCTTCTCTACGTGACACCTGAGCGCTTGGTGAGTGATGGATTCCTCGGGCTTCTTTCACGGCTTAATATAAGTTTGTTCGCCATTGACGAGGCGCATTGTGTCAGCCAGTGGGGGCATGATTTTCGACCTGAGTATATGCAGTTGGCTGTTCTGGGAGAACGCTTCCCCGGTGTCCCGCGCATTGCCCTGACAGCGACAGCTAATCCCCAGACACGTGATGATCTAATTCACCGCTTGCAACTCGACAATGCACGTGTGTTTTCAGCAAGTTTTGATCGTCCGAATATCCGCTACACAATTGTCCCGAAGGATAATGCCAAAAGCCAGCTGGCGGCATTTCTCCAGGATAAAAAAGGGCAGAGCGGTATTGTCTATTGCCTCAGCCGCAAAAAGGTCGAGGACATTTCAGATTGGTTGAACGGGCAGGGCGTTCGTGCTTTGCCATATCATGCCGGACTTGACCGTTCGGTGCGTGATGCCAATCAAGATGCTTTTCTGAAGGAAGACGGGCTTGTGCTTGTCGCAACTATTGCCTTTGGAATGGGGATCGACAAGCCAGACGTGCGTTTCGTCGCACATCTGGATTTGCCATCGAGTATCGAGGCTTATTATCAGGAAACAGGCCGGTCAGGCCGCGACGGATTGCCTGCCGAAGGTTGGATGGCATATGGCATGGGCGATCTCGTGCAGCGCCGTCGCATGATTGATGATGGTGGAACCCCTGAAGATGTGAAGCGTGTGGAGCGGGCGGCACTGGATGCGCTGCTAGGTGTTTGCGAAACAACGGATTGTCGTCGTCGCGCATTGCTTGCGCATTTCGGCGAGCATCTGGTGGAAGATTGCGGCAATTGTGATAGCTGCCTCACACCGGCGCAGACCTGGGACGGGACCGAAGCTGCACGCAAGTTATTGTCGGCTATCTACCGGAGTGGGCAGCGATATGGCGCAGGTCATGTGATCGATATTTTGCGTGGCAATGCGACCGAAAAAATCACACGTGCTGGCCATGATAGTTTGCCAACATTTGGTGTGGGTGCCGACATAGATGCAAAGACATGGCAATCTGTCGTACGGCAGATGAGTGTGTTTGGTCATATATCTGTTGATCATGAGGCCTATGGCGCTCTGGTTTTGAACGACAGTGCGCGTGCGGTTCTGCAGGGGCATAAGCCGATAAAGTTCCGGCGCGATAAAATCAGTGCCGGCAGAAAGCGAAATGCTAAATCGTCTGTCGAGACTTTCAGTTCTGAGACGCCGGAAGACGAAGCGCTGTTTCAGGCATTACGTGCCGAGAGGTTGCGGTTGGCACGTGAACAGGGCGTACCCCCTTATGTTATTTTCCATGATGCAAGCTTGCGCGAAATGGCAAGGGTGCGTCCGGCATCTGTGACAGAGATGGGTGAGATTGCTGGTGTTGGTTCTGCCAAATGCACCAGATACGGGCGCGCATTTCTGGGTGTCATTGGCGAGCATGGCTAAGCGGGTTCCTGTCGCCATCTCGGGCCAACCAATCCCACAAACTACAATTTAGTGCCCGGAAAAGACTAGGGCGCGCATTGACTGCGCGCCCTAGCGAAACTGGCTCCCCGGGCCGGACTCGAACCAGCGACCAAGCGGTTAACAGCCGCTTGCTCTACCACTGAGCTACCGGGGATCACCGTCGGTATCGTTCGACGGGAGTGCGCTGCATATAGCAAACCGAGCACGGCAATGCCAAGTCTTATTCTCGTAATTTAGTCATTGTCTGAACAAGGAAATGTCGCCATCTGTGTGAAACATGCGCTGAATGGGGTATTTGAGCGTAAAACGGGAGAAAATATGGCCTCGGTCCGCTTTGGGAAAATGAAAATTAGGGTTCCAAAATCACCTATCGTGCGTCAGGGCATGGGTGTGGGGCTTGTCGTCGGCGGAATTTTCGGCTTTTTGCCCGTTCTCGGCTTCTGGATGATTCCCTTGGGCGTGGGGGTGCTGTCGGTGGACAACCCGCCACTGAGGCGTTTGCGTCGGAAAACAGAAGTCTGGTTTGCTCGTCGTCGTCGGAACAAGCAGCAGGACCAAGGGGAAAGCTAGTCGATTTCCGAAGAGCCTGCAGCTTTGGCCAGTGCGAATGGCAATCCGCTGAGGAGAACATCCAGCAAACGAAGGTCCTGATAATCGCCATTTAGTGACAAGCGAGGCAGGCGGGCGAGACGATCTGCGTGATGGGGCTGGATCAGACCTTTGCGTGTGGTTGTCGCGGAGCGGAAGCCGAACTCAGTGGCAATTTCAAAATCTCGATCAGATGCCGATGTCGGGTCGCCATATGGGTATGAGAAGTGCCGGGGGTAAGATCCCAGTTCCATCTCATGCCGCGCCACACCGGCTGCTATCTCTCCACGGGCTTCATCGTCTGAAAGATGAGCCATGGCGATATGATTTGCTGTGTGGGCCTCGACGGAGGCAAATGGCGTTGAGGCTAGGGCGCGCACTTCATCCCAGCTCATCGCAAGTTCCCGAGTAATGTCTTTCATATTCAAATCGTGCTTGGCAGCAAGACGGCGTATTTCAGTTCGCAGGGCAGTTTCGCCCAAAGCCCGCAAGCGCCAGTAAATGCTTTCCCATGCCGCATATTTTTCTAAATCGCTTTGCGTAGAAAACGTTTCGGCACCTTCGGGAAATGCGACCGTGAGACTTTTCTCTTTGGCAATGATGCGTTCGAGCGCTACCCACCAGAGTTCGGCTGTCTCATCAGGCAGGCTTGTGGCCAGATAGACAGTGAAGGGCACATTATGGCGGGTGAAAATGGGCGCGGCGACCGTGAGATTGTCGAGGTAGCCGTCATCCAAAGTGAAGACCGCGAATTTTTCAGCAGTCTCGCCTGCAATGATGCGGGTCACAGCTTCGTCAAGGCTGACGCAGGTGTAGCCGCGTTCTCGTACGTGCCCGATAACAGATTCCAGAAACTCCGGCGTGATTTCAAGAATACGGTTTGGTGCAAATCCGGCTTGAGTATTTTCGCAGACACGATGAAGCATGAAGATCACGCCGACACCGGCGAACGCCTTGGGAGCCATTCGGTGTGCCCCACTTGCATAGATTGCCATCAAGGCATTGCGGGCCAGCGAGGGTTTGGCAGCATTGAATGAGCGCCGAAGGTTAACACGCATCGGATGAAAGCCGTTGAGATGACCCGTCTGGTTTCGTTTACGGGTGGATGGCATTGGGACAGACAAGTAGCACACACCTTGCAATGTGAATGGCATGGCAACAATGCCTGTTCGGAATTGAGAAAAGGTTTCTTAAAGAAAGCCACTCAGCGCCGAAACGATATAAAAAGTCTCAATTTGACCCATTCTTTCACGAGGCCCCCCGTGATGTCGCTGAACCAGACAAAAGACAAGGCAACCGCTTCCCATTTCGCTCCCAAGGCCTATGCGCCCGCGAAATCCCGTCAGTCGCATGAAAATAGCGAAATCATTGATGGTCCGTGGCGTGCAGAGCCGGAAGTTCTGCTTTCGGTGCATGACGATATGTCCTCGCTCCAGTCAGTCTGGACTTCGCTGGAACAGAGCGGTGATTGCACGGCCTTCCAGACATTCGCATATGTCTCTGCATGGCACACACATATCGGCAAAGCGCAGGGCATCACCCCTTGTGTGGTTGTCGGTTGGGATATCGAGGATGCCGGCAATGGCGCCGGAGCACTTTTCATTATGCCGCTGGCGATCATGCGCAATGCGTTTGGCACAAAACTGGTCTGGATGGGCGCTGGTGTCAGCGACTATCAGGGCCCGCTTTTGTCAAAATCTTTTGGCCTGCGTGTGCGACCTGGCCAGTTCAAGGCCTTGTGGCGTCAAATTCGCGAAACTTTGCCGACCCACGATGTGGTGGAACTTTCTGCCATACCGGAAAAAATCGGCGAACAGGCAAATCCCTTCATGCAGCTTGGCAACATGACGCAGCACGCGTCATCGGCTCATATGACACGCTTCAAAGGCGATTGGGACAGCTATTACAATGCCAAACGCTCGTCCGGCAGCAAGAAGCGTGACCGTCAGAAGCGTCGGAAGCTGGAAGAATTCGGCGAGACACAGTTTGTCAACCTGACGGACAAAAGCACCATTGCCGAGACAGTTGAAATTCTGATAGCCCAGAAATCGGCCACTTTTGCCCGTATGGGTGTCTCCAACATGTTCGATAAAGCAGGCATGCGCGATTTTTACATGGCGCTGGCCACGAACTCCGACGGCCTGATCCAAGTCAGCCGCTTGGAAGTCGGTGGTCAGGTTGCTGCTGCCAATTGGGGCATCAGCTTCAATGGCCGCTTCCACTATGTTCTGACAAGCTATGAGGAACAGGCCGAGTTCGCCAAGCGTGGCCCTGGCATGATCCAGCTTATGGAACTCATGAAAAATGCTGCCGATACCGGCCACACGGAATTCGACTTCACTGTGGGCGACGAAGGATACAAGGCTGATTGGTGCGAAATTGAGACACTTCTCTTCGATTACATCGAAGCGGCCACTGTTCAGGGCCTGTTGATCCGCCTTCCGAAGACAACTTTCCTCAAAGTTAAACGCTTCATCAAGCAGACACCGGTACTTTGGGAAGCATTCACCCGTCTTCGTGCATCGACGGGCAATCTTCCCGGAGGGTTTGCCGTCCGGGCCTAAAGGATACCAGTCGGATGGATGCTTCGGTTCTGCCGCAGCCAATTCAAAAGTTTGCCGCGCCACTTCTGGCGCGGTTGGCCAATGGCAATCTCGCCGAAGTTGTACGTGGCGCCGCCATGGTCATGGGCATCCGCATAGGTGGCGCGGCGATTGCGCTGCTTAGTCAGGTATTACTTGCCCGCTGGATGGGCGCATTCGAATACGGCATTTTCGCTTATGTCTGGGTCTGGGTGATTATTCTCGGCATTATTGCGCCAATGGGATTTGGCACTTCCACACTTCGATTTGTGCCCGATTATCGCATTAACGAAAAATGGCGACGCCTTGCCGGTATTCTTGAAGCGTCATGGCGTATGGTCCTGCTATTCGGGCTTATCGCGACGGCATTCGGACTCGTCTTGCTGGCCGTTTTCCAGAATATGATCGCGTCATATTATTTCTGGCCGATGGCCGTGGCTCTTATCTGTGTGCCAGCCTTTGCGCTCACCGATACACTGGAGGGCACCGCACGCGCTTTCGGATGGGTTAATCTTGCATATCTGCCAGCCTATATCCTAAGGCCTCTCGGCATCATCCTTATTGGCGGCTTGATCTATCTGACACTTGGTGAATTGACCGGCTTGCAAGCTGTTGGCGGTGCGCTATGCGCGGCCATTCTGACGCTGGTAGGGCAGAAGATACTCCTTCATCGCAACATCGCCGCAGCCGTTCCTAAAGCAAAACCCATCCGCCATACAAAGCGATGGATACTGGCATCGCTGCCCATGTTGCTGACAGAGGGGCTTTATCTCGTACTCCTCAACAGCGACATTGTATTACTGGGTGTGTTCGTCGATCCCGATAAGGTGGGTGTCTATTTCGCCGCCACTCGCATCGTTAATCTGGTGACCTTCATCTACTTTGCAGTCGCCGCTTTGGCGGTGCCCAAATTTTCTGAGCTTCACGCCAAGGGGGAGCAGGGAGAACTGCAACATTTCGTCAATAACATCATCCAGTGGATATTCTGGCCAACGCTTGCAGCAGCAATTTTCATCCTCCTGTTCGGACGTTTTGCGCTCGGCTTTTTCGGTGAAGGTTTTGAGGAAGGTTATGTTCTTCTCTCTATTTTGATCGTCGGTTTTCTTGCCCGCGCTTCTACAGGTCCGGTTGAGTACTTGCTCAATATGACAGGAAACCAAAATGCAACGGCTGCTACATATGCCGGTGCTGCTGTGTTGAACATCGCATTGAACCTGTTTCTTGTGCCGCTTTATGGCTTAGAAGGCGCAGCTATCGCCACAGCTTGCTCGCTCGTCTTCGCAAGTCTCTGGCTCTACGTCTCGGTCCGTCGCCGGCTTGGCATCTCTGCCTTTGTCTTTTCATTCGGGCGGCACAATCGCAATATCTCCATAGAAACGGGTCAGCCATGAGCGATCTTCAACATCATCCTTTCGCTCAACTGAACTTTAAGCGTCACACCTCCAGGACAGGCTTGGATTTGCTCGTTGAGACTGTTGGCAAAGCTGCTGACATCCATATTGAAAGTCAGCGTAACGCCGATATCCTTGTTATTGAAACCGCCGATGCCCTTACCCCGTTCATGGCGGCGCTGACTGATCTTGCGGACAGAGCAACCGACAGCAACCCACTCTTCGAGGCCGTTGCATTGCGAGCGGCAATGCAGCACTTGCGGGGCACTCGTGATGTGCATGTGGCTTTGATCTGGAGCGCTTCAGCTATCGACGGGACGCGCGAGCTGATCGGGGCTGTGCCATACCAGAAGAAGCGGTTTTATCTGGGTTTGCCGATCTCTATCTGGTCTGTCTGGACCCACATACATAGTTTTCTTGCGACACCGATCCTGCGACATGGATTCGAACACGAAGCGCTTCGCAGGTTCATGCGTTTTGCGGATCAATCCGGCGTCAAACTGATGCGCTTTCCGATTTATCAGGCAGATGGCGCATTCGGCCCAGCATTAACCGAGGTTCTGACAGAGCGCGGTTTTGGGTTTGTTGAAACCGAGCGTCATGAGCGTGCATTTCTTGATTGCACAATGGATGGAGAAACCTATCTCGCGACCCATATGCGCAAAAAGAAGCGCAAGGAATATAATCGACTCTGGAACAGACTGGCCGAGACATGCGAGCTGTCGTTCGAGGTTTCAGTCAGTGATTTGGATCTGAAGAAATGGCTTGCAGATTTCTTTGCGCTGGAAAGCAGTGGATGGAAAGGCAAGCGCGGCACAGCCTTGTCGGAAAGCCAAAACGAACGCGCATTTTTCGAAGCGATCTGCCGTGAGGCAACGAGGGCCGGAAAGTTTCACGCAGCTTGCATTGTGCTGGATGGAAAGCCTATCGCGATGCTTGCGAGTTTTGTCGCGGGTGAAGGGGCCTTTAGTTTCAAGATTGCCTATAACGAAGACTATGCCCGCTTTTCGCCCGGTGCATTGCTAATGATGAAAGCTATTGGCGCATTTCATGATGATCAGCGTATCAAATGGGTGGATAGCTGCGCCATTCCAAATCATCCGATGATTGATCACATCTGGGCGGAGCGCCGTCAGATGCGCGAGCTGAATGCTGCAACAGCGCATTGGCTCAGTCCTTTCCTGATTTTCTATTCCGTCCACATGACACATGTGGCCAATAGCGGCTGGGCTTTGCTGCGCCGCGCTTATCATCGTTTTCGCAAGGAGGTCGAACGTGACTGATCTTATCAAGCTAGAAGCCGGTGCTGTCGGTTCGGAGATGCCAACCGAAACATTTCGTTTGACGCATAGTCTGGCAGATCACCCTTTGTTCAAGCTGGACCGACTGGCGCGTCTTGCTGCGAGCCTTCCGGCCGATCAGGTGGAGTTCAACGGTCCTGTGCAGCCCAATCAAGACCCGAAGCTCACCCCGCAGAACGGCTTGAGCGCCGAGGAGACCGTGCGCCGGATCGAGGAGTGCCAGAGCTGGATGGTCATCAAGAATTGCGAGACCGATCCTGAATACAAGGCGCTTTTGGATGCTTGTTTGGATCAGGTTGCGGAACAGACCGGAGGTGTAATGGGCGGATCACTTGACAGGCAGGCTTTTATCTTTGTCACGTCGCCCAATAACGTGACTCCGTTCCATATGGATCCTGAATATAATTTTCTGATGCAGATACGCGGCGCCAAGCGCATGTCGATCTTCGATCCCGAAGACCGTGTAATTGTGTCGGAAGAACGTCTGGAACTCTATCCGGGTAAGCACAGGAACTTGCCATATGCAGATGAATTCGAGGCCAAAGCTTGCCAACAGCATATCGCTCCCGGTGAAAGTATTTTTGTTCCTATTTTTGCACCGCATTGGGTGCAGAACGGGCCGGAAGTGTCGGTGTCATTCTCTATCACTTGGCAGACGGCCTATTCGCGTCGCATGGTGAAGCTCTCATACGTCAATGCAGGTTTGCGTCGAATGGGTGTTCCGCAAGCCCCTGTTGGTACATATCCGGCTCTGGATACAATCAAGGTAGCGGCCTATGACATTGCCCGCTTCGGCTTCGACATGGTCAAGAAAGCCCTTGGGGGACGCAAAAAGGCCGTTGCACTGGTCTTTGGGCGCAAAGCAGCAACAGCCAGTTAGAAATCCGAAGTTGGATTTATATGATAGGGATTATGCCGCGCGGTCAGGCCGCGCGGTATATTCTTCTATGACGCTGTCTGTGTAACGACGATAGCGGCGCAGATTTACGCGTGTGAGAAGGATGCCCACACGACGACCACTGGCAGCAGACAGCATTTTCAGGACGCGCCCAACAACGCGGCGGCTGGTATGCGACCAGCGCGTAACCAGCACGGTGACGTCCATCATTTTCGATAGAACCTTTGCATCCGCTGCGGCCATCACTGGCGGGCTATCGACGATTACATAATCATATGCCTGCTCAAGCGCCTTCAGCACCCATTGCATCTGGGAGGAAGCTAGAGCGGCAGTCGGGTTCGGCAATGGGCCACCCGCCTGCAATACATGGGCATATGAACCGAAATCCTGCCGGATAACCTGTGCGAAGGATGCGCGTCCCATCAGAAGTTCTGACAGGCCTGCTTGTTCGGGCATACCAAGAGAGAGATGCACCGAAGGCGAACGCAGATCAGCATCCACCAGCAAAGTACGATATCCGCCCATAGCGAGAATTCGGGCAAGGCTTGCCGCTGTCGAGGTTTTTCCTTCATCCTTCTGAGATGACGTAATCAGGACTGTTCTCGCACGGCGGTCACCAATGCGCGCCAGCATAACGCTGCCCTGAAGTCCGCGAATGGCTTCGGCATAGATACCGAGGGGCTCGCTCTGCACGTCCGCCGCAGGACCGCCGGGACGACGACGTTCCAGTTCGGGGGTCAGGCCCAGAAAGGGGGTGCCGGTTACACGTTCGACCTGTTCGGCTGTGCGGAAGCCGCGCGAGAAGACTTCGGCGAACACGCTAATCACCAAGGCGAGGAAAAGTGCCGCAAAGATCGAAAGTGTCAGAACTTCGCTCTTCTGGGGGAATGTCGGTTCAGACAAAGTTTGCGCGCGCGAAACAATGGTCGCATTCGATGTGCGCGCATCGGCATCGGCCCGTGCCTTGGCTTCTTCGTAACGCTTCAGGAAGCTTTCTAGCAAAGACCGGTTGGTCGCCGCATCGCGTTCCAATGCGCGTAATTCAACCTCATCCTGATTGAGCGTGCCCATTCTTGCCTGTAGCCGTTTCAGGCTGGCGCGCAAGGAATTGACCCTTGCCGTTGCGACACGCGCTTCGTTCTCCAGACCTTTGACAACCTTGCCGACTTCCTTGCTGATTTGCTGGTCAAGGTCAGCCAGATTGGCCTGCGAGGAGATCATCTTGGGGTGAGATGGCAGGTAGGTCTCGCTCATTTGCGCAATCTCGGCGCGCAACGCAACTTCTTGCTGTCGCAAGCTCTGGATCAATGGCGATTGCAAGACCGCACTGGCGGAATTGACGGCCGTCCCATCGGAAACAAGCATCCGCGCATTCTGGAGCTGCGCTTCCGTCACTGCTTTTTCAGCTTCGGCCTGAGACAGTTGGGAATTCAGTTCGGTCAGCTGCTGCTGGGGAACGGTCGATCCATTGGTGAGGAACAGACCGGAATCGCTACGGAATGTTTCGACAGCAGCTTCGGATTCCCGGACCTTTCTGCGCAGTTCTTCAATCTGTTCACCCAACCAATTTGTGGCTTCTGAGTTGAGATTGTTTTTCTGCTCGATTTGCTGAGCGACATAAAGCTCCGCCAACCGGTTCGCTACGGTCGCCGCTGTCTTGGGACTAGTTGACGTAAAAGAAATAGCTATGACGCGCGAATCTGCCTTCTGGTACACGCTCAGCTTGGAGAGAACCCGATCAATTATTCGTTCGATGTTCACTGTGCTTGGTGCAGGGACAAGACCTTTGTTGCCAGCATAAGAGTTGAATTCTAGATCATCAGCGAGTTTGAGGTCTGTAATGAGGCGGCTGATCAGCGGACGGGATGTCAGAAGCTGGATTTCGCTCTGGACCGTGGTTGCATCGGGCGGAGCAGGTCTGTTCTGATTGTCGAAGGTTGAGACTTCGCCAGTGCTTGTGGCCAGCAATAGGCGGCTTTCGACTGTGTAGGTCGGGGTGACAAATAGCAGCCAGACAAAAGCGAGCGCCATAAAGGAAATAAAGGCAACAAGGATCAGTTCCTTGCGCGCCCATAAACCACGCAGCAACTCCCACGGAGATATCTCGCTGGCGCCAGGCGCATCAGGCGCGGCACGACGACGATCACCGAAATTCACTGAAGGTGTGCTTTGAATATTACTCATGCGCTCCGCCCGCCCATTGCGGGATTTGTGATCCCTAGAGTAAACGGCGCTTAGGTAACAGAAGCCTTAACAGAAACTATGTTTGAGGTGAAAAAAGCAAGCCTTACCAGTCTGTTGTCACTGGTTTCGGCAAAAAGCGGGACGCGTACCTTTCCAAAAAATTTACCAGTCCGGCATATCGTCTGAGCCTAAAGCCAATATGAAGGAAAATAGGTAAATGGCGCGCCTGAGCTTTGCTGCATTGACGCTAATTCTGGGCTTCGCGTTCGGCGGATTGTCCGGCTGTGCGTCTTCAGCACCCCGAGGTGACACCCCGCAAGGAAGCGTCAATGAGCCTTATACACTCGATAGTGGTGATCAGTTGCGGATCACTGTTTTTGGTCAGGACGATCTCAGCGGCGAATTTTCGGTGGATGGCAGCGGCAATATCGCTATTCCCCTGATACCACCGGTTTCTGCTCAAGGTCTCACAACCAACGAACTCCAGGCGAGCATTGCTGATGCATTAGGACGCACTTTGTTGCGCAATCCGAATGTCAGTGTGCAAGTGACACAGTTCCGCCCGTTTTTCATTCTGGGCGAGGTGATGAAAGCCGGGCAATACCCTTTCATCAACGGCATGACCATACAGAGCGCAGTTGCAATCGCGGGTGGCTTTTCCTACCGCGCGTATGAGAGCAGCGTTCACGTCACACGAAAAGTCGGTAATCGCCTTGTCGAAATAGACCTTCCCGCAAACGCTCCGGTCCGGCCCGGTGATACAATTCTCGTCAAGGAGCGATATTTCTGATGTCTGAAAAAAGAAAAGACGATCAGGAATCTCTAAATATTTTCCATGTCTTTCGCGCCCCGCTTGGTGGCCTTTTCCGTCACGTCTGTGATCTGGCAGAAGGCCAAAAGAAAGCCGGACATAAGGTCGGTATCATTTGTGGTGCGTTGTCGGATGATCCGGTTGCTGTTGACCGTTTGAAAAACATATCGGCGCACTGCGATCTAGGCGTTCACCAACTGGATATGGGGCGATTGCCGGGTCTTGGCGATATCCTGAATATTGTACGCATCTTCAATTTGGTCCGTCGCACAAGAGCGGATGTGATCCATGGCCATGGCGCGAAGGGTGGGGCATATGCTCGTCTATTGCCGCGCATGGCAGGCGGCGTACGTGTGTATACGCCGCATGGGGGTTCACTTCATTATGATCCGCGCGAATGGCAGGGGTTTGCTTTTCTAAATGCTGAACGTCTGATGCGGTCACGCACGGACGCGTTTGTCTTTGAATCAGATTTCGGATTGCGTGTTTTCAATCGCAAAGTGGGGGATCCATGTGCGTTCTCGACCGTTATACATAACGGTGCTGCTGAACCGGAATTCGAACCGGTTACACCCCAGAAAAATGCAGCGGATTTCGTTTTCATCGGTGAATTACGCGAATTAAAAGGCATTGGAACGCTTATAGATGCCGCGACACTTGCAGGTCAGAGAATGCATCTGCGGATTGTCGGTTCTGGTCCCGAACGCGCGAGGTTCGAGGCGCAAGCATCTGATACGCCCGATTATGTGAATATCGAATTCATGGGCGCCATGCCGGCACGGGAAGCATTCGCTCTTGGCCGAATTGTGGTTGTGCCTTCGTATCACGAGTCTCTGCCATATATTGTGCTGGAAGCAGCGGCAGCAGGGCGCCCGGTTATTGCCACTCGTGTCGGTGGTATGACCGAAATTTTCGGACCCGATTCATGCACATTGATATCTCCAGCTTGCATTGGCGGTCTGGCAGATCGGTTGCGTCATGCAATGCAAAATCCTGATGAGATGAATGCGTTGGCTGGACGACTACGCTCACGCGTAAAGGCTGAATTTTCCAGTGCGCAGATGGTTGATGCCGTCAATGCGCTTTACAGAACACTGGTTGAAAAAAAAGCGGCGGATAATGCCCAAGTTGAAGATGATGCGTCGGAAGGCGTCGAGGGAGTGCCTTCATGAATGAAGAGAATAACGGTCGCAGGACATACCATTCTGCTCCAAGTGATATCGCAATCGGTGCTGGTCCCATATCGGCGGATCATAGAGAGGGCCGAGTACGTGAAGCGGCTCCCACTCACGAGCGCCGCGCACCTGTGGTGCCAATGATTTCTCCGGCAGTCATTCAGGGCTTTATGCGCATGATTGACGCTGGCATCACCATCGTCATGGGCTATGCACTGTTTCGCGGGTATGTGGGCAATAATCCCACTATGGAAGCGGTTGTCTATTACCCTGCCATGTTGATTGCCAGTGTACTTGCTGTCATGGGATTCCAGTTCAGCAGCCTTTATCGAATTCAGATGTTGCAGCAAACCATCCGCCAGATTGGGCGTTTGTTTGTGACATGGAGCGGTGTCTTTGTCGCTCTTGTGATTGCTGGGTTTGCACTCAAGGTAAGCCATGAGATTTCGAGAGTTTGGTTTGTCAGTTGGTATGTAGGCGGCTTCGGCGCTGTTCTGGCCGCCCGCGTAGCCATGAGCAGCATGGTGCGCCATTGGATGAAGACAGGGCGTTTGGAGCGACGCGTTGTAATTGTCGGCGGCGGTGAACGTGGCTTGCATCTCATTGAAGCACTGCAAGCATCCGCCGCGACAGACATCAAGATCTGCGGTGTATTTGATGATCGTGGCGATCAACGTGTGCCTGAAAATATTGCCGGATTTCCCAAGCTTGGAACTGTTGACGAGCTGGTTCGCTTCGCTCGTTCAAATCGGATTGATCTGCTCATCATGGCGTTGCCGATGACGGCAGAACGTCGCGTTCTGGAAATGATCAAAAAAGTGTGGGTACTGCCTGTTGATATCAGGCTGTCAGCTCTTGATGCCCCCTTGCGTATGACAGCGGGCACATACTCGTATGTCGGTAACGTCCCTTTCTTCAATCTCTATGACAAACCCTTGTCTGACTGGGATTATATATTGAAGTTACTGGAAGACCGGATTCTGTCGGCTATGTTTTTGGTTCTGCTGGCACCGCTCTTTGCAATCATTGCATTGGCAATCAAACTGGACAGCAGAGGCCCTGTGTTTTTTAAACAGCGCCGCTATGGCTTCAACAACGAGCTTGTCGAAGTTTACAAGTTCAGAACACTGAAGCACGAACAAGCTGACGCCAATGCCGCTAAGCTAGTCACGGCAAATGACGACAGAGTGACCCGCGTAGGGCGTTTCTTACGCCGGTCCAGTTTCGATGAGTTGCCTCAGTTCATCACAGTGCTGAAGGGGGGGATGTCGATTGTTGGGCCGCGCCCTCACGCGATTTTGGCCAAGGCTGCAGACGAGCTCTATAGCGATGTTGTGGAGGGATATTTTGCGCGCCACCGCGTTAAGCCCGGTATTACGGGTTGGGCGCAAATCAATGGTTGGCGTGGTGAGACGGATACGCGTGAGAAGATTCAACGCCGCACCGAGCACGATCTCTATTATATCGAGAACTGGTCATTGCTCCTCGACCTATACATCATCGTGCGCACGCCGTTTTCGATGCTGAAGGGTGAGAACGCCTTCTAAGGACAGCGACAATGAACGGTTGGGCGGTTGAAGAGACGCGGCGTCAAACAGAGCAGGTGACAAACTCGCTCTGGGTTGAACGGCTGGGAAGTCTCCTGATTTTCATTGTTATCTTTTCCAGCTTCTATCAGAAAAGCCCTCCGGGAGATGCCTCACCGGTTCCTTACGATCTGGCGCTGATCGGCTGCATGGGTTTTTTCTTCGCATTCGGATTAAAGTTTCCGCGTGGGCTCGTTTGGCCAGTGGCCACGTGGGGTATGGTGCTTGCCGGATACGCTATCGGCGGCATGTCGGCGGAATATACCGAAAAGGTAAGATCTTTTATTCAGGTTGCAGCCTATCTCACATGCGCCTTCATCTTCTTTTCAAGCTATGTATATGTGGATGCTGAGCGTCGAATGCGGCTCATATTCAATGCCTATGCTGCCGCAGGTGTCGTCGCAGCCACGGCGGGTATTGCAGGTTATTTCGGTGTAGGGGGAGGCTCTCTGGAGCTGACGACATTCGGACGCGCAACCGGCACGTTTAATGACCCGAATGTTTACGGCCCTTATCTCATACCGCCAGCGCTCTATCTGGGGTTACGCCTCAGTAAAGCGCAGAGCGCGCGCGCTTTGCTGCTCATTCCCCTTCTCGGAATACTTGTTCTGGGCATTCTGTTGAGTTTCTCGCGCGGCGCATGGGGGAATTTTCTTCTGTCGGGTGGTGTCTTCGTCATTTTGACATTGATGACTTCACGCTCAGCCGCGCAGTCTGCCCGCCTTATCGCTTTTGCGTCTTTCATGGGACTGATGATTGTGGGCGTTGTAGGCTTCGCACTCACCAGCCCTAAAGTGTCATCCCTATTTGAACAGCGCGCATCACTTGTTCAAAACTATGACGTGGGCAACCAGGGCCGGTTTGATAGTCAGCGTAGGGCATTCGTGACCGCAGTCAAAAACCCCTTGGGTATTGGACCTGAGCAATGGGCAATGATCAACAAGCTGGACACACATAATGTCTATCTGAATGTCTTTATCGCCGGTGGCTTTCTCTCCATTACAGGCTTTCTAGGATTTCTCTGCCTCACATTTGTCACTGGCAAACGGGCAATTTTTGCCAATGGGTCGGGACAGGAATATCTGATCGTCGCCTATGCCTGCATTGTCGGAAATATGGCCGAAGCAGTCATCATTGATGTCGATAACTGGCGTCACCTGTTCCTGTTGTTTGGCATGCTCTGGGGCTGTTCGCTGGCAGTTAAAGCTGAATCATTGGCACCGCCGCGACGCACACCGCGAGATAAATCACATCTGATAGAGGGCTTCACGGCCTAAGGGGACCAAAGGGCAAGAATGTTGGAAGTGCTTAAAAAAGCTGATCGGACGACGTATCTACTTATTGTTGCTTGCGGAATTTCAGCCGCGTTATTGGCGGCAATGCTTTTGCATATGGTCGGAGAAGAAGCCGGTTCCAATAGCTATGCATTGATGGCCGAAGGCTTTCTGCATGGCCGCCTTGATGTTGACAGGTGTTTTGACAGCGATTGCGTCACGTTTGACGGAAAGTCCTACGTTGTTTTTCCACCTGTGCCGGCGGTTGTTGCCATGCCTTTTGTGGCAATCTTCGGACCGGACTTTGCCGGTTTTTCTGCGATCGGGTTTAGCTTTTTTCTTGCCAGTTTTTTCCTGTGGAACCGCATTTTCATGGATATGGGCGTGGGGCGTCAGTCTGCCATCTGGCTATTATTGGCTCTCGCATTTGCCTCACCGCTTTTCTATGTTTCCATTCGGGCGGATCGCGTCTGGTTTTTTGCCCAGTGCATCAATTTTTTCCTTCTCTCGCTTGCGCTTCATGAAGTGATGAGAGGAGGGCGGCTTGTGGTGGCAGGCATCTGTCTTGGACTTGCGTTCCTCTGCCGGCAGATGACGATCCTGCTGGTACCATTTTATTTTGTGCTGGCATTAAAGGCTGAAGAGAAACTGATCTCGTTCCGCTGGCCACATATCTCTCGAGCATTGAAAATTGGCCTGCCGGTCGCTGTGGCCGTTGGCATCTATATGGCATTCAACTATGCGCGTTTCGCGGCGCCTATGGAGACCGGCTACGCCTATATTGCAAAACCGCATCTGGAGCAGTGGTCGCTGATCAATAACCGGTTGCTTGATCACGGTCTCTTCTCGTCGGCCTATTTTCTGTTCAATGCATTTCACCTCTTCGTTCAAGGGTTCCATGTTGAATGGGGGGGGCCGAACCTGTTGATGCCAACCAAGCTTGATCCGATGGGGACCTCGTTGCTTGCGGCCAGCCCGTTTGTCTTGTTGCTGTACTTTGTGCCAATCCGCAGGCCTGTCGTGATTGGTGGCCTTTGTGCCCTGTTAATTCTCGGTATCACCCTTTTTTATCATGGCAATGGGTTCTCCCAATATAACACCCAGCGCTTTGTGTTGGATTGGGCTCCGGTGCTGTTCTATGCGCTGGCTGCCACAATGGCGGCACAGAAGGCTTTGCGACCAGCGCTCGGGATACTCGTTTTTTATGGGGTGGGGCTCAATCTGGTGATGCTTGGCCTTTTGGCCGTTCTGCATCAGGCCTGAAGGTGACATGCGACACGAATCCGCATGATGCGTCGTGCGCATCGTTCAGGAAGACAAAAATATAGGGAAACTTGGAGGCCACGCCCGGAATCGAACCGGGGTAAACGGATTTGCAGTCCGGCGCGTAACCACTCCGCCACGTGGCCGACCAAGGCGCGTCATATAGCAAGTCCTCACCAGCCACACAATCCAAATTGACCGGTTTAGGCAGATTGACCGGCAGTAATGGTAAATAGAGGTTGCATGGCGAATTGAGTTTGCCAGTCCGCCACATTATAAACAGTCAGAGCTCACGGCATATCGTTCAGCCATGACAGGACTTTTGCCGACATCAGATCGAATTTCAGGACTTTCCATGACCGACTTTGCTGCTGCCCGGATGAATATGGTCGAAAATCAGGTGCGCTGTAATGCTGTGACCGATCATAGCGTTATCGCGGCAATCGCTGCCGTGGCACGCGAAACTTTCGCACCCGACGCGAATCAGTCGATCGCCTATATGGATCAGGATCTTCCCGTAGGCCATGGTCGCTACCTCATGCAGGCACGTGCTTTTGCCAAATTGGCGCAGGCTGCCGCCATCAGCGCCGAGGACAAAGTCCTGGATGTTGGTTGTGCGACTGGTTATTCATCGGCTGTGTTGGCGCGCATCGCAGGTGAAGTTATCGCATTAGAGGAAAATGCAGAGCTGGCGGCCTCTGCGGCCGTTGCGCTTGAGGGCGTGGCAACAGTGGTGACGGGGCCATTGGCCGAAGGTGCTCCGAAACAGGGACCGTATGACGTAATCTTTCTGAACGGGTCCGTACCGGCAAAGCCTGAAATTCTCTGCGCTCAGCTTGCCGAAGGAGGCCGCCTTGTTGCCATCGTCGGCGAGGGGCTGATCGGTCAGGCCCAGGTTTACGTATGTGCCAATGGTTCTGTGACATGCCGGACTGTTTTTGACACACCGGCCCACCCTTTGCCGGGCTTTGAACTCGAAAAATCATTCGTTTTCTGATTTTTTTCGCCGAATTTCGCCCATTTGGCTGCAATTTGCGACTAACAACACATTATGTGCGCTAGGACTTGGCCACTTGCAGCCATATATGTAAGTTGCCGGAGACGACCGGTAATACGTCGCGGATGCGTTGAGGGGCGAAGCCGCGTTTTGCGGAGAGAAAGAAAATGAAACGACCCGTTGGGACGTACGTGAAATTTGTTGCTTCGACGACGGCCAGTGTAATGGCCATGAGCGCCTTCTTGGTTGCCAGCCCCGCGGCAGCAGAAAATCTGACCGATGCGCTTGTCGCGGCATATCAGAGCAATCCCGATTTAATGGGTGCCCGTGCTGCTCAGCGCGCAACTGACGAGCAGGTCCCCCAAGCTTTGTCCGGCTGGTTACCCACTGTGACAGCGCAAGGCTCTTACGGCACTTCGCGCTCTCGTGCAAAGGTGACCTCGGGCGCCCCGACCGTTAAGACAAACACCAATCCTCTGACAGGCGCGGTCACCCTAAATCAGAACATATTTGCCGGTGGCCGCACCGTCAGCGCTACGAATGTGGCCGAGTATTCAGTGGCAGCAGGTCAAAACAGCCTGACCAGCACTGAACAAACCACGCTTCTAAGTGCTGTCACGGCCTATATGGATGTGATCAAAAACCAGAATGTTGTTGAACTAAATAAGAACAATGTCGATGTCCTGAAGCGTCAGCTTGAAGCCACGCGCGATCGTTTCCGTGTTGGCGAACTGACACGCACCGACGTTGCCCAGTCCGAAGCACGCCTCAGTGGTGCGCGTACCTCGCTCACACAGGCCGAAGCCTTGCTGACCGCAAGCCGTTCGGCTTATGCCAAGGTTATCGGCCATGCGCCCGAAAATCTTGAGAAGCCGACACCTAGCGAGAACGTGCCCCAGACCGAAGAAGACGCACGCGATCTGGCCGCTCAGAACAATCCTGAGCTTCAGGCCGCCCGGAACGCCGAAAAAGCTCGTCGATCCGCCATTTCTCTGGCCAAAGGCGCTTTGTTGCCAAGCGTCGATCTGCAAGCGCAGTATCAGTATGGCCGCGAAGCCTCCAGCGGTGTGCATATTGCAGATGAGACATCTGTGGTCGGCGTGCTGACAATTCCGCTTTACCAGGGCGGTGCGGAATATTCGCGCGTGCGGGAAGCAAAAGAACTGCACAGCCAGTCCATGATGCAGATTTCAGCGGCTGAACGGGCTGTTGACGAAAGCGTTCGTAACGCATGGGAAGCCGTGCGATCCGCCCGTGCCAGCATCATTTCCAGCGAAGAACAGGTGAATGCCAGCAAAATCGCTCTTGAAGGTGTAAAGCAGGAAGAAGAAGTCGGGTCACAGACCACCTTGGACGTCTTGAACGCCGAGCAGGAATTGCTGAATGCACGTGTCACGCTTGTGACAGCGCAGCGTAATCTCGCTGTAGCGGATTATGGTTTGTTGGCTGCCACCGGCCAGCTCACAGCCAAGCAGCTTGGCTTGCCGGTCGAGTATTATGACCCGCAGGACAATTTTGACGACGTCCACTACAAGGCAATTGGCTTTGGCACGGCGAGCGACGAGTAAAAAACTGCATTTTTTGCATAAAAACATGGGGTTGTTGGCTTTGGAGTCAACTTCTCCTAAGGTTTTGTCTGCTAAGAATGGTTAAATACAGTTAAGTCGTGATCGTCAGGATAATGGGCATGAGCAACCAAGGTGCAGCACAAGAACCCACAATGGAGGAAATTCTAGCCTCCATTCGTCGGATCATCTCCGAAGACAGTGGGGGCAAGGAAGAGGCAGAAGAAGCTGCCGCTCCGCCGCCCGCGGCCGCTCCGGAACCCGAACCGGAACCCGAGGTTGATTTCGAAGCTGAACTTGATGCCATGCTCGATCCAGAACCTGAGCCAGAGCCTGAGCCGGAAATGGTCGAGTTCGAAGAACCGGAGCCAGCGCCAATGCCGGTTGCGGCTGCCGAGCCGGTGCCAGCGCCTGCTTCGGAGCCCGATTTCGAGGAAGATGACGTTGTGTTCAGCGAGGAAGATATTCTGGAGCTGACAGAACCTTTGGAACCCGAACCCGAACCGTTGCCCGAACCTGAGCCGGAACCGGAATATGAGCCCGAGCCTGAGCCGGAATACCAACCGGCGCCGGAACCCATGGGCCACCAACAGGCGGCCTTTGCACCTGAACCTGAAGACGAAGACATTGCGTTTGAGGAGCCTGCTATGACGGCCCATACAAACTACAGCGAACCGGCGGGAAAACCACTTATGTCGCAAGATGCCGCACAGGCAGCTTCCGCCGCTTTCGGTGCATTGGCCAGTTCAATGCTGACTTCTGCCGGTGGCAGCAAAACCCTTGAGGACTTGGTCGCCGAAATGCTGCGTCCGATGCTCAAGGATTGGCTGGATAATAATCTGCCAGGACTGGTCGAGCAGATGGTACGTGAGGAAATCGAACGCGTAGCGCGTCGCGGCCGCTAATTTCCTCCTTTTTTCGATTTTGGAGACGGCGGTGCCCGCAAAGCGCCGCCGTTTCTCGTTTCTGGGTGCTTGCCCGAATACCCCGCCCCGTGCTGTAAGACGGGACCCCATTAGAACAGGCCGATACCAATGCTCGATAAGACCTTCAGCCCCAAAGATGTCGAAGAACGCCTCTACCGGAAATGGGAAGAGAGCGGAGCCTTCAAGCCCGATCCCAAGCGGGTGGCTGCGGGCGCTGAGACCTACAGTATCGTGATCCCGCCACCCAATGTGACGGGTAGCCTGCATATGGGCCATGCGCTTAACAATACGCTGCAGGATATTTTGATCAGGTTCGAGCGGATGCGCGGCAAGGACGTGCTTTGGCAACCCGGTCTCGACCACGCCGGTATCGCGACCCAGATGATCGTCGAACGCCAGCTAGAAGCCGAAGGCAATGTCCGTCGCCGCGATATGGGGCGTGACGCCTTTGTGGAGCGGGTCTGGAAATGGAAAGCCGAAAGCGGCGGAACGATCATCGAGCAGCTACGCCGCCTTGGTGCGTCATGTGATTGGAGCCGCGAGCGCTTCACGATGGATGAAGGCTTGTCCAAGGCCGTTCTGAAAGTTTTTGTCGAACTTCATCGTGACGGACTGATCTATCGTGACAAGCGTCTCGTGAACTGGGACCCCAAACTGCAAACGGCCGTCTCTGATCTCGAAGTCGAGAACATCGAGGTGAAGGGGCATTTTTGGCATTTCCGCTATCCGCTGGCCGATGGAAAAACCGTGCGCTATGCGAGCGAGTTTGACGAAGAGGGCAATCCCACCGCTTGGGAAGATCGACCCTATATTATCGTTGCCACAACGCGTCCTGAAACCATGCTGGGCGATAGTGCTGTCGCAGTGAATGCCGAAGACGAACGCTACAAGCATCTGGCGGGTGCTTTTGTCGAACTGCCGCTTGTTGGACGTCGTATTCCCATCGTCTTTGACGAACACGCAGACCCTGAACAAGGGTCTGGTGCGGTGAAAATCACGCCAGCGCATGACTTCAACGACTTTGAAGTCGGTAAACGTCACAACCTGCCGCAGATTAATATTTTGACAGTCGATGGTCGCATCAATGATGAGGCACCAGAGGCTTATCGTGGTCTGGACAGGTTTGAAGCGCGCAAAAAAGTTGTTGCCGATATCGAGGCTCTCGGTCTTCTCGACCAGATCGAGAACCGAAAAGTCATGGTGCCCCATGACGAGAAGTCCAAGATGACGGTGATCGAACCGTTCCTCACCGACCAGTGGTATGTGGACGCTGCGACACTTGCTAAGCCCGCTATTGCCGCCATTGAAAACGGCGACACAAGTTTTGTCCCCAAGAACTGGGAGAAGACCTATTTCGAATGGATGCGCAACATCCAACCTTGGTGCATTTCACGCCAACTCTGGTGGGGTCATCGCATTCCGGCTTGGTACGGAGAAGATGGTGAAGTCTTTGTCGCTTATGACGAAGTTGAGGCAATGGCCGCAGCCGAAAAACACTATGGCAAGAAGGTCGAACTGACCCGCGATGAAGATGTGCTCGACACTTGGTTCTCGTCCGGTCTCTGGCCTTTCTCGACCATGGGCTGGCCGGAAGAAACCCCCGAGCTTGCGCGTTACTATCCGACAAATGTTGTGGTCACAGCTTTCGACATCATCTTCTTCTGGATCGCCCGTATGATGATGATGGGGCTTCACTTTAAGCAGGAAGTCCCGTTCAAGGATGTTTACATCCATGCGTTGGTGCGCGACGAGCGCGGCCAGAAAATGTCCAAGACCAAGGGCAATGTCATTGACCCGCTGAAGCTGATTGATGAATACGGCGCGGATGCGCTGCGTTTCACGCTCGCGGCTATGGCCGCTCAGGGGCGCGACATTAAACTCGCAACCAACCGCGTCGAAGGCTATCGGAATTTTGGAACAAAGCTCTGGAACTCGGCTCGCTTCTGCGAAATGAACGGTTGTGCCCGTGTGGAAGGGTTTGACCCCAAAGCACTGAAGCAGAACGTCAACAAATGGATTGTTGGTGAGGTAGCCCGTACGGCGGCGTCGATCACGAATGAAATTCCGGCCTACAAGTTCAACGATGCGGCAGGCTCCGCCTATCGTTTTGTCTGGAATGTGTTCTGCGACTGGTATCTTGAGCTCATTAAACCGATCTTCATGGGTGAAGATGAAGAGGCGATTGCCGAAACCCGTGCTACGGCTGCATGGGTACTGGACCAGATACTGCTCATCCTGCATCCCTTCATGCCCTTCATGACCGAAGAACTTTGGGCGACAACAGACGGTCCAGCGCGTGAAACATTATTGGCTGTTGCGCCTTGGCCTGTTCTTACCGGTCTGGGCGACGCAGATGCCGATGCCGAGATGGGGTGGGTCATTCGTCTTATTTCAGATATCCGATCCGTTCGTGCGGAAATGAATGTGCCTGCCGGGGCCAAGATTCCAATGATCATGAAAGGGGCAAGCGCTGACAATCTTGCTCGTCTTGATCGGCACAAAGATCTGATCTTGCGGCTCGCACGATTGGCGACTGTGGATGTATCCGAAACAGTACCAGTCGGAGCGCTTCAGATTGTTATCGACGAGGCGACCATCCTCCTGCCTGTTGCTGATGTTGTGGACCTGAAAGCCGAAACAGCGCGCCTGAAGAAAGAGCTTGGAAAACTGGAAGGCGAGATTTCCAAAATCGACGCGAAGCTCGGCAACGAGAAATTTCTGGCCTCCGCGCCGGAAGAAGTGGTCGATGAACAGCGCGAACGCAAAGCGGAAACGGAAGCCGCAAAAGCAAAACTCACCATCGCGGTGAAGATGCTCGAAGGCGCGGTTTGAACGGAAACGACATAGGCATTTAGTATGATAGTGCTCGCTATTTTTTCCGTACACTGAAGTGACCACAGGCTCGGTCAACAAATACGACGATAAGATGGACGTTGTTTTGCAGCCTGTGCCCAAACCGACAGAGGAACTAGCGCCGAAAGAAACCGGCCCTCTGACGAACTGATTTGATGAGTTCTGTTCGGCGGGGATAAGTTTATTTTGCGGGATAAACGGGGTGGGGATAATTTTATCCGCACCCCCGAAAAACACTCATCGAACAGATCAACAATCTCTACATGGAAACGTTCAATCTCTTGCAGGAAATGCTGGTATTTTGATGTGTTTTCGAGCCTTTTCCTGACCCCCTCCACCCTTGATGGGGAGGGCCAGGGAGGGGGGATTTCTTCCTTCTGACCATAGAAAACAAGAAAGGCGGCCCTCACGAGCCGCCTTTTTATTTGTCAAAAATTACTCAGTTAGCTGACGATGCCGCCGCGCGTCGCTCGGCCATAAACTGATCGAACTCCGCCTGATCTTTGGCGCGGCGCAGACGGTCAACAAAATCGCCGAAGGCCTTTTGTTCTTCTTCCATACGCTTCAGCGTTTCGTCACGATAGCTGTCGAACGCTGAGTTGCCTGTTGAACGATGAGAACGATAGCGCGACGAACCACAGCCGCTTCGCCATTCGCTCCGATCACGTTTCCATGCATGCATTTTTCCGCTCCAGATCAGATAGGCGAGGATGCCAAGTCCAACCGGCCAGAACAGGACGAAACCAATAACCATCAAGGCGATCCACGCCCCTTTGGGCATGTCGTCAAGCATTGCGGCGGTGGGCATTTCTCTCTCCCTTGTGAGGTTCAGATTGAACACAAATTAGAGTTAGGGAGCATTTCTACCGCTTCAAGATGTTGCAATTTGAAAAGCGACATATCGGAAAACGAAAACGGTCCGATGGTAACCCATCGGACCGCTCTCAAAATATGATTGCTGGAAAATAATTATTGATCAAACACGATCACAGACCGCGCCAACTCACCTTTTTTGAGCTCATCAAAAGCTTCATTGACCTGATCGAGCTTGATACGACGCGAGATCATGTCATCCAGTTTCAGCCTTCCGGACATGTAGAAATCGACAAAGCGCGGCATGTCCACTGGAAAGCGGTTTGAACCCATGATCGATCCCTGGATGCGTTTTTCGGCAAGGAAATCTGCGCCATGCAATTCGATGTTCACGCCCACTGGAATCATGCCGATCACATTGGCTGTGCCACCACGACGGAGCATTTTGAAAGCCTGTTCGGTGGTGGCTTTCAGACCGATAGCTTCAAAAGAATGGTGTACACCGCCGCCGGTCAACTCCATGACCTGCGCCACGGGGTCACCATCTTTCGCATTGACGACATCCGTTGCGCCGAACTGCTTGGCAAGATTGAGCTTTGAGCCCTGCATATCGACGGCGATGATGCGACCGGCGCCCGCAATAGACGCGCCATTGATCGCGGCAAGGCCAACGCCGCCACAGCCGAGCACAGCCACAGTCTCGCCCGGACGCACATTGGAAGTGTGGATCACAGCGCCGATGCCCGTTGTCACCGAACAGCCAATCAAAGCCGCACGGTCAAAAGGCATATCCTTGCGGATTGCGACGCAAGCATGTTCGTGAATCAGCATCTGTTCGGCAAAGGACGAGAGATTGAGAAACTGGTTCACGCCATTGCCGAGACGCGGTTCTTCATCCGCACCGCGATTTGTCTCGGGGCTGACGCAACGAGACATATGACCTTCAAGGCAATGATCACAATGACCGCAGAAGGCAGACAGACAGGTAATGACGTGGTCACCCGGTTTCACAGTGCGCACTTCCGAACCAACCTGCTCCACAATACCAGCGGATTCGTGCCCCAGCACGGCAGGTAGCGGATATGGGTATGAGCCTTCAACGAAATGAAGGTCGGAATGACATACACCCGCAGCCATGGTGCGGATCAGCACTTCATGAGGGCCGGGTTTGTTGATCTGAACATCTTCAATGACCAGTGGCTTCCCCACTTGACGCAATACTGCCGCTTTCATGTTTCAATCTCCCTGTGACCGGATTTTTAAGACCGGATTTTTTGTTTGGTTTTGAATTGTCTCAATGTTGGCCCGATGAGGCATAACAGGTCAATCCGAACCTCGGAATTCTCGGGTTGAATGGGCTATCTCTAGGATACATTTGTGGCACTATGGTCACCCGATGATGGAGTAAAGCTATGACGATATGTTCGAAGTTCCTGTTTTCCTTGGCTTTGCTCCTCGGCGGATTGGGGTTTCCCGGTTTGGCCAATGCCGAACCGACAGCCGCAGCGAATGCAGCTTTTGACAAAGGTATCACCGCGTTCGGTGCGGGCAACGTCACTGATGCGGTCGATGCATGGACATCTGCTGCGGCCGGAGGGCATCCTATGGCGTCATATTTGCTCGGCCAACTTTACGAGCAAGGGCGCGGCGTCGAAAAATCTCCAACACTTGCCTTTCAGTATTACGAGCGAGCTGCAGAAGAGGGGCAGGCTCTGGCTGCAGTGAAAGTCGGTCGGATTTATCGCGAAGGTAGCGAAGATCTGGACATCGACAAAGACTATGAGAAAGCGCTTGCGAGTTTTGAAATAGCAGCACTCCAGTCATGGCCCGAAGCGCAATATTATTTGGCTGACATGTATCGTCATGGGCAGGGCGTGGCCGTGGACCGCACTGAAAGCTTGCGCTGGCTTATTCTTGCGTCCAAGAAAAAATATGCTCCCGCCATGCTGGAACTCTCCCGCGTTTATTTTGAGGGAGAGGGTGTTTTGGAAGATCGTTTGAAAGGCTGGACTTATATCGAACTGGCCAGCCGTTATGCTACGCCGGAGCAGGGCAAGGGCGTCAATAATGCGCGCGACAAATACTCGAAACGCGTGAAAAATAGCCAGAAAGAAGAAGCTAAGACATTGGCAGATAAATGGATCGTCGACTATCTGGCGAATTAACGCGTCAACCCGCGTAAACTCAAAAAATCACTTTTTCTTCGCCAAACCATAGTGGTGATTTTGAAAAGTCTATGAACTTCGCTTCATCTTCAACCAAGGCTCGTCCGGCAGCTTGGGATTCCGGTGTATCCGTCATAAGGTCGTCCAGCGAATTCCACCAGAGTTGTGCAACGCCGTCATAGATCGCCGGGGCATTATCAAGTGTGCCACCGTTGCGAGCCATGCGAACTGTGTTGGTCATTTCGAAGTCGCCGGTATGCATTTGCACATAACGAGCGATTTTGAGTGCCTGACGATGGCTCGCTACTAGTGGCGCATGTTTATTATACCAATAGTCCTGAAAAGCTTCTCGGGTCAGATTAGACTTACGGGTAAGACAGAAGGTGATTTTAATCATCGCGAGCTCCCATTTAGGTGCAATCCTATTGCGGATCGTTCTGGAGATTTTTATGCGTATTGCAGTTGGTGGATTTCAGCACGAAACAAATACATTTGCGCCTACCAAAGCAGATTACAACGCCTTTGCACAGGCCGACTCTTGGCCAGCGTTGCAGCAAGATGAGAACCTGCTTGGCGCATTCCGAGGCATGAATATTCCGCTAGGAGGCTTTATTGAGGCTGCCGAAAAATCCAGTCACACACTCTTACCATTAGCCTGGTGTCACGCCACACCCTCCGCACACGTCACGCAGGATGCATTTGAGCGTATCACAGGCCTTATCTTGAATAGGCTGGCTCAGTTCGGTCCTGTCGATGCGGTTTATCTTGATCTCCATGGTGCGATGGTTTGCGAGCATCTAGACGATGGCGAGGGCGAAATTCTGGCACGCGTTCGCGCTGCCATTGGTCCCGATATCCCGCTTGTTGCCAGTCTCGATCTGCATGCGAATGTGACGGAGAAAATGGTGAGTCACGCCGACGCCCTAATCGCATATCGCACCTACCCCCATATCGATATGGCAGAAACGGGCGCACGGGCTGCTGCACATCTGGATATGATTTTCGCGGGATTACCAAAGCAGGCAAAGGCTTTCCGGCGGATCGATTATCTGATCCCTCTGACAGCGCAATGCACAATGAGCGAACCTGCAGCATCGATTTACAATGAAGTCGCGGCAACTGAAGGAAAAGTGCTCGGCAATGGCCGTATCAGTTCGCTTTCCTTTGCAACCGGTTTTCCACCAGCAGATATTCAAGGCTGCGGGGCATCTGTCATTGCATATGGCGACACGGAGTCGGCAGCTGCCGAAGCAGCGGACCTGATTATTCAGCGAATGAACGAAAAGGAATCACTCTTCCGTGAAAAACTTTGGATGCCATCGGAAGCGGTGAGCTACGCAAAGGGACAAACAGCCGAAGGTGGCCCGTTTGTTTTTGCAGATACGCAAGATAATCCCGGTGCAGGTGGTAATGGCGATACCGTTGGGATATTGCGTGAGCTGATTAAGCAAGATGCTCAACGTGCTGTGATCGGATTAATATATGATCCGGCATCAGCGGAAAAGGCAGCGACAGCAGGCGAGGGGAACACAGTTCGCTTGCAACTCGGTGCATGGACAGGTGGCGCCGACGAGAAGCCCATTGATGCTGAGTTTCAGGTGGTAAAAGTTACAGATGGCGAGTTTCTGGCGACGGGCCCTTTTTATGGCGGCTCGAGAATGTCTTTGGGCCTTACGGCGCGTTTGCGCATCGGTGGAGTCGAAGTTGTGGTTACTTCACGAAAGGCGCAATGCGCGGATCAGGAAATGCTGCGTCACACAGGTATTGATCTAGCTGAATGCGCGATCATTGTGGTCAAGAGTTCTGTGCATTTCCGTGCCGACTTCGAACCGATAGCTCGTGAAGTTCTGGTGGTGGAGAGCCCTGGCCCGAACACAGCCGATCTTACAAAATTGCCTTACAGACACTTGCGAAGAGGCATTCGAATTATGCCCGAAGGAAAACCATTTGCTGGCTAGAAGTTGAGTTCTGCCCAGATCGGTGTGTGGTCCGACGGCTTCTCGCGTCCGCGTGGTTCTTTGTCGATATCGCAAGCAACGAGTCTGTCTGTGGCTTGTGGCGACAACAGCAAATGGTCGATCCGTATGCCTTGATCTTTGGGCCAGCGACCTGCTTGATAATCCCAAAATGTATAGCGATGCGGTTCGGTGTGGCACGCGCGGAACGCATCGGTAAAACCCAGATTGATGAGCTCGCGTAACTTCGCGCGGCTCTCCGGCTGGAACAATGCATCGTCGAGCCATGCTTTTGGGTCATACACATCGTCATCGGTCGGGATGACATTGTAGTCACCAGCCAACACTAGAGGCTCTTCGTAGGAGAGCAATTCTTGTGCGTGGGTTTTGAGGCGATCCATCCATCCCAATTTGTATGAGAATTTCTCGGTCCCCATAGGGTTTCCATTGGGCAAGTAGATGGAGGCAATACGTAAGACTGTTTCGCCTGCAGGCACCACGGCCTCGATATAGCGAGCCTGTTCGTCAGACGGATCGCCTGGCAAGCCAGTACGGATATCCTCAAGCGGTAATTTCGAGAGAATCGCGACGCCGTTATAGGTTTTCTGGCCATGGATCGCGAGATTGTAGCCCAAATCCTCGATCTCACTGCGCGGAAATGTTTCATCTGTCGATTTTGTTTCCTGCAGACAAACAACATCGGGATCGGCCTCTTTCAGCCATTCTTTGAGATTATTCAGTCGCGCCTTCAGGGAATTGACGTTGAAAGAGGCAATTTTCATGAAAAATCCAGCATTATGGCGATTTGTTGTCGAGTCGCGGCTTGAACACTCTAGCATGTCGTTTCAGGCATTAACCCCTTAACAGAAAAGGGAATTGACGTTCTGCTCGCGCCACGTCAGCATACTTGTATTGCTATTTGTCCACTCTGGGGAGGGAGTACAAATGGGTACAAGAGTAGCGGGCCGGTTGACCGCCCGATCACATGCCAAACATTATGTAGCACCTGCTAATCTTTCGCAGCGCTGTTTGCTATGCATTGTAGGTGTGCTTGGTGGCTTCATGGCTCTGGTTCAGGGCATGATCACAGTGCAAGGCCTGTCAGTCAGCACAAGCCAGGAGTTTATGACCTATGCAGTCATATCTGCGTTGGGTATCTGGCTTCCGGCAATCGCCATTTTTTCGTCCATTGTTGGCGTTATGATTCGTGACAAGATCGCGATGACATTGCTGATTCTGTCGCCTTTGGCATCAATGGGTGGATATGCGCTTTATGCTTTCGGGGCAGTCTGAGACTGTCCTGAAAAACATTTTAGCAGCGGATTTGACTTGTTGATTAGACCGAAAAAGAAGTCCCGCAACCACAAGACGCGGTTGCATTAGGGTTTGTGATTTTGAATGACGATCCAATGAGATCGTTCACGAAATCGATTTCCGAACCTTCCAGATACATCACCGAAACAGAGTCGATAAGCACTGTCGCACCTGCTTTTTCAAGCACAAGGTCGTCATTTGCGCGTGTATCGTCCAGCGTGAAACCATATTGGAATCCCGAGCACCCACCGCCGGACACAGAGACGCGCAACATCACGCCGTCATCTTCGCCAGAGAGAATTTCGGACACGCGTTTTGCAGCCCGTTCACTGATCGTGATGGGTTTGCCTGTGCCTGGCATTGTCTCTGTCACTGTCTCGCTCATGGTCATACTGCCTTTACGCGGAAGCCAAATAGTGGTCCGAACTGGTACTCTGGAACCATTCTGGTTATAGCCTATCATTGATTTAGGCATTCTCACCCCGGATTTCAAATCGAGGCCCGTCTTGTCGCAAGTAAATCCTGCCGCCACTGCCATTTTCGCAACAAAAGCCGAGGAGAGCCGTGGTCGCCTGTTCCTAGAGCCGGAAAGCGCCACGAGAACCGCATTCCAGCGTGATCGCGATCGGATTATCCATTCCGGGGCATTCCGGAGGCTGAAATACAAGACACAGGTCTTCATCTATCACGAAGGCGACAATTACCGCACACGTCTCAGCCATTCGCTGGAAGTGGCACAGATTGCTCGCTCTATAAGCCGTGTCCTGGGACTCGACGAGGATCTTGCGGAAACCTTGGCGCTGGCCCATGACCTTGGCCATACGCCTTTCGGGCATGCGGGCGAGGATGCGCTGGATGCGGCGATGCAAGGATTTGCAGGCTTTGACCATAATGCTCAGACACTGCGCATCGTGACCAAGCTCGAACATCGCTATGCCGAGTTTGACGGGCTGAATCTCACATGGGAAACGCTGGAAGGCTTGGTCAAGCATAACGGACCGGTCCTCACCGCCGATGTGAGACCGGAAGACCTGCCGCGCGCTCTCACAGAATATGCCGAGATACAGGATTTGGAGCTTACCACATTTGCTGGTCCCGAAGCGCAGGTTGCGGCTCTGGCAGATGACATTGCATATAACAATCACGACATTGATGACGGTTTGCGCGCTGGCCTTTTCTCGATCAATGATCTTATGGCCTTGCCGCATGTCGGTCAGGTTTTCCAGAGCGTTATCGATCAATATCCGGGACTTGAAGAAACCCGCGTTATTCACGAAGCCGTGCGCCGTCTCATCGGCAGCATGATCGGTGATGTCATTGACGAAACGCGCCGTCGCGTTGATCTAGCCAAACCGCGATCCGCCGCCGATGTCCGTGCTATGTCTTCAGCGCTTGTGAGCTTTTCCGAGGAGATGAGCCAGCACAATGCGACGCTCAAAACATTCCTGTTCGAACGAATGTATCGTCACTACCGCGTCAATCGCTCAATGAGCAAAGCCAAGCGGATTGTCGCCAGCCTGTTCGCGCTCCTTCATGCCGAGCCGGAACTTCTGCCGCCGGAATGGCAGAAGGGCTGCGATGGCGCCAAGGGCATAAAAACGGCGCGCCGTGTCTGCGATTTTATAGCTGGTATGACCGACAAATTTGCAATTGAAGAACACCAGCGCCTTTTCAATCTCAGTGATCCTCGCTCGTAAATAAAAACGCCCCGACATTTCTATCGGGGCGTTTAACTTAGTGGTGCATGCCTTCCATACCGTCATGGGGCGCCATCAGATCAACATATGGCGCGGGCATTTTCAGTCCATGCGCATCGGCACCTGGTTCCGGTATCTGGTTCCACTCCACACGTGTTTCGCCGCACAGCTGAGTGACAGGGAAATAAATACGCATCACCTCCTTGTCGTCCGGTAGCTTCACGAGAAACGAGAACTCCTCGTAGCGGTTATCGGGTACGGTGCCACCACTCCATGTAATGCTTTTGACGCCTTCACTCACAGGTTTGCCGTGAATGGAGTATGTCTTCGCATAGGCTCCAGAGATCGTCTCAATCTTCCAACCTGCCATTAGTTTCGGCTTCACCGAGATGACGCCTTCTGGAATAGCGACCGACAATGCAGTCGTGTCCGCCCGATCACAACCATGCGGGACCCGCAGCTTTGCCTCATAGTATGATCCCCATGAAGACATGCCGTTAGTCAACGTCACATGCGCCAAAGCTGGTGACGTTGTAGAAATAAGCCCGAGGGCGAGAACTAGAAATTTCAGATTTTTCATTCGCATAACCTCAGAACTTGGCTGTGAAGCCAGCAAAAACGGCGCGGCCTTCACCGGGATAGAAAATTTCCGATCCAGGAACATAGGTCGTTACAGTCGTATAGCTTGTCACCGCCCGTTTATCGGTCAGATTGCGCCCTTCGGCAAAGAGCCTAAGCGACGGTGTAATGTCGATACCGCCTTCAAACCCAACCATCGCATAGCCCGGAGCCTTTTGCGTATTGGCATAATCGACATAACCACCGCGTGGCACCCAGTCGATTTTCGGCGCTATGTCCCAGCCATCCGCCGAACGGTAACGCAAGGCAGCGCTGTATACATGGGGCACAGAACCCGCCAAAGCATTATCGCCATATATTGCATCACCGTCGAAGCGTGCATGAGCATAGGTATAGGCCTGCTCAAAGGTCAGTTGATTATTTGCACCCACGAAATCGCCGAACATTTTTCCAATATCAAGCGTCAGTGCGGCTTCAATGCCTTGATGAAGCGTATTTCGTGCATTGAATGTGGAAGCCGGGATAGACGGTCCGGCCGTAAAGTTCACCAACTCGTCTTCCACCTCTGCGTGATAGATAGCAACATCCCACGCTGCCAATTCCGTGGTGCCGCGTGTACCGATTTCAAAGGTTACAGCACGTTGCGGATCCATCGGTGTGAACTGCGTTACAGGTGTAATCGTCTGTGTCAGGTCGCTCATGAGTGGCGGCTCATAGCTGCGTGTCACATTCGCATAAACCTGTGCAGCAGGTACCACATTCCACAAAACACCCAGCTTCGGGCTGAGTGATGTAAAATCAGCGTCGTCGCTCGCCTTCACGCCGGTGGCTGCCGTGGTGGACTTGTAGTCCCGCACGGCATGGACGCCCTGCAAGCCGGTCACAACGGCAACGTCCGGTACAACATAGAACGAGTTCTCGGCATAAAGTGTAGCGGAGGTGGAGATCTGCGTCGTCTCCTGCGTCAGCGCTCCACGGCTCCCAACGGCATTGCTATAGTTATTGCCTGTAAGCGATGTGTAGCCATAGCGAACGCCCGCAGTCACAACGTTGCGGTGACCGAACAACGTGCCTTCATTTGTATACCGTGCGAACGCACCTGCGTGGCTGCTGTCTTGATCCAGCAACAGTGTAAAGAACGGCGTGTAAACAACAGGATGGAAGAGACTATGATATCCCAAATAGGCTCCTACATCGAGCTGCCCGCTGTCACCCAGATCGAAACTCGTCTTGTTGGCAAAGCGGATTGAGCGGATG
>TARA_R110000824_G_scaffold351071_1_pt1 | contig 87972 bp, 84 predicted proteins | sample TARA_R110000824 | Tara Oceans TARA_R110000824 (sample SAMEA4397747) | marine metagenome | biome: Polar Biome; feature: [MES] marine water layer (ENVO:01000295) within the mesopelagic zone...; material: water (ENVO:00002006), including particulate matter (ENVO:01000060) such... | reverse complement strand
GCAGACAGTTGGACGAGCAGATCCTTTTTCTGTCCTAAAGATTGAACTAAGCTTCTCAGCATATTATACTTCAAAGTTAACTCGTTCACCTTAAATGCCAAACGGCGATAACCCTCTTGGCATAAAACATGATCGTCAAGATCTTTGGCAGTAGGTTTTCCTTGCATAGCACTATCATCCTTCCGCTCTTTTCTAATTTGAGACATGTATATGGTAAGATCTAAGTTAGCATCGTCTAATTTTCGCTTGCCTAGATCCTGCATAGCAGAGTAGTACGAGTAGTGGCTTGCATGGCGGGATAGCTCCACATCCATGTTTGCCCTATCAATCTTAGTGATACTATCACAGATTTCGGTATATGTTTCCATATCTAGGTTGTCAACGATCTCATTAATATCTACTTTAGGCATAATAGCTCCTTTGCTAGTTCTTGGTTTAGCCGAGCAAACATCATGATTGCTCGGGATACTGTTATAGTCACACGCTCGTTAGAAGCGTACACATATTCTTCATCTTCTCCTTCTCCCTCTCCTCCCATGCCACAAAGCTCTAAATACCCATGGCAAATTTCATGAAAAAGAGTTTCCCGCGCAGGAGAATCATCAATCTTCTCCTCTAGGTGAATCTCGTAGGTATCAAAATCACAGGTCCCCCAGCAGTTCTGAGAACCTGACTTTAGACCTTTCTTGAATACAATTTTAAAGGTAGCCCACCCTACATCAACTGTTTGAAGGTCAGGGTTAGCCTTTATGGTTTCATATATATGATTACTCTGCTGTTTCATAGGGATCACACTCGCTCATGGTTAGGGTACTATAATCTATGGTTAAAGGAACTACGAAACGCTGCTTGCCGTTTCGAGACTTCATAACGTAACATCGCATTTGTCCTTCGTCAAACTCTTCCTCACTTTGATTTAATGAAATGGCATAATCACAAGTTCTGATTTTCCCGTATGCGTCGGCAAGTTCTGAGTCTGTAATTAGTTTTACAGCGCGGCCCTGCCTGTTGGTCTGAGTAGCAGTCCAGACAAGAATATTGGATTCTACAGCAATCCCCCTAAGCTCCTCAGAGATTCTTTGTTGGGCTTGATACTCTGCTAACCCTTCTCTGGTGGGTCTAAGTAACTCCAGATAATCAACAAGAATAACATCAGGAGAGAAATCCTCATAATTTCGTAACTGAACCAATAGAGAGCGAACATCATTAATGTTAGCTAACCCAGTAGGGAACTCTTTTATCATCAACTGACCATTAGGGAACTTCTCACTAAATAACCCTAATCTCTTTTGTAGAAGGCCAAGGCTTTGCTTTAGTTCCTTTTGTGCAATCAAGGTCATTACAGAATCAAACCTCTGTGCGATCTTATCTTCACTCATTTCCAAGGAGATATACAATACCTTCTTGTTCTCCATGAGAGCCTTAACACCTTGGTTTACGAGGTACAGGCTTTTGCCTACCCCAGGAGGAGCCACAACCATAGCCAACTCTTTTGCACTAAGACCCCCATCAAGTTCTCTGCTTAGAGAATCAAACACCGTAGCGAACCTGTTTCCTGTAGTGTCTTGAAGACTTCTCTCGAACCTTTCTAGGACATCATTAAAGTAAGTTTGTCCTAGATCAACATTCCTGTTAATGCAAAGTGCATCTCGAACAAGAGTCTCAATCTCGCCCATGCGATCATCCTTCAACAGGCCAATGCTATTAGTGATAGCGTCCTTCATTGCAGATCGACGGGCAAACTTCTCAATGATATCTAAGAAGAAGTCTGTATGCCCAATGCATGAGGCATCCATGGTATTAATACGATGAAGCTCGTCATCATAATCAGAGAGATCCTCAGAGGGACCCTTCTCTTCTTTAATGCACTCTAGTAAGTGGAGATCCTTTGGGATATCCCGATACTCACCATAGTAGCTACTGATGGCCCGATAAAAATTAGCATGGACAGGGAATTCAAAGTATTCAGGCTTAACTAAAGAAGCAATCTGAAGATAGAAGTCTTTGCTGTACTTTGAGAGGAAGAGGATTCCTCGTTGAATATTATCGCTAAAATCGTATTTCATTGTTACTGAGGCTTATATAATGTGTCTTTGATCTCTATGCCCACATCATTATACACCGTCTCAGTCATTTTCTTCGCAGTTTCTCTAGATTTTGCTGCTTCTCGGTCTGTTTTTCTTTTAACGCGCCCTGCCTTATGCATTGCATCAATATTAGGGGTCATTTTAGAGTAGTGCTTCCACCCTGTTGCCATAGCATTCTTGCTCGATTTGATAGAAGCATCATAAAAATCCTCAGACGTATCTTTATCCCAACCTTTTTCGTAGGAATTTCTCATTCGAACTCTGTTGGTATGACAATCTCCCTTCATGGCGAAGGTAGTGACAGAGCCCCAATTTCTACTCCTTAGTTCTCCACACTCAGGGCATTCCGTTTGCTTAGGAGCTTTCCCTAGGGGATGATCCTGCTCCCAAATAACTTCACAGTCAGAGCAAATCCAATCATAGTTTGTCACTCATGCACCTCTGATAACTTAACATTGATTTCAAGCCACTTCTCTTCTGCTTCATCATCTACACGAATTGCATCCACAGGACACTCAGGCTCACACGCACCACAATCAATACACTCTTCATTGTGGATGAACATTGGCAAGTTAAGTGTTACCTCTTTGGGATCTGTCTCGTAGATACAATCAACAGGACAAACCTCTACACAAGCTGTGTCTTTTACGCCTACACAAGGCTCTTGAATTACATATGTCATACGCTAAACGATTCTCCACATCCACAGGTCTTAGACGCTGTGGGATTATCAAACGTGAACCCTCTCCCCATGAGAGAGCTTTCAAAATCTATGATAGTATCATTAAGATATAAAAAACTCTTTGGATCACAAATTACTTCCATATCTTTAGGCATCCACTCCTTGAGGGATACCTGATCGAGTTCAGTCTTGTTATCATCAAACCCTAGAGTGTATGAGAAGCCTGAACAACCTCCTCCCTTCACTCCTACACGAATGAATACTCTGCCTAAGCTCTGCTCATGGATTATCCTCTCCATCTCCACAGCAGCCCTGTCACTAAGCATTATCACTTGATCTCTCCTTCCAACGCACTAAGATTTCTTTCTTGTTCCCGTTCTTAATTAAGGCTATCACAGCATGAGTCTGATCCCAGGGAGCTTTGCTCACATGAGATATATTCTTCCACATACTGTCTACCTTGGCTACGCGCATTTGTTTTACACACGCTCTCTTACACCTGCTCTGTGCTTCAGAGATTAGTTGGGCTCCTTTAGGGCTGTCCCTCTTGATTCCCTCTTTCTTCATCCTCTTCATCTCTGGAGTACTATCCAGCAACTGCTGCCAGTTCACTACTCCAGGTTGTTTTACCATTCTTGGCTCTTTCACCCCGCAGATATTATCTGAAGGGCTTGCAATCCAACCTGAATCTAATTCACTAACCATGAAGGTGTTGTGAAGGAGAGGAGGAAAACAGCCTAAACTAAGGGCTACTATTAAAACTAACTTAACCATTTAATTAATATAATTATAAAAGCACCCCAAACAATTGTAAATGATAATGCCTCAAATATAATAGTCGAGGTTACATCTCTTGAACGACGAGCCATTTTACTTTTCTTTCTTCTTTCCTAGGATAGCTCTTCTTATTGCTTCAAGCGCCCCTGTGGTGCGTGGGTCTGATTCCAACTCCTCAGGGCTTTTTCTTCTCAGCATTTCTTTTTTTTCTTCCTCTGATCTTCTTTTTTCTCGATCTTTCTGCATCTTAACCCTTTCTGGCCTTTTTCGATTAAGTTCCCTTGCTTTTGCATCACCCCAAGGAACATTAACCTCTGGCGTTTTTCCTTCTTTCATTATTAACAATCTCCTCCTGCTAACGAACAAGCTTCCCCTGTTTGAACAGAGGCCTCTTTGTCCTGTTTCATATATATAGCTATGTTCTCCTCCGAAAGAGGAATAGCTTCTAAAGGCTCATTCCCTTTGGAACCTGCGCGATACACCGTTAAACCCTTTAAATAGGGGGCGTAATCTAACGCTGCTTGTGAGAACTGCTCAGGGGTTGATGTTGCAGGGAGGTTAATAGTCTTAGAAATGCAAGAATCCATATACTTTTGGATAGTGGCCTGTACTCGAATGTGGTCTTCGGGTAAAACGTCATAAGCCCCTACAAAGTTATCTAAGCTTTTCTTACCATTGAACCACTCCTCAAACAGAGGATCTACAACTAGTTGGCTCTTCCAGATATTGTTGTGACGATATCTACGGTTATACATCGCAGAAAAGATAGGCTCAATACCTGAGCTAACACCGTGCAGCATGGAGATAGTTCCACAGGGAGGTATCGTAAGCATAACAGCATTCCTAATACCATGTCTCTTAATAAGCATTCTGATGCGAGCAGGTAAAGTCTTTGCATACTCCTCATTTAAATACTTCTTGTAGTCGAACTCTGGGAAAGGCTTTTTATCTCTTGCAAGATAGATTGACATCTTATAGGATTCGTCTCTTATGGTAGAGAATAGTCGGTCCAAAAACTCTAAGCACTTCTCGCTGCCATACTTAATACCTAATTTAATAAGCATATAGTGAAGACCAGTAACGCCTAACCCAACTCTGCGAGATCTCTCACCAACTTTCTTGCACTCTTCAGTTGGGAAAGTATTTACAGTTAGAACATTATCTAGAAAGCGGATTCCAGTTCGTACAGTCTTCGCCAGACGTTTCCAATCCACCTCTGTGCCGTTCTCAAGAACCATATTGCTAAGATTAACATTCCCAAGACAACAGTTCCCATATGAGGGAAGTGATATCTCACCGCAAGGGTTAGTAGAGTCTAAGCTCTCAAAATAGGAAACATTAGTGTATCTATTTGCTAAATCAATATTGTAGATTCCAGGGTCTCCAGACTCTACTGAGTTTTTCCAAATAAGATCCCAAAGATCTCTAGCTTTCATGTCTTTCTGACCTATGCACTGAAAAGTATCAGTCCAGTCTTTTTTGTGGAAGTTTTCAGCGCGAGCCAAAGCATCTTCTTCGTCTAACCCAACAACAGGAACAACCTCCTCGTTATTGCGAAGCATTTCATAGGAGTGATACTCCTTATTATTGAAGGAGAAATACCAATCTTCATCCAAATCAATGGCTTCCAGAAATCTATCGGTGATAGCTACGGAAATATTAAAGTTGTTCAATTGTCCTTGGTCTAACTTAACAGACAAGAACTCCATCAAATCGGGGTGCGTTACATTCAGAATTCCCATAAGGGCAGTTCTACGGTTCTTACCTGCTCGAACGTGTTCCCCTACCTCGTTAATCATCTGAAGTACAGATACAGCCCCAGGGGCAGAATTGGCAACGCTGCCAATGTTATCACCTTTGGGTCGAAGTTTTGAAACATTAAAACCCACGCCCCCACCAGCACAAGATATTTTATACATGTCCTGAACGGTCTTACCGATAGAATCAACACTATCCTCTGGAATAATAACGTAACAATTAAGCAGATTATGATTGCCACGGTTACGGCCAGCACCATAAATAATTCTGCCGCCTGGGATAAAATCCCCAGAGCCCACGACTTCGTAGAAAGCCTTCTCGATCTTTTCTTTTTCTTCATCGGATTCAGCAGAAGCAACCACTCTCGCAATTGCGCGAGACCTTTCAGCCCACTTGGTTTCACCTGGGTATGCGTAACGTGATTCGAATATTTCTTGCCCTAGGGCGTTTAAATTTGCTAATGCCATTTTGTTATCTTTGAGACTCCTTTAGATTTAATTATAGACAAACGAGGTGCAGAGTGCAACAACGTTTTTAAATGTTTGTTGTGTGTAATGATGAAAATGAGCTTATCTTTCTTGATCTCTTGCAATAAGTTGTATAAGCCATTAATACCCTCTTCATCTAAATTCTCAGCAATCTCATCTAGGAAGAGTACGTTAGTTTGGTTTTTGTCAGTAAGTAACAGTAAATCCTTCAAGGCCATGGTAACAGCCAGATTCACCTTTCTTTTTTCCCCACCAGACAAAGATATATATTGTATATCTTGATCATTGGTGACTACTTTTTCATTTAATTCTTCATCAAAATATAAATTATACTTAGAGTTCGTTAAAAATGATAAGTAATAATTAACTTTACTATTTAAGAAGTCCAAAATGTTTTTAATTATGAACTTGATTATTCCCTGCTGAGAAAATGCCTTCTCCCAAAAACGCATCACCTCATAATCTAGTTTGTTTTCTGCTTTAGATTTCTCTCGAATGGAAATCTTTTCCCTGTATGATTTAATTAATTCTTCGTAGTTAGTTTCATCTCTGCACAACTCTTTATATGCTAAAATCTTAGAGTATTCTCTAGATGAAACAGGTATATCTACTTTTGCGTCTTCTAAGGATTCAAGTGAATTCAAAAGAATGACTTGAGCTTTTTCAGCCTCTGCTACTTCTATCCCTAGAAAGGCTTTATTCGTTGTTTCTTTGATGGGTTGACCGCATTTACCGCACACAGCTTTAGACGCAGGATTTTTTACCATATTTTTTAGCTTGTGAAGTTGCTTCTCTATGGTTTCAATTTCACTTGAGACCTGAGACAGTTGCCAGCAACGGATACTCTCCGCTTCTTCTGATGCTAAAATATCATCTAAAGAGAGGGATAGGGTTGAAGCTTCATAGCTAGAAAAATTTGTCTTTGCTTTCTTAAGGTTATCTATCTTAGATGTAAACTCGTTAATCATGCTTTGATGTTCAGCGATTAATGAGTCCTGCTCTTTCATGGTATTATAAAATTGAGCCTTATGCGATTTGATTCTATCCCGCATCTCAAAAATATCATCTAAGTCTAGAAAAGTCTTTACAATGTTCCTTTTGTCTTCCGCAGAACAATCCAAGAAACTATTAGAGTTCCCCTGGCCGAAAAACATAGAAGAGAGTAACACTTTATAACTTATGTTCAATAAAGAGTCTATGTGAGCTTGAGTCTTTGCTATGCTCTCTTGGGTTTCTTCTCTACCCTCAACAAAAACCCTTAGTTTTGAGGGTTTTTTCTGCCTGAAAATCTTAACGCCATTGTCTAGATCTAGTTCTACAAAGCAATGCTTTTTATGCTTTACGTGAATCATAGCCTCTTCAGTGCTTTTTCGAATGGTCTTACCAGTTAGGCCAAAATAAATTGCTTCAACAAACGCACTCTTACCAGCACCATTTGATCCTTTAGCATCCTTGTTGATACCCTTAATTAGGACAAGGTTGTTAAACTTATCGAAATTAATCTCAGCGGACTCAAAAGAATAAAAATTTTGAATCTTTATAGACTTAATGTTCATATTTTAATAAGTTATACCCCTCCAGTAATCTGTCCTTCTCTATAGAAGCATTAGCTGAGTTTATATAGTCTTCTATGACCACATCATTTAGCCGAAAAAGGTTTCGATTTGGCCTGTAATTTGAAACTTCTTCCTCGTTAAAAGCAGCAGTGTATTTAATGTCAACAGAATGAGCATTTACACCATCTAAACTACATTGAGCTTCACCTGGATTCAACAAAACTCTTAAGTATGTTTGGTAATTTTTGTCGTTGATCTCATCTAACCTTTCTGGAATGTCAGAATTGTTAACCATTAAGTGACGAGGGCCGTGATTGATCTGGTGCAGGATTATCTCCCCATCCTCAATGATAGCGTAAAAGTTATCCTTCTCCGACTCACCAAAGTTAGTGGTGTAGGGAGTGCCCAAAATTAAAACCTGTTGCTCTTCTTCCTCATAAGTAAACACTCGTTTATTTTGTCTGTGAATGTGACCCAGAAAAGTAGTATTCCGAAAAGAATTAATATTAATGTCAAAGTCATGATCCCCAACGGAATTAAGGCAACCAAAATAACCGAAGTGACCAAATACAATATAGCCTTTAGGAACACTAGCCAGATCTTGTTTAATTCGTTCTTCATTTTCATAATGTGGGATAAAAGCTCTTTTTGTTCTATGATCATACCAGGTGTGAGATACTATCTTTACCTTATGGGTTCTATTCCTGGAGTGAGGCAGTATCTCCTGAGTGGTATTACGCTCAAATAATGTCATTGCAGTCACACCATCATCCGCTTTGGTACTTGCACAATGATTGCCTCTTAAGATATAAACATCAGAGGCAGACCTCCAATGATCAATCATGCTCTTTGCAGATAGAAGGGCCTCTGGTGAGGGCTTTCTAAAATCTAAAAAATCACCTAACTGAATTACTTCGTCAGGCTTTTCCTTGTCGTATATCTTTTTAATACACTCCTCTTGAGCTAATCTCAAAGAAGCGTCTTTGTTGGAGACATGAATATCTCCTATTACTAATGTTCGCATAAATAAGCACTCACTTCTTTCATATTTGTAGGTTTTCCCTCCTCAAACGAGACAAACATCCCATCACCAAAGGATCTACCCACCTCCAGATCTATAGCCAAAGGAACATCAAAGTTGATGTTAAACAGGCTGCGGAGGTGCGGGTAATTTACTAACTCATCATAGACAATCTCTAAGCAATCCTCTAGATCTTTTTCACTGCAAACAATTTCCAGACTATCGTGGACTGTAGCCACTACATTAGCATCCAAGTTGTTCTTAGTAAACCGCTTTGATACTCCGATTAAACTACACAAAAGAATATCAGAGGCAGAGCTTTGAATGGTAAAGTTAAGGCCCTGTCGCAAAGCCCTGTTTACAACTGAGCGGTCACGGCTGTTAACATCGCACAGGTTTCTCCGTCTTCCGAAGATTGTATAAGCATACCCGTTGTCCTTAATGAATTGATTAACAAACTCCATGTACCTAAAGATTCCAGGGTACACTCGTTGGTAGTTTTTAATTACCGCCTCTGCCCGTTCCATGGGAATACGCATAGTTTCAGCTAAGTTGAACGCACCTCCACCATATACGATAAGAAAGGATACAGTTTTGGCTATTTGTCGCTCCTCTTTGGTTATCGTCTCTTTGTTAAACAGTAGCTTGGCGGTATAAGTATGCAAGTCTGCTCCTGACTTAAATGCGTGTTGCATACTTTTCTCTTTAGCTATGTGAGCAAGGACTCTAAGCTCCATCGCTGCATAGTCCACAGTAATAAATGCCTTCCCCTTCTCAGCGACAAACATACTTCTAATGTTTATGTTAGTCTCTCTGGGCAACGTGTGGAATGAAACTCCCATAGCTTTTTGGGCAGTATAGGCCGCACAGGACAATCTACCCGTAGCGGTCCCATCTAACCTGTAATCAACATACAACTTTTTGCTTTCGTTGTAATCTAAAGCCTTTTTTGTGCCGTGGATATATGTTTTTTGTAGCTTCTCAGCTTTCCTCAAATCCAAAAGCCCTGAAATGAACTCTGATGCTTCTTTCAGTGCTTTAGTGCTTTTGGACCTGATAACACTTTTGCTGATTTTTTTGCCTTCGTCTCTATGTTGCCACTTAGCACTCATCTTTTAACTAACTCCTCGTTGATCTGCTCAAGAAGAATTTTGAGTGTGGGGGCTGACACGGAGGGAGAGCCCTTTGCAGTCTTGTCTGGTGGATAAAACTCGAAGCCTCCCTCCCGCAAATAAAACAAATCAATTAAATCATTATTAGACGCGAGGTTATCTGTCTTCTTCACTTGATTGAAATGATACAAGGAATCCTCTTGATTCAAAGTTAATTCTTTTAGGTCTTTCCTCAGCAGGGCGAGCTTCGTGTCGCTAACTAGTAGACCTCCATACTCCATATCAGAAAATACACCTAATGCATCAGGTAGTACACGCTCAACGAAATCCAACACCCCTAAATCATCTAATTTTTCAGAGACTAGATCGAATAACTTCAAAGTGAAATAGGAATCCATTGCGTTGCCCTCACAGCAGTCAGAGAGGGACATCGAACTCCAATCAAAATTTTTCGGGTTGCTGATGGTTAACATGGCTATATATTACAGATCCAGACTTGGGTTTAGGGATGTAAAATGACGAAAAGAATTGATGAAATTGGGAGCGTAGGGCTCCAGAGGGTACTGCACAAAAGAAGACGGACTGTAGGGGACCCTCTATCCGTAGGTAAGGTGACAACAAAGCATCAAGCCTCTAAAGGCTTTAGAACTGAAGGTGAAAGAGAGACTGTAGCATTAAAACTTAAACAACAAAAACAAAAAGGATTAATGGGTGGAGGAGCCTCTGCGGGTATAAAGAAAAGGAGGATGGGGATAGCTGATAACACTAACTCATACCAAAGGGTCTGTAGTATGTTGTTAGAAGCAGCAAGATCTAACCCACAATTAGATTATATCCTCAAATCTAAAGAAAAGGTAATGAGTGGGGCTACCAGAGCATTCCGTAAGGGAGCTAGAAAAGCTAGAAAGACAGGCAAGGGAAACGAATTAGAGAATAGGATTCTGGATGTTCCCCGTACTTGGAAGTCTATGATGAGAAGAGGTAGAAGGGCAAGGAACAGGTGAACTCCTACGATAGAATTTACACATTGTTAACAGAATCTTTATCGCAAGCTGCGAAGCAGACTTTGGCTAATAACAGATTATCTAAGAAAGCTTTTTCACGGAAAAATTTTGATTTAGCCCTGCAAAAGGTTATGAAGAGAGAAGACGCAAGAAGTAGAATAAAAACAAGCCCAAAAAGAGATGTAGTTAGGGCTGCTGGTTTGTCACAAACACTATATGCACCTAAGCACTCGCTCGCATATCTGCCAAAGCCTTCACGAAAACGAGAAGATTCAGGAAGATCTTATCAAAGAATGTTCGATCTCCTTATAGAAGCTCGCATGACTAATAAGCAGACACAGGACGTAGGGGGAGAATTGATTGGTGAGCCAGGAAAGCCTAGTAAGATTATTTCAGGAGGAGGGTATAACTACAAAAGAGCAAAGCATGGTGTCCGTAGGTCAGAAAAACTTGGACCAGATAAGGTTTCAAACAAAGATATGGATGATCGCACCTCGGCTACTGGAGTTGCGGGATCTGTGCCCTCTCTTCAAGGCTTAAAAGACAGGTCCAGGAAGCAAGGGAGAGGGCAGGACATCGAAGGTATGGCAAAGCAGATGAAGAAAGATCCTGATGCGTTTGCCCCTCCTACAAGACTTTCTCCTGACTCTAGAAATGAGAAGCACCAGAAGTATACTCAAGTAGATGGTAGGACTCGACAAGCTACTCATCGTCGTGTGAAAGGAAAACCTATGGATATGTTAACTCTCCCTTCTGAGAGACATGCTGGGAGCGCGAAGAGAGCCAAGGAGAGATGGGTTGGTACTGACAAGAAAGCTAGGATAGAAAAAGCCCTTGCAAAGAGAGGTAAATTTTTGCGGGGACAAGATCATAGGTTAGGGTAAGGCTTAAAGACTCTCCAACTCAGTAGGGAAGTATAACTTCACCAAGTCCATCAAGCTCTTAGGTAGGTTCTCATCTAGAAGGTGGTGCATGATCTTAGTATCCCACACATTCTTAGTCTTAATTCCGTAATTGATAAGAAACTTCAGGTCAAACTTAGCGTTGTGGAACACTTTCTTGTTGCGGGGATTCTCCAATATCCTATGCAAACTCTCAAGCATTAGAGCGTTATAGGGCTCCCCCTTTTTAAAAGGAGAATCCTTGTGGTCTACGGGGATAACCCAATTTGTTTTCCTGGACGAGATAGCTATTGTTTGAATGATATCGGTAAGGAAGTTTAAGCCCGTTGTCTCAATATCCATAGCAAGAGTCTCATCAGTATCTCTTAGCTCTTCCGACAAAAGAACCACCTCGTCAATATCAGTTAAGACTTTGTATTCGAGTTTCCCTTCGTGAGTCTTTTCGAGGATATACTTTTCGTATGCATTTCGGAGGTCCGTTTCGAAGAGGAGCCTATGTCTAGGCTCTTTAACCACTGAGTAAGGATGAAGGATAGGAACAACGACACAAGTATGCCCATTGTCAGTGCTGTAATCATAAGATTTACCTCTTTTGCTAGTAATGCCACTCTTCTTTATGAGCATTTTCATCGCCAAGTTCCCACAAACAAAAACTAAGCGAGGCTTTACTTTATCTAGGGTAGCTTGCAAGTGATTACGGCAAGCTTCCATATTATTTGGAGACATATCAACCTCCTTAACGGAAGGGCACTTAACAGCAGCAGCCATAACGTAATCACTATTCGGAAAATATTCGTCAATTAATTCCCGCTCTTGTTTAGAGAACGCAGAAGAGGATCCAAATCGGTGTTTGATAGAATCAGACAGAAAAAGCACATCACAAGCATTTAAATGCTCATAATCCAAAACGCAGTACTTGGGCTTTTTCTTTTCCAAGATGGTGCAGCCTTCGCAATGAGGGTTGCAATCATCCTTAGCATACAAAGAGTGTAAGTTGGTCATCTATAATAAGTTATGAGCGGTAAGCATTACATCGACAATGAAAAATTTGAGACCCTTATCAGATTATATAAGCAAAGCCCTGAGGAACATGAGGACGCCCTGTTTGGGCTTTTTGATATTCTCATAACTAACATCATTAAAGGGTTCTCGTTTAAGGTTGATGAAGAGGATGCGAAGCAAGAGTGCTTCCTGTTGATACTGAAAACACTCAAAAACTTTAACCCTGACATGGGTAATGCATTCAATTACTTCACCACTATTATACTAAACAACCTCAAACTCCTGTACACAAAAAATAAAAAGTATACAGCGAAGATTGAGGCGTATATTGACCTGAAGAAAGACTTATTCTAGGCCGAGCTTGTTGTAAATAAAAGGAAGGTAGTCCTCGCCCATCACTTTGTTTCTCTTAATCCTAACAAAATGCGGGAGCATTGAACTGTTAAAGATAACAAACGAGTGTGGCATATTGTAGTTATCTACAATGTACAGCGGAGGTGCTGTGTCAGGAGCCTTCTTAGCTTTTCTCTCTAACTTTTCCATTAGAGTTTTGCAGTAAGGGTCCCAAGGCGAGATGAAGAGGATAGATAAATCTCCCCTCTCTTTTTTCTGCTTTCTTAGCTCACGATTAAGATCATTTTCTTTTGCGAGCTTTACTAGTCTATAGTTCATCTTTGGTATCTTTAGCGGACTTAAGTTCTGAAACTTCCCCTACCACGGGAACAATAATTTCTTCTACCTTTCTCACCTCATCAGCTTTCATGCCAATAGAAGAAGCATCAAGATCATTCTCTTCCATATGATCCTCTACGGCTTTCATGAGCTTTGTTTCCATCGTTTCAATTCCAAGTTTAAATAGGCCTTTAAGAAAATCATCTTCTGAAATTTCAGGAGGTTTCACCATCTCCATGAAATTCTTAACAGCCATCGTCTCTTCTTTATTAAATTTTATTTGTAGTTTCATTCTGTTGTTCGACCTTTCCAGCCGTTTAAGTTTCCAGTCTTTAATGTTTAAAACAATTTTCTTTTCCATGTCTGGTCAAGGTATAATAGTACATGAGGGATATAGTTGATACAAAAATTTTGAAAAAGAAGAAGCGAGTGAACAGTAAAGCAAAGGGGGGAGCGTTTGAGCGTCTAGTTGCCAACATGCTGAATGAACAGTTTGAAACAAAAGAGTTCAATAGGACTCCTGGGAGTGGCGCTTTTGCTACTACCCACCAACATCTTCCTGAACATATTACAGTCGCTGGGGACCTAATTACGCCATTAAACTTCAAGTTTTGTATTGAATGCAAGAAGGGCTACAACGATCAAACAATCTACAGCCTACTAGATTACAATTCAAAGATATGGCAGTTCATAGCGCAATGCGAAAATGATGCAGAGAAACTAGGTAAAGTTCCTATGGTAATATATAAACAAGATAGAAAAGATATATTAGTAATAACATATAAAGATATGTTTAGTACTATGATACCATCAATAACTATATTTAAAGATAAGATAGAAACATTAGGCTATAAATCTTATAATATATATAAACTAAAGGATATCATAGCTGATCAAAAAGAAAACTGGTTCATCAATTAGCTAATAATTTTTCAAAAAGCTGCTGTTGTCCTTTTAAGAAACTAACCATAAGACTATTATTCTGGGATTCAGGGGTAGTATCTTTATTTTCTTTCTTTTCTTGTATAGTCTGATTTACTGTTGCAAACTCTTCTAAAGCTTCCTTGCTTATTTCAAAAGCAGTACCAGAATTAGCTGCATCTTTAGTCGTTCCTGATCTATAGGTTCCAATAGTGAGGTCTCTTTTTGGATTTTGTCTATCTTTTAAGTTGATAGAATACCCATCACCAGCTAACACAGGATAAATTGCTCCTTGCTCCTCAGGGTCATAGTCTTCTGCCTCAGTCCTAAGAAGCCCATTAGTATATTTATTTACTGTCTTCATATGCGAGGTTACAAGAATTGACTTTTCAGCTTCTATAGTCATGCTTGTAATAGTACTATCGTGCTTAACTCCACCGAACATTTGTACAGTATAAGCTAAACTATTTTTAGCATCTTTTCTATCTTTTATTCTATTTACGTCAGTGCTATCATACTTCATATCACTGTACTGTTTAGCATTCATAACCAATCTAGTAAGTTCTTCCCTTACTCTTATACGAACATTTTTATCCTTTAAATTCTTCTTTGTATCGCCTTTATGAAAGATTGTTTGTAGTGTTAGCCTCATCTCAGAAGTAAAACTGAGGTTAGAAATACGACTCTCCATCTCTGATTCAAAAGTGTCGTAATTTAAATTTACTATATTGTCATCATCGTCTATGACCACACTCATATCAGAGGGCAAAAGAGTATCAATCTCATTCTTAATGGTATCTAAAACATTTTCTTGGTATCTTTGAGCACTTAATAACCCTTCCTTTTGGGAGATCTTCTGAGCGCCCCACAGCCTTTTCTGGACTACTTGAGCGGTTCCTGGGTTATATTCTTCTAACAAATACTCAGTTTTACCATCATAGTATTCCTTAGGATCACCCTTTTTCTTCTTTCTTACTACCCCATCCTCGTCGGTATACGTAGTTTTTTCAGTACCTTTAGGGGCTATCATCCCAGCCTTCATAACAACATCAGACCTTCGCTCAAGTCTTCCTACCTCTCCAACCTTACGCTGACCTCTACCTTTATAGGCTTTTACCCCTTCACCTACTCTATAAATAATCGTATTGTCAGGAGCCCCACCAGGGAAATACATTTTTTCATAAATCGCAGTAAGAACAGGGTCTTTCTTCCTTAATTCTCCGATAGTTATTTCTTCTGATCCATCTTCAAGACCAATCTTTTTTGCACCTGCATCAGCCTTTGCTTTGTCTCTAAACAAATTAATCGTATCATCGGAATACCCTACTCCCTTTTCTTTTGCTACAGGGAAGGCCATGTCAGCACCTATATCCATCGAGTCTTGTTGTATCTGTCTAAGATTAGTGATAAGTTCCATAAACGCTCTGAATTTGGTAGGGGTATTAGTTAATCTGTCAAAATCCTCAAAGAGTTCGGTTAGAGCCGCTCCTTGAATATCTTCCGCAGCATCTAAGTCTCTAAATCTTTTGAGCGCAGCCATGGAAGCGGTGAATTTTTTACCATCCTTATTCAGTTCTGCATTCATCCAACCAACTAAATCATTACTAACGGCTTCTTTCATTAGTTCATCTTTCTCATTTATTATTGACCCAAATATAGAAGCACCTACGATACCTGTTTCAAAGGCAGGACCTCGAACAGAATTAAGCGTGTTGGCATCGTACTTTACTTTAACCTCTTCGATTTCAGTACCACATCTCTTTTCAACATTTTTGGCAACGTAAGTAAGGAGTTTGTTATCTGGCATCACAATACCTTGATCGTGTCCTTTAGCCCCTGGACTAGTAATAAATACGAGTTGTTTACCCTTCCTCATAACCTTCCTGCTTAACTCTAAGCATCTCGCTTTTGAATCAGTCGGTGTTTCAGGTCCCCCTAAATCAAAAAGAGCAGTAATTGAATCTAATGCATCGGCAATAAAGTTAGGGTCTTTTACGAGTTCTTCGGAAACTAGGCCAACCTCGGGATCTATTCGAGCAGTCGCTCCTTGTCTAATAATACGAGAGATTGATTGCCCTGAATCTCCTACAATGTATCGGTTAATAGCATTGCGAGCAGTATAACCTTCCGAGGCTGGGGACAATAACCTATTATTCGCCACAGCACGTTTTTCTGGCTTCTCAACCCAGCCAGCGAAGTTCTCTTTTTCGCCAGAATCCTCAGCCATTTTTGCAACACCTTTAGCACTTGCTAGAAGTTGTGTCATAGAGGATGAAATTCTTTGGATCGCATTTTGTATAGTTTCAGATACATCACCCTCTGGAAGCATAGCTACTATGGCCTCTTTGAGTTTAGCTCCAGGCATATTTTGAATAGCCTTTAAACTTGCACCATCCAAAGCAGACTGCATGTTATCTGACTGAGACCCCATGTAATAGTTTATTAATTCTTGGTACGCTTTTGAATAATATTGTTTTAATTGATCTACCGTCTGCCCTTGAGATTGGTGTTGGTTATATATAGCCTTAATTACTATAGGTTTTTCGCCACCTGAATCAGTTGCAAGTGCCGCACCTAATTTACTACGAGTATTAACTTCTGCTTTCCAATAATACGGAGCGTTTTCTTTTTCCCTTGCCGACTGATTTGCATCATTTTTTTCATTATCTGCTGCATTAAAATCTGCTGTAAAGAGCTTTAACGCTTTCTCATTATCTTGAGTTGCTACTTTCTCTTTGTCCGTTTGCACCTTCTCTTTACCTTCTTGTTCGGACAATACAAGGTTACGTTTTTTTAATCGTGAGTAGCTTTCAAGTAATTGATCAAAGTAGTTCATATCATATCATAGTCTATAAAATAAACCCAACCCGCATCCAAACGAGTTGGGTTTATACCTAAGTAGTAAAATTCTTATGCGTTTGTTTGAATTCCTTCACCAATCGCACCATCCGCGTTACTTGTAGTAACAAAGTAATCGTAACGAAAGGTCATCTCTATGGTGTGGAACTCGTTTGTGCTATAATTGTACTCTCCGTGAGTAATAGCTTTTGGGTATGCACCCATCAAACGAATTACGTTTCTAGGAGCGCCATCAGGGTGAAGTTGAACAAGTTGAATCTCACCTTTAACATTTGGGGAAGTGGTCCCATCATCACCAACATGACCTAAAACGCCTGTTCTAGGATCAAAGGTCTGACTCATTACTTCATAAAGAAGCTTGTCCACCTTTGCTGTTAAGAGATTATCAAAAGTAATAACAGCCTCCTCATAAGATACGCGACCAGGATAGTAAACCTTATCGTTAATCCTATTAACTTCAATATCTTCAACATTAAAGCCTAAACCGTTAACTTGTTTAGCGGCTAAGGTCATGGGTTTCTTGATATTGTTAAGCTCCTCAGCACCTCTCCCGTTAGGAAAGTCAAATGTGACTTCCCACTGATAAGCTCTTACTGAGTCTAATTTTGTTGAAATTGCAGGTCGAATGCCTTGTACGCCCACATCTCTGTTCTGACCACCATCACCGTCTAAAAAATACTTGCTTGCCATAATTTATTTCCTTGTTTTTTATAAGCTTGCTGCTTGGCTTGTTAGGTTCAACTCGAACACTAATACTTCTGCTGCTTTAGTGGGCTTGATTAGCACCTTGCACCATAGCTCGTTTCTATCAACCCTTACAGGAGTATTTACTGTCTCATCGCAAATAACCTTAAATTCTGTGATACCTCTTCTTGATTGGATATCCCCGAACAAGGGAACCAATAAAGCTGTAATTCTTTCCTGAGTAATCTTATCATTAGGCTCAAAGATAAATCTCTGAGTTGAAGCTTTAATTACTGCCTTAACATAAAGCATTAAGCGCCTAACATTAACCCTATCCAATGCAGTGGGGCTTCTTTGTGTAGTTCTTTGTCCAAAGATTGTAATACCTTGTTGAGCAAAGTTAACAATTGGGTTTACTACGTTACCTCCACTATACATTGAGTCTCTGTCGCCTTGATTAATTGAGTACTCTGTATCTATAGCTTTTGTAATGCGTCCTCGGACAAAACCAGCAGGAGCGAACCATAGATCAGCAACGGAATCAGTGAACCCCATTTGCCTGAGAGCAAAGACAGCAGGATCAAGCCAGATATCTTTACTTAAGTAGCTATTGAACACCTTAATCTGTGGGAAGTAGAGCGCAGCATAAGAACTGTTAAGAGCGGCTGATCTATAAGTCGTAAGACCATTTGAGAAGTCAATTGCATCTTGAACTCCACCAACACCGAGAGGCGTACCCAAGACTGCTAAAAAGTCCCCTGTAGTTTCCGCTAGTGTTACCAGATTGTTTTGAACCGACTCAGTGGTAATACCTGGAACAGCAGCCATTGTGATTGGGATGACATCATCATTAAGGGCTTGCATTCCTGTTCTACTTGGGGAAGTAACTCCAACTAAAGCAGTGGTCTCAGAATCTCCACTCCCAACCCCATCAGTTCCACCACTTAAACCGTAGGTTCCAGCGACCATCTTAACGAATCGAGGGTTAATTGGTTGGTCATCTACTGCTGCATTTGTGACCTCTCCAAGACTCATATGACTCCCAGAAATCGCTTTCCAGTAACCACCACTGCCTCTAAGGAAGTTACCATTATTCATTGCATAAATTCCACTGGTCTGAGTCCAGTAAGCGTAAAGCCCTGTAATTCCAGTCATGTCTGCCCCACTTACGGTTAAGTTACCTTTAATGTAGTCTGAAACTACATTATCAACTTCGCCTGTATTAATTACATCTTCAACAAATGATCCGCAGGCAGCAAGAGATACCTTAAAGGACTCAGCTACCGAGCCTCCATCATTAATCAGTAGGTTATTATTTCTATTACCTAAATCTTGAATAGTAATTGAATTTCCTATAACTGTGCCGTCTGTTAAAGTAGAGAGGGAATACCCTGTTCCTTCAAATAACGACTCTGTAGTATAACTAAACCCATCAGCAACGGCTTTTTTGAACGTCCAACCATTTACGGTTGCAGAAGGGAATCCAGGACCAGAGGTGTCCCCTTCAACTGTTGTCGCCACACCATTTACAGGGTGCTGACCATAAGGCCAAATACCAGAGGCCCCACTGGCAAAGCCAGATGCGTTCAAAAGATAAATCGCTGAAGCATCCGTGGTGTATGCGGAGTCGGTGTATGCCTTAACTGTAAGCTGTGCATTTTCACCTGCAAAGTTTCCGACAATGAAGTTACCCACAGAGGAAGCAATTGAGGTGGGACCTGATGCACCAACTTCAGATAGATTAGCTTTAACGCCACCTACCGCAGAGGCATCAGTAGCGAAGTAAGATCCAACTGCTGCGTTGTCTAAGCTACCTCCGACTACAGAGGCGATGGCCTGAGCTTGTGTGCCTGTGCCTGTTCCAGCGGGAATAGCGAAAGTCTTTTCAGAAGTATACTGATTGGTTCCAGCATTGTCTGTTACTTGAACTTTGAGATAAAGAGGGTTGGTAACTCCGTAGCCATTTTCTCTAATAGCAACAGCAGGACAAGCTCCCAAAGTAACCATTCCACTTGAATCAGTGGCGGTCGCTGTGTCTAAAGCTCGAACATAGTAAAGCTGATTACAGGTCTCTAGGATCTCTAATGCACCTTCAAGCCCTTGACCAGGAAGAGACTCCCTAGGCTCACCAAAAGTTTCCACCAGCTTCTGTTGGCTAGTAATTAGCGTTGCTTTATTAGGCTTTCCTTTACTAGCAAAACCAACAATACCTACGACTGTAGGGTTAAGTGAGGGGGTGTAATCACTCAGATCTTTTTCTATTACATAGACACCAGGACTTACATAGTTTACCATAATTTATCTCCTAAGCATTGCGAATTTTTAGCATTCGTCTTTTTGAAAGGTTTATAACTTGTTCGGATAGAGAATTCGCAGGGACCGCTAATACCTCTCTAGGCATAATCCAAACTCTCTCTGTTCCTTTTTCTGTAGTTAAGTATAACTCTAAGCGTTGTAATGATTCGTTTTTAATGTATTTCATAAATTAACCTTTCTACTTATATGTAGCGGATCTAATTATGGTTTTAGAAATAATTTTTACCTTCAATAAATGTCCCCTTCCACATTAATCTCTTCCATTTTTCCAGTAGAGGTTATTTTGTACTTGGGACTTTTAATATACGTCTCAACATTAAGAGTAAAGGCTTTCCTAAGAATCCTATCTTCTCTGTCGGCTAAAGTAAAACTGTAATTATTATCTTCTGATTCTAAAAACACAGGGCTGTCATTCGTAAAGGCTGTCTTCAGTGTCAGGTTTGGGTTAAAAACAGTTCGAACTTTTTGTGCTAGTTGGTCCAAGTCCTCCATATACTTTGCCCAAATATTTAAATTGTATTGAATGGTTACTGGCCTATCACACCACCCAATAACCCTTTGAGCCTTTTGTTTTTCCTCGTCCCAAATAGTCTCGTTAGTGAATAAGGCCTTATTCCTACGCCTATCATTAGCTTCCACAATACTATTTTGTGATATTGTAATAAGAGGTAACGTGTGATTGTCATGCTCCGTTAACTTGGCGATAGTTCTTTCTGGGTTTCCATACTTACACCTCACCTCAACGGGCTCCAATTCATAGTTTATGTAAACCATGTTGTTAAACTTATAAATCAAAAACCTAACAATCTCTTTATACACATTGACCGAAGTGTTGCCCTTCTTCTCCATGGTATTTAAAAGATTAATAATATACTCACTTGAGGTAATTTTTGACCCAACGCTTGAAGCCCCAGCGTCAAAGCTACCAGTGTACGTCTTCTCTGTCAAGACTGATTCTCTAAAGTTATTAGCCAAGGTCCGCATAGCCTCCAACGTCATCACTTAGTTTAGTTAAAGGTTCGTCAACTATATCAATCTCATCACGAAGAAGTTTAGCAGCACAAACAATATGAAAAACACCATAAATTTGAAAGCTATCCTCTTGAACCTCAAATATCTCGTATTTTTGGTTTTGGAATTTAGGTTTAATAATGTCACCTGCTTGAGGATCCCTGTTAAGTTTGTTACCAATGTAGGTTTTATTAAACACAAATACTTGGTCGTTGGTTAGCTCTAAACCAAACTCGCTCAAGTTTTGTTCAACAGGTTTAGGCTCGTAATGACCATAAACATTAATAGGATCACTAGCAATAGGTTTAGATCTAGATTCTAAGTAAACCTCATCGTACTCTTCTGTGCGATAAAATTTATAATACAAAAGCTCTGAACCAGAGATACGAATTAACTCATCATCAATTAAGTTAAATAAATTGATGTCTGCGTTCTCTTGATCAAAAAAAGATAGTTGGCTCTTGCCTTCTAACTCAGGAAGTTGAGGCATCTCAGTTGAAACTTTGTATAAATCTTTATTATTGCTCATTAGCAATTCCATTTTCTCAGAGAAAGGCTTAGACGATCATTGCCAGTATTGTTACTGGCTTTTTGTCTCTTTCTCATGCCACTCATACGAGCGCAAAAAGACTTTCTTCTATTAGCAGATTTGCTACCCTTCTTTAACTTGGAGGGCTTAGTGGTAACAGCAGTCTTTAATTTAGAACCTGGATTTGCAGCACGGTAGGAAGCAACCCCTTTTTGGTTAAGTCCACCTTCTGGATTCTTTCCCGATTTCTTCTGCCAAGCAGCGGTAGCCTCTCCGATAGCTTTTAATCTTCTTTGGCGTCTCTTTTTAGCCTCATCACTTGCTTTTATCGCAGCCTTACCCCTTTTAGTCTCCCCAGCCCCAGCGTTCCCTAGCTCCCTTTGAAAAACATCTATACTGTGAGCCGTAGGGCTTTTTAACTCTGCAATCAATCTGCCTATCCTCTGATATGTACTCTCTTTCATGCAAGACCCTTTATCATAAGGGGTTACCCCAGGCGTAGGCTTGTATCCCTTCCAACAACGTGTTTTTTTTGGTTTCTTTTTCATTTTTTATTAATATGTGCTAAAGGTTGGAGGCTCCTCTATTTCATTTAGAAGTTCTTGTATTAAAGCCTCTTTTTCTTGCTGACTCTCTTGCATTAATTGTGCCCCATTTAGAGACGCGCCACCCGCTGGTGAGGGTACAGAAGCAAATTTCCCTCTAATTTGAGACAAAACACCCTTTGCTACAGCCAATGCGTACCGCTGCATCCAGTTTAAGTATGCGGGTTGAATTGTATTTGAATCGAATGCTCTGAACTCTAAAATAACACGCTCGGGAGTCATGGCTGGGGAGGGGTATATCTGAAGATACTTCCCACCAACAATATTAAATCCACCATCCTGACTCAGAATCTTACGATACATTTCCATGTTCTGTTGGAGTTGGTAAAAATCAGCCACATTCATATCACCAAAGAGAAAATTATCCTGGAAATACTTTAAAAAGAAATCAAACTCTAGTGTGCCTGCCTGGGCAGCAATAGTCATCAATGTCTTTCTATACGACACATACTCTAAATTGTGAAGAATATATAACGGAATTTCGTATACGTTTTGTCCAGCAGAGGCATCAAAAGAAGCATACTGAAGTGCCCATAGAGGAGCATGGTAATTAATTCTAGTGATGGCCTCTTGAACACATTGTTTAATTTGAAAGTCGGTTAACTCCACTCTAACAATAGGAAAGCCAAGCATTCCCATGATGTAATCTTTTATATAAGTTTCAAACTGTGTGAACTCAGTAGCCCCTTGAAGTGTTAATCTATTTAAATTAGGAGCGTCTATCTCACCTGTAGGAACATAATTTTCTAGGTTTGTCCCACCATAATCACCAAAGCTTGTTCCATATCCATTAATCTCAGGCTTTGGGATTTGTGGGTGGCTTGCTTGTATGTTTGTCATTTTCTACCTTTGCCTTCTTTTCTCTTTTATAATGAGGGTCACTCATCTTATTTAAAGGAAAAAGAAATTTATTATCTAACTTAGTATTAGACTCAATAATTTGTTTAGGACGAATTTCTACTATTTTATCCCCTATAGTAGTTAGCATTCTAAACTTACATTTGCTCTGATATTTATACATTTATGATTGTACTAAAAAAAGTAAGGAGGTAGGAACAATAAATGCTCCTACCCCCCTTTTAGTTTTTAAGTCTTAACTCTTAAGCTTATGCGAAGGAGTTAGTCTTCACCTGATGGAATGGTGTGAAGAGGTAGTTGGCAGTAGGACCGACAAGCCTAATGATTCTGTAGAATCTAGAGGCAGGGGACACGGCTGCTTTACCGTAACGAGTCATGATACCTTTGCGAGGCTGGAAGGTATCAGGATCAGTAATAGTTGGGGTCTGCTGCAAGGGAATGTATGGGCAGTAAACATACCCTGAATCCATTGCGTTAGCACCCTTATAACCGACGAGGATTTCATCCTCAGGGTACATTGGGTCAACATAAAGGTCGAACTGACCTGCAAGCTTACCTTTGTACTCAACTCTAGCACCAGTCATGTTGGTAGGACCGTCTTGCTTAAGGACACCACCTTCAAGTTTAGCCGCTGCATGAAGCATTGCTGCAACAGTGGGTGAGCAAACAAGGAAGTTACCAGGACCACGAAGTGTAGTCTTGTAGATGTCAGTAGCAACTCTCTGGCAAAGTGCCATCAAGTTAGCGTAAACGTGACCAACGTGCTGAGGTGCAAAATCAAGAGCAGAACTTGCGAAATCAAGCACGAAAACATTGTCGTAAGTGCCAGCGTCCTGAGTATACCTGCCAGTGAAGTCGTAATCAAAGCCACTTGCACCAGTCATGTCAGGGGCAAAGCTAAAGTTATTACCATTGCTGCCTGAGTGCCCAGCAGCGGTGTTAGACTGATCGAGGGCTTGCTTGCTCCAGAACTGCTCATCTACATCACCGAAACCGAAGGTTCCTTTGTTGCCAACACCGTAAGCAAGCATTCTCACATCTTCGATGATCTCACGATCAATCTCAAGACGAAGCTCTTTACCTAGAAGGTCAGTAAGCTCCTGCTCAAGGTCGAGGTTGTGATAAGCCTTAAGGTCTTGAGAAGCCTCAAGAGTCCAAAGGGCTCTCATCTTGCGGGTACGGGCTGCGACAGGCTGCTGCTCAATGTTGAAGAGCATCTCTGGAATACCAGAGCCAGAAAGGCGCTCACCAGCAGAGACGTTGAAGCCTAGAAGGGCAGCAGGTCCAGCAGCGGCGAAGTTTCTGTTACCACCACCATCTTGATCGGTTGGGAAGTTAGCAATCTGACCTCCAACAGTACTTGAAGGAGTACCAGAACCATCACCAAAGTTTGCCATATCACCAGCTTCGGTAGCGCCAGTAGCACCAGCTTTACCGCCGATAAGCTTGTCAGTAGCGATACCACTAGCAAAGTGATTACTGTCTACATCAATGTTACCTTGATCGAAAATAGGTTGTGCGACAAGACCTTTGTAAGTCATGTTATACTTGCTGTAAATTAGTTCTTCACCATTGCTTCCATCTCTACGAGAGTTACCAAGGTAAAAAATCTGCGAAACTGGTCCCTGCATAGGCTGAACGCCAACGATATTGTTGGCAATTAGCTCAGGATAGACGCGACGAACAAGAGGGAATGCAAACTTCTGGAAAGTACCGAGGCGACCAACAGAGTTGAGTGCGCCATTGTCGCCAGCACCGAAAGATTCGGTAAGCTTATCATTAAGAATTGCTTTGGCTTGGTTTTCAAGAAGTTGGGCAGTAACCCGTCTTGTGTAATCGCTATCAATTCCTTCTAATACAGGAGACCATTTTTCCATTGTTTGTTCGGCAACACTGCCATTAATATCAACATTATCCATGTAAAAAATTCTCCGTTACTTTTTGAAGGGCATAAATGCCATCATATCTTCATTAATGAACTCGTTATTTTGTAAACGAGGCTCATTCCTAATAGTGTCCGCTACCTCAAAATCATTTTGTTCTGAGATAACTACTGCTCTTTCTGTACTTTCGAAAGGCAACACTGTGGATTCCTCCAAGGCAACAACTGCCTCTTGTAGGTCCATTCTTTCATCCTCTAAAAGTTCAACTTTCTCTGAAAGTACTTTTAGGGTGTTTTCCATTTTGGAGCATTCAGTAAGTGCTCCGTTTAACTCACGGATAAGAACTCCATTCTCCTCTTGAATCTCCTCAAACTCATTTCGCATTTGAGATACAGCAGTGTCATCGTCCTTACTGTTTAGTTCTAAAGCCATTAAAGCTTTTAGTGATTCAAAGATTCGAGCGTTCTTGTAAGTCTCGTTTTCGTTTTCTAGCTCAGAAATAGCATGGTCTTTTACCTCATCAATTTTCATTCTAAGAAAACCATGAACTTTATTTTCTAAGTCCTTAACTTTGTTCTCAACCTCTTCAGAAATAACATCATTAACCAAAGAAGCGATTTCGGTAACCGTCTCTTCTGTAAGTCCTTCGGGAAGAAGCTGTGAAATATCATCAAATTTATTCATAATTAAACTCCGTGTCTATAAGTATTTAGACCTCTCAAAAAAAGAGGTTATTTTTTTCTAAATTTTTCTACTTGTTGTAGGGCGCTTTTCTACTGCGCCATTTTTGGGCAATCATCTCACCCTCTTTTTTACCTGTTTTTATAGCAGCCTTCTTGCCTAAAAAGCCCTGCCTAGCCATAGCGTCTTTTACTCTACCACCAAGAGTCTTACCTGCGGTAGCTGAACCAGCATCTCTCATCTTTTTTGCTCCTCTACGAGAAAGGCCTTCAGATAAAACGTGTGAAAGGACACTAAATTCATTAGCTGGTTTATTACTTTCAAACAATCCTTTGAGTTGGGCATATTTATTTTCTGAAACCTCAGGGTTTGAGGTTACTGTCTCAGCATTATCATAGCCTCGGGTAGTTTTCTTTCTTGGCTTACCTGAGTTATAATGATAAAAATCTTCATAATCCTTAAGTGGATCCTCATCACTTCCTGGTTTTGTTTTTTTCTCAGCCTTCTTTTGTAGCTCTGGAATGGTAAGCAAATTTGCAGGGGCTTGATTCATATCGAATGTTCCAAGCTTCTCTGTTTTCTCTCTAATCTTTGTTTTAAGCATAGTTGTAAAGATTTTTTCTTTAGCTGCCTTATCCAAAGTATCCTTGACGATCTCTTCTACCAAAGAGGATTGAGTGGATTCTGACATGCCAGGGAAAGCCCCTCTTGTAGAGGGGTCAGCAACTAGATCAAAAGTTACCAACTTAAAATCCTCATTAACTGTTTTTGTTCCATCAGCTTGTTCAGACAAAGTCCCCATTCCTCTAGAGGAAATACCCACTTTAACTCCACCTTCTACTAAGGCTTGAGCAACTTTACCAGAGGGAGTGTCTAATAGTTCACACTCTCCCACTAATTCATTACCTTTAAAACTTAAGTTGGTGATAAGGTGAGACACATTGCTTAACTTCACAGAATCATGGCTGGGGTGATCTAGCTCTCCCATAAGCCTTCTTTCAGTCATTGCGTCTGCAATTCTCGTAACCTCTCTTTCTAAAATAGGTTTTGAATAAACACGACCATTGTTGTTCTTCTCATCACACCTACCAAAAATACCACGCAATATACGAGTATTTTTTCCACCACGTTGCTCCGTGACTAATTCTGCATTCTCTACAATAAACGTGTCTGTTAAAATCATTTTTTATCTACCTTATACTTTTCAAATTTTCGAGACTTTTGCTTCCCGTGTTTTTTCATGGTCCGAACTGCGTGACCTTTTATACTGTCCCACTTAGAAGAGGGGGTTGCCGATCCAGGCGTAAAGCCTTTAGCTATCCTGCCTGAACTTTTTTTACCCCAACCAGATTTGCTAGTAACGTATAACCTAGCGGCTCCTTTAGTAGAAAATATTTGCCCAGGATAACCCCGTCTTAGGGCTATCTTGATGCTGGGATAATTTTTTACTTTAGATTTTTTTGCAGAAACCACGCCGTCTTTAAGCGTGTGATAGTTACCACGCTTTTCCGCTCTTTGATCTCTTTCGCAAAGACTAGCTTCGCTTACTAAGTCTAGAAGACAAGACATTTCTTCTTTTTTTAACCTTCTTCTTTTTAGAAACTGATAGGTTTGTGGCTGCTGGTCCAGGACCAACCCCCAACATACCTACTGTGGTCATCTCTGTAACCAATTCCTCTAAGTCAGAAACTTTTTTCTTGTACTCTTTTAAAAGATGCCTCTTGTATAGGCTTCCTTCGTTTAAAGAAAAAGTGCGCTCCTTGTCTTCTCTAGGTTTTACTTCTGAAACAGAAGGCTGCCTAGGCGTTGGAGAAGGCTCTCGGATTAAACTTTCATTAATCTCTACGCGAGCCTTATCCCAATGACCTTGAGACAGAACCGTGGAAGCGAAATCATCAGGAACATTAACTTCAGAAACATCAGGAGCATCAGGGGAAAGTGGTGCTCGAAATTGAGCAGGCTTCCCTTTAGAAATATCCTGCTCTAGAAGATTAGCAGCAAAATTTGCAATATCAAGTTCTTGCATTTCTACTACTACTCCTCTTCTTCTTCTTCGTCCTCGTCCTCTTCTTCGTCTTCGTCACCTTCTTCCGAAATATTTTCGTAAGCAACATCAAAAACTTCAAGCATACTAAGGGCATGTTCCATTAGATCATCATCTTCAAGATTATCTAAAACACACTGAAGATCATCTAAAGTGAAGGAAAGCTGCTCTTCCTCAGTCTCTTCAATATTTTCAGGCTCTTCGTATCCGTTTGCGATTTTTTTGTTCGCGTATTCAGGAATATCACCAATAGCCTCTTCTTCTGAAGACTCAACCAGAGACTCTCTACTTACAACATCAACCTTGGCTTTTTTCCAAAGGGAACTTTCGAGAATAGCATCAACTACTTCTCTGTCTACATTTTGATTAAAATTCATATTTTATAACTCCAATTATTGAGGGGATAGCCCTCTTAATTATTTATATACCGAACGAAAAAAGAGTAACTTTTTTTTGCTTTTGTTTTTTTATGGTCCCGCATAAACTACGTTAAAGGGTTTAGATAAGGCACTGTTATCCTCATCAGGTTCAATTAACTCTTTGTCAATGTCTGGGTAGATAACATACAATACTGGGGTATTGTTTATGCTCCAATCCTGAATTATATTGCTTGGAGTAGATGTTAACGTTATAGAACCCTCATGTATAGCTCCTGCGGCTATTCCTTCAATCCTATCCGTTTCTAGCAACTCAACTCCTGCGGGGTATAGCGAAATATCTTCTGTATGGAGGATCCAAGGGCCTTCATTTGGTGTTTTCCACAAACCAATATTGAACGCTTCTGCCTCATGAGCAAAGTTTTGTATTGTATAATTAATATCAATTGTTCCAACATAATGAGTTTCATTTATTGTTGGATGATTAGCAGAAACTATATTAGGTACAATTTCTATATTCGTAACTTTTAAATCAGGAGCATCTAACCCCGTAGGCTCTCCTATACCTCCTCCTGGGCCAATAGTAAACCCAATACCCGCAAAAACATTTGCAGTCCCCCCTAAATTGGTCTTTGCGTTACAGTGTGGAGGGCTAGGACTACCACAAGGTGCGTGAGGAACAATTAAATCCCCAGGCAAAGAAACACTGTAACCTTCTACGAAAACAGACTGGCTCCCAGGACCGTCAATCAATCCAACAGCTTTATCAATTCCCACTCTAGATACACCGTTACCGTTTGCTTTTACTGTAGAACTCCCTGTTTGAGAGTGTCCACATGTTGCTGCCAAGGTTGCTGTTTCTACTTTAGGCATCTACGGTGTGGGGAATAACCCCCCTCCTCGATCTTCTGGCGCTGCTACGGGAGTACCTGCGTCCTCAGCATTAGTTTTAGATTTATTAAACACCGTGCTGCTATCACTCGGAAGAATCTCTGGGTTTTCTCGATTACTAATAATAGCAACTTCTTTAACTTTAACAAAATTATCAGTATTGATTTGTTTAGTCTCTGCTACTTTGTTGATTCTTAGTTTGCCTAAAAATTCGTCGTAGTTAAACTGATCGCTTTCTAATGCCCTAAATTCAGAAGGATTCATTCGAGAATACAAATCATAAAAAGTTACTTTATCTCTAGTCGTTAAAGAGTTATTTGTTTTTAAGTCTTTTATTTTTTCTAATAATTTATTAGTAGGGTGGACTTTTCTTGGTAGGCTCTCTGCATTATTTTTGTACTTAGGCATATTTGTCAATGCCGTGGAGTTCAAAGAGTATTCTCTATTTTCTTTATATATTGTGTTCCCCTTAATGTCTGGTTTAAAGTTCACACCTTCTGTAGTGGTAATTGTTTCTGTAATACCAGCAAACTCACCTCCATCTACTGTGGTGTTACCGATAGGTGACAAACCTACCCTTATGGTTCTAGAATTAAACGACTTCATTTTTGATCTATTGTAGACAGGGACCATACTTTGTTTATCGGAAGGGATTATGATTATATACCACGGGATTCTAGTCGGTAATATTTTAGAAGAGTTATTTGTAAAATTATCAAGAGTAAACTGATTAATTTCAATCGTTGCTTTTTGTGAAGATTCTAAATGATTGAATATTATATCATCAGACCTTAACGTTATCATAGCATAAGGAAGTTTGTGTTTTATGAATGAATTAATTTCAGACTCAGATGTCTTATAATCATAAGTGGCCTGTATAGATTTAAAATACATATCGTCTGTAGGAGAGCTTTCTATGGTAGTCTTATCTATGGTTAAAAAGTAGTACTCTGCTCTTGACCCAGTAGTATCAACATTTAACTCCACTAGATTGGTGTCTATTGAGGTGCAGGTGAGATCCATATACTGAGAGCCTCCTGCTAACCTTGAAGCTTTTGCTAAATCCTCTCTAGACATGGCAACAGCTTGTTTTTGATTTGAATAAACTGTTAAGCGATCATCCCCTGTAACGGTGTTTGCCTGAAAATAATCTCCATCTTGCATCTCTAATGTATGCTCCACTCCCGTAGAGGTGTGAACTGTGATTAATTCACTATTAGGAATGTAAATTGTTGTCTCCGTTCCTTCCGAGGTTTTAAAAATAATATGCTTGTCAACCTCTTCCGCTAGTACTTTCCAGTTTAAGATTCTATTTTTATCAAGAATATTGTAGTGATTTGGATTAAGAGAAAAAGAATTATTTAAAAATAAATTGGCTGCATTAACCTTATTGATTGCTGTATTAGAACTAAGCCTTAGTGGTTTTGCATTACTATTCCCCACAACACTGTCTAATTCTTCTTCAGTTAAACTCCCATCATTAGAAATTAACGACTGCAACGTAGCATTGGCTATCGTGTCTACAAGCTTTGACCCATCTAAATTATACCTGTACGATAAAGCTCTTCTAGTTTTTTGAGATAAGCTTTTCTTCACCTTATCTGAAGTAATAGAATTATAAACAAAATCATCGTAACCCTCAGGGTTTTCATTAATTTTTTGGATTTCTTGGATTGTAAAATCAACTTGAGAATTAAAAATTGTTTTTTTGGGAGTGCTGCCTGTAACAGAAAAATCTAAGTTATCTTTATTTCCAAGCAAAAGATCAGGAGAAAATGAATGAGTTGTATAAAAAGTAAAGTTAGTACTTGTAATACCATCATAATATTGAGTATTTTTTAGCTTAAGAAGGTTATCTTTCTCTGGGAAATCCACTGACGCTATGCTCAGGATACCTTTACCGACAACTCCTGCCGCAACATTTTTTTTCCTAGATAAATTAAAATTTCCTGTGCCTTTTAGTGCCGAATAATTAGAAGGAACCACCAAAGGCCTGCCCGTATTCTTACTCATTACAGTGGTCGTTCCAGGTCCTCCCCCTGTAAAGGCAAGAGTTGTAAATTCTTCGTACTCTAACGGTATTGTGATAGACACAAAAACATTGTTCTTTGGATCGTCTGCAATATAATCAAACTGAAGGACAAGATCTCCAGGCAAATCATTCATATTAATTGTTCCAGGGTTAATAAGCCATGGATCTAATGTAATCACCCCTGTAAGAGGATTAAAATGAACCGTGTTTGCGTAAGCTCCTCCTGCGTTTTCTTCAGGCCAACAAACGCCTAAACCACCACACCCCTGCTCAACATAGGATAAGTATACCGTAAACTTTTCTAAATCAGCAGGATTGCCATTAAAATTCCATTCTGTTGGAATAATCATATTGCTGGGGGGGTTTTCAGTAGGATCTTCGTAAAAAACCACCCCTGGCTCAATGCTTCCTGTTTCAGTATTGACGTAAGAAAAAACAGGAGGTGCAACAGGACCATCGTTAATTGAATTAATTCCTATAGTTGGGTTAGTAGTATCAGATTCACTAAAGTTTAAAGCAAGTCTCACCCCAATCAAAGGATTATTTAAAAATTCTGATTCCGTTGGAAGTGTTAACCTGCCATTTACTGGATCGAATGTAATAGTCTCGTCATAATCTGTTGCAGGTGGAAAGGCTGCTATACTATGGCTGACAACTTGCTGTCCTTTTAAATCCCAAGGATTAGCTTGAACTGTAGTGTTTGGTTGTGAGGTTGAATTAAAATACACATCAACAACAGGAGGGAAGTTAACTAATGGGTCTTCAGGGTTTCCACCGCTAAACGTTAGTTCAGCCCCCAGCACCACTCTTTCTCTATACACCTCAAATCGACCAACATCGGGAGTGTCGTTTAAAAGATCCGCTGTATAGGAGATGTCAAAAGTACACCACAAAAACCCTGTAGGGTTGTTTATATAGTATTGTAGAGCTTCTGGAGTTGTAGGGTAGGTTATTTCGAACTGTGGTAGAGTATCATTACCTAAAGTTGGAAGCTCAGTTAGTTTAACCGAAATGCCCCCTGGAATATTAAGAAGTTGATCGCCAAGAACCAAGACCTCCCTTTCTACAACACTATCTTGCCAACTATTTCTACCCGTGGGTTCCAAAATAACGTGATCAGTAATACCCTCATAACTAGGAACATCATACAAAGAAAAACTTGTAAATGAAAACTTGGCTAAAGTTTCATCATCAGTCACAAGATTTTCATACCCACCACCAACATCACCAGCAGGAATAATAATTGTTATATCTTCAGGATAATCAATATCAGGAGGTGTGACATTTACATCAGGAGGAGGTAAAGGAATTCTCCCTGGAGCCTCATCCACATCAGGAATATACTTTTCTGGACAAATTATGCAGTCTGTTGGTGGAGGTGGGTCATCTAAACCAGCAAGAAACGCACCTGGCTGCGCTGTTATACAGTCCGCATAATTTGTCATGATTATCTAATAGTGGTTTCAGTTCCGTCTAAGTTTGAAATTCTTGTTATTGAGAAAGACAAATCTCCAAAGTATGAAGACGATCTAGCCTCATTGCCTGACCCATACGTCCGTAGTTGAGATCTAAAATTAACTGTCATTGGTGAAGGTATGGTAACTAACGCTAGCATGTTTGCTATTCCTTGGGGATTTTCCTTCGACCCTCCCGCTGAATCATTACCAACTCCAACACAACCTGTTTTTACCTGATAGTTATCATCGGAGGTGGTGGGATAAAGTGGAATTGCCACAGTGTCTGGACCCACCTCCGTTTGTATCGTGACTATCTCTAAGTAAAATTCGCAGTTCTGATCTCCACCACCACCTCTCATAACTAAATCTAATTCAAACTCGTAAATTCCAGGTATCATTGTTATGCTTTGATCTCCATTATTTACAGAAGCAAAACAAGTTTCCGTAGCATATTCCGCAGTTTCAGGGTAGTTACTAATGTCATTAGAAGCGAATTGCACCTCACCGAATGAAGCAACTTTTCCCTGATACCCTGTTGTAGAATCTGAAATATGGTACTGCTCAACATCAGCCTGAGTAAAATGTCCTCGCCCCACAGCCCTAGGTTTAGGGACAGCAAAGGCAAGGATACCCCCTCCTTCCAAGCCATCAATATAATCTTTCATATAGTCTCGAACAAGCTCAATGGCTCCGTACAATTCACTTTTTCCTACCGCTGGGTTGGCAAGGGATAGTGGTGGGTTTGCTCCTCCGACTCCAGCCCTCTCATTGTAAGCTAACTCAGCAGTACGCAAGAAGGGTCTAATATCAATGATGTCTTCCGCAGTTACGGCTACTTGATTCTTTTTTACTATAACATAACAAATGGGTAAGACCGATTGGCCTATGGTTTCTAAAGCATTCTCACTCCAGCGATCAACCATAGCTGGAGCCAAGTTCATTAAATCGTCAGGAGAAGGGAAACTATAAGTTGGAGCATTGGCAAAAGCATTATCTTCCGTAGCAGCAATTTGATCTGCTAAAGGTGAGATAGTGGCAGCGACAGCATCACCACCTACTCCACCCTCACCATCATAATACTTATCTCGGTTTACAACAGTCTCCTGAGCATTCCATTCTGCCGAACCTATTTGGTCTGGATCAGTGGCGATTTCAATGGCATTATTTCTGGCTGTGATAATTCCACCTGCACCCTTAGCAATACCTAATATTGGACTACTTATAGATTTTACAGAGTCGCCTTCTCTTTTGGCAATTTTAACATTACCTAAGCTATCAACAGCTTTTGTATAAACATAAACTAAATCTATCCTTACCTCAGGATCATACACGGAATCATTATCTGAATAATCGTCAGCAATAAATTCAGGGATAACTACCTCAAGAGTAGAAGCCACATTAACCACCGAAGTTCTAAACACTCCTCCCCATCTACGACAAAAATCAGTCGCTAACTGCCTTTGCCCAGGCCAGTAGTTATCATCAGTAGTGGTAGCTTGTTGCCAAAGAGCAGTTTGAAATTTAGTTAAGTTTTCAATAGTGTAATTTTGGCTCTCGTTAACATAGTCGCCTCCTGCTACCCACCTAAACTTATAGCTATCAACATCACCATCGAATGAAGTTTCTCTAACGGGGTGATGTTGATAATGATCGAAGAGACCATTATTACCTACACCTTGTAATAATCCTTCCGTCAATGAACCCACCAACTTTCTCCAAGCAGGATCATTTATTCTTGTTCCGTATGGTTTATAAACACGATCTCTAGCAATGTCAATTGCATCTCCAGAGCCAAGGCGATTAATATCAGCCGCGCCAGCAGCCTCCAACTCCACACCTTGAGGCATTGAGTTAACTCTACCTATAAAATTTCCAGGGGATACACGAAGAACTCTATCATCTCCTGTAACAGAGGGCCTAAGATCAACTATATTTTCTTTTCTTACACCCGAAACCTCAAATGTAGCACCTAAAATTTGATCTCTTAACCACATACAATTCTCATGAATCTGTTTTAATGGAATATTGTCTACTTCAAAATAATAAGGATCGTTAGCTTTATAAAATCTTGGAGGGTCTGTGAAGCTAAACTGCGAATCAAAAACAGTTAACCCACCACCTAAGGTTGAATCTTGAGTAGGTAAACTAACTGTAGGAGACCCTCCTCCTGAATCGCCTCCTGAATCACCTGTTCCAGCATACTGCTGAAATACATTAAACTTATTTTCGTTAAATATCATACTTGTCTCCTAATATCAAAGATGGAAATTGATCTCAATCCAGAGCCTATGGCATCCGTTGACCCTGTTCCTGCATACCCTTCACCACCAGTAGTAGTCTTGGATCTATATATGCTAACTTTGGGATTTGCTCTCCCACTTTGTGGCTTGGCTGCACAGTGTTTAGCATTAGCAAACACATTAGCTGCACTTTCATCCAAGAATATTTGAGACCCCCTATCACTTGGAAGAAGAGCAGAAGGGAGATAGTGTCCTGATAAATCTACCGTTCCACTTACATAATCCTGAGTGAATAATGCCGTAGTGACCGCACTAACATCTTCCTTATTTGGGTGTACCCCTGCACCACCTGACAAGTTATAGCCCTGTGCGATATGCTGAAGAGGTCGAGTATCATCAGCAAATAATGCATAACGGAACTTCCCCTGAGCGAAGGTGGTCGTAGACCCACTTACATAGGATAAGAACCTCGTCTCTGTTTTTGGAGAGAAATATAGCCTAAAAGGCCCAATATTTGATGGTGTTAAGCATCCAAAGATCGAGTCTCCTGATGTGGCTCCTGCACCTGCGGTAAGAGGCCCTCGGATGGAATTTAGACTTGATAGCTCTGAGCTAAGTTGGCCCGTATTGAGTGGTAATCCTCGTGTTTCGTATTGGCTTGGATGAATTCCTACGCCAAGCCCAAAGGTATCTAAAACACTTAACGCTGAAGTATCGGGAGTATCGGGTCTTGCTCCATAGGCCACAGAAGCTCCTACTGGCAATCCTCCGTAAGCTCCATTATTACTCTGTTTAACTTGAGGTCCACCAGAATCGTCAAATATACTTCCAGTCCCACCTTCAGTGTTAGTCCCACTTAAGAAAGTTGATCTAGGCCCGTGATAAAAAGCAATTTTAGCAGCGTCATAATGCAACCCTGGCTCAGTGCCACTTGTCGCTAAGTGAGCAGCATATAGCTTAGAGTTGTCAGCAATGTTCCAAATCCGCAACTGATTGCACCCACCTGCCGTAGCACTTGGGTCAAAGAAAGAACCATCTGCCTTAGGATGACCCATGAGAAAGTGAACACTGTTAACATTAACAATGCTATCCCCCGCAGCCTGAACGCATAAACCACCATTGGAAATAGTATTCATAATCGTGGCACTAGCGGCAGTATAATCTTTCCAAGGATCAGTAATCATATAGTTATAATGAAGAAGAGGGCTAACACCCATGATACTTCCTGCACTCATTTTATCTGCATCATCATTATTATCAGTTATGTTACCAGCAACAGCCCTATCGCAAGTGCCGTCACCAATAAAAGCGGTATTAGCTGAATTGGGATAAAACTGCATGGATCCTGCACTAACAAACCTACTAATGGGTTCGTAATCAGCACCAGCAGTACCAAACATTTCAATTGGACTACCTAAATCTTCCATGATAATCTGTGAGTTGTTATTCGCAGCAACGCAAGTATGGTAGTTTGTATGAATTTCTACAGAGGTGTGATTTGCAGAAGAGTCTAAGGAGAAAGCACTAGAATCAATAGAAAAATCATCTTTCTTATGAGGAACAAATTCAACAGTAGAGTTATTATCAGCAATTGCTCCATAACCAAACTGAGCCAGTACTGTAGGACCTCTGAAACTTAACTTAGATCCTTTATCAGCATAGGCAGCAGCGGCCCCTGAGGAGTTTAGATTTGAGGGTCCAATAATCATAGTTGCACCGTTAGATGTTCCCATAAAGTTCGCTGTTGAATTGTTTGTAGCGTGTACTCCTGCACCCTTAAATCTTAAGGAGGAATCACCCATTGCACCTCCGCTTACATTAATTCTAGAATTAATGAGGTTAACTTGAGAGTTATCTAAATTGACACTTGGTAATGCTTTTTTGAGGGCATGGTGACTTACATTTCTATTGGAAACCCCGTGAGAATCATGGAACCGTAAACCTCCAAACTTTGCAGGTAAAGTGTTCGCGCTGACCTCTGTATCATAACTAAACGTACTATCGTTTAATACTAAGTGCTGTCCATTTAAAGTGAATAATGATTGAGTAGTTCTAGCCCCACTAACATCATTAGAATAAGTTCTTTTTGTTAAAGTATTTCCGTAAACAAGGTTTGAGTTTGTAGCCACAATACCCTCATTAATATTATGATCAACGGAAAGCCTATCAGTGGATAATTTACAGCCATCTAACACCATTCCTGTGTTATTATTGTAGACATCTAAATTGCCACTAAGATCAATATATGAATTGGTAGCTTTTATTCCGATATCATTGTAGGCAAAAGCAAACGTAGTCTCATAGTCGTTAGCAGAGGGTCTAGACTGACCTCCCTTAACAACACTGTTTTCTAATAAAATACCGTAATCGTGTGCTTGAATATTAACAGGAAAGTCTACCCCTGAAGCATAAACTAAATCAGTATCAAAACTTATCGTACTATTAACTGCCTTAATTCCAGCCGTCTTTGTTGCATCTCTAGTTGTTCCATCCACCTTGTAATTTCTATAGGCGAAGAACCCTCTAGTAATCTTAACGTCTGAATTAAAAAACTCAGCCCCACCTCTAGTAGCTCTCATAGAGGCGCAATTTTCCAAGGTCACATTAGAATTATTAACCGTTATTCCTGCGCCATAATTCCTATATGGAGTGGCTCCCCAATCTAGATCAGCACCACTAACCCCATCAACATGGAAACCTCGAACATACAGAGGGCCATTACAGTTTTCAATTGTAAGTGCGGACAAGGAGTTTACGTATAAACTACCTGCAACAGGAACTAAATTTGAGTTAGAGTATGCATTTTGAGCACCGTTTCTATTTATAAATAGATCAGTATCCCCTCTTAAGCATGATACATCATGCACAGGGATACTTTTATCTTCAATATTGTTATTAAGATGATACCCCTCTCTCTCAAAAGTGGCTACGTTTTGCGCTGCTGCACCACCAAAGGTCTGCAATGCCAAGCTTTGTGAGGACCAATCACCAAACCCTACTGATAATTTATCATTTCGCCTCCCATCAAAAGGGGATAAATTAGTATTCTGAACATAAAACCTGTGGTGCTTGTCGTACCCCGTTTGATTAAATAATCCACTTGTAGACTGTCCAACAGATACAGCCGAGGACTCAAGGATAGTGGCCGATAAGTCTAGGGACGATACTTGGTTTATAGCGCCTAGCGTGTTGTAAGTACTATAACTAGTGTGCCCACGACTAGTTGAACTGCATGACATTGTATCTGGAATCCCCCAAGTATCAACAATCGCTGTTCCTGTACTCCAAGCGCCATCGCCATTGCCTCTAATTGATTGGGTTGTAGGCTCACCTAACCCAGAGTACAATTTAGCAAAACCTCTATTTACAATTTCCAAAACCCCATCATCTTTAATTTCTATATTCTTAAGATCTAGCGCCCCTAACTGACCTGATACAGCTACCTCAATAAGTGTAGGTGTTCTGATCACATCAGGCAAAGCGTCTATGGCGCTCTGAAGGCTAGTGAATACATTTCTATTTGTGGGAAAAGACGCTACCCCATCTGGAATAGTTGAGGAAACGACTAAAGGCATACCCGTTACAGCGGAACTTGCGTACCCTGTTTTTTCCCAAAGGTATTGTGTTCGTTCCTCTAGATCAAATAAGGGTTGGTTATCTTGCTCAAAATTGTAGAATGATTGGCTATCAAATTTCGTAACAAAGGGGTTCCAGTAGTTGTAAATCTCGCTCCCAGAATCAGAGGAGTATATATCTGTTTTAGTAAAAGGCATGTCTAAAAACTAAGTGTCCATTTAAGTAAGAGTGCAAAAGTATTAACTTTTGATAAAGCAGTGAATGGTCTATAAGCGACCAATATAGGATTGGGATGAGAAGAGCTTCCCCTCGGGTTCCTCATAAACAGCCCAACCTCGTTAATTGTTTGATTAACCAAAGAATTTGCATCTATAGTTAAATTAAACCTAACGGAAGTATCCGTAATTTTTTGTATATTAGAATAAGGAATTCTAACCAAACAAGAAGAGGCACTAGTAATCTCAGCAAAAGGTGAGTCAGCACTATTACCAATAGTGTATAAATTTTCTACTATTAACTCGCTCCCCTCTGTTCTATATTCGTGAGGTAATTTAGGAGTTGTTAATGCATAAGTTGATACCCCATAATCATTTACATCTCCACCTGAACCAATAGAAAAGTTTAGTATTTGAAAGTCGGAAAAAGTTTTAGCCCCCACACCACCAAATAAATGAGATAAACCTACACCCATTCCTGAGGTAATAACGTTATTCTCAGTAAAGTGCAGTTCTTCCGTTCCATCCTCGTAGACTTTCCAAATTTCTAAATGCCCTTTTGGCTGTAATTTTTCCATTTTTTTAAATTTCTCCTAACCTGTCTAGATCATAAATAGAGGGTAACTCCACACGCCTTGCTGCCTCTGGCTGTTTCCTGTACATACTATCTACTGTTGCTGGTAACAAAGTTCGATATTGTAAGTATTCTCCTAGGCTTCTACTCAGTCTTGTGTATACCCTTAAAAGCTTCCAAAAATAATCATCGTTATCGGTTGGATCAGCTTGATCGAACAGCAACTTATGTATCGGAGCGGTTTGCCCTTTCATGCCAGAAGGAATCATATCAACGAATTCAAACTCATCAATACCGTGGTGAGCGTAATCTCTTAGGTGGTATAATTCATCAAACTTTGGACCAGAAGAAGGGCGAACTAGTTTATACATACCACCACTTGCGTCAGGTAAAGCTCCATACGCAACACTATCACCATGTGCATCATCTGCCAATATATAATTTTCAGCACCATAAGTTGTCGCAGTGTCTCGCTTTATAAACCCTCGTCTTCTCTCATAGGGAATGGTGTTATTGCCTTCACCACTAGCATCATCGCAAATAGCTAGATCATGTGCATTTGCCGTACACGAACTTAAACCGTAATCAGGAGCAGTCCAAGGATAATCACTGTTAGGCTTATACTTTCCTATTTTTCCTGTGTAAGTTCCTGATTTTATCGTCTGTCCAATTGAAGCTCCGTTAGGTCTAAATACTTCAAAAAACGAATGCTGTCGTAAATGGCTAGAGGCATCAACCTGTCCACGTAAAATAGGTAAAAATGATACGCCGTCAGTAAAATAAGGTTGAGTCTTAGGCATTCTATCCCAATCAATTCCCGCAATATGAGCAACAGTAGGATAAATATCTACTGCATCAATCAAAGCCATACTAGAAGTCCCTGCTTGATCACCTAAGAAGTTTGCACTAACAATGTAAGGAATTAAAACACCTCGATCATAAACAGAGGTTTTAAAGAACTCTGCGGTGTTTCCATCTCCCCCTTGATGTTTGTTGATTGGATTTAGTGCTCCAACCGCTCCAGCGGCAGCGTCCCAAGGGGGGCCGTGAGTAAGTAACGGATCAGCCCCACCTGTCCCACCTTCTGCTGCCGTAAGCATTTTGTAGTATGATTCCCCTAAACCAACACCACAACCTAAGCCTCCTCTACCTCCAGCAATACCTAAATCAGTCGCTCCAGCGTTATCTAATGCACCTGAAGCATAAGTAGCGTATCTTCCCATCATAGAGCCATCACTTCCATTATCTCCCTGGAAGACAAAGATTGTTCTTTCTTTTCTTGCGCTGGTTATACTGCTTAAAAATGCGCTCAACTCAAAATCAAGATTTTCTATTTGTGAATTTTGGTTAGCCCATACCCCACTAACTGGATTATCGTTATCCGTATCCATGTATAGTCTCTGAGCGTGTTTCATTTCAAAGGCTGAAGTATAGTACCTAGCCGAATGAGGTTGAGTGTATGGACTATGGGGAGCATTTAACGGAAGGTATAAAAAGAACGGTTCAGTCATACCATTGAACATTGAAACCCCGTCTGAAAAAGACTTAGCTGTTGCATAGTTTGTGAAATTTCCTTCTTCATAAGCTACTGGTGATCCTGCTGAGTACCCCGCTGCGGACTCTGTAAACTTAGTATACCCCGTATCAGAAACAGTTGTCAGGCTAGAGGTTGTCAGGTAATCATTTACACCACTATAGTTCCACTGAAAGTAATTAACATACCCCATATCTTTATCTTGAATTCCAGCATACCACCCTGGACTACCAGCAGCAACGCCAGGTATGTCCCCATAGTGTCCTGGGATAGGAACTTTATTTAAGTTTGCAAACATGGCATTAACATAATCCCACTCACCAATAGTAGCTATATGTTTCCATCCGTTTCCTTTTGCTGTTCGCCAGTTACCTGCGCTTCTTTCTGCATAAACATAAAGATCATCCCACTCACCTAAATGCCATTTTCCAACCATACCACTTTCATAAGAACTTGGTACAAAATCCGTGTTTCTAATTAGTTTTGGAAGAACAGTGAAATTAGCAGGAATTTTACCAGAGTCAGTTCCAGGATGAACGTATGGATCAAGACCGTGAGGCACTTCTTTATGATTCCAACAGGAAGGCCAAGATCTTCTAGTGGTTGCATCTTGGGCAGTTGTGCCTCCTACGACACTATAATTTAGCTGACTGTAATTTCCAGGAGAAATTTCAAAGACGTTTTGGTTGTCTCCAAGGGCCATACCATTCGAGAAAGGATATGTTACTCCTAATCCCTTAAGCCCTCCTCTCAGTTTTTGGAAGTTTTCAGTGCTTACAGTACCTATTCCATGACCCCACAGCCCTTTGTATATTTCAGTTCCATATTCGTCTCGTATGGATTTAGCAGGAGAACTGAAGCCGCACTTGCCCGTTAGCATGTTTGCTCTTGTGGGAGTGCATAAAGCATTTGCTCTTGCATTAAAAAAGGTTATACCCCCAGCAGCCATAGCACTTAAAGCGGGGGTATGTGGATAAATACAGGACCCATCAGTAACGCCAGCACCGTGACTAGTACCATCAGCGTTCTGAGGGCCTGTAGCAAAAGGACTAATTGCTGCTGTTGCTGCATTTGAAAGATCATACGGGTTGTGATCATTATAAATACCAAGCTGATCAATCCCTAAATCATCGGCCATGATTACAACAACATTATACCCCTCCCCGTCTGCTCCTCCATAGGTAGCGTATTGCGTACCCACCTCTTCCACCTTATCTATAAATTTAATTTGCCAATCAATAGCCAAGGAAAATAATTCACTTTTTACAATTGGATTTTCTAGAGTTTTATAAGCAAGTAAGCTTGACCTCTCAACTTTAAAACTGTCTGGGTTTTTTGAAAATAACCCAAACTCTTGGATTGTTTTCCCGTTTGCAGTTTTCTTGTCTATGTTTAATCTAAAAAATACAGAATCGTCAGTCACTTTGGTTTGGAAATCACGAGACAATTCTACAAACGAAGATTTGAACACATCTACACCAGTGTCGGGAGAAAAATTCTGTTTCTCAGGGAAATACTGATCATGAACAACGACTGCGTTGGTTGCTGAAGGACCATAGTCATCTTCACCAAAAGGTCGGTCTAAGGAATAAACATATTTTTTTAACCCAGCATCTTCGGGAATAGAATGAGACCCAGCCCCAACCTGAAAATACCCAACTAATAAGTCTTCCATACTGTCTGGGGTGATATTATTTGAAAATAAATTTACAAAAGTTCTTGCAATATTAATGCTTAGAACATTATCATCTCTTTCGATAACCTCTTCTCTCCCATCGGGGAAAACTTTTTTAAGTGTAAATATTCCTTTCATATGAAACGTATTCTCCAAATAAGTGTTAGTGGGTCATAATCTAAATACCCTGCCGTGGAGCCAGCAGTTCCACTATCTTTTATCCTACACAGGTTAAGCGTAAAGCTTTTTTCTGCGAATAACTTATATACTAAGTTACTGTTTCCAGCCTTAAAGTTTAAGGGTGGTTGAGCAGGATATTCCCTTTTATCTATTATAGAGAACTTATTGTTGTGGTAATGCCCAACATTGCCTTGTAGCGTATTTTTTAAATCCAAAGTCCAGAGCCCACACTTAAATATTCCTCCATATAGATTCGCTAAACCTAAATCCCCTGACGAAATTGTGCAAGTATAGGCAACTTCTCCAATAGACGAGAGCCCTGTCCCTAATAAACTAGAGACTACTGCACCTTTTGTCGCGTCTGTCACACCATCAAAGCCAGAGCCATGGACTTCAATAAATCCGTTTTGGTCCATACACCTTACAGAAGATAAATTAAAGAACGCATCTGTGGCAGGAGTCATGGGGTAAATCGCTGAAGCCATAAAGGTAGACTGATAGGGCTTTGTATTATCTAAACCTTTGATTGAGGAAGTTATAGCAAACTTAGTCCCTGTTGTATCAGGCCAGCAACCTAAAAATAAGTCCCCATCTAAGCCCCCCTCATTAAAAGAAGGTTTAACTCCTGACACATTTTGATACTTTGTAGGTCCAAAGCTTTCTTCTAATTGCCAGCCGTATTGATATAAATGTGCCTCTCCAAAGTTACCATCAACATCAACTGCGGATGGATTAAACTGCACTATTGGCCTAATTTTATTTCCATTAGTTGCGCCCATTAAACCTTTAACTCTTACGTGAATCCGTTGCCAGCCAACATGAGAACTAGTGGGATCTATTCCCAGAGTTTCTACACCACCAAAAGCTTTTGATGCACCTTGAGACGTAAGGTGGGCTGGCTCTCCATTATTGCCCCCAGACAAGTTGAAAACAGCCTTGCTCGCATGAGATAACACTGCTGTCATATTATCCCCTTTCATTGTTATTGTTACTGAGCTAGGAGCTAAAGATAAATCATCGGGCAAGCGGACATAAGCACTAAACGTATTGTCTAGATTTTCATGAAAATATCTACGTTCACCCCAACCCCTATTAGCACTCACATCCTGTCTTAGAGTTATAGTATTTCCTGAACCTTCAACTAAAAATGCAGAAGTTCCGTAGAAAGGTCCTGTGTTGGTTCCCGATATGGTGACTCCGCTTAATCCTAATGCGTCTAAAGGCGAGCCTCCTGCCTTTACAGTACTAGAAACCCACACACCATTATGAGGATTATCAGTATAAGAAATTAGGTTAGGGTTGGTATTAGAAACTAGCCTGTTTAAATTATGTCCATAATGAGGAGCCCGTCCCTGCATAAGGCTACCATTCATAGAGTGGATTTGATTTACCGTGAAATCTATGGCAGTTCTAGTATCAGGCTCCAAAACTCTATCAAAAGGATTAGGTGTGGTTCCTACATCATTTAAAGGATCGTAAGAAGAAACAGTATTATCTATGTTTTGACCTGAAGTGGAAACGGCTCTCAAAGTATGATCATGCTTTACTAAATCAACATACCCATGATACTCTGTTTGTGGTCCTGCATACTGCCTAGCATCATAAGGATAAAAATGTGCATTAGTTTTATACGCATCACTAGCCTTGCCAAAAGAGAGTGCTTGCACTGTGTAGTTAGAAGAGTCTGCTAACTGTGTAACGGAACTTACAGCGCCTGAAGGAGTCGTAAGAAGATCACATATAACTTCTCCAGCCCCATCAACAATAAGATTGTTTTCTTGGTGGATTAATTCCTCCTCGGGAGTTCCGTAATTTTTATAAATTTCTACTATACCTTTCATCAGTTTACTATTTGTATTGCGGTGAAGTTGGCGTGATCAGATCCTGAACTACCTAAATTTCTATTCTCTGGGTGAGTTCTGTAGTTCAACCTACTCCCTCCTGCGCTGGCATGAACTTCAACCACGGTGTCAGGACCGACAGGAGCGACCCTTGAATTGAAGCCACTTCCTCTAGTTGCTTGTCCAATATGATTAAAGTACCTGAAAAGATGTAATAATTCTTTTGGATCAACTCCAGTAGTTCCTTGTATGCATTTTACCATGTTTGTGCCTTCTTCTCCTGAACTCACATGTAGCGTATTACCCTTATGTACAACTTTCTTCGCATCATTTAATATAAAATTGACACCAGAAACAAGAACATTCGAAGGATCATAATATTTAGGCTTGCTTATTAATTTTGTTGGGCTAATAGCGTTGCCCCCATTTGGAAGCCCGACTGTTACTTTTTTAAGACTGGAGGTATCTGCATCTAAGTATTTAAGCAGTCCTTTGTCATCAGCCACCAAAACTCTATCTTTTACTAAATCATATTCTACAGCATCAAAAAGATTACCACTAGCGTTGTATATTATTCCCTCTACATAAGCCTCGGGATTATATGGATACTCAGGGTTACTAAATGTTTGCATACTCCTAAACCATGCTGGGCCATCGACAGATCTAGTCAGTGAAGGTCCCCAGCTTTGAAGCAGAGATGGCATGTCTATGGGATAACTTGGATCCGCAGGGGTCTCTACTAAGTTTTCATCACGATTATCATTATACCCTTGAATAACACAGCGGAGCCCGAAGTTGGGAGGCCTAGTAGTGAGTTCAGGATCATGGGGCACTAATTCGGTTCCCACAACATGAGCAGTACGATCAAATTCTTGGCTATCCCAAGGAATCGTTACCTCCATCTTATACCATTTTGTGGTCTGTGGTAAAGAGTCTGGGACTTCAGCGTTTTCTACTTCTATTGTCTGGCATCTGGCTACGACAGCATCAGCTAAGGATGCTGCGCCACCACCCTTCTCTATGGAAGAGGTATCGTTTTCAAAATTAACCGTCAATCTAGCGTAACTACTGCTTGAATCTACTGGCAATATAGTAATGATGCCAGATGTAGCGTCTCCTCTGTCCGTTGCCTGGTGATCGTCTTGAATATACCCAGCAACACCATCCCTGTCTTTGCCAGTCGTTCCCCACCCCTCCCATGCTGATCCCTCGGAAGGTCGAGATAAGTATACTTGGAACGTATAAAATGCACCATCTACAAGTTTATCGTATTTAAGGTCTTGATATATTGAGTGAGGTTGAGGCCGCCCAAACTTAGTATAAAAGATCGAATCACTTATAACGCCAAGTTCGCTCTCCCCAAGGTAGTTTTCTATATTTAAACCATTTATGTTAAAGAAATTTGGGTAATTAACTCTCAGGTCGTCTTCATCCATAACCCCCAAAGGATCTTGTATAATATTTATAAACCTGTCTCTTTGTAAAACCCCTTCTTCTGGGAACTCAGGGTTATATCTGCGACTAAAGAAGCACAATGGTTGGATAACTCCTACAGGAAAAATGTCTCTGAAATAGTAAGGTAAATCGGCTGGTGAATCATCCAACCTAGTAAACCCTAAAGGGTTTTTCATACCGTCATCATACAAAAGCTTTTGGCATTCAGCATTTGTGGAATCTATCATAGCATTAACGCCTGTAAGCAACCCAAACCTATTAGTAATCAGATAGGTGCTTACTGTGCCTATATGATTGCTAATGCCGTATGAACCCATACTCCCAGGCATCAACCTACCATCAAAAAGTAGATTACTCCACTTATCGGGAGAGGCCCAGGAACCACCATGGTGCTGCTGTCCGTAGTTTGTGAGATCACCTGAATTAAATTTAAAATATCTTTGTAAGTCCCAGACTGCTTCAATCCAACTGTATTCCGACGTTGGTACATCCCATAAAGGATTAAGTCCTGGCCCTGGGTTGATGTTCCAATACCCAGAATCTACAAACCACCCTCGATGAGCTAATGAGTCTGGATTATACACGTTATCCCAACCTAAAGCATTTTGAGTATATGAGTGAACTGTGCATCCCGTATAGGGAAGCATGGGCATACGAAATACTGTTTCGTGAGGTACATCACTTCCGAAATTATCAGCTAAATCAAACAGCCCCCCTGGGTCATGTTGTAATCGCCACCCTAGAGTCTGCCAGCTATCAGTGTTAATGTTATCCCAACTAACAACATCATCTACATTATTAGCACATTCCCCAGAAGATTTTATTAGGCTTGGTCTTGGATTTTCAGTTGCAACATCAACAATAATCGATTTATTTTCTTTTGGCAGCAACTCAGTGCCATCTTCTTTAAATAAGGTAGGCTTGGAAACAGGGTTTCGGCTTGGTTCTATATCAGGAATGCAAGCTTCGTAAGGGATTTTTGCAGCAGCGTTTAACGTTTTATTAATAACTGAAATGTCATCTAAAAGAACAAACTCATCTGAGTTTGATTCTTGTGGATAGGCAAATACATTTATAAAATAATTCTGCGTTGAGTTGCTATTAGATATACTCGCTCGGTGGACCACAACATTTCTTCCATTATAAGTAGCGGATAGCGCAGGAGTGTTAATTAAGTTTGTTTGGTATTTTTTTGGTCTATCTGTTAAACCATTTTTTGTATGAAAGTTTATAGTTGCTTTTGTGTACGACTCACTATCAATAGAGTATAAAGAAGGAATATTTAAATCGTCTCCACATTTGCTGACAGCGTTATCTACTTCAATTCTCTCATCCTTAAATGTGTGAGTATAATCATTAAGAATTTTATTTATGGATCCTACCGTCTGAAGTGACGAAAGATCAGCAAACTCCCACTTATCTCTTGGAGTCCATATGAATAATCCGCGTTCCCCAGTCTCCGTAATATACTCTGCCTTAGTATGTATTAAAACACCTAATGAATTAAAATCTCCAAGATCTTTACTGCTATCTTTTCCTGTTAAGTAATTTAGATCTAATTGATAGTCACAGTTTGGTATGAGAATATTTTTATCAGTATTCGATCTTAAAGCATACCTTAATCTTGCTAGAGCATCTGTTCTATTTCTCATCAGTACATTTCTATTACCCACTAAATATCTCTTGTCGTAAAGACGCTCCTCTTTATCTTCTAAATCAAAAATTATAAACTCATTTAATTGTGAGGGTGTCGATGAAGAGTCAATCATAGAAATACCACTTAAGATAAATTTAGTGCTAACTTCCTCATCCTTGCCTAAAGACACGGACGCGCTCGTTAACTTACCTACACTGATAGATCCCAAGTTTGTGGCACTAGAACCTAAGTTTATAACATATGGGCTCTCCAAAGACTTAGACACTAACTGACTACTTGTGTCAAGAGCACTTCCGTCAACTGATAGGTTGGCGTTATAGTATGTGGGTCCATATACATGGGACAAGATATTAGGACCTCCATCTAAATAGGAGTTAAGCAAGCCCTCAGGTAATCCTTCATGCCCTGCGGTTCCGCTGAAATAACCAGTAAACTCCTTATAAATTTGATGGATGCCTTTCTGTGGCCTAGTTTGAATTGTTCCATTCCCTCTAATATCAAGAGAAGGAGATAAATACTTATCGTAACCAGTGTCTTCCATGGTATTTATTAAAGCACCTACTGGATTTGAAAATAACTTACTAGCATTAAAGTAATCAGGGTTTTGATCTACGATATAGTTTGCAATAGCATTCTTTCTTTTTTCCTCCAAATGGAAAAGTAACATTACTTCTTCGGGAATAGAATCTCTTCGAATATACGGATCGCAGGAAGATACACTCAACCCAGATCGACCTCTGCACAAGAAAGTTGCACTGGATTCATTTCCAAAAAATGAATCGACTGAAGATACGCTACTGCAATCTGCTAAACGGTAAACACCCGATAAATTTTCATCCGTTGCTGGGGCAAAGTCGTAAGATGATGGGTTATAGCCTAAGGGTACAAAATCCATCATCATTGCAGAAACAGTAGGTACACTGAATGCGTCTGGGCGAGTAAACAATCCGCTGGCATTGTTATTAAAGATGGGCATGTTTTTACCCCCCCGATCATACCAACCATTTTTGGTTAGAGAGTTAGTGAAGTTTCTCCGTCTTGTGGAAGCTCGGGAAATCGCACTAGTCGCTGGGACTGTATCGGAAATATTAACAACAGACTCTATTTTCTCAAACTCATAAGTTAGTGCATCTCTTTTAAAAATTGGAACATTTGCATGAGATACCGTACTGCGAGCATCATCGTAACCATTACTCCAAGTAAAATCATTACCAAACGCCTTACCTGTTCCTCTACTATATTCACCGCTGAAGTAATAATTACTCATGGCAGTCCCACTGCCAGCGATCATACCCCCTCCAATGTTGGTACTACTAGCACCACTAACAAAAACATCTTGGAATGGTATGTCTATGTTTAAACAGACATTTTCATACCCTGAAGCTGACTCCCCTGCAAATTTTGAAACTTTAACTCTAGGGATCGCTTTTGCAGGAGAGAATTCATGTACCATTTGCAAAGATTCAAAAATTTCATTAACGGTATGCGTTGCAGATACATCAGAAAATAAATCAGAGATAAATGGACCAGCACAAACAGAAAAATCAAAAGTGGAAGATTTTCCATTCCACAAACTTAATGAATCATAATTTTTATCATCATACCTCTTAAGCATTGCCTCCATATTTGGGGGGTCTTGATGACTTGAGGTATAAAATAGATATCCGTTATCAGAATACAAATCAGATTCAAGATTTGCCGACACTGTATAGTTATAAACATACTTTTGTAAAGTATTAGCGTAATTAGCATCTACACAAAAATCTTTAAGCTTTGTAATGTAATATTTTAAAACTTGATTATTGACCGTGCAGCCTTGATAGAATTTTTCATTATCCCACGGAGGGATAGGAAGATCCCTACCTCTATAATTAAAGTTGAACGATGGATCCCCAAGGAAATCAACCTTAAGAGCAGTGTCAAAATCAATAACAAGTTCGCCAAATTCATTTCTGAACGCTGTGTAGTAGTCCCGCTCCTCATATTGCGCTATTTCACCAAACCAAGCTTTTCCATTCTCTAGAACATTTATTCTAAAAGGCTCATTTCTAATAGAAAACAAGTCAGGAAATTCCGTAACTGCGCCAAGTATAATTTGGTCTACCGCTGAACGAATATTGTGATCTAAATCAATAGAGTTGTAATTATCTAACCCTATTGCTGTGGCTTTTTTTTGATTTAACTCTGATACTGATGAAAATAAAGGGCTTTCTGTTTTTAATAAATAATATAATAGGTTAGGTAAATAAGATTCGTATAACTCAACAACAGTAGCACTTGTATTAATAGGGTTTTGGATGATTATCGTATTAAATGCGTCTACTAATCCTTGCTTTGTTCCCTTTTTTCTGTACAGAGTGGCTGCATTTCTAACCTGGTTTCTCCACGACTGTTCATTTTTTCCGTAAAGTTTCCAGCCAACTAAATTAGCTAATAAAGGCAGGTACTCCGCTGGGCAATCATCAATAGACATAAGATCACCGATTGATTCTACCTGATTGTTTACATCGTGGAAGCTATAGGAAACTGCTCTTAGAAATTTTGAAAAAGGCCCTAAGTATTCCGTGTTACTTAATAAAGAAGAAGTAGTTATGTATGTATTAAATGCGTCTTTTACTGTGGTGTCATCTTTATCAATTTCTAAAGGAGAATAGGCAACATCAATAAGCGTCTCTAACTTGTCTAAGTTTTGATTTCCGCTAGTGTAAGTACCAGTGCCTGTGGTAAATCTATCAGGAATTATACGCGAATCTAGGTCACTGAATGAAGAGTAATTATGCCATAAATACCTTTGATAATCTTTAACACCATCAGCGGTTGTGTAGGGAGTATTAGTATAAAGTTTAGTTGCAATTGAGGAGGCCACAATTGCAGAAGGACTCACCACAGGCCCAGACTTATTTAACAAATACAACCAACTCAAGTTTTCTAATAAGTATGAAGTAATACCATCCAAGGTATTTCCAAAAACACCAGAGGTGTCAGTAATAATTGTCGAAGACTTTAAATGAATTAAAGGCAGAAGTGTTCCGCTAACATAGTTTCCAAAATCACTAGAGCTATCAAAAGAAGATATTTTTTTCCCTAAAGGCGTTAGTATCTTAGTTTGAAAACTTTCAGTGGTAATTTCGGTGGTTTTGTTTTGCTTTATAAAGAACTGCGAGAAACCCTTAACGCTTCCGATTGCACTAAACCTATTTGAGGTTGAGATATTTGATGGATCTATCGTGCCGCTTAACTTTTCTAAGGACAGGATGTGGCTGTTAATTAATTCATCTGTATCTTTGATTTGAATACCGCATGCGCTGTAGTCATCCTCAAGATATAAATCTGGAGTGATGAGTTCTACAGCATTAACAAAGGTGCTCTTATTGTATTTTCTTGCCATTATATAAATTCAATATTTACTGTTAAATTATTTAATTGTACTACTTCATTAAAGGCTGGAACGATAACGTCTGTAATATTATCTATTGTAGAGTATCTCACTTGTGATAAATCAAAGATCTTTCTGTTTAGATCTTGTGGAGAAAAGGGTGTTCCAAAGGCAAAGGAGTCATAGGAGAAGTGTGTTGTTATTAGATTAGCAGCAGCGACTTTTAATTTCTCCTCTAAATCCCTAAACGCATCATCACAATAAATTGTAACTACCAAGTCTAACGTCCTAATAAGCCCATCAACAACATTAACGTCATCTGTCAACATTTTATAGTTCTGTAAGTCGGAAATCAGATTTACTTTATACTCAACTGTAGCCTTTTGTAGCTGTGTTGCGTTTGCCTTTTGGAGCACGTATAAATCAATGATGTTAGCAGAGGAGTATGCTGATCTAGTGACAGCAGTTCCTATGGCTTTTCCACCAGTTGGACTAGCGTATCTTGATATGTATGCTTGAAAGTCTCCCAGTGTAACTAGTCGATCCTGTTGTCTGAAAACTAAAGGTCCATACTGTTTGGCGTTTTCCAGCGTTTCTGCTTCTAGCCCCCCTGTTGCAATACTGGTATTTGAGACTGTCCCATTAACTCCTATGCTTGTGGCTACTGGAGAATTAATTGTAGAGCCAAGTAAATTGCCTCTTGTTCCTCCTCCCGCTCTATACAAAATCCTGTATGCGGAGTCGTTAGGAGGACTGCAACCTACAACCCCATCTCCAAATTTAAGTGTAGCGTTATAATTATCATCATAAGTTACATCAAAAATTTTGTCAGAAGGCCCAGAGGCTGTTAACACATTCTCCACTTGAGTATACGCTCCACCAAAATCACCCGAATCATTCACGTAAACCTGTACACTATTCTCAATCACAGGTCCTTGTGCTAGGGTAATTGTTTTAAAAACCTCATTACTGTTGAAAACAGAGGTCTCTTCAATTAATGTACCTTCTATTAATGCTAAGTTAGTCCACTTTATAGCATTGCCTGAATCCTCTGCTTCTGATGTTAAAAAATCTAATCTAGAGGTGTTTGAACTCATGCCTACTATTTTTCCACTAGCTGTTTTGTATAACGTATATTCAAGATTGCCTCCATCGAAGGGCGAATTAATAGATACAGTTCTGTCTTCTGGTGATATATAAAAATCAGATCCTGCAACGGACTCCAAAAGAAGCTCTGCATTTGCTCCTGCGGAGGTAGGTCCTTTAAGGTTAATTCCGATTAACTGTAATAGCTTTCTGACGTTACGACGATTTTTTGCAGTGGTTAAAAAGTTTTCGTTCGCAACTGCGTCTGCTTTAAACGACATAATCGCGCCCATGTATGCGACTAACTCCGTAAACATCATCCCATAGTCTGACTCAGTAAAGTTTTGATAATCGGTAGGATATACTGCTTTCATGTAGGAGATTAACGAATCACGTAAAGAAGCAAAGTCTGTTGCTGCATAATCAATTAAATCCTTTTTATTCTGAAAATTATCTCCGCTTTGAATATGCTTTTGATAGTCTGACTCCGCAGTGGTAAAAGGGATGTTTGTTGGTACTTTATAGTTTTTAGTCATAAGTTAATCTCCACTATCGCTTTCTCAGAGGAATTTCTTGGTGAAATAAGCAGCGATATCTTAATTCCTGGAAGCCCCAATCCCGTTACGTTATCCCCATCGACAATACTCAAGGATCGCATTATGGCATTAGGCACATACAAAGATAAACCTTCTTTTATTTCAGAAGCAATTGCTGTTTTTATATCATCAGTCATTTGCTCAAACAAGAACCTTTTCAATGATAATCCAAAGTTAGGAAGCATCACGCGCTCACCTCGCTCGGTTCTTACGAATTGCCTAACCTGGCTTTTTAACAGTTCTAAACCTGTTGTTTTCGCGTATATTCCCTTAGCAGAATTATTCTTATCATACAATGGGTACTTGACACCGAAAATGGTATCGCTCACCTCAGAGGATATAATAGACCCCTTAAACTTAGGGTCAGGAAGGTTGCCGTATACAGTGGTAGTCATGTCAATATATTTTTGAAGAATCCTTTTTGAGCATTATAATTAGTTAACACCTCATTAGTAGATAGCGGTTTAGAGTAAAACTTTACACTTCCAACATGCCCACCCAACCCACTGTTTAATCCGTGTTTGTTACCCATGAACCCCCCATCTAAAGTATTAGGAGTTACGGGCATACCGTCAGTCCACCCACCTCCTAACATCCAAGGAGTAAAGTTTTCTCCTACAGTAGGCCCGTCTGCAAAGAAAGCCTTAGAAGGGTCTTTAGGTTTATCTGTACTGTCTTCATTGTAACTAAAACTACTCGTTTCTTTTGAAGTTAACCCAAGAAAAGAAGGCAGTCTTGCAGGTTTATTTGGTTCTATTCCAAAAACAGTATCCATGCCTGAAGTAGCCATTAATACAGAATCAAGATACACTCGACACTCATTTGCAGAAGTGTCAAAGCTTACGGATAAATGCATATACGCCCCCGATACATCAGTAAACTTAACACCATTTACAGTGGTAGAAGTGTCAATACTTAATTTACAATAACTATCACTTATGCAATCAGACTTGCTTGGTATGAAAGTTGCCTCTTTTGAATTTAGACCTATTGTTGGTGCAATAAAGAAAGCATTAGCACTTACGGTGTTTTCGACTGCAATCCCTGCGTTCATCCCTGGGTCAGTATTGGAACCAGGAAAAATTCTTCCTTGAGAACCAAAGGGTTCGGTAATAACAGGATCCCGTGTAAAGCCCATAAGCATTCCCTTAGCGTTATTTATACCGTTAAAGTTTACAATATTGCTCGCAGTATAATTACTTTGCCCTCCTACATTCTCATTGGCAAGTAAGATTTTATAATAGTTATAGTTACCCCAACCTCCATCTACTGGGTTGGTATCTAACACCGTAGCTTCACCTCTTTCGTAGTGGTTTGAGGAAGCACCAAAATTAGGTAAGTGCAGCCAACAATCAAAAGAAGCGCCATCTAATCCATACATAAAGTTCTGGAAGCCTTTAATGTCGGGAAGTCTACAGATTGATCCATAGTTATCTAAGAGAGGAGCAACTCCTGTTGTTCGGTGAACTAACCCGTTAAAAAAGGGAGCGCCTAATCCAGAAGTGAATATTTCTTGATTTCTACCTATCAACTGAGAATTTTGTTTAATACCTAAAGTAGCGCAGTTTAAAGAAGTGTACTGTTTAGATCCTGGATCAACTGCGGCAGGTTTAAGGAAGTTGTAGACTGCAAATAACCTATCTGAAACAACAGAGTCAGTAATAGATAAAGTGGGAACCCCCGCAGAAGACACAGACCCTCCTAAAATAATAGAGCCTTTTCCTATCTCAGGAACACTAAATGGTAAATTTAGCTTTTGAGATTGCGATCCTGTGCTTTTTACGAATAACGGCTTTATTGGAAGAACCACCTCATCTATAGAAGCAGCCTCAAAGACTAACCTTTCTTGCTGCTGGATAGAAACATTTAAGTTAGTTCCACTCAAGTAAGAAAAATCATTAATAGGTACTTCTCCTAGGCCGAAGGATTGTGTTGAACCGAAATAAGTTGGAGCTTTTACGGCAACTTCTATTTGTTTCTTTCTTTTATTGAGCATGGTATTAAAAGAATCTAGGAATGCGTACATGCTCTGCCTATGATTGACAACCAAAGCAGAATCAGGGGTGTACCCGCTTGCCACTAGCTCATTAACTTGAGCCGAAGTATCGAAAAGCATTTTCTGTTTTTGCGCTGATATAACTTGAAGAAAATGGTCATTATCATAATAATCAGTAATCGTCTCATCAATTTTATTAATGTCAAATAACGTATCCACATACTGATTAATATCCTCTAAGGTAACCATTGTTCCTCGACCTCCTAGATTTGGAGGTCTATTTAAATTCCAAGCATCGCCGTCTGCAACCACGCCAATGTCCGAAGCGGAAGGTATGTCGTTTCCGTTGTAATCTCTGTTTTGTGAGTCGTAATAAAGACCATCCTCAGATAAAATAAATACACCCTGCTTGGATATAGGTGGCCCATAAACTAGTCTAAAGATAACAGGGTCGGAGGTAGCCTCAGCTTCGTCCTGTTCTTCTTGACGTAAGGCTAGAACCTCTCCAATGTTGCCTAAAGTCTTATTACAATCATCTATAAAATCAAAACAGTTTTGAATTCTCGCTTGAGATATAGCTAATTGAGACGATCTAAAGTTATCGGTGTAGGCTGTTGTCCCGCCACCACCAATCCCTCCTGCTCCTACAACAGGTGAGGGGCCTTTAGAGTCTAACCAAGAATTAAACTGCTCCATGCACTCTTTTAGACCATCAACGATATCAATACCTTGATTAACTAAGTCTTCAAACTCAGCTAACTGCCCAGTGATGTTAGCTAAACTATTTAAAAAACCTAGATCTATTCCATGTCTACTTGATTCACTAAATAAATTTAACTTTCCTGTTGCAGCATCGTACTGAAGGATTCCAAATTCTCCAAACATAGTGTCTACTTCTTGTGCTATGGCTGATCTTGCTGTTTTTCTACCCTCCTCAATGGAATCTGCTAAATCAGTAAGTAATCCAGGGCTTAAATACGAAAGCGCAGCAGTGGTTAAATTAGTAATACACGTAGGGATGCCAAAAGCTGTATTTAAGGCCCCTGCGGGATTTGTAAAGTATTGTGGATTAAATATTGCCATTAGTAAAGTTTGGGATCGTTATTTCGTCCCTCCGTATAATTATTAGAAAATGTTGGATCTTCCGTAAAGAAGTGTTGAGGAACCCCATCATTTTTTTCGTGTAAAATTTCATCATTTGTTTTTCTGATCCCTATCTGATCATTAACATCGTATGTTGGGTTCAATTGAACTTCCTGTCCCTGGATGTTTACATTACCCTCACTCCTAATATTTATGTCTCCACCAGATTTTAGGTCAATTCCGTTACTAGCGTATAGCTGTATTTTATTCTGACTTCTAACCTGGAACGAAGCATAAGGTATATTTTGATCAGGGTCGCTGCCAAAACAATCAATTAACACCCCGTTACCCCCGCTAGATATCCTAATCTCCCCTCTGTCAGTGTGCAGGTGAACATTCCCAAAACTAGCCATTTTTTCTTCTGGCCCTCCCGACACAGCGTTACCACCTGTTGAATTATTGATCATGCTAATGTTACCGCCATCTCTTACATGATGCTTCATGTGACCTCCCCAAGATCTAAAGGTCACGTTTCCTTTGCCATACAGGTTAACGGACTCAGGACCCTGGCTTGGATCTTTATCAGCATTCTCATCTCGCAATTGAAGAGAAGCCCCATCCCAAGCACTTTTTAGATTAATCTTATTGGTTTCTGAGGAGTCATCTAAGTAAAGACCGTGACCTCTCTGACTCTCTAACTTAATTCGTTTGCTGTCTTTTTTAGGATCATGATATTCTTGGAACAAGAGCTTCTGTTGAAGAGGTGTTTTTATGCCATAACTCATTGATTGGTTGTTGTACTCATAGTCTTCTGAGTCATGAGGGCCGTTAGGTGCGGGGTCTCCAACCTTAGTTGGGCTAAACTCTTGAGTGATATCCCACGAAGGGCTAATTATAGAACCCATGTAATAAAATTTGTCTTCAACCTGATCATCAACAGAACAAAACAAAATTTGCTGCTCTGCCTCTGGCAAAAACACAGCGCCTGCGTACTGATTCCCACCGTATGGAGAAACATACTCTACTGCTTGGCAGCCATCTGAGAAATCAGGCTCTTCTTCAGAATAATCAGCACCATCAGGCAATACGGATAAAACGTAATCAGGTAAAACGCCCTTCTTGGATTTAACAGTTCCTTTGTATATTTTCATAGTATTCGTCCTTTTTGATCTTTATAGTCTTTAATTTTTTGCTTTTGTTCAGGAGATAAAGACGCTAACTGATAGGAGCTTTTTACTCCTTTCTGCGCTTTACTACTATCCACAACCATGCTTTTTTTGTTTTTTCTTTTTGGTCTATTTATTAATAAAAACTCATCAGCCGAACCTTGGGGTAATTTATTCATTGTTAAAATCTCCTACGATATCTTTTTGTACACTAAATTCAGAGTAAGCAGAGCTACGAGTTATTGTGTGTGCAAACCCTAGCATTCTAAATTGACCACTGAAAAAATCACTAACGGAGGAATCTCCTCGGGAAAAAGTACTAGTATGTACTTTTCTAGTACTTTTTATTAAAGACAGGCACGGCTGTAAAATATTCGAATGTTTACTTATGTGAAACATAGGTAATGTTTTAAGTGTTCCCAAGTACTCCCTCTCAAAACAATCCATAAATAACATAAAAAATGCTAAGACAGAACTTGATTTACCTTTCCTGTACCTTCTTGATGAGCCTAAAGAATCGGCAAGAAAAATTCTTGCTATATCGTCATACATCTCTAAAGGGACAGCGGGAGTGGAAGTTCCAGTACTTGAAGTAAGTCCCCTCCCCGAAAACAATCGTCTTGCCCTTAAGGCGTCTCCCACCTCGACAAGTTTTTCCCGTAATTCATCTGGAGAGAGGGTTCCATCGAATGTTATGGGGTTGTTTTTTCTTAAATATGCCTTACTTACATTATAATAAACCTCTCTGATAGTACCAGTGAGGCTTCCGTATATAAATTTATCTGCGTCGAAAGCGTAACTTAATACATTTGCATTGGTAACGCCTGCTCTAAATATTGGTAGTTTTTCTTCATACAGGTACGCTAATTGCTCTTCATCTCTAAAGTAACCAAACTCGTCTGGTATCTGTGCCGCTAATTGTTGTAAATGTTTTTTGTTACCTGTAGAATCTGTTTTAAGAATACCATTGTGGTAACCTAAATTTAATTCACTTGCGTTTTTTAACAAACGATAAATCTGGAAAATATAACCAGTATCGCCTGTAGCAGCCTCCTTAATATCTTCTTTCACGTTACTCCAAAAAGGGTCCAAAACGCCACCCACGATAGGCGAAGTTACTCTAGTAACAAAATCTAAATCTTGTGATAAATAATTTGGATCAGTATAGTTTGGATCATCACTAACTCTAGCATAATCGCCATACAGTATATTATTTATAATATCTCTATCTCCCACTATAAAGTATGGGGTGTCATCAATAGGAGGGGCTGGAGTCAATGAAGGGGTTACATAGCCTACAAAAGAACCCCCACCAAACTTTTCTCTTACTTTATCAACCACCTTTTGATTACTAATATATCCTGCCTCTAAAGGAATGTATCGGTTCGAGGCATTTGAATTAATCCCATCAATCATATCACGAATAGGAGCAAGGTAGTCAACAGTCGATTTTTCTCCCCAAGAATACTTGTTGCCAAAATTAATACCATAAAGGCTGTGTCCCTCTACTTTTCCAGGAGAACCTCCTGCCGTAATGTCAAAGGGGTTTTTTATTGTTACTGGGCTTGTTGCAGATGCTCCCCCTGTGCTGAGAACCGCTATAGGCCCATCATGATCAGGAGAATTTGCAGTTCTCTTCCCTGTTCCAATGGTTGAAAAAATCTCTTGGATAATCTGAAGATTTATGGCTGTTAGAAGAGACGCTTGCTTGGTGTTCTGAATCGGGCGGCCATATCTACCTTCAATCCCTAAAAGTTCATCTCTTAAGTTAAAAGAATCACTATTAAAAATATTAGTGACTCTATTAAATAATACTGCCTCCCTATCCTCTCCTTCATATGAGTCCACAGGTCTGTAGGAATCTACCCAGCTTTTATACCCAAACTCCCATCCAGCATCTTTTAAAGCTCCTGCATTTTTATGAATAACTCTATTTATACAGTTATCTATACATGCAGATAATATAGAATCTAAGTTAGGCAAAATAATTAGATGGTTTTTTATGTTTAAATTGTACAGATAATTTGACAGCAGTTTAACTATATGGTCATGTACATTGTCTGACTTTTTAGCAAAGCTTTTCGACTCATAAAGCCCATTGCTGAAACGCTTATAAGCCATGACAGGAACGGTTGTTTCACTAAAAAAAGTTTTCCACTCATTTGGAGATTTAATGTCTGACTCTCTTAATGTCATAGAAGTAATGTCGGTCGCAAAAATATAATCAACGAGTTCGTCTTTTCCATTATTGGAATATTTAGTTTCACCTAAATAACACTCAAAAGGTCCCGCCCAATGCTTAAGGTCATTTCCCACACCATACATTATGTGAACTTTGGGTAAAGTTCTATAACTAACAAGCGTTGCAATAGCGTCCTGTAATTCATCAATGGATAAGTGTAACTCCTCGACAGTTTTGTTTAGTTCCTTTTTCTTCTCTTGATTCTCTTTTAATGCCTTGCTGACTCGGCTTAACTGAACACTGAAGCTGTTTGCAGTAGCATCGTCCGAAGAGAGCCCCTGCATAGAATCCAAAATAAGTTGATAAACGCTTCTTTGGTCTAGTATCTTCGCATCCAAGTGTCTTAACGCATTCTGGTTTTCAAAAATCTCAAACCTCTTCTCCTCAATCGAATGATAATACCCTTTTAGCTTGGTCTGCTCTAGTTCTTCGCTCTCCGCTAACCTAGAAAGACTGCGGCTAGTAAAATCAAAATACAAATCATTTAAAAACTTTAAGCCAGGGTCGTAAGTTTTGATCGTTAGCATAGGCCCGTTGTTGTTAGATCCAGTCTTAAAGTTAAAATCGTGTTTTAACTCAAGAAAACCAGCATCTTCAGAAGAAAATACTGTGGAGTACTTATCATTCCCGTATATACCTAGCAAATCTGTCGATGTTTTAGTCTTACTTGCTAAATCCGAGGTAAGTAAAGGATTCGCGCTAAGTAAAATTTTATATGATCCTACTGTATTTCTTACTGGTGTCATAGTTCAGGTATATTTAACGTATCTCCACTCTTTAACTGCTCAAAGGGGTCCGTTATTCCATTATACTGCATGATATACCACCAATAACCAGGGGTATCATAAAAAATGTTAGATATTAGGTCTGGTCTAGCCTCAACCATGGAGGGAACAGTACCTAGTCTAGAGTTTTTTAAAGTAAGTGTTCTCAAAAATAGCTCATACTCGGCAGAGCCTAAAGAAGTGGTAACATATTTATCTTTATGCTTTAACACGGTGCTACCAAATGAGTACCTACTGTAGCTTGGGGAAGTATCTTTATTTGCCATTGTTATCTCCTACCTGTTTCTGTTAACCAATCTTCCCGACCAACGGTGTCTCCTCCGATTGTGTGTTGCTCCTCCATTCTACCTACAACTTCTTCCCAACCGTATACACTGTCCTCTGAAGATGTCGTTCCAGACCTAAATCCAACGGAGGTGTCATCTAATATTTCATTTAAAGTTAATGAAATGTTAATACGTCTAGGTAACAAGCTGACCACATCATATCCTGCATTTTCGTCTATGGAAATATTATAATTACTAGCTATTGTAGGAATATTACTATACATAATACCATAAAACAGCCTAATAATTGGAGGTCCTACTGCTGGATTGGGTGCATAACTTTTTACGCTCGATCTGATAAGCTCTAGCCAATAAACTATAACATCAACTGCACCAGCATGGCTTTTCGAGGCTGCGCCATTCGCTAAACCTGGAAAACCAAAAGTTTCTCCATACATTTCTTTTAATTTTTCGCCCTCTGAGGTTACGGTGGCTGGCGTTGCAGTTCCATCTACAAAAATACCCAAAAAACTTTTTTTGTATTCAGCAAAAGATCTGATCTTCGTATTGTACGTTTGATTATCATCATATTTTGGAACAAAAAACATATCTTGTTGTTCTTTCTTGCTCAGGTTGGAAGGCGTTGGATCTAATTGGAATGTTTTTGCTACTTCTTTGATGAATGGAAGAGTCATGCTAAAGGAAACATCAAACTTTCTTGATTTAGCTCCTGTGTGCCCAAATAAAGTTCCTAATCTACCAATAGGTTGTTGCTCTATGAGCATTGCTGCCTGACTCTCTTTGATGATAGCGTTTTCATAAAAGGGACAAGTCCTAAAGAAGCTTGTTAAAGCGGTTCCATCAGGGTGCGGAAACTCAAAACGAAGGAATGCTGCCGCATCTAAGTGGTTATCTGTTTTTGGGTATGCTTGATTTATTATTGACATGCTTTATTATCTAATCCTTACTGGTACGGGAACTTCATCTGGTAGGGCTGATCCAATTACTGCTCCTGTGACTCCATTAACAGCATCAATTAGTTCTGGGATGCCTTTAGTTAACATTGCCTCTGAAAATCTTGAAGATAACATTTGGTCATTAAGCAACTTCGCTGTTAATCTTTCAAATCTAGACCTACCAAGATCAATTCTAGCTTTATCTTTTTCAAAACTTACTAATTCTGCTGTGTTCTCGGCTGTTTCTTTTGAGCTTTCCCCTAGCAAGAAGGAGAGACCTTCAAAAGCAAGCATGCCAAGACCTATGGGGCCAAGAAATCTTTTGAATACCCCTGTCAGTCCTTTAACAGAGAAGATTTTAGAAAAGAAACCTCCCGCTCCAAAAGCCGTTTTAACCCCTGCGGCTTTCCCAATCCGCGTTACTCCTGCTTGAAGCAAAAGACCTCCAAGAAGATTAGATATTGAAATAAATCCTCCTGTGGCATCACTAAGAGAGTTATTAATTTTATTTAATGATTCCCCAAACCTCCCCAGGGTGGTTATCATTCCCGTTATTGATTCCTCAAAGGGAGCAAGAATATCTTGCCAAGCTGTCTTAAACGCATTTAAGATTTTATCTTGAGAGGTTTGTTGTTTTGCAACAAAATCGTTGAGTTTGTCATCTAAGACCATTCCAGCTACACCAATCTGGCCGATAATCTTTTCAATGTTTCTTCTGGTAACAATACTCATTCCCTTCATGTCCCCAGCAAACCTACGGGCTCCCTGGGCGACTCTGGATATTGCCTGTCTCAATGTTTCAGCGTCTGTGATTCTACCTGAAGTAAGAGCCTCTAAATCGTTTTGGATTCCTAGTATTCCAGCTTGAGATATATCTACGGTAGCTAAGGAATCAGTAAACTCGCCAATACTTTTTGACATACCAGGGAATTGTCCAGCCAATTTAGTTACAGCAGTCGAAACAGCGTCTGTTGCGCCAGCTAATGCCAGAGTTGCTAGAGATTTTTGCAAGCCAGCTAGGCCCTCTAGTAAGCTATCAGTGGACACCTGATTGGAGATGCTGGTAGAGCGTAATACTTTGGCTAGATTTTCGTTTTGTTTTAAAGATAAACCACCAACCATCATAAGCTTTTGCTGAATGCCTATTAAGTTAGAGACGCTTTGGCCCGTTTTCTGCATTCTACCTGCTAATGCAAACGATGCTGATCCAACTTGGCTTAAACCCCTCTCTTCAAAGGCGAAAAGGGCTGTCATCTTATCTGTTAAATCACCAGGAACTGCTGCAAGCTTATCTCCTGCACCCTCCACAGCCTCAGAGAAAGTTTTATTGAACTTAAGCGATCCTTGCATCATCTCGGTAGACTTAGTGAAAAGCCCCATGAGATAGTTTGTGAAGGCTGCAATGGGAACTGTAACTAACCCACCAAACCTTTCTAAGAAATCTCTATCTGATTGTCTTCTAAAACGCTCGCGTTCTTTGTTTTTTACATTGTCAATCCTAGCTCGACCTTGTTCGGTGGCTTGATACTTATCAAAGTCTACGCCGAGTTTCTTCAGCGAGTCCGCTAAATCTTCAACAACACCCTCTATAGCAGCAGTTTCACCATCTATGCTTCTTGACATTATTGCCATGGTTTGCGTTAAACCTTGAGAAATTTGAGCGAAGGGGCTAAAAGCGTTTTCTAGAGTTGTCACCCACACATTCCCTACACTCTCAAGCTCTTTTCCGATTCCACCTACAGCATCTTCAAATATATCAGTTACTTGTTCTGATTTTGTTTTTTTAGATCCAGCGGCATCTTCCAGCCCTTTGCTAACGCCCGAATTGCCCTTCATGTCATCTCTAAGCATACCCACAGCCACTGTAAGGCTCCTAAGAGCTTCTGTTAGTGCGAAGGTGTCGATTGGATTGTCTCCGTTAGCCATTGAAATTTACCTTGTATAGTGTGCCCATGCCTTTGTTGACATAGAATGTTCTAAACTCTGATTTAGGGAATAAAGCAGCCATACCTGTCTCACTAATATCTGCTTTGTTTCTTACCAAATCGTCTGCCTCGTTACTGTTAGTCAGTGGTGTGTATGATTTATACGTAGAGTCCATCTTTTTGTCTAGAAGAACATCTACCACTGATGCCAATGTATTTAGGTCTGTCGCGTCATCTATTAAAAAACAAGACATAAGGGTGTTGGTTTCTTTTGTTTTTTTGTTTCTATTATTGTATACTCCTGTCCCACCTCTAGCACCTACAATAACCGCCATGTAGGCTTTCCTTTCCCCCTTTAAAGATAGGTAATTAAATATAACGATAGTTCCTGGAGTAAGCTGGGAGTAGCTCTTCTGTATATCTTTAACAAAGTTTTTGATTAGATCATCGTTCTTCTTTCTTACAGATAATTCTAATTTTATAGCCCTCTCCTGAAAGCTTCTCCAAAGCCCGTCAGTTTTTCCCTCTACACCCCTTTGGTTGTAAAACTTTGAGACCAAATCAGCAATAGCTGCACGGATATCAAATTTTTTCCGTTTTTGTTGTAACAAATTTCTAAACATGGGTTATTATATTATAAATTTAAATATGTATACTAATAATGATATAGAGTTTATTGATTTCATTGATTTAATCAATACTACGTTAAGTAATGAATTCATAGAAAAATGGAGACATAGGTTTAGTGAAAAGTTTATTAAGCACTTTCAAATAAAACTACTAAATTCACTAACAAAAAGAAAAGTGCTTAAATTAGATAGTTTATATAACTACTTAACCAAAAAATGTAAGTACTCTCCAGAGCAAGTAGATAACTTCTTTGAGGCCATCGACATAGAGTTATATAGGCCTTTAATACAGATATCTAAAAAAGTAAAGCGTTAAGGCTTTTCCTTTATCTCTTGTATTCTTTTCTCAATTATGCAAGTTTCAGTGAATTCAGGACACAAAGACTTGTAAGAACACCAATTGCAAAACTGGTTTCTCATGGGAACTAAGTCCACCTTCTTAGCCTTTCGTATTTTCCACACATCATCTACCACTGATCTGATATGTGCCCAAATCTGATTGGCTGTGTACTGAACATTTACAAACGTGTTTGTTAGTGGGTAGTAGTGTGCAGCAGTAATCTTGTTTAAAGGCACATTATATAGCTTATGGACAGCATAGACGTACCCTTTAAGCTGAGGGTCCTGATAGAGTTCTACTTTGGACTTCTCTCTTTTTGATGTTTTGTAGTCGATAACTAAATATCCACCCTCTTTCCCTTTAATTATCCTATCTATGTAGCCATTAATGGTTATTCCCTCAGCCACCTCAAGATCAAAGTGTAGCTCAGATACCCCCACCTCTGGTAATGTGGCATTAAACCTCAAGAAGTTCTTTAGGCATAGTTCAATCTTAGGCTCGTAAGACTTATTGAACTTATAGTTATCTCTATTCTGCTCTGCAAGGTGCTGTAGACCCGATAAATCGGAGGCTTCTACGCCATCCTCAAATATTTGGTGAATATATGAACCAAAATGCAATGCATCGGTGTTTGATATGTCGTAGTCAGGCAGCCTGTCTACATACCTATAGCGGTACTTCAATTTGCACTGCTTAAATGTGTCTCGTTTCGAATTACTGATTGTATTAATAAACATATGTTAAATCCTCAATTTATTAAAGACTACTTGCTGAATAAACTGAACTGCGATTACCGAATATCTTCAAATAATCGAGAGCTTATGATACCCTCTTTATTTATAGCTGACGATTACAAAAGGCATATGAGCGTTAACCTTGATACAGGTCTTTGGCAGTGCTTCAAGACAAGCCAAAAGGGAAACTTTGTCAAGTTATACTCCCTAATAGAGAATACCTCGTACAAATCAGCCGAGTCTAAGTTACTTTTTCAGGCAGCCGAGGAGGGCATGTGGGACCTTTGGGGAGAAACCAAAGCACCTCTTAGTTCATCTCCCGAAATCGTTCAAAAACTAGATACTAGCGGATTTATTCCCGTAAATGTAGATAGCTACGACAGCAACAACCAGCTTGTGATTCGCGCCTGGAAGTTCCTTATGGATAGAAAGCTATTCAACTTGAAAAACTTCGAAGAAGAACCCTATTACGTGTCAACCGAAGGCAAATATAGAGGCCGCTTAATCATTCCCTTCAAGGATTACGAAGGCAACATCTTCTTTTTTCAGGCCCGAAGCCTCATGCATGGGGTAACACCGAAGTACCTCAATCCTAACTCTGAAAATGGCGTAAAATCAAGCAATATTCTCTACCCATTCGATTTTGAGAAGGAACACCTATGTATTTGCGAAGGACCCGCCGATGCGATTGCACTTAATTTAAATGGGCTAAATGCTACTTGCACCGTGGGTAGCACTATCTCTAATGTTCAAATGCAAACTTTACGAGAATTTGAGGGAAGGATTATCTTGGCGTATGATAACGATGAAGCAGGACAACGAGGTATTGAAAAGTTTGAACACTTGAGAAAAAAATACATGATGCCTACGTTTTCTACCTGTTTCCCACCAATGAGATACAAAGACTGGAATGAGGCGCACCAGGAGGCCGAGGACCTATATGAGTGGTTTACAGAGAAAACTTCTGAATATAACTTTGACAACCAGTGCTTGAAAAATCTATATAACTGATGAATATAATAGAATACTAATACTATTATAAGAAATGGAGAATATCCAAAACCAAATTCAAAAGAAGGAGAAATAACTATGACTGAATTAATGGAACTATTAAGATGGGCCGTGTGCCTTTTTGGCCTTACCTATATTGTGACTGAAGCAGCAGTATTTAACAAAGTAAGAGAGCCTATCGCTTCAAAATCAGCATTTTTGCGTAGATTAATGATCTGCCCGATTTGCTTTTCACTTTGGGGGTCACTGATTTTATCAGTAATCTACTTTAGCCCTACTGGCAATCTTTTAACTGATGCCTTAATGGGTGTTGGAACGTACTGGCTATTTAATAAAGCTAGTGACGATTAGAGATCAACTAAATTTAACTCGAACTGAGGGCAGCTCTGCTTTGCTGTAACAAGCATATCAAGAACTGTCGAATTCGTGTTACCAGAAACATCAAAGTCTGCGGTATAGGCCCCTGGCAACTTACCGCAGACTATATTTCCCATTCGTCTAACCTCTACCTCTGTGTCTCCAGTACGAACTTCTCTCCGTGTCACACCAGCGATAGTAGTCCTAATGACACCACTAGCCCCAAGAGCGCCAGCAGAACTATCCGAGATTAGATCCAATTCCTGCAACTGAGTCATATCACCCGCCGAGGCGTTGAGATAAATATGCTCTCTAGCAGCCTCAATGGTATAGTTGCAATCAAGGTAATTAAAATCTACTTCTCCATCAAGAGTTTTATACTGAGTCACTCTCTTATACATGATCTCAACACTCTGAAGGTGAACCCTCCAATTAGCTGTAGTGTTATCAGAAGTAGCCCCTGAAGTAGAAAAATTAGTGGATCCAGTCCCATAAATGGATTTGGTGGCCGCAGTCTTTGTGCCTAATGGATACTTATATCTTGTCATAATGAAAGTCCTCTAGATTATATAGAGTGTTTCCTAGTTATTTAACAATAAAATACATTAAAGGACTTACTAATTTTTCGGAAAATAAAGTATACTCAACTTGCAAAGAATAAGTTCCCCTGAGGTTGCCAATGTCACTCTTAGCAAAAGGTGCTACTGCTGTAACATTAGCAGTATCTAAACTATAAATAATAGTATTATTACCAGTAATACTTACATCAGTCGAGCTAGTGATTAGAACCCTTGAAGGTAGATTAATATCATCATTATCTTTTCTAATCACAACCCTAGCGTTTTGTATTGAGGTCTGTTTAAAAGTATTTTTAATCGACTCATCAATATTTTGATTTTGCAAAGTAAATTCAGTGCCTATCTTCAAGTCTGTTTTTGACCCTAGTTGCACTTGTTTATTGTACAGCTTGTGTCGAGTATGTATACTTAATGGCTCTGTTATAGCTAAGTATGCATTATCAAATAGTTCAAAATGATTAATGTAAGTTGACCAATCACTGCCTTCGGTCATCTTCACAGTCCAGATATCCATATACCTAGTTGTAGAAGACGCAGAGTTCTGAATAGTATTTTTATTCTGATCAACGCCTGAAAGAGAAGCGCCTATCAGACCGTCTAAAACACAGAAAAAGGTCCCAGCCCCCATCTTGTAGACGCCACTTACTCCCGAGCAAAAAACAGGAAGAGTGTCATCTGAAGGACCCGCAAGTAGCCCTGTGTAATTACTTGAAGCAAATTGAGGATCAGTAGCTACTACGCCTGTATCAGACATAGAGAATACCATTGCAGCCGATGAGGTAGACCCAGAAGCCACAAGTCCATCTGTATCTAAAACAGAAGAAGGAGAAAGATTTTGCGCTCTTTTAAATACATGAACTGAACTTATGGCATATGGATCTGTGTACTCCCCATCATTAATGAAATAAGTTCTTAATAGCACCCGTGACTGAACTGCGGGTCTATTATGACGATCTACTACTTCTACGCTATTTATTAAGGGCATTTTTTTCCTGCTCCAACTCTGTTAGTAAAAACTCAATAAAGGTTGTCCTCTCTGTTCTAGTAAGTGAGTTAACATCAGAGTAGGAGAAACCAACGTGCTTTACAAGTATATAGGCTTCATGTAAAAGATTTTTTAAATCTAAAGAAGCGGCTAACTCACTGAAAAAAAATTTTCGTCAATAGGCAGGTTAATTAGGTTCAGAGCTTGGCAGGAATCACAAGTATATTGAATTTCAGGCTGTAACCCATACTTATCTAATGACAAAGCATTAACCAGTAAATGCATATCCACAAGAGGCAGCTTCTTAATAACCTGGGCTATTACTGTAGCTTTAGTATTGCCTCCTATATTTTTTACAAATCTCCAAAGATTATCATAAATTTTATCACCAGACAAATAAGGCTCTTCTGCAACAGTAGGGCAACTAACTAAAGCCTCTTTTTTAATCTGCCTTAATTCCACAGGAATGTTAAAAACATCTGTCTCGTCTGGGATATTTTTAACAGTCAGCTTATCAATCTCGACATTCAATGGGTTTTCTGCGCCGCATTCATTACATGCCACCGCAACGGTATAATCATTGCCATAAGATATTTGACGAATTTTTAGTAACAAATAGATTTTGTCAACCAACAGAAGATCGTCAACGTCAACGTTTTTTACACATCGAGACAAGAGATAGTTAGCAGGGTTAAAGTCTCGCCCTCTATTTCCTGTAGCGAGAGCCTTTTCATCTTCAAAATGAATGGGCTTTAGATCTACTGTGCCACCTTTTGCGAAGTAAGTCCTGCCTTTAGATGGGACCTCAACAGAGATGTCAGTCTCTGTGGGTAAGTGCTCTAATATCTGAGCGATCTCGTCTTCTTCTGATAAAGTTGATGTCTCTGGAATTTCTGTATTCATAATATACCTCTAAACTATAATAGTATGTATGGAGTTACACATAAATACAATAAATTCTAAGCTAATCACTGATAACCCTAAGCTTATATCGGCACTCGCAGACATATATGCGTTTAAAGTACCAGGAGCCGAGTATTCCCCACAGTACAAGAGGCATGTATGGGATGGAAAAAAGAAATTCTTTTCCAAAAAAGGAGAATTTAAAACAGGCCTACTTGAAAGAGTATTAGCTGACTTAAAAAAGGTAGACGCAAAGCCTAAAATAGTTGATAGTAGAAAAATCAATAAAGACACACAAGACTATTCTTTTGATTCTATAACTTACTATGACTACCAAGATAGAACAATAAAAGAGGCCATAAAAAAACAACGCCTAATAGTTAAAGCCCCCACAGCGGCTGGAAAGACCTTAATAATGGCAGGAATCATAAAGGCTCTAAGTGGAAGAAAGATGCTTCTATTATTTAATGCTAAACAACTACTAACACAGACATACGAGTTCTTAAAATCTCTAGACATACCCGATCTGGGTATTTGCTTTAGCGAAGGGTTTATTGATGGAAACATTATGCTCTGTACGGTACAAAGCATAGAGAAAGTTTTGGATACTCACCTCGACACGGAAGTTTTAATGGTCGATGAGTGCCATGAATTCTCAAACGGAAAAACAACAGTGGCAGCAATCCAGTCTTTCCCTAACGCTAACTATAGGTATGGATTTACCGCAACTCCACCCACTGAAAAAATCAGCCTGTATAACCTAGAGGGAGGATTAGGCCCTGTATACTCTGTTGCAACCACAAGTGAATTAGTAGAAAAAGGAAAACTAACCAAGCCTATTATACAGATAATAGAGAGACCATATACTGCTGCATACGACGATGAAAAAATGACATACGCTGAAATATACGATCATTTTATTGTTAACAATTCAAGTAGAAATAACAAAATAAAGGAAATTATTAATGAAATCAAAAATAAAAACAAAAGAGCCCGTATACTTATTCTTACCAAATCACTCGATCACGGAAGAACCTTGGAAGACTTACTTGGAGGCTATTGTGAGTTCCTCCAAGGGTGTGATTCAGTTGGAGAAAGGTATGAAGCTATATCTAGATTCCGAGGATGTGGAGAATCTAGCATCCTCATTGGTACTAAAATCCTCCAAACAGGGATTAACATTGAAGAAATAACTCATTTCATTAATGCAAGAGGAATGAAGTCTGAAATAGCTACGCTACAGGCATTAGGTCGAGCCCTACGAAAGCACGAAAGCAAAGAAAAAGTATACGTGTATGATTTTTTTGATCAAGAAAAATACCTTGTAGGACATTCTCTAGAAAGAAGAAAACATTACGAGGCAGAAGGCCATGAGGTGGTAACCATATGAAAAATATAAACGAAATAAAAGGAAAGTTAGGTCAATTAAATGAGCTTGACCAACAAAAAACAAGACAAATAAACAGAAAGCTCGAATCTTTTACTGAAAAGAAGGTAATATCTACCGAAGGGTTAAAGGATTTATATAATATCCAAACGGAGATTCACATGTTTATAGAACAGTATTCGGACAGGCTAATAAAGCTATTGAAACAAAATCATATGGTTGATTAATTGTTTAAACCTGGGATTTTAATCTCTGGGTTCTCTAACTTTAATTTTAGGCCCCAATTCTCCATATCCCGTTTAGTCCACTGCTCTTCCAAACTAGACTCAAGAAGGTCAAGCTTGTTGTGAATAAGACTTAGCTGATTACTAATCCAGACCACACCCCCACAGAGCAGGATTACCATACCCAGAGGCATTAAAGTCTCTTTTGATAGAGTATATTTTTTATCTTGTGCAGTCATTATTGTATCCTTTTTACTGTTACTGTTGTACCTATAATTGTTTTAACTGTATTACTTGAGGTTGCATCATATGTCACAAATATGCAATCGCCAGAGGCACAAGCAAATATTGCAGACATAGTTCTTTCTACTGGGTCAACAGTGCTGTGAACTCTAGGCGTTGAGGTATTCATGGCAGAACCGCTCTTCTGTATTTTTATAGTAACCAGAGATGCCCCACCTTCAAAAGTAAGCCTAGATACAACCTCATAAATACCCGCTGCACTTACATCAAATTGTTTTACACCATCATTCCATGTAATATGGCTTGAATCAGATACCATACTAGTGGGCGTATTTGAGTACCCTACTCGTTTTTCATCTACCGATAATCCATCATCAGCGGTTAGTTGAATATATCCAAACGGGACTGGAACAGGGCAAGTGCTAACCGATAACCCATAAGCCGTAGTTGCAGAAACGGTAGCCCCAGACAATGAAGCCCCTAAAACAGGAACAGCCGATAAAGACTCCCCCAAAAGCGTAAGAGAAGAAACTGCTGTTCCTCCATTAGCAATAGGCACTGTATCAGAAGCGGTGTATTCAGCTAGGGATGACGGAGTAGTGTCATCATACTCAAACTTTAAAGGTATTCTGTCCGTCATTACCCACGACCTCCTCCCAGAGATCCCGTTGCTTTAGCATCAGCCGCCGCAACACCTGTGTTTCCCGTGTAATCAATGTTTGAATAACTTGCATGTAGGGTTGCAGTTACATATGCCGCCATCGCTGAAGAATTTATCTTATCGACGATTCCAGCACTAGTAACTTTCTCATCCCCTAATGCCGCAGTGCTTAAAGTACCGTCCATTTTATCTTCGTCATCTTCGTAGCAAGTAATTATATATCGAGAACCTGATTGGCGAAAGATACCTACATTTACCTGATTACCTCTAGCGCCTCTTAGATAGGATTTTGTAACAGTCACTGTAAACGAGGGTTTTCCACTTGCATAAAAAGTTTTATAAGCTTGCTTTGTTCTTGTTCCAGTGCCCTGCCCTGTGGGTGCATTTCCTCTCTGCCTACCTTTAACAGTAACTGAATCCCTAGGACTAGGAATAATAGAAGAGTAATTCGCTAGACTCATACAATATCACGTAAATTTTGATCTCGCAAGGGGTTAGCGTTTTTAATAACGCCGTAATTAATAACAAACTGAGCATATTTTTCAGATCCGTATGGAGGCGAATCTACATGGTTTTCTAAGTGTATAGAATTAATTGCTTGTCCTGGCTGCAAAGTAAGTGTTACAGTTGTTCCTGCCATACCGATTACCCCTGGGTATCCTGAGGTATCTGTTTGAGGCAGTCCTGCTGTGTTTGGAGCATATCCATTAGCAGTTAATGCCCCAGCACCCTCACCCTCTACAGCACTAAGAGCAGTTCCAGAGGCATAAACCCCTGTTCCAGATCCAGGCCATACACGGAACCACCCTTCGGTCCCACTAACATCCGTAACGGTCACATACGGAACCGAAGCTCTAGCTGGGCTTGTATTAATCACAAAGGTTCCAGAGGGAGTACCCATTCTTCCAACTGACCCATTACCGCTCACCGCAAAAGCGGTTTTAGCTGAGTATGCACCATGAGCAATAATTTCAGGCTTGTTTAAAGTAATAGTTCCATCTATATCTTTCTTGGTAGTAATCTTAAATGTCGAACTGGTGTCTACAAAAGTTGCCTGAGCGTTAGATACATTATAATTATAAGTGGCTGGGTGAGTTAGTTCAGCACCTAAAGTAAACGCATTAGTTCCGCTAGTGAATGTAATATCTTCAACCTTAACAGCGGCATTCATTAGTGGGATCTCTGTAACAGTTCCCGATCCACAAAGCATTAGTTTACATAGTGGAGTTAGTGTATCTCTCTGAGTCATTACTCTTCCTCCGTCTCTTCGCTATCAACCTCTTCAGTTTCTTCTCGATCTGTAACAATATCATCAAAGTTTATTGAATTTAAGATATCTTCAAAGCTTTTAAAGGAAGACATAATCTCATCAGAGCTAGGAACCTTTTTTGTTTCTGCCTCATCTTCATCTTTTCTTTCTGCTCTTTTCATTGCTAAGTCTTTGGCATCAATATCTCCATCCCCGTCAGGAGGTGGCTCAACGTCTAACTCTTTCTTTTGCTTAGGGGAAAGCTTCTTCTTTTTCTTTCCTTCATCACCATCTTCATCATCACGTTTTTCAGCCTCTTTTTCGGCAGCCTTTGTTCCACCTTTGATTCCCTTTTCAGGGTATCCTTTTTCTTTATTTTCGTCAACCTTAGGCTCATCACCTAAATCAGTCTCGCTATTCTCTTGCTTTGCTGCATCATCATTTGTTTTTCTTTTTTTAGCCTCTTTCTTAGCTGCCGCAGTTCCTGGTTTAATTCCTTTCTTTGGGTAACCTTTTTCTACATTCTCTAAGATAACTTGGACTAACTCTTCAACAGACTCAATATCTGAGAAGGTTTCCTTGATTGAGAAGGTTTCTACTAAACTACTTTCGTCTAAGATGTCTGTATAACCAGCCTTCTCAAAGAGGATCTGAACGAAGTTATTAACATCAATTGATTCAACTCCGTTTTTCTTTCTTAGCATTTGTGCATTTTCCGAAAGAACCTCTTTTACGATAGATCCCTTAGGGCTTAGTTTAGCTAAAGCTTCAAAAATTAATGTTTGCGTATTAAGAAGACTTCTAAATGTTGGAATATCTTTTAGGTTCTGAACACTGATGCCGTATTTTTCATTTAGCATAGAAACAAATAGTTTCTTGAGAGGTTTTTTATACTCAAAAAGGACACTACTGAATGATTTAATGTCCTTTAAGCTTACTTTGATTGAGTCGTTTAATTCTAGATTATTGCTAAGTGTCTCTAGAATTTGTTTCTTGGTTGCTAATGCCAAATAAGGAACTTCACATACTGCTTCAACTAAAGCCTTGGCAATTACTTGCTCATCTTGCTCATGAAGTAAGGAGGCTAAATTAGAGATCTTTTCATTATTTAACCAAACTAGATCAAAGTTATTTTTTGATTCAACAAGCTCTTTTCTTACTAGCTCTTGTTTACAGATCATTTCATAAATTGTGTGGTTAACAGCTTCGGGAATCTGATACGATCCCTCATGCAAGGAATCATATGCAATCCTAGGAAGGTTAAACGCCTGAGAAACAGACGAAGATAACTTTATCATGTTTCTTATCTCAGGAATGTTTACAAGGTTTCTGTTTTCATTTAAGTAAGAAACGAGTTGTGGTGCAATCTCAACCATTTTTTGAAACTCATCAGTGTTAATAATCCTGTTAGTTCCATTAAACTTTTGTGATTTTTCGTAAAGTTTTTTCTTTACGTTATCAAACTTTACACGGCTTTCCCAAAGTTGAAGGACTTTGCTAAAACTGGTGTCTGCTTCAACAAAGTCCTCTTCAAAGATGTTTTGAATAAAATTAGAAATTTTATAATCAACAAACTCATCAAATTGTTGGTCATTTTCAAACAAATCACCTTCTTCAATTTGGATATTCTTTAAAGCTAGGGGACCATTAAAATCATACTCCCCTGCTATAATTTTACCACTTTCAGTTATGAAAGTGACTTTACTCTCAGTATCATCAATAGCAAAAATCTCAACATTCTCTCTTAGAGATCTGCCAAGATAATCTGACAACTTAACGATATTGGTTACTTTTTTGTCTCGATTCTCAAATATATGGTCAAACATAGTTACTCCACTTTTTAGTAGTATAAACTTATATACTACAACTCCTTACGGCTTTTTTTAAGATTTTGGTATTTTTTTCAAAATTCTTCGCCAAATTCTTTGTTCTTCTCCCCTATACCCCGAATGTTCAATGATCCTACCCCGTAACAATTCAATTTTATCATCCACCTCTTCTCTCTGTGCTTGAGTTGGAGTTGCCTCCATGCCTCCTGGAGTGTTCCCTTGTGGTAACTCACCAGCACCTGGGGAGATCTGGTTTAGCTCACTTTGTTGCTCTGCTGCTTCTTGCGCTTCTTGTTTAAGTTGTTCTTTTACAACTTGAATCTCCCCTTCACTCATATCATAGTATTCTTGATAGATGTAATCTTTTGGGAATAGTTGAGTTTGGGTAACAGTTTGGATAATTGCTAACCGTGCCGAATCAATTTCTAGCTTTCTCTTTGTATATCTGTCTGAGGGGTCAGGCAGTTCGATACGAAGCTCATTAATTAATGAAATTGGGAAGTTTTTCATTGCCAAATGGCGTTTTACTAATATTTCTAGTCCAACCTCAATCTCATGCTGAACTCGTCCCACAGCCTTCGCAAAATGCACATCTAACTCAGAAAGATTAGCCTTTCTATCAGGGGCCTTATCCTTCGTGCTTACTATAAAATCTTTTGGGATTCTTAGTGCTGCTAAAAGCTTATCTCTAAAGTATGAAACATCAGTTACTTCACCTAAGTTCTGTGCCCCAGGAAGAGTTTCGATTTTTGTTCCTGTGTTTCCTTTTACGGGAACAAAATAATCCTCATCAGCAGCCAAAGGATTATACCTATTGTCAATGCCACCACCTCGGAAGTATTTCTCTTTCTTGAATTTCTCTTTTACTCGCTCCATAAAAAGCTCTGCCTTACTTGAGGGCAGGTTTCCAACGTCGATATAGAAAATTCGCCTCTCTGGGGCTCTTGCTAAACGATAAATAAGCATAGCATCTTCCATTAAGCGAAGTGATCTAAATGTTTGAACACCGTAGGCTGCTATGGACTTCCCATAAGGATAAAATTTTGGGTCTGAGGTAAATAATCTGAAATGTACAATTTGGTTTTTATCTAGTTCAACAAATTTAGAGTTTCTAGTTCCATACCCCTCCATTCCTGTAGGTTGAGAAGGATCCAGAGTGTCTTTATCTGGGATTTGCTGTAAGAAGGTCTTCAGATACCCGTAATCATTCTCTACTCTAAGAATATAGTTAGGATTTAGTACTTTAATTTTTTGAATACCAGCAGAAGGATTGTTAACATCTGCAATAAGTTCAATAAAGCAATCACCAAACTTTGTGGTGTTCCTAGCAATATCGTAATATACACGATCCAACTGAATAGTTTTAAATAACCTTTCTACTTCTTTAACCACATCTACACTATCTGATTTAACGCTCCATCTCCTGTGTTGTGTATCTTTTTGAGTACAATCGTCGGAATAAACGTCAAAAGCAGCACCAACTTCTGGGTGCTCATCCATTTTCTCGTATTCTTTATACCGCTCTCTACGAGTTCTTTCGATTTCTGAATAAACAGGTGTTGCTCTATTAACAGTAAACCCTAAAGCGTCTTGTGATGGAGTATTACCAGGATCAGAGCTTCTTACTTTCGTGTCTCCTGCAACCTCAACAGTCTCTACATCAGAGATACTGTTAATAACTGCATCTTGTGCGGGAGAAGCAAAGAATCTAGCAAAAAACTTTCCTAGTGCGCCTCTAGGGTAAAAGTAAGGACCCTTCGTTGTATAATTACTCCAAGTGGATTGACCACCATCCTCTGTTAATTTGGTTTTTACTTCATCAGCCATTCTAAATCCTCAACTATTTGACCCCCATGACTTATCATAGGTACTTTATTTTTATTTTTTGGAGCATTGTCATCATTAAAAGCACTTTCTTTATTAAAATCAACCAAACTATTGTCTCTAGTATCTTTTAATAAGTAACTTGCTAGACATAAACTCATAATAAGGTCATCATTCTGCCCTCTGTCAGCAGTTATCTTACCTGTGTTAGTTATTACAAAAGTATTTAGTTCATTTAAAGTGCGTTCCGAGTTAATTTTTATAACATTAGTTCTTATTGCCTCTTCTAACTCTGATAAAATTGTTTCCCTATTCTTAACTGTGACCTGAAACCCAGGTAATCCTCGATCATCATGCCATAAATTTTCGTATTCAAAATTATTATACAGTAAGTCTACTAAATGATTTCCTACTGAGTTTCTCTCTACGATCATTGATGCCGTATTGTAGTACAAGCCTTCGGTGTTTAGTATGGCTGCAAAGTCATCTACACTAGTTTTATTGCTATAGAACTCTGCAACTACTTCTCCATTGTAAATATTAACAACCTGTGCTGCTGAATAGTCTCCCCCTCTACCTAAAGCAGTATCAACACCGATAATGTAATCATAAAACGGCTCTGGGTCTTTCCACACACGCATTCTATTGTTATATTTTGTGTGAAACTCTCTATCTATGCCTTCTTCTAATGCTGTCAGGATTATACCGTCAATAAATGTATCTCCAGTACCTAAAAACTCGCATTCGTACTCTTGAAGCCATTGTTTTCTAGGCATATTTGCCTTAGTGATTCTTTCCCAGTCCTCGATTCGAAACGGAGGCGTTCTTTTTTCCATTTCTTCATAAATATGGTCAAATCCAGAGGATTTAAAGTACTCAGGGTGCTCTTTCCATCTAATATCAATTGCAGTGAAAGCATTTGCCTCTTGAACAGCCCTATTATACGTTTCGTAGAACCAATTTCCAACACCATTGACAGTAGAAAGGATAAATGCTCGCCCTCCTGTTGAAATAATTGGATAAACAGCCGCCCAAATAGTGTCGATAGACTCAATAAAGGCTGCTTCGTCAATAATCAGAAAAGATCCAGCAAGAGAACGTCCTGATTGCTTGCCTGAGGGCCTAGATTTAATTACAGACCTGTTTTTAAGCTTAAGTGTATGCTTGTTATCTTCAGAAATTCCAGGTTGAAGGAATCCAGGAAGCTCCTCATACATCACCTTGATTCTATCAAGAACCTCCGTTGCTTCGGTGTCACCTTTTGATAGAATAACAATTGCTTGATGTTGTTTAAATACTGCTAACCATAATGCATACGCAGACGCGATAGTAGTACATCCCGCTTGACGAAATTTACGTAAAATATTAAACCTGTTTTTTTCAAGTTCTCCAACAATTCTTTTTTGAAATGGATATAATTGAAAGGGGACAAGTCCTCTAACTGGGTGTGTAACTTGAACATACTTTGACATAAAGTAGACTGGATCTTCTTTACACTTTTTAAACTCTTCTAATACTTCTACTTCCATGAAAATTTACTCACTTACTTGCACTAGGAGTTCAGACCTCCCCGAAACAACCCTTAACCTATTAGAGTACTTTGAGAGATGCAATATCGAATCAAAAATACTTACGGGACAAAAATCTATTTTTGATGCATACAATAATGGCATAGATGATCTAAATGCTGACTTTGATGATATCATCATTCTATGTCACGATGATATAGAAATCTTAACCGATCCTAAAGTATTTACCCAACTACTAAAAGAAAGCTTATCAAAATCTGATGTTGGGTTTGTTGGAATAGCAGGAACTCGCGTATTTACCGACAGTGGAGTTTGGTGGGATGGACAACAATGGAAAGCAGGTTCACACAGCGGGTATGTACACCACGGAAAAGATTTGCAAACAATGAGTGAAACACACTTTGGTCCAATTAGCGAGGTCGTTGTAATGGATGGTGTTTTCCTTGCTGCAACCAAGCGTACTTTACGTTCCATTCAGTTAAATAAACCAAAAGGCTTTAATGGAGACTGGGATTTTTATGATATTTTCTTCACCTTTCAAACATATCTTAAGAAGATGAAAAATTATACTCTACCGATTCAAATTCGACACGAATCTATTGGAGAGTTAGCAGGTAGAGACTCTTGGCACAAAAACAGAGAAGCCTTTTGCAAGATGATGAGTAAACATCTACCAGCAAGAGTGTAATTACTTACCTTCTTTATCAAGGTCTTTATTCTTCTGAACTAAATCGGGTGCAAGTGAACTCAGGGGAGATACGCCAGTCTTTTGAGCCTTGGACATCCTTGCTCTAAACTCTCGGTTTAGCTTTCTCCTTTCTGGGCTTTTGTCTCCAATCGCAGTGGCTAAGTTTTCTAAGCGGTCTCCCCTTTTACGATAATGCTCTTTTGTCCCAAAGCGGTCTTTCATCACTCTCTGGTGTTGTGGAGGAGTAGCAGGAAGCGCCCGAGATAGCTTTCGCGCCATACCTGCTTTAGCTGTTGCTTGATCTCTTGTCATGCTTTCAGTTAGCCTATTAAAAATTGTGTCTTTCCAGCCCATACCTTATATAGTAGAAAAACCAACCAAGAGTTAACTTGATTGTCTTTTTTTTACTAAAGTGAATAAAAAACTTCCCCTAAAACACAGGAATTAGGGGAAGTTAAGCGAAGTTCCAACACGAAAGGCGTAAGCACTTCGGAGTTGGTCTATTTTCGAGAGCCGCCTGAACGGTCAATATTTTTAGCAAGCTTTTTAGCCCCTCCACCCTGTAGAGCTTTTCTTGCTAAGATTTCCATTTTTAGTTTCTTAGGTAAGTGAGCAAAGGGGTCCCCTGCTTTAACTTTTGGCTTCATTTTTCCTTTTTCTAAGTCATAAATATTTTCACTCATCGTTTTAGCCTTTTCCTTCTCGCGCCTCTTTGCGATAGTTTTAGCTACTCTTTTTGTTAGTTTTTTTTGCCCTTTCGTATCTTTCCAAACTTTAGCGTACATTGCTGCATCAATTGTTCCAGCCTCAGTTGATGTAATATCATCATCTCTAGAAGCCTGTTTTAAAAATCTTCTTCTATATCCTGTACCCTCACCAATTCCTTTAATGGTAACGCTTCTTTTCGATAAGTTTTTTATAACTTTTTTGTTTTTCGCAAGAAGTTTACCATGTGCTATAAGTCTATCAGCTTCACCTTCATGATGCCTTTTTGCATACCAATCAGCAGGCTTACTTGCCTTTTTAGCTAAGGCTTTTTCTCTCCTAGCCCTTCTACCTGCCCCTTCCGCTCCTACTGATTTACCAGACACTGATCTTTTAAGTTGATCGAAAGAAATCTTTTTATCTTGGCTTTTGAGACGATTCTTTTTACTTCTTGCTTCTGTTAAACTCTCGTAAATTTTATTTTGCCAGTTCATTACTCCTCTGGTGTTCCTATTCTATTATTATACTGATCGTTGTGAGGATCTTGAAGAGAATGGAAAGATTTTTTCCCATGACGGGGACTGTCAGGTGCTACCTTTCTCCCCCCTTTCTTTATGGCTTTCTTCGCAGCTTTCTTTGCGGCTTTTTGTGTTTTCTTAGAGGCGCGGGTCTCTGTTAAACTCTCGTAAATTTTATTTTGCCAGTTCATGATTTTTTCCTTTTTGATGTCTTAGCTATAACCGCAGCAAGCTTGTGCGTTCCTGCCTCAGGCTGTAAACGCTTAGGTATCCGCACTTTTTTTGCAAACTTTTCTGCTTTAGTTTTGGCGACCACTGGGCTTCCTTTTATTGCGGCTTTAGCCAGCCCTCTATGTGTTTTAGATGCGCCTTTGATTCTTCGTTCAGCCCTTTCTAAGGACGTTAAACTCTTACTCTCTACCAAACTCTCATATATTCTATCTTGCCAATTCATTTGTGTTTCATCCTCAACACCTTTAATAGTGCCTTTATTTTTTGATGCGTAAAAAACTTTCTTACCTTCTTCTGATCCGTATTGAGATTTCATTGCTCTCATGATCTTTTTCCCTTTGTTTGTTAATGGCATCTCCGTGTTTTCTTTTTGTTTCTCTAATAAACAACCGTTTCAATTGTCGTTTGAATGTTGCAATCTTCTCATTATATCTAGGGTCTTTATTCCTAAATCCTTTGTTCTTTTTGTTCAATTATTGAGCTTCGACAACAATTGGTTCAGCTTCTACAACAGACTCGACAGCATTATTTTGAAGAATATTTACAAGCCACTTACTGCCCTTTACTGCTCCATAACCAAGACCAAAAGCAACGGCTCCCAAAAATACTAACTCGGCTATACTCATTTTATACACTGAGAAAGGTGTTCTAATTCTGTCTTTAAATAATAGTGCCCATAGTGGATTCATGATAATTTAGTTTCCTGTTTTCGAGGGGTAGGGTGTTCTAGCTTTTCTTCTTTTGCATCACCATTTTCAACAATTCCGCGTAAAATTGTCGATAGGCTCGTCACAACAAGCGTAATTAATCCTGCGACTACAGCAATTGAGGTTTCAGGAATGAACTGTATACTTCCGATGAAGGCGAGTACTAAGATTAGTAAATACAAACCAGCAAACTTAGCTAGGTGCTTTGATGCTGTTTCTTTTGCACTTTCACGAATAAGTAATTCACGAAACATTGCATCTGACTCAGCGTTTAGTTTTTCAACTTCAACTCTACCTTCTGCTTCTCTTCTTTCTCTTTCAACTCTGCCTTCAGCTTCTTTTAATTTTAAAGCAGAATTAACATCAATATAACCTTTATCATCTATCATTTGTTTGTCAGCCATCTGTAATCTCCTGTTTACGATTCCCCCCTTTTATCTAGGGCATACGTCTAGAATAAGAGAAATTCTTTTTTCCTCGCACGAAGGAAGTTATGCACCCTTTCAGCAATTAGCTGTTCTCGGTATCATGAACCTCTTCATTTCTTTTCCTTCTTCTTCTTTGTTGCTTTAGCTCCTGCTCGGCCTGCTTTTTTGGACTCCTCACTTGGTTCTTCAAATCTAGGATCACCTTGAATTCGTTTTATGTGATCTTTCATTCTTTTCTTGTGCCCTGGGGTACTGTGAGAGGGAGTGCCTCCTCCTCCTCCAAACATTTCAAGTATTCTTTCATATCCATTCATATTAATCATAGTGTTTTCTTCTTTTCTGTCTTTGTTGGCTCTAACTAAACCAATATCTATCCTACCTCTACCCATGCTTGTATTTTGTTGACCTTTCAATCCTCTTTCCGTTGCGTGTCTATCGACTATAGTTTTACAAGCATTTCCTACACAATCTTTTCCTCTATGTAACTTGATAGCATCTTCTGCTGTATCTCTATGTTGAGGATTATCAATTACATCTAAATGATCATAACCTTGTTTCTTAAGTTCTGTGTCTACATCCCTTAGTCTACCTGTCCCCCTACTCCCTCTTGCTTTTGTTAGTTTTTGTTGTTGAAGAGTAGCAAATCTTTGGGCAGCTTTTTTTGCTTTTCCTTTTTGTTTACCTTCAGATAGGTTAAAAAGTATTTTGTATGAGTTCATTAATCTTTTCTTAATCTTTTGGGGTTTATGGGTTCAGTAGAGGGTGGGGTTTTTCGTCTAACTAATGGAACTATTTCTCTTTTTCCAGTAGTGGGGTTTATCCTCTGTCGTACAGGAGACATTGTTCCAGGGTGTACTCTTTGACCCCCAAGTTGTGGACCGCTAAAACCTGTTGGTTTTTTTGCTTTAGAAATGTCCCCTTGTTCCATTAATATATTATAAATTTTTTCTAGGTAGTTCATATAGTTATATAGTATTTATCTATCTAATAGTTTCTCTTCTAAAGCAGCAATTCTACTTTCATTATGCTTCATAATTACATCCTGTTCATCATCCCTTGCATCAATGTCTGCTTGGGATACGGTGTTATGAATCTGTCCGAACTTTTTAAACCAATTGCGTCCATTCTTTCTGAAGAGGGGAAGGAATACAAAGAGTATTAACCACCAGTAGCCTAATGTCTTAATTAAACCACCTGTCTCATGTAGAGTAGAGGCTGTACTACCCTGAACTGGTCCTGCATTCAGTACCTGTCCTGCAATAGCTGCTGGGCTTGCGGAGGGCATAATAACTTCTGTGAGCATTACACCACCTGCTGCTCCTGCTGCAACCATCGCTGGCTCAGGGAGAAAGACTGCGGTTATTCCTCCACCTAAAGCACCACCTACTGCATGTTTGATAGTACTACAGCTAGTTATAAATAGCAGTAGGGAGATTATTACTAAGTTCTTCATTAAATTATGTTGGTTCTACAGGCTGATTACAATCCATTTCAACACCGTGAGGTAATATTGTTTCTAAGAAGTCGCGTTGTGTGCTTAGGTTATCCTTAATCCATTTACCTACCTTGTCTCCTCCAAAACCACATGGGTCTGTGGTAGCATTTAATCGCTCTCCCACTTTTGCTTCTCCGAGTTTTAAATCTTTAAGAACGTAAATAGGACCGAAAGACCCCACACATCCTCCAAGAGCGCGACAGTCCCCTTTTGCAGGAACACACCCAATCCAAGTCCAATCAGATCCGTAGGTAGCTACACCTCCACTCTGCTTGCAGGAAACATAATCGTCTTCCCATTTAAATTCGTCCTCTTCAGGACAAGCATCCTCACAAACGCAATACCCTGTTACGGTAACCATGCTATCAATTTTAACGAAGTAAGGACCTCCTGGATTATCTTGAGATACTTCAAGTTGAGGTGCTTCTCCTACTACTGTAACTAAAACTTTACACTTCTCTGCGTCTAGCGTACCCGTAGGAAGAGTGAGGGGTTGTATTTGTCCAAATGCCATAAAAATTACTCCTAAAGTATATAGCCATGGCCCGTAGGGCCGCAATTTTTTTTCTATTAATCCCTATCAAGGACAGTTTCTTGGACTACCCTCGTCAGTGCCACCCAAAGGATGTCTGCCTAAAAAGGGTCGAGGGCAAATGTATGATTGTTCGTTTGATTGTGTGGATGAAGCGTAAGTTAATCCATAAGGAGTGGATAGTACTCGCTTCCCATTTTCGATTTTATAATTTTCACATCTAAGCCCTCTGCACATTGCAAGAAGTAAATCATCATGCATCTCTTCCCAACCCCTGTGAGTCTCACAATGCATAGCTTGTTGTTTAGCAATATCTTCAAGTGTTTCCTTCCAAGTATCGCCTGTTATGAATGATCCAAAATCTAGGATTTGTCCGTCTGCGATTTGGAACAGGTCCTCAAACAAGGCTACTTGTATTCCATAACCTAACCAGTTAACCCAAGCCGCCATTCTTCTTTCAGAAGAAATTTCGGTATCAGGAAACGCTCCCTCACCTTCAAAATCCCCAACCCTACAGAGATCCATATATCTTTGCCAAGTTCCGTCATCTTCTTCCCTTGTATGCGTGATAAGCTGTTCAAAATGGTCAAGTCCAGCGAATCGCATAAGGGTAGTATATGTTGAGTTACTGATATCATGCCTGTTCACGTATGTTCCATACCTAGCTATCAACACATTAATATCAATATCTTTTTGTTCTTCAATAATTAAAGGTGGGCAATTTGGATCTACTGTGCCACCTTCTGAATCTTCAGAGACTACAAAAGGTTGATTACCACCACCTGCACCTGGATCCCCAACTCCATTACCTCCTCCTCGAAACCAAGGATCTTCATGGCTTTCAGGGCACTCAACCCATGAGATTACAATCTCAGGACAGCAGTCAAGATTATTTACCTTAAAGACCTTATCACAGCACTCACCTGTGTCTTTATCCCAACAATCTCCTCCAATGTCTTGCCTGTTTCCATTTTTATCTTGAGCATAAAGTTCAAACTGAGGATTCTTTAGCATAGCCTCTTGAACAGCATCCAAGAACTCTTGACTGTGGCCCTCATCATCATCACAACCCACACATGCGGGACCTTGATCAGTAATATCAGTACACTTTTGTGCAAACTTTCTTGTCCAACGGGTGCAAAGCACACCCTCGCCTGGAACGCCTACCCAAAAATCTTCGGGAGTAAATGGACCCAATTCTTTACCTGCTCTACATGCACACCTGATATCAGATTGCGTATCAAAGCCTTCTAAAATAGAAGGGCCGTAAGGATTCGAAGGAACATCGCATTTCTTACAGGTATCTTCTACAGTCATGGTAAGTTCACCTTCTAATTGAACGTACCCATTTAAAGCGATCTCCATATTGGGATCACTATTATCGGTTACATAATCCCACTCATATCCAATTACTTTTAAATCAAGTTTAGAGTCAGGACACCTGGGGTGCTGCATCTCACAATCACGTTGTATAGTATATTCAACTGACCCCTTTCCCATCTCTCCTTCATACTTATAAGAATAGCTACTTCCATTAGGTGGGACAATTCCAATATGGTCATCGACCTTTACTGAGTATAAATCAGTATTAAAATCAAATGTACTCGCTTGTTGTCTTTCGAACCATAAAGGAAACTTAATTGTAATCCTAGTTAACATATTACAATTAGGTTTTTCGGTTACAGTACCTCCAAAACTAGAATCTCCTGTATCTCCAAATGCCATAAAAATTACTTTTCTGTTGGCAAGTTAGAGAAGCCTCTCTTTAGTCTTGTGTTTCCTGATGCTTGTTTTCGGTTAATCGCTGACTGTAATTGTGCCTTATCCGCAGTGTAGGTTTTACTTTTAATTTTTCTTCTAAGTCTTTTAAGACCCCCACTACGTACATATCCCTTCTCCCGATCTTTTCTATCTCTAACCATGGCTGTTCGAGCCTCTGGACGATCAGCCTTATCTTCAGGTCTAATTCTCGTAAAGCCTGATCCTCCATCTGGTTCTTCCCTTCCATGACGCTTCCGCGTTTGTGTTCCTGCAACACCTGCTCCAATATTAAAAGTAGCACCTCTTCTCCCCTTCTTTAAGGCAGAGATCTTACCTTTTGTTGGCAGATAAACTCCTAGCTTTTTTTCCAAACTATTTGGAGTTCCAAACTTTCCTCTCTCTTGGCCTCCTTTCAGCCCCTTACTAGAAAAAGGGGTAGCGGGGTCTCTTTGAGCTTCGGTTAACAAACTATAAATTCTATCGTAGGAGTTCATTAGTAGCCGCGCTCCTTATCCTTCATTCGAGTCACACCCCGTTCAACCGACTGAGGGATAATTTTTTTATTCTTTACTGCTTTCGCAAACAGTTCTGCTCCCAGTCTTTTATGCTTCGCATGCTTTTTACGCATAACAGAGCCAAAGTATCTTAGTTTCGCCCAATTAGGAGTTCGTTTCTGCTCTATCGCTGCTGCGCTATCGTCAAACGCTCTAGCCCTCACATTATGTTTTGTACTAGCCCTTCTTAGCTTTCTATATGCTCTAGTAGCCCCAGACATCTTAGATTCTGTTAAAAGGGTATAAATTCTATCGTAGGAGTTCATTTCAGTTTTTGACTCAGCATAGTATCCAGGGTTGTCCTTGTGCTTAACTTTCAGACCATGCTTCTTAGCATATTTTCTTGCGGCTTTTTTACCTTTGGGGCCGTAACCAAAATTTTTTCCACGTACATTAGGCATAATGTTTTCTCCTAAATTATATAGGAGTCCCAAAAACAAAGTTTGAGTTCGTTCAAAAAAATTTTTACTATAATAAGATATGGAACATCTAGTAAATTTTATCGTATGGGCATTCACCGTTATAGGGATCACAGTAATTGTAACTCAATCAAGCATCCTATTTCCTTTACGGCAACGTCTTGGAGCAATAAACAAGTATTTAGGCACATTTATTAGCTGCTCGTTTTGTTTTAGCTTTTGGGCAGCAATGGGAGTCTCACTACTATTTCAAACAATGACAGGCAATCTCTTCCTTGATGGTTGCTTAGGTTGTGGAATGTGGTTTTATGTAACTTTTGGAATTTCAGAACAGCCGCAATTTCCACCTATACCTACGAAGAAGTAATTCTTAATTTAATTGCTAGGCGTAAACCAGTACTTGAATCCTTAATCTCATCTACCACTTCAATATTCCATCCAGGGAAATAACTAGGATCACCATGAGTATTTTCTGTACTCCAACGAGAAAGCTCAAGAGTATTCTCTGGTTGCCCAAGTGGAGCCAAATTTTGTCGTATAAAGGAGGGAACGCTATTAAAATACCAAGTATAAGTAGGAGTTGGATGAGGTCTGTATGGACCCCAAGAAACTAAAAGAGTTCCATTTATATCGCCAGGAGGAAGGTATTGACTACCAGGTCTTTCGGGGCTACAAAAGCCTCTTGAATAGAAAGACAGATACATGTACTGTCTTGGGCCAGGAGTTGGAAAACTATCAATACTCATTGGAGTTTTAATGAGTATCTTATTAAATCCAGTTGAGTTTTGATTAAAGGTTGACCCAGGCTCAATATGCTTAAGATCATAAGGAAGAAGCCACAATTCTCTTGAACCTTCCCAGGGATTATTTCCATTCGGGGGTAACTCATGGATGTGTGTAGGGTTTAGTAATCCATTAAACGATGCTTGCCCAGGATCAGGACCTGTTATACAGTTTACCACTTTTCCGTCACTTCCCGTAATCCAATTTGATGGTCTATTCGTTTTTGAATAATTCATCATATAATTCATTATATTATATGGGTTTATACCGTTTGGACCTGTCATCCCAAGTTCACCTGGTTTATAACATTCGTCCGTATCGGGACCAGTTCCAAAAGTGCCAACCTCTAACCTATTAACCTGTCCTTGATCATCTGCTCCGCAAGGTGCGTTAAATTGGCAAGGACAAATATTATTGTTTAGATTTTCAGCACTCCCAGTCTGACCTATGTTTGTATCATGAGACCAAGAATAACCTAAAGGTACATTTACTCGGTGTCCATTCTCATGAATTGCAGTGCCAATATTTGCGTGATTTGAAACAAACTCATCTGTATTTGTTGTAGAATACATTTCAACCCAGGATTGAGGATTAAAAAAAGAATTATTTGGATCAGCATAACTATTACGGTAATATTGATTATCTATTAGATAACCTCCGCAACGAGGATCGACTGCGTTATGGTAAATAACACGGTTACCAGCTTCGCCCCCAGAATACCCACCAAGACAATTCCCAGACCACCAACACCCTAAAGTCCAAGTAAATACTTTATCATATTGAGATAGCACAGGATCAGCATCAATAAAATCTAGCATCCATTTAATCAAACCTCCAGTACCAGACCAACCACAAGTTTTAGGGTATAAAGTACTTCCACAAGTTAAACCTGATTCAGGAGTAGTATACTGTGGTCCATGAAAAATATCAGCGTTACCGCCATTTAATCCTTCAATATAGTACCCATCAAAAAAACTGTTATTGATATACTTGGTAAAATCAGCCGCATACTGATCCATTTTTGATTGATCATGAACTATTGATGCACCATAGGCATCTCCTCTACTAGCAGCAAACTCGGCAGGATATTGAACAGGATTACCGTTTGAATCTCTATATCCCCAGTTATAACCAGTTGGATACCCACCATAAGGATCAGGTGCGGGGTTAGTGCTATTAGGTAAAAGAGTGCATGGTCCTCCCACCTGAAAAATTACAAGTGCAGTTTTAGCAACATATGGACCCGCTCCAAACTGTTGTGTTCCACCATCTTGAGATATTTCTAGAAGATCAGGATGGTCATATAAAAAAGATCTAGACTCTTCTCGCAACTCTTCCAAAGGGACATCACCATAAAAACAATAATTTTCTCCCGCTAAATCAGGAGTTTTATTGGGAGGCAACATCCCCAACCTTGCTTGTCTACCTCGTCTTAGTTTTCCGAATGCCATGTTATTATTTCCTAAATTATATAGGAGTCCCGCAACAATAGAGGCCCCTAAAACAAAGTCCGATTTCACTCAAAATTTTTTTAGAATTTTTTTTAGAATCCGACCTTTTCTAACTTTTAAGCTGGTGGGAATTATTCTTATTTATGGGAATTTTGTTATTACAAGAATATGATGTACCATCTATGGGGGGAGGGGCATATGGGGAATCCTAATGGTAGTGCTAACTTTTCTGCCAAACATCTGTAAACAAAGGACTTAGGGCGGTAGGAAGACCCAAAGTATTTATAATGTTTCGCTTGCGCGTGGGGGTGGGGCATGGTATAATAGGGACATGAAAGAAAAGAACAAATACACCATGACCACTCCGCGTGAGGGTCTTACTCAATACAAGTTCGAAGGGCACGGATACACTCTCTCTGTGGCTACCCATGAGCATGCCTACGCAGACAGCCACAAGGGCACAGTAGAGATCGCAATCCTTGACGAGCATGGTAAGTTCTGCGACCTCTCAGCCTATGATCAGGTGGAGGGCTATCAGCCCATGAGTAAGGTCGAGGATTTCATCAGAGTGCTAGAGTACAAGG